>Ga0206981_10167_pt1 | contig 19889 bp, 20 predicted proteins | sample Alteio_BWMinCont_17_FD_153312 | JGI IMG/M metagenome (GOLD analysis project Ga0206981, IMG submission 153312) | Enriched cells from forest soil in Barre Woods Harvard Forest LTER site, Petersham, Massachusetts, United States -... | ecosystem: Environmental > Terrestrial > Soil > Temperate forest >... | reverse complement strand
CACCGGAGCCAAAATCGTGCAGCCCGTCACGGACGCTTATGGCTGGCACCTGGGACGCGTTGTCGACCCCTTCGGCCATCATTGGGAAATCGGCAAGCCCTTGCCGAAGGCCGTTAAACACGGACGTAATGCTGTCAGAGTTTGACCGAGTAGTAACATCCCCTCATGCCAACCGAAGAAGAAATTCGAAAAATACGTACGCATGCCGTATGGGAAGAGGCCAAGCTGGACCTCGATCTTGAATGGGACACCTTCGATGTAGTCGTCGCCTACGGCTGTGAGGTTATGGACCAGACTAAAAGCCTGGAGAAGGCCTATGAAGCCGTCGACGACCAGTTGCAGGCCTGGAAAGATGCCGAGCGCGAGATGGCGCGCTTCTCGAAAGAATTGGAAGACCGGCAGGCGGCGCAGTTGGTTCGGGAGCAGATGTCGCTTCGCGCTGCGCTGCGCGCTCCTACGCTGGCAGCCAATGTTGGTAAGGGAATGAATAACGCTGCGACCATGGGTGCAACGCTTAAGGGCATAGATGACCGCAGAAAGGCCCAGGATGAATATCAGGCGAGGCTGGCTTATCTTTATGCGGCGCGCGAGAAAAGGCTGAACAACCTCAAGGGGCGCTTCGCGAATATTTTCCATTACATGGAACCCGACGATCTGGCCCGGCCTTCCTGCATTGCAAACCTTGGCGACGATTTGTTGCGGTCCATATCGACAAGTCTCGGTCAGCACCGGGTAAAAAATTTTCATGCCGTATTGATGGGCGGCGGCTACATGTGCATGCTTCCTTACGAGGTGGACTATTTTGAACTGAAGCTGGGACCGGAAATCTGCCGGGACTGGTTGGAGCCTCGTACTGGTCACGGCTTTCCAGTGGCGCGGATCAAGGAGTCATGGGAGTCCGCAAAACGACTGGACCTCAAGCCCAGACAGACATACGGAAATCTGGCTTTTGACATAGGCAAGACACGGCTCATAACCAGCGCAGACAAGCGATGTGTCATAACGTATTTTCTGGAAAGTTGAGAGCTAGAGCGTCAGGTTGTAAATCAAGCCGAACGGGTCTTTGAGATAGGCTCTTGGGAAGTCCGGTTCATCCTTGATGATTTCGCAGCCGTTCTTTAGGAGCCGAAGCCTGGCTTCCCCGACGCTCTCACCGTCACCTCCAAAACCGGCCCCAGCGCCGCCCCGCGTTCGATGAATAAGTTGATGTGATCGCCATGCAGGCTGATCATGTCAGGCGACTCGCCGGTGATTTCGAATCCGAGCTGCTTGACGTAGAAAGAAGCCGCGGCCTCTGGATCTTCGGTTTGGATCAGAATATCTGTGCCGAAAGTGTTTGCCATATTTACTCTTCCTGCTCCGGGTATAAACCTGAATGTACTGGATTTTGACGAAATGGGCGCCACCTGATTCTGGTAGCATGCTCATCCCCAGTGAGGAAAGATGCAGCAGAGTTAAATCTCAAGCTGTTGAGTGGAGCGTCCCGTGGCGAGGACCGTCTTGACTTGGCCGTGTGAGATGGGTCATATTCGCAGGTCGACGGAAAGTCTGACTCTCAGAGGTATGTATCCGATGTAGGCGTTTGGGGAGTGAATGAAGGAGGTGCGGTTATGTCTTCGTCTGAGGAGAAGATGTCGCGGCTGCAGCTGACCGCGATGGTGGTGGGCGGGATGGTGGGTGCGGGCATCTTCTCACTGCCGCGTACCTTCGCCGGGGCCACCGGGCCATTTGGGGCGGTCATCGCGTGGCTGATCGCGGGTACGGGGATGTACATGCTGGCGCGAGTGTTTCAGTCGCTGGCGGAGCGCAAGCCGGATCTGGATGCGGGCGTGTTTGCGTATGCCAAGGCGGGCTTCGGGGACTACCCTGGCTTCCTGTCCGCCTTCGGATACTGGATCAGCAGCTGCATCGGCAACGTTTCCTACTGGGTGCTGATCAAGGCCACGCTGGGTGCGTTTTTCCCGGTCTTTGGGGAGGGCAACACGGTGACGGCGATCGCCGTGGCCTCGATCGGGATCTGGCTTTTTCATTTCATGATTTTGAGGGGTGTGCAGCAGGCCGCGTTCATCAACAGCATCGTGACGGTGGCCAAGGTCATCCCCATCCTGGTGTTTATCTTCATCCTGATCTTCGCCTTCAGGGCCCACATCTTCCGCGCCAATTTTTATGGGGGCGACCTGACGGGCAACCTGTTCCAGCAGGTCAAGGCCACGATGCTGGTCACGGTATTTGTGTTTATCGGGATTGAGGGTGCGAGCGTGTATTCGCGCTATGCAAAGAAGCGCTCGGATGTGGGGCTGGCCACCATCGCCGGCTTCATCGGCGTCACCGGCCTGATGGTGCTGGTGACCATGCTTCCTTACGCGGTGCTGGACCGGTCGGGTATCGCCGGCATGCGCCAGCCGTCGATGGCCGCGGTGCTGGAGGCGGTGGTGGGGCACTGGGGTGCAGTTTTCGTCAGCCTGGGGCTGATCGTTTCGGTGCTGGGAGCCTATCTTGCCTGGTCTCTGATCTGTGCCGAAGTGCTCTTCGCGGCGGCGAAGAACAATGACATGCCTAAGGTTTTCTCCAGCGAGAACGCGAACAAAGTTCCTGTGGTGGCCCTGTGGCTGACCAACATCATCGTGCAGCTGATCGTCATCACCACCTATTTTTCCCGGGACGCGTTCTCGCTGATGCTGAATCTGACCAGCGCGATGACGCTTTTCCCCTACCTGTTCGTGGCGGCTTACGGGCTCATGGTCTCGAAACGCGGCGAGACCTACGACATGCGGCCGGAGGAGCGTGGGCGCGATCTGATCATGGCATCCATTGCGACGGTGTATACGGCTTTCATGATCTATGCCGGGGGGCTGAAGTTTATCCTGCTCGCGGCGATTCTTTATGCGCCTGGGACGCTGCTCTACATCTGGGCGCGGCGCGAGCAGAACGCCAAGGTATTCAAGCCCTCGGATGTGGCCATCTTCGCGGTTGTGATTCTGGGCGCAGTTGCGGGTGTCTATGCGCTGGCGACAGGCTTAATCCAAATTTAGAGAGGAGCTTTCTTTATGGCGAATGCGAGTGAAGTGAAGTTCGGGGTGCACTCGGAGGTGGGGAAGCTGCATAAGGTGCTGGTATGCGCGCCGGGCATCGCCCATACGCGGCTGACGCCGTCCAACTGCGATGCGCTGCTTTTTGACGATGTGCTGTGGGTGGATAATGCCAAGCGCGACCACTTCGACTTCATCAACAAGTTGCGCGACCGTGGTGCGGAAGTGGTGGAGATGCACAACCTGCTGGCGGAAACGGTGGCGGTACCGGAAGGCAAGAAGTGGATTCTGGACAATCAGGTGATTCCCGACCAGGTGGGTCTGGGGCTGGTAGATGAAGTGCGGAGTTACCTCGAAGGGCTGAATCCGCGCAAGCTTGCTGAAACCCTGCTGGGCGGTCTGTCGACGGAGGATTTTCCGGAAACGCACGGCGGGGAAATGCTCAAGCTGGTCAAGGACGGGGCTGGCGTCACCGAGTATCTGTTGCCGCCACTTCCCAACACGCTGTACACGCGCGACACGAGCTGCTGGATCTATGGCGGGGTTACGCTCAATTCGCTGTACTGGCCGGCGCGTCATGAAGAACCGATCCTGACCACGGCGATCTACAAGTTCCATCCGGATTTTTCGGGCAAGGTAAATGTGTGGTGGGGGGATCCGACCAAAGACCATGGCATGGCGACCTTTGAAGGCGGCGATGTGATGCCTATTGGCAAGGGCAATGTGCTGATCGGCATGAGCGAGCGCACATCACGCCAGGCGATCAGCCAGGTGGCCGCGAAGCTGTTTGAGAAGGGCGCGGCGGAGCGGGTGATCGTGGCCGCGATGCCCAAACTGCGGGCGGCCATGCACCTGGATACGGTGTTCACCTTCGCCGACCGCGACTGTGTGTTGCTCTATCCGGACATCGTGAACCAGATCGAGGCCTTCTCCTATCGCCCGAGCAGTGCGCCGAGCGGCGTTGAGCTGAAAAAGGACAAGGGGTCGTTCGTCGAGGTGGTGGCCGAGGCTCTGGGTCTGAAGAAGCTGCGCGTAGTCGAGACCGGGGGCAACGCATATATGCGGGAGCGCACGCAGTGGGACAGCGGCGCGAACCTGGTGTGCGCCTCGCCGGGCGTGGTCTTTGCCTACGACCGGAATGTGTATACGAACACGCTGCTGCGCAAGGAAGGCATCGAGGTGATAACCATCGTGGGCGCCGAACTGGGCCGCGGGCGCGGGGGCGGACATTGCATGACCTGCCCCATCATCCGAGATCCCGTCGACTACTAGCCAGAGGGTCAGTGAATATCCATGGCCGCCGGGCCGGCATGATAGGCAAGCAAGGGCCGTCTGAAAAGGAGGCAGCATATGGCTGACCAACCCAGTACGTCACGCATCATCAGGGAACCCTCGTTTGTGGATGCGATCATTCCGGTGGTTACCCTTATAGGCTTGGTCGCGGGAGGCGTCTTTCTGTTTGGATTGGCCGCTGTTGACGGTCCCATGCAGGTCGCATTGATTCTCAGCGCCGCGGTCGCCTCCCTGATCCTTCTCAAGAATGGGCATCCCTGGGACGAGATCTCCAAATCCGCGGGAACCGCACTCGCGTCCGTCTCCACCCCATTTTTTATTTTGTTTGGTGTCGGCGCACTGATTGGTACCTGGAATATGTCGGGCACTATTCCGACCATGGTCTTTTATGGCATTCAACTGCTGCATCCAGCTTATTTCTATGTTGCTGCGTTTGCCATCTGTGTTGTGATATCGCTCGGCATTGGGAGTTCCTGGACAACGGCCGGGACAATGGGCGTCGGATTGGTTGGACTCGCAACCATGGTCGGGGTCTCGCCAGTCGTTACCGCCGGAGCGGTCGTTTCCGGCTCCTACGTAGGCGATAAAATATCCCCTCTTTCCGAGACCACCGTCCTGACAGCCGAGCTGGCGAAGATCGACGTCTTCACGCACATCCGCGCGATGCTTTGGAGTACAGGGCCTGCTTGCATCATTGCCTTCATTGGGTTTGCGATTCTCAGTTTCCGGGAAGGCGGCGTCGTCCACAATGTCGACACGGCGAGCGAACTCTCCAAGCTGGATCAGCTCTTTTGGATTACGCCGTTGAACCTGCTCCCTTTGCTCGTTCTGATCATACTTTCGATTCGCAAAGTACCGCCCTCACTTGCAATTCTCAGCTCGGCGCTGCTCGCGGGCATCATGGCCACGATTTTGCAACGGCCGGCCATGGAACACATCGTCAGCGGGTCATCGATTTGGGCGCCGTTAGCATATATCAGAAGCGTTTGGCTGGTGATGGCGAATGGTTATTCTGTGAATTCGGGCATCAAAGAGATTGACAGCCTCCTTTCACGCGGCGGCATGCGCAGCATGTTGCCGACGCTTTGGATCATTATCGGCGCGGTGGTTTTTGGCACACTACTCGAAGAATTCAACCTGCTGGCGAAACTGATTGATCCGATTCTTGAACGCGTAAAAACCACCGGGAGTTTGATTGCGGCAGTTGTTGTGACCGCGATTGGGTTAAATATCATCGCCGCTGACCAATACATCGCACTGGTGTTGCCGGTGCGGATGTTTAGCATCGTGTTCGAGAAACGCGGCCTAAAACCGCAAAACCTGTCACGACCGGCTGCGGATGGGGGAACGGTGACATCGCCGCTCGTGCCGTGGAACTCGTGCGGCGCATTCATGTCCGGCACGCTTGGCATACCCACCATGGCATACTTGCCGTTCTGTTTTTTCAACATTGCCGCTCCACTTATGTCGCTGGCGTTGGGATTCACTGGTTTCAAGATAGAGCGCATTCAGCCGGCCGACACAAAGACTGCGACGGCACCCACGGTCTAAAAGATCGTTGCTGGGTCAGATCGGGTAGTTGTTGTCCCAATCGAACGAAGGATGTTGGTGGTGGAATCCATGCTTACGGAGGGATCGGGTATGCAGACGATTCTGAAGGCAATGCCGATGCTGGTCGTGGCGCTTTGTGGCGCAACACAGATGATGGCTCAGGACGGGGGAAGCGCGCAGGACGAGGCGATGCGTAAGCTGCAGGCCAGGATGGATGAGCTTCACTCGCAGATGCTCGAGATTCAGTCCGAGCTGGACGCGATGCACGGAGTGAACGACCTTTCTAAAGCAGTGAAAGACTTGAAACCTGTGCCCGTGCCTCTGCAAACAGGATTCGTCGAGAGAACAATGCCGCCATTGCCACCTGCGGTACAGTTAACCTCGGAACAGCAGCGGGAAGCTGTAGGCAAGGAGACCTCGGAAAAAGAGACATTTTCCGAAGAGTCGGAACCTGTTCCGCGTCTTTTCAATGCTCCGCTGGAGCCCACGTTACCCGGATTCTTTGTACTGCCAGGCACCCAGACCATGCTGCGCATCAATGGGAACCTTAAGACCGATGTTATGTTTGACCCCAGACCTGCGGGGTTTGCAGACTCTTTTATTCCGTCGACGATTCCGGTTCCACAAACGTCGAGCACCAACAATTTCAACGCGAGCATACGTGAAAGCCGATTTTCGGCAGACTTTCGCATACCTGTGAGCAACATAGGAACTGCGAGGACGTTCATACAGTTCGATTTCTTCGGTTCCAACGGGGCGACGACGCCGAGGCTGCGCCATTTCTATGGCCAGATTCACAACCTTCTGGTAGGCCAGACCAATACAGTTTTCATGGACCCGGATGCATGGCCGGACATAATCGAATTTCAGGGACCCACCTCTGGTCTTCTCGCTCGTCCCCCGCAGGTTCGATTTAGCTTCCCGCTGGGTGACGGCTTCAGCGGTGCGGTCTCTGTGGAGCAGCCGAACTCTGATATCGCCTTTTCCGTGGAGGGCTCACCGGCTTCCCCGATCACTCCCGCTCCGGACGGGGGACTTTACCTACGCTACGAAGCGCCCAGGGGGCATTTCTATCTGTCAACGATCCTTCGGGATCTGGCGGTCAAGCTGCCCAACGGCGGCCCGCAGGAATCCGCTTTTGGATGGGGCCTGAATTTGTCGAGTACCTGGCGTGTCGTCGGCAGGGACACTCTGAATTATCAGGTTGCCTACGGCAATGGGATCTCAAGGTATGCTGGCGACACCGGGGGCCTTGGCCTGGACGCTGCCCCAAGAGCGGATGAGGATCTGTCGCTGAAAGCACTGCCGCTCTTTGCTCCGTGGATCAGTTATCAGCATTGGTGGAGCAGGTCCGTCCGATCGAATGCGACGTTTGGATATCTGCAGTTGCAGAACACTGCGTTTCAGCCGGGTAACACTTATCACAAGAGCTCCTATTCATCTGCCAACATTATCTGGAATGCATATGGCAGCCTGTCTTTCGGTGCGGAGTTTATGTATGGATGGGTTGAGGAGAAGAATGGAGCTTCAGCCAACGCGCCGCGTATTCAGGTGTCGGGAAGGTATACCTTCGTGAAGCTGCACCCGAACGAGTAAGGCAAAGGCTGCGTCTTACGCTAACCAACACACCCTCCGGCAACTGCATTTAACCTGCACACACGCTTTTGTTTGATCGTCCTGCGGCGGTGGGATCGAGCTTGCGGAAAACTCTGAAGACAATCCTGTTGCTTTTTGTGGGCCTCTGTGCCGCGACGCAGATGATGGCACAGGACGCTGGGAACGCGCAGCAGGAGGCGATGCGTAATCTGCAAACCAGAATGGATGAGCTACGGACCCAAATGGTCGAGATTCAGTCCGAGCTGGATGCGATGCACGGAGCGGCAAATCTTTCTCAGGCAGTAAAGAACCTGAGGCCTGTGCCCGAGCCTCTGCAAACGGGAGCCATCGAGAGAACCCTGCCGCCGTTGCCCCCCGCCGTACCGCTATCCTCGGAACAGCAGCGAGCAGCCATGGGCAAGGAAACCATGGACTACGAGACATTCTCTGCAGAGCCAGAGGCCGCACCGCGTCTCTATAACGCTCCACTGGAGCCGACGTATCCTGGATTCTTTGTTCTGCCGGGCACCCAGACCATGCTGCGTCTCAATGGGTCGATGAAGAGCGATTTTATCTATGACCCGAGGCCTGCCGGGATGCCGGACTCGTTTATTCCTTCGTCGATACCGATTCCATCAGAGTCGAGTCCCAGCAACTTCAATGTGAGCATTCGTGAGAGCCGCTTTTCGACAGACTTTCGCATTCCTGTGAGCAACATAGGAACCGCGCGAATGTTCATGCAGTTCGATTTCTTCGGTTCCAATGGGGCTACTACGCCGCGGCTGCGCCACGCCTATGCTCAGATAGCTAACATCCTCGTGGGCCAGACGTTTACGAATTTCATGGATCCTGACGCTTGGCCGGACTCGCTGGACGCCCAGGGACCAACGCCGGGCCTCAACGTGCGTCTTCCGCAGGCTAGATACAGCTTCGCGCTGGGGAAGGGCGCGAGCGGCGCTGTCTCCGTGGAAATGCCGAATTCCCAAATCAACTTCTCCTTGAATGGCGCCACGGCAGTCCCGATCACTCCCGCTCCGGACGGAGCATTAAAGTTTCGCTACGAATGGGAACGTGGGCATCTCCAGGTGTCAAGTGTCTTTAGAGAGTTGGCTGTGCTTCTGCCGAATGGAGGCCCACAAGAGTCATCCTTTGGATGGGGCGTGAATGTATCGGGTACGATGCGCGTCTACGGCAGGGACAATATTGTTTATCAGCTTGCTTATGGCCATGGAATATCGCGGTATGCGGGTGACACGGGGGGCATGGGTCTGGATGCAACCCCCAGGACGGAGACAGATCTATCGCTGCGAGCGCTGCCCCTCTTTGGTCCGTATATCGGATATCAGCACTGGTGGACCAGATCTGTTCGGTCGAGTGCGACGTTTGGATTGGTACATCTACAGAACACCGAATTCCAGCCGGACACCACGTATCACAAGAGCACCTATTCGTCAGCCAACATCATTTGGAATCCAGTTGGCAGTCTGTCTTTCGGCGCGGAGTTTCTATACGGATGGGTGGAGGAAAAGAGCGGGGCCCATGCTGATGCACCCCGTTTTCAAGTTACGGGAAGGTACACCTTTGTGAAGCTGCACAGGGACGAGTAAGACTCGTCTTCCTGCCGGCAAAACGGGCAGACACGTGCCTGCCCGCATATCTGCCCTATTGTCTCCCGAAAACCTATTGCTTCAACGCGGCCTCGACCGCCGAGGTCACCTGTGGCGAATCCGGAGTCACATCCGGCTCGAAGCGCGCTACCGGCTTGCCATTCCGGTCGAAGAGAAACTTCGTGAAGTTCCACTTGATATCGCCCGCGAGCTGCGGGTCAGTCGATTTGTCTGTAAGGAAAACGTACAGTGGAGTCTTGTCCGGGCCCAGCACCGACACCTTGGCCATCATTGGGAAGGTAACGTTGTACTTGTTGCTGCAGAACTTCTTGATCTCCTCATTGGTGCCCGGCTCCTGCCCCGCGAAGTTGTTAGCTGGAACCCCGACGATCATCAAGCCCTGATTCTTGTACTTTTCATACAACGCCTCCAGCCCTGCATACTGCGGAGTGAACCCGCACTTGCTGGCCACGTTCACGAGAAGAAGAACCTTGCCGTGATACTCCGACAGGCTCACCGGTTTCCCGTCAATGGATTTCATCGTGAAATCGTAAATGCTCTTCACTGCGGCGGACATACCACCCCCAGCAATGCACAACATGAGAAAGAAAGCGAACTTGCGCACGAATCCTCCAATCTGACCATCATCATAACGCCTTACTGAGGCTGTTGCTGTTGTTGCTGTTGCTGTTGTTGCTGTTGTTGCTGTTGCCGCATCTGCTGTAGTTCCTGCAACATCTGCTGTGGAGTTCGCACGCCATTTTGTGTTGGAGGACCCTGCTGTGGGTTCGCTGGCGGAGGAGGCGGCTCAGGCACCGGCTGCGTCTGGACCTCATCCTCTTCATCGTCCTGGTTTGTCTGCGTCGGTCGGCCCGGCCCGTTATTCGAGACCCCGGCGCCGCGTGGACTCAGCGTGAGCTGTCTGGGAGCGCCCGCCGCTGTCTGACCCAGCATCACCATGTTGTACCCCGAGCCGTGCAGGAGCGCCGAAAGCACCTCGTGCGGCTCGCCCGGACCATAGCTACCGAAGATGCGTTGGTCCTGACCCAGACCTTCAACCGTCATTCCGCTGGCTGCCGTCACTTGGCCCAGGATATCTATCAGGCTCGAGTTATCGGCCTGGATGGTCAAATGTCCAGGTGCCAGGTTGACGGTAGCCGGCTTAGGCGGTTTGTCGAGCAGGGAAGGCGCTGCAGTTGGAGCGGCCACAGGTTGGTTCGCATGACCCGGTCCGTAAGTCTGAGCCGTTTGCGGAAATTGCCCATGCGTTCGCGGGGTCGTTTCCAGCTGCTGAGCAACCTGTCCCCAGCTTGCCGTGCAAACCGCAAGGCAGGCCCACCCCATCCAGAGGATGGCCTTGAACCTTATTCCGTGATGATTCTTGCGCTCCATCAAATCGCCGCTTCGCCCGGCTTCCGCCGCGTATATCGCTACTCTGTACTAGACTAGCAGTGGTTTCAATTTGCTCAAGACTTTTTGCCGCCTCAATCTCAACTCTATGCGTCTCGACTCAATCTGTCTCGACCTCCGGTCCCCAAGCCGTTCTTATCTCGCAGTTCTGCTTGTCCTGGCGGCGGTGTTCGCGTCCTCCCCATCGGCACGGGCTGTCTCCTGCATCACCGGGAGTCAGATGACGCCCGCGGAGCGCGAAGTCCTTATCCAGGCAGCACGAAATCTCGGGACTCAGATCCAGGGCGCCAATATCAATGCCGTGCGTCAGACGACCATCGCCCCAGTTGCCGCTCAGTTCGACCCCGTCGCCGTGAGCATACAGGCTGTCGCGCCGCAGATTCAAGGTGCCACCCTCACCGTGAACGCCGTCTACGCCTTGAAGGCCTCCGACCTCAAGGCCACTCAGGACGAAACGCAGTTCTTCTGCTCCGTGCCCGGCTCCTCGCTGGTGATCTCCATGACCATCCCTCAGCTTCCGCCGGGCGACTACGCGCTCGCCATTCTGCACGCCACGGGAGTAGAACATCCACAGCAACTCTCGCTGTTGCTTCAGAATGATCCATTAGGCAGCGCTCAATGGAAGCTTGCCGGCCTCTTCATCCGCCCCCTCACTGCCGCCGGCCATGATGGCGTCTGGTACTGGAACGCGGCTCGCAACTACGCCCAGAAGAAACAGGACCTGAACGCATATCTCTACTACCAGACCGCGGCTTCACTGCTCAACCCGGTCGATTTTTTGTCCAGCCCAAATCTAGAAAAACTGCAGAAGGAAGCGCAGGCCGTAAGGCCCGCCGAGCTTCCTGGCGCCGAGCCCCTCGTTCTGAAAGGCGGCGGTCAAAGTTTCAACATCACCAGCATGCGAACCGATAGTTTTCCCGGCGGCCTAGATCTGGTTATCAACTATCAGGCAAAGGACGTTTCCGATCCGGTCGCAACGCACAGCCAGATCGTCGAGTTGATGAAGGCCCTGCTTGCGGAGCACCCGGAGCTGCGACAGGGCTTTCACGGACTTTGGGTCTACGCGAATGCCGATAAGCAGAGCCCATATGCGATTGAACTCCCGATGAATAAAATCCCTTAATGAAGGCACGCACATCTCTGAGGTTGTTGGAAGTTTCCGATTCCCGCACTGAATTTGAAAAGGAATGTTGCCCGCATGGCGAACTTGATGGAAAAGACATTGTCTCAGGCAATCGCGCACCGTCGAGCCACGCCCAGTTTCGACGGCGCAGCCATTCCCAACTCAGACCTGAAGAAGATTCTTGAAGCTGGACTGCATGCGCCCAGCGGATACAACATGCAGCCATGGCGCTTCATCGTGGTGCGAACTCCCGAGCAGCGCCGGCGCCTGCGCTCGGCCAGCTTCAATCAGGCCAAGGTCGAAGAGGCTTCCGTTGTCATCGTTGCCTGCGGAGACGCCGATGGCTGGCGCAATGGCGATCTCGAAGAAATGCTGCGCATGGGCTGCGAAGGTGGAATGCCGGAAAACTACGCTGAGCAGGCCCGCCAGAACATTCCCAATTACCTGTCGAATCATCCCAACCTCACCGCCTGGCTCAGCAAGCAGGTAATGCTCGCCTTTACCACCATGATGTTGATGGCCGAAGTCCTCGGGTACGATACCGCACCGATGGAGGGCTTCGAGCAGGAGAAGGTTCGCGAGGTACTGAAGTTGCCGTTGAGCTATCACGTAGTGGCATTGCTCGCCCTGGGGCATGTGAGCGGCTCCGACAAATTCGACGGCGGCCGCTTCAGTATGGCCAGCACCGTTTTTGACGGCGAATACGGCAAACCGATCAAACTCTAGTGAAGACGGGCTCAGATGCCTCGCGAATACCCTGAAAGGCCCATCGTAGGCGTTGGAGCCGTGATTCTCGACAATCACCGCGTCTTGCTTATCAAGCGTGGACAAGCGCCCCTCAAAGGCGAATGGTCCTTACCAGGAGGCGCGCTTGAAGTCGGCGAAACTCTTGAAGAGGGCATTCGCCGCGAAGTCCTCGAAGAGACCGGACTAGTCGTTGACCCGGTTGCCATAGTCGAAGTCTTCGACCGAATCTCACGCGATGCAGAAGGTCGCGTCCAGTATCACTACGTGCTGGTCGACTATCTTTGTCACGTGATCGGCGGCGAACTCGCCTGCGCGACTGACGCAGCTGATGTCCGTTGGGCTGCTCTCGATGAATTGGAGCCTATCGCAGCCTTCACTGCCGAGGTCATCCAGAAAGCCTTCAAAATGGCCGGGGCTCCCGTACCCTTGAACCAGGCCTTACCCGATATAAAATCAGGTTAGGTCGATCCTTATCGATTTATCTCTACGGCGGCTGGAACGCGAGCGGATGACCATTGAGCGATTCTTGTAACGTTGTCACTGCACGGCCGCCGCGTCTCTACCGAGAATCTCCTGGCGCGAGAGCACTTCTCGTCTTGATCTGCCTCGTGATCGGCCTCGGTCTTTATATCTGTCTGCGTCCCCTCGAAATGCTCTTCACGGTGGTACAGGCACGACTTAGGCTTGACGGGATCAGGAGCAAATTCATCGACGTCGATGGCTATCCTGTTCACTACTACACTGGCGGCTCCGGACCACCCATTGTGCTTGTGCACGGCTTGGGTGGCAGAGCAGAGGACTGGGCCAATCTCATGCCGCAACTCGTCCATGGGGGCCATCGCGTCTATGCGCTGGATCTACTGGGCTACGGCCGTTCAGCACGTCCCCTGGACGCGGCTTATTCTATTCCGCAGGAAGCCGGCATTGTCGAGAAGTTCATCGCCATCCAGAAGCTCGATCGAACCGACCTCGCCGGCTGGTCTATGGGTGGATGGATCGCGATGCGCGTTGCCCTCGACGAGCCGGAGCGCATTCGTCGCCTCGCAATCTATGACAGCGCCGGCCTGCGCTATGACGTCCCCTTCGACACTTCTCTCTTCTGGCCCGACAACCCCGCGAAACTCGCAGCCCTGAACGATCTGCTATCGCCCGGTCCTGTCCCCCCGGTACCCGCACTCATCCAGCACGATGTCTTCCGTCTGACCCAGCGCAGTGGCTGGATCGTCCAACGCAGCATGCAGTCCATGCTCACCGGCGCGGATCTGCTCGACGGCAAGCTTGCTGGACTCAAAATGCCCCTTCTGATTGTTTGGGGAAAACAGGACCACATCACACCGATCGCCATTGCTTACGCAATCCACGCCCAGACGCCGCAGTCAGTACTGGAGATTTACGACGGCTGCGGCCATCTTGCTGCCCGCGAATGCACCGACAGCATCGGTCCGAACACCGTGGTGTTTTTCAATGCCAGCCCGCCCCTTCCCGTTCAGATCAAGGAAATCCCGCAACCGGCAGTGAAGTAAGCTAGGCCCTGGCTACTCGCCCTTCCACACGTAGGCCCCGCTTTGCGGAAGGCCGATATGCGCGAGCACCCGGAAGACAAACTGCTGCGCCATTTCCGCCGAATCGACAGGCTTGTTGTAAAACGCCGGGATGACGGGGAAAATCGTTGCCCCCGCATCCGCCGCTAGAGTCATATTTCGTAGATGAATTTTATTGAATGGTGTCTCGCGGACGCACAAAACGAGTGGCCGTCGCTCCTTCAGGCAAACATCGGCAGCGCGCTCGATAAGATTCTCCGCCAGGCCATTCGCGATTCCCGCTAGCGTGCCCACACTGCACGGCAGCACAATCATGCCGTCGGTAGGATAGCTGCCGCTCGCAACCGGCGCGCCAATATCGCTCTCCGCAAGTTGTTGCGTCTTCTTCGGCGCGTTGCCCAGCAGTTTTTCAATCAATCCATTTCGCCCGCTCAATTGCAGTTCCTCGGCGAGCACCCGCAGCGAGTTCTCTGACGGAATAAAGTGGACATGTTCTACTCTCGCATCGGCCTCGAGCGCCCGTAGCAATATCTGGCCAAAGATCGCTCCGCTTGCTCCGGTCATGGCGACAGTGAAGTGCATGTGTTCGTCGGGCATTCAGTAACTCGCTAAGAGATCATAGCTGTATCCGAAGTAGGTTGTTTCCAGGCCTTGCGCAGAAGTTGAACGATCCATCGGACTGCGAAGATGGCGCCCAGGATGAGCGTTGCGGCGATGGCGGCTGCTACCCAGGGGTAACGGGTCATGAGCCAGGTTATGCCGACGGCAACTACATCCTCGCCCGTACTGAGCGCGATATTCGAGAGTGGTTCCGGGCTCATGGTTACGGCTGCGCGAACCGCGGTCTTAGAACTGTGCGATACCAGCGCGATGGTCCCTCCTGCCAGGGCCGCCACCAGCTTCATTTGCGGAGAGAGCTGTGCGCTCGCCTGGTAAGCGATCAGGGCAGCGACCGGAATCCGTATGAAGGTGTGCAGCGCATTCCAGATCATGTCGAAGGCAGGAATCTTATCGGCAAAAAACTCCAGAGCGAACATGGCTCCGCTGACGCCGATGACCCACCAGTTAGCGAGAATCTCGAGGCCCGGCGGCAAAACTACCCAATGCGCATGAGCTAACAACCCCAGCGTCAACACCGTGGCGTAGACGTTGAGACCAGCGGCGAAGCTGGTTGCAATAATCAGCGCCGCGATGTTGCCCGGGGTGAAGGTGGTCATCCAGGTTGCTCCCCCCCGGAGAGAATAATCCTAATACTGGCAATTTGCCGGGTGTTTGACGCCATTGACCACCACCCAGCCATTGTTTGCTCTCTGATGCGTAGAGCAGTGGACGTCATGAATGCCGGCAGCGAACTTGCCGGACGAGGGAAAGAACGCCTGTCCAAATGCAAAGACAGAGGCGTTCACCGGAGCCGTGACGACGCCATCGAGCGCGTCATTGATGACGACTTCCACCAGCCGCTCATTACCGTCGGGCATGGTCACGCGCAGCGGCAGAATTTCATGGCTGCCGTGTGGGCCACCGCGTTGCGTCCGCGAAGAACTGATAGTGATCCCACAGACCATCACATTGTCGACGTTCGCGCCCTGCTCCGAACCGAGCAGGCTGAAGAGCTTCTGATTGATCTGCGGCGTACAGGAAGCAGGCACTCGTACATCGCGCTGTGCAACGGCCAAAGAAGGGACGCAGCCAAGCACAACTGCAAGTGCCAGGATACAGCCTGATCGCAGCATCTATGCCTCCTTCAGAACCCGCTCAAAAATAGCATCGACATTGCCAAGCTGCCGATTCAGATCGAAGGTCCGCGCCAGCTTGTCCGTGCTTAGTCTTCCTGTGATCTCACCGTCCTGCGTCACAAGGTCGCGAAACACCAGCTCGTTCTGCCATGCATTCATTGCATGCTTCTGCACCAGACGATACGCATCCTCGCGCAGCATGCCAGCCTCAGCCAGATCCAGTAGCAATTGACCACTGAAGATCAGTCCGCCCGTGCTCTCAAGATTTTTGAGCATCCTCTGCGGATACACCATTAGCTTCTCGATCAGGTTCGCTGTCTTTGCCAGCAGATAGTCCGTCAAAATAGTCGAGTCGGGAAAAATCACGCGCTCAGCCGACGAGTGCGAGATATCCCGCTCATGCCACAGCGCGACATTTTCGTAAGCTGTCTGTGCATTCGCCCGCACCACCCGCGCCAGCCCGCTGATCTGTTCGCCGGTAATAGGATTTCGCTTGTGCGGCATCGCCGATGAGCCTTTTTGCTTCTCCGAAAAATACTCTTCAGCCTCGCGCACTTCAGTCCGTTGCAGGTGCCGCAGTTCTGTCGCCATCTTGTCCAGCGTCGCCGTGATAATCGCCAGCGTCGAAATGTAATGCGCATGCCGGTCCCGCTGCACCACCTGTGTCGCCACCGGAGCCGGCTTCAGCCCAAGCTTTGCGCAGATGCGCTCCTCATGCTCCGGCTTCAGATGCCCAAAGGTCCCGACCGCGCCCGACAGCTTCCCAACTTGAATCTGCTCCGCTGCCGCATCCATGCGGGTAAGATTGCGCTGCATCTCGGCATACCAGTTCAGTAGCTTCAATCCAAACGTGGTCGGCTCGGCATGAACACCATGCGTCCGCCCGATCATGGGCGTGTGTTTGAACTCAAGCGCGCGCTTCTTCAGCATTTCGATCAGCTGCAGCAGGTCATCCCGCAGAATCGCCGAGGCTGCTTTCAGCTGCAGAGCCTGTGCCGTGTCCACTACGTCGGTCGAAGTCAGCCCGTAGTGTAGCCACCGCGATTCTGGCCCTACATGCTCAGCGACTGCGGTTGTGAAGGCGATAACGTCATGCCTTACCTCGGCTTCGATCTCCTGAATGCGAGCAACGTCGATCCGGCCCCGTTCCCGGATCGCCTTGGCCGCCTCCGGCGGAACAATTCCATCCTCGGCCAGCGTTTCACTCGCCGCGGCCTCAACCTCCAGCCACATGCGATATTTATTTTCGTCGCTCCAGATTTGGCCCATCTCAGGCCGTGTGTAACGTGCAATCAATGAAGGAATCCCCCCCGAACCATATCAAACCCTCCATTCTATCCTTCGTGCATCCTAGAATTGTGTTGTGGTTGAACTGTGAACCGGTCCTGGAGAAAGGAAATCATGTCTGACGTAGTTACCATCGCAAACTTTACTGAACCGCTCGAGGCCGAAATGGCCCGCTTACGCCTGCAATCTGCCGGCATCGAAACATTTCTCTCCGGAGAAAACGCTGCCATCCTCCAGCCAGGTCTCGGCCCGCTGCAGCTCCAGGTAAGCGCCAAAGACGAAGCCGATGCCCGCGCCATTCTTGCTGACCCGGGAGCCACCTCAAAAGCGGCTTCGGGGATGGCCCCAGCAGGAGAATAGAATCCGCCGCTCTCCAGAGAGTGTGGTCATATTCATCGTAATGCGATATATCGTGATACGATGGATATATGACCATTATTGCAACACGTCTTCTGGAGGAATCCGGTCGCTCCCCGGCGCCAAGCGGACATGGGGTTGACGATGTACCGACCCGCACAGAATTCCAGCGTCTTGCCGAATTTCGTTTTCAGCTTCGCCGATTTCTTCATTTCAGCAATGTTGCCGCAGAGCAGGCTGGTCTTCGTCCGCAGCAATATCAGCTTCTTCAGTGCGTCAGCGGGATGCCTGATGATCTTGATCCCACCATCGCTCATGTTGCTGCCCGCATGCTGCTCAAGCACAACAGTGCCGTTGAGCTGGTGGATCGTACCATCGAGCAGGGGTTGCTCCGGCGCGTCCAGGATCCCACGGATCAACGTCGTATTCTGTTGCGCGTCACGCCGCAAGGCGAACGCGTGTTAGCCGCGCTTGCCTCCTATCACCTTGAGGAGCTTAATCAGGCCGGTCCTGAACTGATTCGCGCGCTTCGCCGGATTCTGGCCATGAAGACAAATTCTTCCCCGCGTAACGCGAGGAGGGCTTCTTGACTGTAGGCGATCAATCGCTGTCCAGCTCTCGTTCGCCGTTACGCGACTTCAATGCTGATCCGCGAATGCTCATTCTCAGCGCGCTCGCGCTCATCCTGGGTCTGGCCGGAGCGGTACTTGCCTATCTGTTGTTACACCTTATCTATCTCGCCACCAATCTGTTTTATTTTCAGCGCCTAAGCTGGAAATTCGTATCCCCGGCAACCCATCATATGGGCTGGCTTGCCGTATTTGTGCCTATCATCGGCGGCCTGCTCATCGGCCTTATGGCACGCTTTGGATCAGACAAAATCCGTGGTCATGGCATGCCCGAAGCCATCGAAGCCATTTTGATCCACGGCGCAAAGGTTGACGCGCGGGTCGCTCTTTTCAAGCCCCTTTCCGCTGCCATCGCCATCGGTTCCGGAGGACCGTTCGGCGCAGAAGGCCCCATCATCATGACGGCTGGGTCCGTGGGTTCACTTTTTGCGCAGATGTTTCATCTGAGCGACGCAGAAAGGTCCACGCTGCTCGTTGCAGGAGCCGCCGCGGGCATGGCCGGTGTCTTCTCCACGCCACTTGCTGCCATCTTGTTGGCCGTCGAATTGTTGCTTTTTGAATGGCGCCCCCGCTCGCTCGTACCCGTTGCCGTTGCCGCAACCACCGCGGGAACATTGCGCCGATTCTTTCTCGGCCCCGGTCCACTCTTTTCCATGCCAGCCATCGCTGTGAGCGTATCGCCCCGCGCCGTCTTCGCCGCGCTCGTTCTCGGAGTCATCGGAGGCGCGCTCGCCCTCATACTCAGCCGCGCCGTCTATGCCAGCGAAGACCTCTTCGAGAATCATCTGCCTATCCACTGGATGTGGTGGCCGGCCATCGGCGGCCTCCTCATCGGCATCGGCGGCCTTATCTTTCCCCAAGCGCTCGGTACTGGCTACGACGTCATCGCATCGCTGGTTGGTGGAGATACCACCTGGCATCTCATTCTCGGAGTGCTCATCGTCAAGAGCATCATCTGGTCTTTCTCACTGGGTTCCGGAACTTCAGGCGGGATTCTCGCACCGCTGCTGATGATCGGCGGAGCCTTCGGGGCGCTGCTTACCCCCGGATTGCCTCCACTCGAAACAGGAGCATGGGCGCTGGTTGGTATGGCTGCTGTGCTCGCTGGCGCGATCGGTTGTCCGCTTACCGCGGCTGTGCTCGCGATGGAATTGACCCACAACTATGGCCTGATGCTACCCCTGCTCGCTGCTTCCGTAGCCGCCTATGCATTCACCGTGCTGTTACAGCGCCGGTCGATTCTTACTGAGCGATTGAGCCGCCGAGGCTATCACCTAAGCCGTGAGTACTCCGTTGATCCCCTTGAAGGGATGACGGTAGCGCAGGTCATGCGTAAGCGCATCGACAGAATTGAAGGGCCCGCAAATCAACTCGGTTTGCAGGAGGCGCAGTTCGCGTATCCTGAAGAAACGCTTCGCCTTGTCGTCGAGCGTATGGCCACGGCGCAGATATTCGAGACCTCAGTAATAGAACCGGAAACGGGAAGGACCGTGGGAATCATTACGCTCCAGGACATGCTCCATGCCCGCACCCTTTCCTGGAGACGTGAAACTCTGCGGCAGCGCCTTCGCCGCCTGCCCTTTTCAGGTCCCCTCAACCATCAGCCGGAAACATCCATTGAGCAGGTGCCCGGATAAGCGGAATAACTTTAAGTCGCGACGGTAGAAATTACCGCACAAGGCCCAGCCGCTCGCTCATCTCTTCATAAAGAAAGCCTCGCCCTGGCCTGTATGGCTGCACCCACTCACCGTCGATTACAAATTGAGGAATCGCGCGCTTGCCCACGTTCACCAGCAACTCAGCCACAGCTCCTGGCGTGGACTCGATATCGATCTCGGTGTAAGCAATGTTGTGCGTTTCCAGAAAGCGCTTGGCTTCCCGGCAATCACGGCACCAGGCGGCAGAGTAGAGAACCAGCTCCATATCTTCATCATAAATGGATCTTCTCTTATGACATCGGCGATCTACTCGTTCAACGTGAAC
>Ga0206981_10161_pt2 | contig 20019 bp, 17 predicted proteins | sample Alteio_BWMinCont_17_FD_153312 | JGI IMG/M metagenome (GOLD analysis project Ga0206981, IMG submission 153312) | Enriched cells from forest soil in Barre Woods Harvard Forest LTER site, Petersham, Massachusetts, United States -... | ecosystem: Environmental > Terrestrial > Soil > Temperate forest >... | reverse complement strand
GCCCGTCCAGCTGTTCAGCAGCGTTTCCTGGCTGTAACAACAAAACGTCCTGGGGAGAGACCATTGGCGCACGCAATTGCTTTACCTGAAGTTTCCGATGTTATCCGAGTACTGGCCGCTGACAGCACCAGAATGAACAGTCAGCTCTTGACCACAGCCTTGGAGCGCGACAAGCGTTTTCAAGTGCTGGATTCTCCAGCCGACGTGGCTCTGGTGAGCGCGGCTGTCGCAAAGGACAAGCCCGGCGTCATCGTAATCAGCGCCGAAATTGACGGCAACCCACGTCGCGGATTTGAAGTGGCCCGCGAAATCCATTCCCTTCACGCCCAAACTCGCATCGTCATGCTGCTCGACAGCAGCGAGCGTAGCCAGGTCATCGAGGCCTTCCGGGCCGGCGCACGCGGTGTGTTCTCGCGCAGCGAATCCCTGAAGTCACTGGCCAAATGCATCTTCTGCGTCAGCCAGGGACAGATCTGGGCCAATAGCAAAGAACTGAAATACTTATTGGAAGCGCTGGGTGAAGCTCTTCCGCTCCGCGTCATCGACGCCCGCGGCACCGAGCTGCTTTCCCGCCGTGAACAGGAAGTGGTGCGCTGCGTCGCCGAAGGCTTGTCCAATCGCGAGATTGCCCAACGCCTTGGCCTGACCGAGCACACCGTGAAAAACTATCTCTTCCGCATCTTCGACAAACTGGGCGTCTCCAAGCGAGTCGAAGTCGTGCTCTACGCCTACAGCCTGAGCAACATTTCCGACGCCGCACATTCTCCGAGCCCGGCAAAGGCAAAGACCAGTTCGCCAAGCCCCGCGTCTCATGTGCCAGCCAGTTCACGGATGTCTCCCACCCTGATGGCAGGTAGCACTACCACCAATTAACTATTTGTTAGCTGCCAAACAAGAGCCAGGCCCACGGAGCAATCCGTGGGCTTTTTCTTTTGGGTGGCGCAGCGGTTCACCGCTGCGGTATGCACTGCCTTGAATCACGGCTTTAGCCGCTGAGGGCCACACCTCCGGCTCACAGCGCCTTCTTCCGCATGTTGTTCCAGCGGCTGTAGATCGCCTCCTTCCAACCGGGGCGCCTCGCTAGTGGCATTTGCCGGGCAGAAAATAATCATGCTGCTGACTGCAAGACCTGTGCTACCGTCTGAGCCATATTTAGCAGCCTGGCGAATTCTCGCTGGCTGCGGTGCTCCTCCCATTACTTCGATGACCTGGTGGGAGCGAGTGAATCCGGTTTTTCGGTCGGGTCCCAGGGGAAGGAATAAGCAGATGAGAACTCGTGTAGCGGTTGGATTGTCCCTGCTCGTCTTAATTCTGGCGATGGCGAACGTGTTTGTAAGCCATGCGCAGCAACCCGCTGGCACTGCCGCGCAGCTAACCGGAAACGGCACGCCGCCGCTGTCGAACCCGCTGAAAGTGGCGCTGCTGAAGTGGTACAACGCGAACACTGTGCCCACCACATTCCCCGTGGGCAGCCAGCCCTATGGCATGGCCTTCGACGGGCAGAATATCTGGACTGCAAATTTTGGCGCGGGAACGGTGAGCAAGGTGCGGGCCAACGATGGGATGTTGCTTGGTACCTTTACAGCCATTAACGCTCCGTATGGTGTGACCTTCGACGGGGCCGACATTTGGGTGTCGGGTTATGGGGGTGCAGATACCAAACTGCGGGCGATGGACGGGAAAAATCTCGGCACGTTCGGCATCGGACCGAACGCAGGGTGGATGGCCTTCGATGGGGAAGCTATTTGGATTCCGACAGCGCCAAGCCAAGGCAACGGTAGCGTAGTCAAGCTACGTGCCAGCGACGGCCAGAATCTGGGCAGCTTCACGGTTGGCATAGCGCCGATCGCTGTGGCCTGCGACGGCGTCAACGTTTGGGTAGTGAATGGTGGTGGGAATGCTGGTGGAAACGTCACGAAACTCAGAGCAACGGACGGAAAGCTTTTGGGAACGTTCAATGTGGGCGTGAGCCCACTGGGGATAGCGTTCGACGGCGCCCACATCTGGGTGGCAAACCGTGGCGACGGCACGGTGACAAAGTTGCGTGCCAGCGACGGTGTGGTTCTGGGCACCTTCACGGTGCCGGTCGAGCCATACGGGGTGGCGTTCGACGGTGAAAACATCTGGGTGACTGGGGCGTTGGCTGTGACCGAACTGAAAGCGAGCAATGGGAATGTCCTTGGTCAGTTTTATTGTGTCCAGTGTGTGAGCAACGCGTCGACGGGCGTCGCGTTCGACGGGGCCAACATTTGGGTTTCGTGGTTGAATGCCAACATGATCGGGAAGCTGTGACACCGAACAGATGCTCGAAAGGTCGGCTTCGGTGATTGCGCAAGGGAGGCGATATGCGAAAGAGTTTTGTGAGGGCTTTTTACTACTTCTCCTCATCCACTCGCAAACGCGGACTACGTTCCACTTCGCCCAGTGACTGATCCAGCGACCGTTGCCAATTCTTCAATTTCATTGCCACTTCCTGCATATAAGCCGCAGCCTCCGCCGGACTTAAAATCTCTTCCCGATCCCGCTTCTTAATCGGCGGCCCAGACACCGGATGCGTGGGCGCCACCACTGGCACTGGAACCGGCTCTGGCTCGGGTTCCACTTCCACTACTGCGCGGGTTCGCTCCTTACGTGTTGTCAGTTTGGAAATGTCGAGGTCCGAGATCACCTCTTTGACAATATCCAGGTCGACCATCTTCTTTTGCAGTCCGTACGCCAGCGAAAGCGCATTGAAGCAAAAGTTGTTCACGTTCCGGGGAATGCCTTCGGTGAAATCAGACAGCGCGTCGTAGGCATCGGGCGTGAATACCGGTTCGCCCTCATATCCTGCAATTTTCATCCGGTGCTCAATGTAACTCTTGATCTCCCATGCCGGCAGCGGCTCGAGGCCGTGCAGAATCGAAACGCGCTGCCGCAACTGCGCCAGGCCCGGACTCGCCAGCTTGTCGGCCAACTCCGGCTGTCCCGCCAGAATGATGTGCATGAGCTTGGCCCTCGGAGTCTCGAAGTCCGAGAGCAACCGCACCGTTTCCAGTACCGATGCATCCAGGTTCTGCGCTTCGTCAATCACCACGATCAGCCGGTTCCCCGCTCGCGCCTCATGCAAAAGACGCCGGTTAAATTCTTCATGCAGCCGCACGAAATCCTGAGACTCGCCTTCATAGCCCAATTCCGCCAGCAGGTAGCGCATGAACTCGCGGGAGTTGCATTGCGTTTGAAATAGAAATGCGGTACGCGCCGTGGTACGAAACTTCTCCAGCAGATGAAACAGAATCGTGGTCTTGCCCATCCCCGGTTTGGCGATCAGCCCGAGAAACCCTCGGTTGGCTTCAATGCCGTAGTACAGCGAAGAAAATGCTTCTCGGTGGGCGGCGCTCAAATACAGGAATCGCGGATCCGGGGTGACTCCGAATGGCTGCTCCCGTAATCCGAAGAAATTCAAATACATTCCTGCTCCTGTGTCGTCCTGGTCTCCAACCGCAAACCGTCCCCGCCCCTACCGACCCCTTACCCCACAGATTAGGCTGTCAGAGCCCCGGTCAGGGTCCTTCCCCTTACACTTTGCTCCGAAACCAAGCTCTTGGCGAGTGGATGAAAGTAATAGGGTCTAGCATCTGATGTCCAATCCCGCTCGCTGAATCCGCAGCCGACTGTTGTCATCTGATTCTACGGAATTTACTGTACCCGCGCCAATCTGACTTTGGACGCGCCAAAGCACCCGGAGCCACAGGACTCCTTGTCATTGACCGCGTTCCGCCGTAAAATTCTTGTTAGTTTGTGACCCTGCCCCCCGGGCCCACCGAACACCAAGACCTTGATCCCTGTTCCCAATTCCGAGCCTAGAATCAAAGTGCTGGTCGCCGACAGCATCGCTATGAGCTGCCACCTGCTCGCCGATGCCCTGGAGCGCAGCGAATACATCCATGCCGTCGCCGCCTCCACTCCCAAGGAAGTTCTCCAACTGCTCGAAAAGGAACGATTTGAAGTGGTTTTGATCGGAGTTGGGATCTCCGAAGATCCGGTCGAGAGCATGCAGTTTGTCCGCCAGCTCCAGAGCAGTCATCCCCAACTCGGCATCGTGGTTTTGCTCGATGCCCTCGATCGCACTCTGGTAGTGGAGGCATTTCGTTCCGGCGCCCGCGGCGTCTTCACCCGGTCTGACACTTTCGAAGCTCTCTGCAAGTGTATTCGCTGCGTCAAGGAAGGCCAGGTTTGGGTCAGTTCCGTCGGACTTCACTACGTGCTCGAGGCCCTCGTCGAGCATGGCCCCGCCGTGTCGCGACTGCCCGGGTCCCGTCCTTTGAGCAAACGCGAAGAGCAAATCACCGTTCTGGTCGCCGAAGGATACAGCAATCGCGAGATCTCCGAGCGGCTCGCGCTCAGTGAACATACCATCAAGAATTACTTGTTCCGGGTCTTTGAGAAACTCGGGGTTTCCACCCGCGTTGGACTCACGCTTTACGCCCTCAAACAGGCCCGCACTCCCCGCAGCAAAGCTCAATCCATCAAACGCCCACCGCTGCCGGAATCGCGCGTCCTGCAAAAAAACTCAAATTGGTCCAGCTGACCACTCACACTCAAAGGGGTAGTAAAAAGGGATAGCTAAGCGGTTAAGGTTTCCTCTGTGGTGAATGTTGTTCCCGCAATCCTCACGGCAGCCGGAACACCACCGTGATCTGCGTCTGGAAATCTTCACTCTGGCCGTCGCGCGCCAACGGTTTGAACCGCCACTGCCGCACCGCAGCCGATGCCGCCGCCGCCAACTCCGGATCGCCGCGAATCGCGCCGAATTTCTCTACCGCGCCATCCCTCCCCACTAGCGCATCCAGCACCACTGCCCCTTGCACGCGTCCTGCTCTCGCATGCTCGGGATATTCCGGCTCTACCCGCTGCGTCACCCATCCAGCCGCCACCTCGGGCGGAATCCGCACTGGTCCCGCAGTTTGAACCTTGCTGGTGTCCACTGCCGGCTGCACCGATGCTGCCGCCGTCGTCGAATCTCGCGGCTGCGTCTCCCGGGTCGGCGGCGTCTGCGGGAAAACAATTCTCCCGTTCTGATAGACGACCAGCCCGCTCCCCGCCCCTGCTCTGGAACTTGTCGCGGTCGCCGGGAGGGTGACTGCTGGGCTCACCGCCGTCTCCGCTCTCGCCGCCGCGGCATTTGCCTGCAACCCCACATTACCTTGTCGCACAGCGTTGCCTCTCGATCCCCGGCCGCCGCGGCCCACCATCCAGCCCAGAGTCACCGCCAGCACCACCACCGCCACCATTAAGGCGCCCGTCCACAAGTCCGCCGTCGCCTGCCCTTCCCCAGCCAGTGTGGCTCCGCCTTGTCCCCCGCCAGCTTCTACCAGGTCAGGCTCCCCTGAGAACTCCGGCGTTCCAGGCGCAACCTCGCCAGGCAATGCCGCCTGATCTTCCTGCGAAGCTCTTCGCGCCAACTCGATGTTCTCCACAATGCTTCGTGAGAGCATTTGCAGAGTCCGTACCTCGCGCTCGCCGAACGCCGCTGCTTTCGCCGAAAAAATCTCCAGCACCCCCAGCAATTCTCCTGCCTGCCTCACCGGAACCGCCACGATCGACCGTACTCCGAGCCTGCGGCACAGCTCTGCATCCACCCGCGCATCGCTCTCGCTATCGTCGCAGCGCTGCCAGTTCCCGGTCTGCACACACGCCGCCGACAAACCTGTGTCGCCGCTCAACCGCGCTCCCAACTCAGGGGCGCCGTCTCCCGTCGTGGCCCGGCACACCATCTCCCCATCTCGCATCATTGCGATCGCGGCCGCGTTCGCGCGTGTCGCCTCTCGCGTCACTTCCGCAATCTCATTAAGCACCAGGTCCAGCGCCAGATCAGCGGAGACTGCTCCTCCCCCGTGCGCGTTCAGAATGCTTTGCCATCGCACCAGTTGCGAGACCGCTTCCGGGTCCAACCGCCCGTCGCTCTCCCTCGCAGTCGGCGCACTTCTCGCTTTGTCAGGGTCAAAAGACTCAGGCCGGAAAATCGGGCTGTGGGCCATGGCGCAACACCATCCTGACCCGGAGGCACGAACCCCCGGGTCAAACCGAATGACCGGAGTCTCCCGCGAAACCTTCCCCTTGTCAACCGTAAAAGACCAGCCCGGTCAGAGCCTGCCTGAGAAGTCCCATTTGGGGTTTGCCCCGCCCTGGGCGGATTCCCTCTGCGGCCCCTGTTTCTCAGGTAAAATCCAGAAAGCATGACCCCACCGCGCGCCCTGGTCACTGGAGGAGCTGGCTTCCTCGGCTCTCATCTCTGTGATGCGCTGCTCGCCGAAGGCTACTCGGTCATCGTCGTCGATAACCTGCTCACTGGACGCGCCTCGAATCTCCATCACTTGCGCAACGACCCCCGCTTCGAGTTTCGCCAACTCGACATCAACCTTCCCTTCGATTGCGGAAAAGTCGACTACGTCTTCCACTTCGCCTGCCCCGCCAGTCCCGTCGATTACATGAAACACGGCATCGAGACTCTAAAAGTCGGATCGCTCGGCACTCTGCACGCTCTCGAAGTAGCCCGCAAATACGGAGCCCGGTATCTGATCTCTTCGACTTCCGAATGCTATGGTGATCCCCTAGAAAATCCGCAGAAGGAGACTTACTGGGGAAACGTGAATCCCATCGGCCCGCGCTCGGTGTACGACGAAGCCAAGCGTTTCAGCGAAGCTCTCACCATGGCGTACCACCGCTATCACCGGGTGGACACTCGCATCGTGCGCATATTCAATACCTACGGCCCGCGCATGCAACTCAACGACGGCCGCGTCGTCCCCAATTTCATGAAGCAGGCTCTTCGCGGCGAGGACCTCACCGTTTACGGCGACGGCAGCCAGACCCGCAGCTTCTGCTACGTCAGTGACGAAGTCGACGGCTTTATCCGGCTTTCCAAGTCCACCGAGCATTTGCCCGTAAACATCGGCAACCCCACCGAATTTACCATTCTGGAATGCGCCAAACGGGTGCTGGCCGTGACCGGCTCCAAGAGCGCCATCCGCTACCAACCGCTCCCCCAGGACGATCCCAAACAACGTTGTCCAGACATCACCAAGGCAAGAACCCTGCTGGGATGGGAACCCAAAATCGATCTCGAAACCGGCCTCCGCATGTCCCTCGAATATTTCCGCCAGGCGTCTTCCGAACTCGCCTAGGATCGCGATGGGGCCGAATTACTAGAAACTAGAAACCAGAAACCCGGGGAAACACTGCACACCGATCCCCCACCCCCTCAGCACACTCCGGGCCGTACTCACGTGACTCCCCATTACCTCGGTCACGAGACGCCACCGGCGCCACCCTCCGGACCTCGCCGGCCAAACCCGTCCGAGCCTCGATCCCCCACTAAAAGGCCATGTTTCTGAACGGATTCGCTTTCTTCTTCCTGCCAAAGTGACCAGAGTTACACCCTCAAATTACCTTACTTAAGGCCAACACCCTTGCTGTTCCTTCGATACCTTGGCGCTCCTCCGCCCTCTACTTACGATGGAGTTCGTTGGGTTAGTCGGCGGGTCCGCTCGTGGACCTGTCCTCCTCTGCGCAAAGAACATTGCGTTCGGCTTTAACTCGCACAGCTCGAGGTGGAAGAAGGGTCACATGTTGCAACGCAGAATGCGCGGCTTCTCGCTGTTGGAAATGATGGCAGTCATCGCCATCGGACTCGTCGTCGCCGTCATGGCGATGGAAACCCTGCAGCCCACGCTGAAATACACTCGCGAGACCAACGCCTACAACATCACCCTGATGGCGATGCGCCAGGCTCGAGACATTTCCGTTGCCCAGCGCCAGATCTACTTCGTGACCTTCACCCACAACGCCGTTCCCCCAGACCAGATCACGGTTACTCAGGGCGCCACCGGTACCGTCGTCAGCACTTTTACCATCCCCAATGACGTGGCGTTTCAGGTGCAAGCCGGACTTCCCGGAGCCGGCAAGACTCCTGACAATTTCGGCGGCGGCGCGCTCGCCATCGATTTCGATCAAGGCGTCGCGGCGGGAGCGAAAAACGTCGTCTATTTCTACCCCGATGGCACCGCCGAGGATGTTGCCGGCAACCTCAACAATGGCATCATCTACATCGCCCGCAGCAACGATCTCTACAGTTCACACGCCATCACCCTTTGGGGGGCTACCGGACGTCTGCGCGGATGGCGTCTCTATAACACCGCGGGAACAAAGTATTGGAGGCAAATGTGATAGCCACTCGGCGGCAACAGGGATTCAGCCTGATTGAAGTCATGATTTCCATGGTGGTGATGACGGTTGGCCTGGTCAGCCTGCTCGGTGTCTTTGGGCTCGCCATGGCTTCCACTCAGACCTCGCAGCAGAATGGCATCTCCAAGCAATTGGCCAACGAGGCGCTGGAGGGTATCTTGACCGCCCGCGAAACCGCCAACGTCCCCTGGTCTGCCATTGCCAATACTGGCTCAGGTGGCATCTTCCTTTCCGGATTCCAAAACATCAATCTTCCCGGCGCCGATGGCATCATCGGTACCGCCGACGACGCTGCAGCCGGCCCTCAGGTTTTGAACATGCCCGGACCCGACGGCATCTTCGGCACTGCCGATGATGTGCAGTTGCCTTTGACCAACTATCAACGCCAGATCTTAATCGTGCCGGCGTTGGACTCCCTTGGCAATCCCATCGCCACCCTGAACGTGGTCACCATTACCGTTCAATACAACAATCCCCAACTCAAAATTCCCCAGAACTATGTGCTGACAACTTATGTTTCGCAATACCGCTAAAAGAGGATTTATGGGACACCCATCGAAATCTCGCGCGCACGGCTTCACCTTTATCGAATTGATGGTCTCCATGGCTCTGGGCCTGCTCATCGTCGGTGCGGCCGTGAAGTTGTTTAGCCAGGGCGTGGATGCCACCTGGGTCGTCTCCCAACGTGCCGAAATGCAGCAGGACCTTCGCGCCGTCCAGAATATGCTGACCAAAGACATCAGCTTGGCCGGCGCTGGCCTCGCCGGCGGTCAAGGCATCTCGCTTCCTTCAGGCGGGCTGACTCCGATTTACGGTTGTGACCAAACCGGCCTGGCTTCCGGCTGCCCGCCAAGGGGTGGCGTCAAGTATCCTTGTGCCTCGCTGGTTGGCGCCTGCATCCCCACACTCTATGGACTCATCCCCGGATTTGCTCTGGGAATTACTCCTCCCGGTAGCCCCACCGTCAGCGATCTCATCACCGTCGCCTACAGCGACACCATTTTCGCGCTCAATTGCTACACCGTTACTTTCACCGCGCCCGGCAACTCGGTCACTCTCACCGCGCCGGCGAACCCCCCACCGGCGAGCTGCATCTTGCCCCCCGGTCTGGTCTTTCCGCAGAACGTGGACGATGCCGCGGTTGGGCTGCTGCCCGGCGATCTGATTTTCTTTCAAAACACCGCCAAAGGGCCGGCCATCGCTGAAGTCACCAAGGTCACCGGGAACTCCCCCACCTGGACCGTTGCCTTTGCCAATGGTGATCCTTTGCAAATGAATCAGGCGGGCACCGCTAACGACTTGACCCAGATTTCGGGTTTCACTGCCGCCGGCGGCGCCAGTACCGTTGGCACCGTGGCCAACCGCATCTTCGTTATCACTTACTACCTCCAGGTTAATCCCGACCCCACCGGAGTCACCACCGGGACGCCCGTGCTCATGCGCCAGGTCAACGGCCGTACTGCCGTTCCGGCCGCGGAAAACATCATCAATACCCAATTCACTTATGACACTTATGCCAGTGATGGCACCTTGCTCAATCAGTTGCCCGACGGCGGCGAGTCTCTCGGCGTCTCGCTCAATTTGATCCGCAAGATCAACATCGCCCATTTGACGATCCGCAGCCAGCTCGACGGCTCTCGCAGCGCTTTGTTCGCCACCAATGGATTTCAGGGATATGACGTTCAGACTTCCATCAGTGCTCGCAACTTGAGTTACCAGAATCGCTACAGCTTTACTGCCGGCCCCTAAGACACAGAGCGTGGGTTGGGCCGGATTTTAGTTCGCTAGCAACCACGACTGTGGAGAACGATATGGAGAATTACAACATGGATAGCACGAACCTTAGGTCAAAGGGATTCACCCTGATCGCAACCTTGCTGCTCTTACTGCTGCTGTCGGGCATTGCGATCGGCATGCTCATGATGGTCAGCACCGAAGCCAAGGTGGGCACCCAGGACGTGCAGAACAACACCACCTTCCATGCCGCCGAAGGCGCCATCGAAAAGATGACTTCGGATCTCGCCGGTACTTTTCAGAACATTGAGTCCCCCACCGTCAGCGACATCGAAAACCTAAGTGCGTTGCAGCCGGCCAACACGCTTGCCCTTAGTTATCCGGTTTACTCCCTGACCCCGGCCATCGACCCAAAAACCAAGGGCCCACAGAGTTCCAATGGCCAGATCGCATCCGGCCCCTATCAAGGTCTGTCGGCATCATTGCTGCCTGTGACTCTCCAGGCCACTGCCCAGGGCCCCTTAGGCGACGAAGTGAACATGACGCGTACTGTCCAGGTCGCGTTAATTCCGGTTTTCCAATTCGGTATCTATTCTGACAGCGACCTTTCGTTCTTTGCCGGCGTCAACCTCGACTTCAATGGCCGTGTCCACACCAACGGCGATTTGTATCTCGCCGCGGGCACCGGGACGACTCTGACTTTTCACGACAAAATAACCGCCTGGGGCAACGTAATCCGCTGGGAATTGCCCAATAGCACCACTACCGCAGCCACCGGCCACCTTGGCACGGTTGACATACCCACTGCCGCTCAGGGTTGTGATGGCGCCCAACCCGCCTGCCGCGCCATGCTCGCTACCGAAGACAGCGTCACCGTCGGCGCCGCCCCCAACACCTGGACCACAGCCGGCCAAAACGCCGGTTGGCCGGCCATTTCCGCCGGCAGCGCCAACTACAACTCCTGGATCATCGATGGCAACATCGGACTGAAGGGTGGCACCGGTGCCAAACAACTCTCGCTTCCGTTCGTCAGCGGCACCAGCGGCAATTCCAAAAGCCCGCAGCCGTACGAGATTGTGCGCAGGCCCCCAGCCGGGGAATCGCCTACTTCCCTGCTAGGCGCCGCGCGCCTTTACAACGAAGCTTCGATCCGCGTCTTGTTGGTAGATGATCCCAAGGAGCTCCCCGGCGGAGCCGCTGACATCAACAATATTCGCCTGGCCAATTACAATGATCCCGACAACGGCGTCGACTACAGTCACGGCGTCACCGCCAGTGTCCCCGCTGGCTTGCCCGTGCTGGGTACCGGCGGCAAGTACAACACCTACTTCGCCACCGCCAACAGCGGTATTGCCGACCCATCCACCTGGACCACGGCCGCTGTCGCCGTCCCATCCGCTTGGCTGACGGGCCCACTCTACCCGCCCCCGGTGACCACCCTGTACGATCCTTCAGGCGCCAACGATGCTCCCTATATGGTGCGTGACGCTAAGAACGGAAACGCAGTCACTCAGGCACCCCTGGCGGCCAATCTGGATTTGTGCAATCCATCCACTCCGGTAGCCGTCCCTCCGGCGGCCGGTCCTCCAGTTTGCGACCCAGGCGGCCTCGCCGAGTATCCTTACTATTCGCTCGACCCGTATCCTCTGGTTACCCTGCCTTATCCCTCGGTGAAGGCCGGCTACGCCAGCACTTGGAACTTGTTGGATGGCTACCTCCGCGTCGAATATCGCGACGCCGCCGGCAACTATCACGGCGTAACTCAGGAATGGCTGCAGTTGGGTTTCGCGCGCGGCACGCTGCCCCCGACTGCGATCGGCACCAACCCGGTCAATCCCAATGCCATTCTGATCTTCCAGGAAGAGGCCGACCGCAATCGTGACGGCGTTCTGGATGCTGCGGGCGCCCCTCCAGGCTATACCAGCAAGTGCACCAAGATAGTAGCCGGAAAATGCACCCAGACCACCTATACTCCGTTTCCGGGCAAGCCGCCCGAGGTTACCGCCGACGCCGGCGGCCAACCGTGGTACGGGGACAGCACCCAAGCCGCAGGCTCACAAAGCCCCAGCCAGTTCAACTGGTATCCCATCAATTTCTATGATGCCCGCGAAGGCGAAGCTCGCGACGTAAAAACCGGAGACCAGAGCTGCGCCCCCGTCGGTATCATGAACGCCGTCGAACTCGATGTGGGCAACCTCCAACAATGGTTGGCCGGCAAGACTGGCGTCAACGGCGGCTCCGTCGACTTTGCCTCCCAGAACGGCTATGTCCTCTACTTCTCCGACCGCCGCGGGATGATGCCCAACCCCAACGGAACTCAAGTTGACCCCAAGAACACCAAGACCGGCGATTCCGGCTTTGAAGATGTCGTCAACCTCGGCAGCGCGGCCGGCACTCCCGACGGCAAATTGGAGCCGGTTCAGGCCGGCAAGACCGAGTCTCCCGAAGACTCCAACAACAACACCGTGCTCGACAACTTCGGCTCCCAAAATCTCGGCCTCGGTATGGGCTACGTGCCCGCTCCATTGATCGCACCGGGTACTCCCTACACCGCCGCCAAACAGGTGAACAACCTGGTCAACGCGATCCCCACAGCGCCCGATTTCTACCTCACCACGGGCCGGATACCGAGTTGCTGGGTCGCCCAGAGTAACTGGGTCAGCGGCGCTCGCCACGTTCTGAAACTCGTGGATGGCACTCTCGGCAACCTGCCTGTCCGCCCTGATCTTGCCTTCCCCAACAGTGGAGGCTTCACCGTGGGCTCCGAGAATCCCGTTTACATCTACGGCGATTACAACACCAACGCTGGCGACCCCATCTGGAAGGGTGGAGCTGACGTGGCCCACGCTGCGGCCGGCATCATTGCCGATTCTGTCACCGCGCTTTCCAACAACTGGTCCGATCTGCAAAGCCTGGCCTCACCCAGCAACGACGGTCCTCGTGTCGCTGCCACGACCTACTACCGCGCCGCCGTGGCCTCCGGAAAGAACATCAACTTCTCGGTCGCCGGAATTGGCTGGGCGATCGGTGACTTTGGCACCGACGGCGGATTGCACAACTTCCTCCGCTTGCTCGAAGCCTGGGGTGGCAAGGCCCTTAACTACAACGGCTCCATGGTCAGCATGTACTACGCCAACTATGCCACTGGAACCGACAAGAACGGCGGCGGTACGACCTACGATCCTCCGGCTCGAAACTACACCTTCGATGCCGACTTCACCCAGCCGCAAAACTTGCCTCCCGGTACACCCCTGTTCCGCGACATTGACAACCTCAGCTACCGGCAGAGCTTCTCCGCCTGCAGCAGCGTAGTCAACGGAGTCTGCACTAACTAGCTCGGTCGTCGCCTTCAAACCCGCCCGGATCCTGCATCTCAGGATCCGGGCTTTTTTTGTGATTGTCATCCTGAACAAGCGTTCTTCGCGCAGTGAAGAGCCTGCCCTGAGCGAACTCCGAGTATCAACGAGGGGAAGTCGAATGGGATCTGGGCGAGCCGCGCGCTGTGTCGCGTTCTTTGCGACACAATAATCGCGCGCGTTTGGCTCGCTTCCCTATTAAGCCGTTGCCCCGCGGGATGGCCAATCTTTGCGTTCTTCGCAAAGATGGGGGGAATCCAGTTTCTCGGGTTCCTTCGCGATCTTTGCGCTCACTTTGCGCCCTTGGCGGTCAAAAGCTTTACAATCATCCCGCACTCAGCTCTCAAACGACGGGAGGACGCTTTGGCCAAAATCACCGCGCTTTTCTGGGACGTCGGCGGCGTCCTGCTCTCGAACGCCTGGGACCACACCCAGCGCAAGCAGGCCCTCGATCACTTCGGCCTCGATGAATCCGAATTCGACGACCGCCATGACATGGTCGTATCCTCTTTCGAGCGCGGTAAGATCAACCTCCAGGAATATCTCGAGCGTACTGTTTTCTATCGTCCCCGCCCCTTCACACTCGACGATTTCAAAAGCTACATGCTCCCCCTGTCTCAACCCAACCCTGCGGTCCTCGAATTCGCCCGTTCCCTGGCGAACTCCGGTCACTATCTGATGTCCACCATCAACAACGAATCCACCGACCTGAACCTCCATCGCATTCGCACCTTCGGCCTGCACCAGATCTTCGACTTGTTCGTGAGTTCCTGTTTCGTCGGATTTCGCAAACCTGAGAAACCCATCTATCGCATGGCCTTGGAAATCACCCAGCGCCCGCCGGAACAATGCTGCTTCATCGATGACCGCGCCCTCAACCTCGAATGCGCTGCCAAGCTCGGCATGCACGTCATCCAGATGCAGAATGCGGACCAACTTCGCCGCGACCTGCAAACCTTAGGGGTCGCAGCATAATTAGGCTGGGTACTTTTTTCAGGATTCAACTTCAGGAAGGCTGCCAACGACTGAAGACGAACGACCAACGACAGGACCTACGCGCTCTTCGTCGCCGGCCTCGGCACCGTGATCCCCGGCGCTTGCGCTTTCACTTCTGCTCCGGCTACCAGGCTAAGATCAGTGGACCAGGCGTCCACAATCACTTTCCACTCCCCAGCCTGACGCGCACTGAGGATGACGTATTTGCCGCGCTCTTCGCGACGCTTGCCCATGGCAGGAACCAGCATCGTGCATCGCCCTACTTCGTAGGCGAAGTCTCCCAACAACTCCACTCGCAGGGGTTCCATCTCCACGTCTCCCAACCCCGCTTCCAGCGCCGTAGCAAAATATTCGCGGATGGCTGCCGCCGTCCGTATCGGCGGCACATTCGGACGCACCACCATCGCATCCGCGGCATACAGATCCGCCAAGTCGTCAAGATGTTTGGTATTGCAAGCCTGAACCCAGTCCTGCGAGAGCTTTCGCACCGCCGCTTCCGCCCGGCTGAACCCCGTACCCCCCGACGGCGTCCGCCCCCGCGTCGCTGCCACCGGGTTGCTCACACTGCTGGCAAGCACTCCACTTTGTCCTTCCGCAGGCGCAAAAAAATGATGGTGATAATGATGATGATAGAAATGCTGCCCCGCGCCGGCCGCCTCTCCCGCCTTCAGCAGATTCACCGTTGCCGGCGGTGCTTCACCCTGCGGTGCATCTTGCAGGGGCACTCCACACCGCGCGCAAAAACGGTTTCCCGGCGGATTCGGCCCGCCGCACGCCCGGCATCCCCGTCGTTCCTGGGCTTCCGCTACCGTGCCCACGGCGTCGTCGCTCTCCATCTGCAGCACCATGCGCTGCACCGCCTCAAGCGCCTCTGAGATGTTTCCCTCGTCCGATTTCGGCTGACCCATATCTGACTTCATCCGGTCGATCAATTCCTGCAAGGAAGGCACCTGCGCAGACTTCTGCCCGCGCCCGCTGGACGGCACGCTCCTCGGTTGCCACGATGGTTTTTCCTGACCCACGTCGAGACCCGCCGCTCTGAATAGATTTCGCTCATTTTAGTCGAAAACCACTCTCAACGGCTGGAAAACTCTACTTTGCTTTCGGTCTCCGCCGGAACCGCATTGCAGGTCGCCGGACGATATCGCCAGCCCCGCACCGCCTCCAGCACACTCGAATCTTCGTCCGATCCCCCGCTCTCAATCACCACCGGCGAATGCACCCGCCCGTCCGTACCAATGATGAAACTCACAGCGACTTTGCCCTTCACCTCAGCCCCATCCAGCAGCGGATCCGGCGTTGCCAGCGCCTCCGCCGCACGCGCTCGCTCACACCGGGATATCGCCCCCTGCGCCGTATGATGAAACGACGCCGGCCAAACTGCCCGCTCCGTCCCCCATTGCGGAGGAAGCCTCTGCGGCGATGTCTTCACCGTAGCTGTAGATAGGGGCACGCAAACCGCGAGCACCAGCATCCATCGCCCCAAGAATCCCATTCGAAGCTGCATCACAGAGCTGAATACGCAAGCTACATACCATGGGGATAGCCCGTACATGACTGAATATAAACGGTTTATACGGACGTCGATGGCAGGAGCACTGCCGGAGTGCAAATTGTTGCAGCCGGACGAGTCCGGGTCGCGGAACAGCGACAGAATGTGAACCGTAATCGAAATATGCCCAGGATCCGCGAGGCTGCCGAAGAAGCCGCGCATATACTTATTTCATGAAGCTCATTCATCCCGAAAAACCCGCCGGCAGCGACGATCCCGAGCGAAGCATTGACGAGTTCACGGGTCTTTCAGGTGGAGGTCACTCGCACGGTTGGCGATTCGACCGAAACGAGATTCAACGCTCAGCCATCGCCGAAAAAAACACTAAACGGAACTAACCCTTCACTGCCCCGGTCTGGTTCTTCTCTGACCTGTGGTTTTGGCTTATCCGTGCTTATCCGTGTAAATCCGTGGCCGCGCTTTTCCTAAAACACCCTCTCCCGCAGCAACTGCAACAAGTACCCGCCATAGCTGCTGTTCTTCATCGCCGAAGCCATGGTCTCCAATTGCTCCGCCGTAATATACCCCTGCCGGTACGCGATCTCCTCCGGACAAGCCACCATCAATCCCTGCCGCGTCTCGATGGTTTGAATAAATAACGACGCCTCCAGCATTGCCTCATGCGTCCCCGTGTCGAGCCACGCCATGCCTCGTCCCATCACCGTCACTTCCAATTGTCCACGCTTCAAGTACTCCTTATTTATATCGGTGATTTCCAGTTCCCCGCGTGCCGACGGCTTCAGCCCCTCCGCAATCTCCACCACCTGATTGTCGTAGAAATAGATTCCCGTGACCGCGTAGCGCGACTTCGGCGACTTCGGTTTTTCCTCCAGGCTCACCGCCCGCCCCTTGGCGTCAAATTCCACCACTCCATATCTCTCCGGATCCTGCACCGGATACGCAAACACCCGCGCACCCGCAGCCTTCTCCGAAGCCTGCGTCAAACTCTTCACCAGATCATGTCCATAGAAAATATTGTCCCCCAACACCAGCGCGCAGCACGACTTCCCGATGAATTCCCTTCCCACCAGAAACGCCTGCGCGATCCCTTCCGGCCGCGGCTGCGCCGCATATTGAAAATTCATCCCCCACCGCGATCCATCTCCCATGAACTGCCGAAACCGCGGCAAATCCTCCGGCGTCGAAATGATCAGAACGTCCCGTATCCCCGCCAGCATCAAGGTCGAAAGCGGGTAATAAACCATGGGCTTGTCATAGATCGGCAGCAGGCTCTTGCACACCGCATGAGTCACGGGATACAACCGCGTCCCCGATCCCCCAGCCAGAATGATCCCCTTATACCCCACCGATTTCGATTGATTCTTCGCCACGCTTGCTCTTCTCTGCGTCCTCTCCGGATTTTCTCTGCGAACTCTGCGATTAGCCTTTGATCTTAACCAGAAGTCGGTACCCCATCCTGTCGCGCACAGTCGAAAGGATGCAACTCCACCGCCGCCGGGGAATCTAAACTTTGTCGGTCTCCGAGACGGCAGCCCACCAAATGCCAAGTGCTGAGTGCTGAGTGCTGCCCTCCTCACATCGCATACTGCTTCGCCATCCACCGCCGGTAATTCCCGCTCGTCACCTGCGCAATCCAGCCCTCATGCGCCAGGTACCACTCCACCGTCTTACGAATTCCCGTCGCGAACGTCTCCTGCGGCCGCCAGCCCAGTTCGCGCTCAATCTTTCCTGCGTCCATGGCGTATCTCCGATCATGCCCCGGCCGATCCGTAACCATCGTAATCAGTTGGCTGTGCGGCATCACCGGATCTCCCGCCCTCAGCTCATCCAGTATCCCGCAAATCGTTTCCACCACTTCCATATTCCGCAACTCATTCCGCCCGCCGATGTTGTAAGTTTCCCCCACTCGCCCCCGCGCCAGCACCGTCCGGATCGCGTCGCAGTGGTCTTCCACATACAACCAGTCGCGGACATTCTGCCCATCCCCATACACCGGAATCGGCTTCCCCTGCATGCCATGCAGAATAACCAGCGGAATCAACTTCTCCGGAAACTGATGCGGCCCATAATTATTCGAGCAATTCGTCGTCAGCGTCGGCAATCCGTAAGTGTGCTGATACGCCCGCACCAAATGGTCGGACCCCGCCTTCGACGCCGCATAAGGACTATTCGGAGCATAAGCCATCGCTTCCGAAAACGCCGTATCCGTAGGCCCCAACGACCCGTACACTTCATCCGTCGAAATATGCAGAAAACGAAACCCCGCCCGCTCCACCTCGCCCAGCCCCGTCCAATATGCCCGGGCTACTTCCAGCAGCGCAAACGTCCCATTCACATTGGTGCGCACAAAATCATCCGGCCCATGAATCGACCGGTCCACATGACTCTCCGCCGCAAAGTGCACAATCGCACGCGGGTGTTCCCGCTGCAGCACCTCACTCACCAGCTTCCGGTCGCAAATGTCCCCCTGCACAAACCGGTAACGCTCATCCCCCGTCACCGTCTCCAGGTTTCCCGGATTCCCCGCATACGTCAGCTTGTCGAGATTCACCACCGTGCCATCCTCGCGCCTCAGCCATTGCAGCACGAAGTTGGACCCAATGAATCCCGCCCCGCCCGTCACCAGAATGGTTTGCGTCAGCACTGCCAGCCAGTATAAACGCTTCCGCTTTTGTCTCCTGTTATCACACAGGTGCCCTGTTTCCCGCGCGGTCTTTGCTTAACTGAGAACTGACAACTGGGAACTGACAACTGGTTTTCAAAACCCAGCCCATGAGAAACAAGACTCCATCGCCCGTTCCAATACCCGGTGTACAATGATCCGCGCCGCTCGGTCCCACCCGCCGGCCCCTAAGGGAGACTCAGCATGAAGAACTATGTTGCAATGTTCGCCATCGTTGCCATTGCCTTGTCAGTTGGCACATACCTCTCGTCCGGTTCTGCTCAAGAGCACCAAACCGGAACCTTCCATGGACGCAACATCATCATTCCGGAATCCAGCATTCCACGCCCCGGCCGCATCAATACCAACTACTTCATCGTCGGCTCCAGAGAATTTACGCCCCAGCCGCCGCCCGACGCCGAAACTCCTGCTTCGCTCGGCTGCGTCTATCAACTGGTCTCCGGCCCCACCGGCTGTCCCATCGCCACCAGCACCAACGTGCCCACCGGGGGAATCGGCGCCATCGCCATCGTCGACGCCTGCGATTACCCGACCGCCGCTTCAGACTTGCACGCCTTCTCCGCCCAGTTCGGTATTCCCGACGCCGACCTCACCGTGGTTTATGCCGACGGCACCAAGCCTCCCGTCTATCAGGATTGGATCGTTGAAGAAGCCTTGGACATCGAGTGGGCCCACGCCATGGCTCCTAAAGCCAAACTCTTCCTGGTCGAGTCCGTACAGATCAACACCGATCCCACTTGGCGAGCTGTCGCCGTAGCCGGCAAATTGGTCCACGAAAACGGCGGTGGCGTGGTCAGCATGAGCTGGGGAATTCCCGAGTGGCCCCAGGAAGTGAATTTCGACAAATACTTCACCGCTCCCGGAGTTGTCTACTTTGCCGCCAGCGGTGATTTCGGCTTGAACTTCCCCTTCCACCCGGCCGCTTCTCCCAACGTCGTCGCCGTCGGAGGCACCTATTTCAATCGCGATAACAATGGCAACTTCCTCAACGAGCAGTACTACACCGGCGGCGGTGGCGGCACCATCAGCCCGTATGAGGCCAGGCCCTCCTATCAGAACGTCATCTCCAACATTGTTGGCAACTTTCGCGGATACCCCGACGTCGCTTCCGACTTCTGCTGCGCCGCCATCTATCTTCAAGGATGGGGCGAGGTCGGTGGCACCAGTTGGGGCACTCCCACCATGGCCGGGATTGTGAATGCCGCCGGCCACCTGGCCAAATCGACCAACCAGGCGCTTACTGTAATTTACGGTGAGTATGCCAACGGCCAGGCCTACAAAGGCCCGTTCTACGACATCACCACCGGCGATCCCAATTGCAAGACTGGCTGGGACATTTGCTCAGGAATCGGTTCCCCGCGTACCTATAAAGGAAAGTGATTCGCCCAATTCCTACGAGTCCGGGTGCCCCGCTCCTTGCGTTCCGTGCAAGGGGCGGGTGCCTCGATCATGCCGCTTGCCGACACTCCTAACCGCCGCCACAATCCCCCCACCTTATAGGAAGCAAGTCTCCA
>Ga0206981_10166_pt1 | contig 20115 bp, 12 predicted proteins | sample Alteio_BWMinCont_17_FD_153312 | JGI IMG/M metagenome (GOLD analysis project Ga0206981, IMG submission 153312) | Enriched cells from forest soil in Barre Woods Harvard Forest LTER site, Petersham, Massachusetts, United States -... | ecosystem: Environmental > Terrestrial > Soil > Temperate forest >... | reverse complement strand
GTGGCCCAGGCGGCCGCAAATTCTTCCGGCGCAAGAAGGTCTGCAAGTTCTGCACCGAGAAGATCGACGCAATCCCTTACCGGGACGTGCGTTTGCTGCAGGGCTTCGTTGCCGAGCGCGGCAAGATCGTGCCCCGCCGCCTCACCGGTGTCTGCACCACGCACCAGCGACGCCTCACTCGCGCCATCAAGCAGGCACGCAACATCGCCCTGCTGCCGTTTGCGGCCCGCTACTAAGCATCGGTTGTTATATCTCCCGAGCGCAGCAAAGGAGTTGCCGCTCAGGAAGGCTATTCGCACTGTGCGTTGAGCTTTTTGCTCCGCGCCCTGAATTGGAGATTTGCATGGAAGTCATTCTGAAGGAAGACGTCAACAACCTCGGCAATCGCGGCGACGTGGTGAAAGTGGCGGACGGCTACGGCCGCAACTACCTGTTGCCAAAAAAGCTCGCTATGGAAGCAAATGCCGCCAACAAGGCAGTCATTGAGCAGATGAAGGCATCCGCGGTCCGTCGCTCGGCCAGGGAAAAAACGGAAGCCGAAGCACTCGTTGTTCAGCTCAACTCCGTCGCTCTGGTCTTCGAGCGCAAGGTGGGCGATCACGACCACCTCTTTGGCTCGGTCACCTCGGCCGATATTGCGCATCAGCTCGAGTCGAAGGGATTCGCTATCGATCGCCGCAAGGTGCATCTCGAAGAGCCGCTCAAGCAGCTCGGCGAATTCCACATTCCGGTCAAGCTGCACCGCGACGTGACGGCGCACGTTGCAGTCACAGTCAGGCCCGACGCCGAGTCGGCCGAGTAACAAACCCGACGACAAGACATTCAGGCGCGGAGTTCGTCACGGTCGACTCCGCGCCTTTGTTGTTTGGAATCGAAAACACCTACTTCAGAGTCTGCAGACTCGGTTCCAGCCACGAGAAGAGGAAGTTGCTGATCTCTGGAAATTGCGATGCCAGCAGGCCGATGAGCGGAACACCGATCACCCCGATGAGCTTTTGGTAGAAAGCGATGTCCAGCTTTCCAGGTTCCGTTGAGGTAGTGCGGCTAAGGATGCTATCCCGGTGCATCTGCGAAAAGACCACAACGACCGCAACAACGAATGCCGTAAAGATCAGGATCAGCATGACCATAATCGAGTGATGCGGCGCGACGGGATATACGGTAAGAGCGAGCAGCAGGAAGAAATAGCCGAAGGTGAAGGCAAGAATGTGGCTGCGGATATCCATCAGAACGTGCTGGATGGCATAGATGTAGATCAGGCCTACAAATTCTTCTGCGTTCGCCCCGAGTGGATCGGCTACGGCCGAGGCCTTCAAAACCTCTTCGATCTCCTTTGCCGGAACATCCAGGCTGGTACCCAGCCGGTCTTTCTGCCGGCCCATATCCGAGAGGATCTCCCCGATCACCGCGCTTGCGGCCCCGCATAACGCCACCTGAAACCTGGAGAATGCGCTCACGCGGTTTTTAGGTTCAAGATCCGTCATGAGTCGTTTGAATTCCAGGCGCGCTCGTCCAAAGGCCGGCTTTAGACTGACTGGACAAGACGTCTCCTTTTCGATGTGCAGCATAGACTCATACGCGCGAAACAACGGCTTGAAGCGAACCGTCGGCGACAAGTCGATGCTGAACCACAGCCTTTGCCAGGAAAAGCCGGAGACGCGGCTGAAGCAGGCGCGCAGCGTAGTCCGTTCGAGCGGGTTTAGCAGGCCTTTGTGCAGGCAGAGCCACATCAGGATGACCCATTCGATTTCATGCAGCAGGAGGACCAGGATCGCGAAGCTGAAAATGCTCAGCCAGATCGCATAAGCTCGGGTCTCGAAGGTTTCAAAACCTCTTGGGAAGAGCAAGTAGGCAGCTACTAGCAGTATTACAAAGGTAAAGGCCAGCAGCACGGCGAGCAGTTTTGGGGGATTCCCCACCGGGGGACATCCGCTTTGCTTCCGCAGGCTCTTCTGCCGCTTCTCATTCTGGTTCTGCTGCAGGCTCTGGTCCTGCGCCTGCTTCGCCCTCCTCTCAGCGCGTATGTGCCTCAGCTTCGAAGCGACCATACGCCACGGTGAATAACACGCCCGCAGCATGTCATTCACAGCGCAGCGAGGTATGGAAAGCAGCATGCCCGGCGACCGGTTTCCCTCGTAACACGGAATGCGCGGCATTAAGCGAGAAGAAAAGATAAGCAGCGAGTGAATGTGCCGTGAGACCAAGCAGACGACAGCGATAAAGAGAAAGATGAAAGGCACAACCGGCGAGACGCCATTGAAAAAGTGCTCGCTGCGGTAGAGATAAAAGATCCGGGCAGCGAATTCGTCGGGCTTTATCCCGGCAAAGGCGAACTGCGCCATGATGGTAAGCACGATCAGGAGCCACGCTAAGTAGCGCCTCCACTTTCCCTTCTTGAACGTTTGTCCTTCCCACAGCGCTCGCCGGATCAGCCACAGCGCGAAGATCAGAAGAACGATTTGAAGAAACATGAGTCCACAGTTGACCGGATCCTTGAAGAATTCCCCTAACGGCAGGTCGAGGATCAGCAGCCGCCCGATCCAGGAGCAACAGAGGATAATCACCAGCACGATCCAGCCGCGCCGCTCGCTATTGGTTCCCTTGATATCGAAGACGTACTCCGGCCAGCGCTCGAGCCGGGCAAAAGTGCAGAGGATCAGGCCGAAGAGTACAAAGAGCGCAAGCAGGCAGGCGACAGCAAGGCGTGCCACCACCAACTGCAGCGCCACGGGACGGTGCGTGCTGATCGAGCCGATTTTGAAGGGCTCCATCAACCAGGTATCGAACATGCCGGGCGGGATCGAGCCCTCGCCGCCAGCTTCGGGCGTATTGCCCGAATGGATATCCACCAGCGATGTCTTCGTCTGCAAATTCTCATTTTGCGGATAGTGGTCGAGCAGCGCGACCGGCCAAAAACCGCCACGCCCAACCGCGTTGAGCCATAGAGGGGGATGATTTCCGCTGCGGAATGGATCGGTGTATCCGGCCAGCCAGAGGGGCGCCGGCCTGCTGCTCATCGTGGGAACAAGGGTATCACGTTGAAGCAGCGGAACCATCTCCAGGAGGCGAATGGCGTTGTAGATGCCGACGGTTTCGTACGAAGAAAAAATCCGCTCGGGCAGATAAGTACCGAAGGGGCTGAGATGACCGGTATCCTTCTCCGCGGAACCACCCTCCTTTGACTTCTCAAGATCAGCCTTATCTTCATCCGGCATGTGCAGGAAACGACCGGTCCATTGGGCGTTGTCGGGAATGAGCGGGTAAGTGTTGGCCATCAGCATTCCCCGAAAGTCGCTAACGTCGGGAGACCGCTCGAACAACAGATCAGCATTCAACAGGACGACCCGGACGTCGGGTAGGTTGCGGCTGAAATAGCGCGCGACGAAGATGACATCGAGAACATCAGTGCCATTGATCACCGCAACACGGACGTGCTGGCGGTCGATGGCTCGCGTCATGGCGGAGAGAACGGACTCCTCCGAGATCGGGCTTTGCGTGTCGGAATATGACGGAACGCTGTCCTCCTCCTCGTGGCGATCTTCGAGGCTGAGTTTCAGGTCCGACTGATCCTGGCTATCGGTGTTCTGCTGCTGCGACGAGTGGTGAAGGATCGAATTCTTTTCATAGGCGTTGCGCAACTGCGAAATCTCGCGCGGGTAATGAAAAAGCAGCGGACGATCCTGCACGCTGTTCGAAGCATTGGCCGTGTGCCGCATCGAAGAAAGGAGGTTTCCAAAAGCCGTCTGGTCCTCGGAAACAAACGCCACCTGGCTGCGCGCAAGGTGTTCCCGCGAGGAGAAATAGTTGAGCAGCATCTCCTGGATCGCGTCCGAGCTTTCGCTCATGGAAAGAAAATTAGCATCCTTGAGGCCAGGAAAATTCCCCGATCCGTGGATCATCGGACGGCTGGTCGAAACCGCACCGCTGACCACCTGAGCCTGATTGAAGCAGACGTTTGCATCGGCGTCCTTCACTCCGCACTTCTGGGCCAATAGCAGGCTGTCGAGTGTGGTAAGCGAAGTCGAGAAGGCCGGGCCAAGGATGCGTAATGTCTTGCCCGGCTCGTCCTTGTCTCTCAGCTCGATCTCGCGCCAGCCCCGCATGGCGTTGATGAACTGATCCTGGCGCAGAATGCCGCTGGTGGGGGATTCTCCCACCAGGAACACGATCAGGAATTTGTCTTCGACGCTGTTGCCTTGAAATCGATTCTTGCGAAAGATCAGAAAGCCGGGAGCGCACTCTCGATCGGCGTCGAAAGCGTGGACGTTGGTGCGGTCCACCGGATCCTGCGACGCCTGGTAAGGAACCGGGTCCCAGGGAAGCCACTGGCTTGCGTAGATCCAGCCGGGAGCCGATTCGGAGGTGCTATCCTGCAGGGCCTGCTGGATGACATCGACATAGCGATCGAAGAGCAGCGCCAGATGCGTATGCACAGGATCGGGCACGAGGGCGATCATGGCCTCCGCAGCCGACTCTTTTCCTCCTGCCGTGGCAAGTTCAGGGTTCAGGCCGAATTCACCGAGCTTTTCGTGCATCTCGTTCGTGGCGACGGCGCAGACATCATCGGGGCTGAAAAGCTGCTTGCCGCCTTCGATCTGGGGCTCTTTGCTCCTGGCAGCCTGTCCAGTGCTCGTGACTTTCTGGATAGGTGTCGTGCCCGTGTCTCGGCGTCCAGATTCAAGCTCTGCCGAAGGAATCGACCTCGGCGAGGCAAAGGCGGCGAGCAAGACCAGCGCAAAACCCGGCATGAGATAGTTCCGAAACATGGAACTCTCCTAAACGGGGCCTGCATAGGCTCCCGGACGCAACGCTGAGAAACGGTGAGCAACAACTATCGCGCAGATTATCTGATTCTTGCCAAAGAGCTGAAAGTACGCACCGATGCTAGCGGAAGCAACGCGCGTAGACAAGCACTTCTCAGCTATATGGGAAATTCCAATCCACGCGACCTATGCACGTGGCTCGTCTCAAGGACGAATGCCCAAAAAGAGGCCGTCAGCGAAAGCAGGCGATATATTAACTCGCTGCAAGAGGCCCAAGTAAATCTGCCTTATATAAAGAACAGTATATTGACTCAAACGGATGCATCGGCCTGGTTGATCACCGTAAACTCAGCGAGTAGACGTCACAGAGAATCTTTCGAGCGACTCCCTACTCGGATCCCGATCAAGAGCATTGTGATCAGAACCTCAGGAGCAGGGTACGAACCATCCAAAGATGGGAAATTCTGAATCGGCTATGGGGCCAATGAGATTGTTCATGCGGGCGGTATCAAGGAATTCTGTCAGGCCACACGCGTTGGTGATACTCGCTTTATCTGTACTTCTTGGTGGGTGCAATCCGAGACAGGCAAACATCCGACCCTCCATCGAGTTCAGCAACGTCCCTCCAACCGGCGAAGGGGGTCCGGTGCCGTTGATCCCTATTGCCGGTCGTGTGGCAGGTGCCCGTCCCGAGGAAAAAATCGTTATTTTTGCCAAGGCCGCGAATGGAATCTGGTGGATACAGCCGCAAGCGATTCAGCCATTTACTGCGATAAAACCCGATTCGAGTTGGGCCACCTCAACCCATCTGGGCACTGAGTATGCTGCGCTTCTCGTGGAACCTGGATATCGTCCTCCCGCAACAACGGATGTGCTACCCGGTCAAGGCGGCAAAGTACTCGCAGTATCGATCGTCAAGGGTGTTGGGCAGTTCGTCCCGGCGGCTTCTAAGACAATTCAATTCAGCGGGTATGAATGGACGGTTGTGAATGCCATCAGCGTGCGGAATGGGTTGCCCAACGTCTATGATCCCGCGAACGCGTCGACGGACTCCAATGGTCGCCTGCACCTCAGCATCACTCGGAGATCCGATCACTGGACCTGTTCCGCGGTGATTCTCACTCACAGTTTCGGCTATGGCACATATCTCTTTTCGGTAGAAGACATTTCACATTTGGCGCCGGCCGCAACTCTAACCCTTTTCATCTGGGACGACCTGGGAGCGGAGCAAAATCACCGGGAGATGGATATTGAAATCAGCCGCTGGGGTGATCCGGAGGGCCAGAATGCGCAATTTGTCATGCAGCCATACTATGTTCCGGAGAACGTTGCGCGGTTCACAGCGCCCCCTGGGCTACTTACATATTCATTTCAATGGGAGCCGGCGAAGGTTTTATTCCGGGTAGATCGCGGGGCCGACAGCGTCTCGCGGCACACCGCAGCGGCAAGCCACGCATTCACTTCGGGTATTCCTTCCCCCGGCAGCGAATCTGCCAGCATGAACTTTTGTGCCTTTGGCCGTTCCAAGGTGCCCCTGGAAAATGACGCAGAGGTTGTCATTGATAAATTTCAGTATCTCCCATAATGCCCGGAACAATCAGGCCCCGCTTCTATGCTTGTTACTGGCGACCCTCACGGCCGTCTGCTTCGTTAACCCGGCCTACGCAGTCGATCCCAACAGGGCCTTCTCACAATACATACGGAATCAGTGGAGCGCTGAGAATGGCTTCTCGGGGGGACAGGTTAACGCCTTTGCCCAAACCCCTGACGGATACTTATGGATCGGTACGGCCAGAGGGTTGTTCCGTTTTGACGGACTGAATTTTGTCACGGCTCAACAGTTGGATCCGGCGTCCCCACCCATTACGGATGTTCTCGGTCTGATGACGGATGGTGAAGGAAGTCTGTGGGTCCGCACTCAGGGTTCAATTCTTCGCTACCGCGGCAGCACGTTTGAGGATGTTATGTCTGACCTGGCGCCTGGATCCTTTGTTACCGCTATGAGCCGAGCGGTTGACGGGGGCGTTCTTTTAGCCAATCTATTGAACGGCGAGATTCTATATGGACGAAACGGCTTCAGGAGCCTCGCATCGTCGAAGGTTTTCCTGACGGCGCTGATCATCTCGATTGCCCAAACATCGGACGGCAAAATCTGGATCGGAACGCGGAGCGATGGCCTTTTCTATTTAAGCAATGGGCAATTAGCATCGCTTACAAAAGGCCTGCCCGATCGAAAGATCAACTCTCTGTTGCCTATGGCAAATGGCAAGCTATGGATCGGCACTGACAATGGAATCGCGCTTTGGGACGGGACTGCGATATCGCAGAAGGACGTTCCGCCAGCCCTGAGCCACATCCAGATATCAGCCCTCATGCGAGACCGAGATGGAAATGTGTGGGTTGGCACATCGCGCGGGCTGCTGCGCCTGAATTCTAAAGGCGCCGTCCTAATGCAGGAGCAGGCCAAGCAATCGATCAGCGGGATAACTACTTTGCTTGAAGACCGGGAGGGGAATATATGGATCGGGAACGCGCAGGGGATCGAGCGTCTCCGGGACAGCTCATTTGTAACCTACTCGATTTCCGAGGGCCTGCCATCTGAGAGCAATGGTCCAATCTATGTTGACTCTGAAGAGCGTATCTGGTTTGCCCCGTCAAATGGCGGCCTGTATTGGATGCGGGATGGGAAGGTTGCGACCGTGCTGAAGGCTGGTCCCGGCAGCGATGTTATTTATTCGATATCCGGCGGGAAAGATGACCTGTGGGCCGGCAGACAGCAGGGCGGGCTTACACATTTTATCCTTGGTCAGGGTGTCATCAAGGCGGAGACCTATACGCGTACGAGTGGGCTCGCTCAGAACAGCGTTTACGCAGTTCATCGAAACTCCGATGGAACCGTCTGGGCGGGAACGCTCAGCGGTGGGGTTAGCAAGCTTAAGGATGGTGTCTTCACAACTTATACGACGGCCAATGGTCTTGCTTCGAATTCAATCGCGTCGATCGAAGAAGGGACCGATGACACGATGTGGTTCGCGACGCGTGGCGGCCTGAGCAAGTTATCTCACGATCGGTTGCAAACCTATTCGCTCCGTGACGGCTTGCCGTCTGAGGATGTAATTTCGCTGCTAACGGATTCGGGGGGCACGTTATGGATCGGAACCGCGGGGGGACTCGCTTTCCTCAACTCGAACAAAATTCATCTGACTCAGGCATTGCCGGAAGCATTGCGCGAGCCAGTTTTTGGGCTCGCGGAGGACAAGAACAGATCACTATGGATAGAGACTGCGAGTCATGTACTGAAGGTGAATCGAGACAAGCTTCTGAACGGGGTGCTTAAGGAGGGAGACTTCCAGGAGTATAGTCTCGCTGATGGTCTGCACGGGACAGAAGGTGTGAGGCGCGATCGCTCCGTCATTATGGATCAGCACGGTCATGTATGGCTTTCTTTAAATCGTGGAATTTCGGTTGTCGATTCAGAACGAGTAGGTAACTCATTACCCGCGATTCCTCATATCGAAGCGCTGTTGACCGATGGGACGCTAGCCGCTATGCCAGGCAGCTCAGTTCACATTCCTGGACCATCACGGCGAATTGCGGTCAATTACACGGGAGTCAGCCTCTCCGTTCCTGAGCGAATCCGATTTCGATACAAGCTCGAGGGCTTCGATCCTGGTTGGAGTGACGCAACTCAGGCGCGTCAGGCCATCTATACCAACCTTGGTCCAGGTTTGTACCGTTTTCGAGTAGCATCGTCCAACAGCGACGGGGTGTGGGATGGTTCGGAGGCTGCCATCTCTTTCAAGATCGAGCCCGCATTCTGGCAGGCATGGTGGTTTCAAATTTCCTGGGCGCTGGCCTTGGCATTTGTCACATGGATGCTCTATCGCTTACGGGTGCGGCAGGTGTCCAGACAGATGCAGACCAGGCTCGAGGAACGCCTCGAGGAGCGAGAAAGGATTGCGCGCGATTTGCACGACACCCTATTACAGGGATTTGCCAGCGCTTCAATGCAGCTCGATGTCGCAAACGATCGTTTGCCCGCAGATTCGCCGGCGAAACCCCTCGTGGAGCGTGTCATCCAACTCATGAGACAAGTGAGCGAAGAGGGCAGGAATGCGATTCGCAGTCTCCGTTCGCCGCGTCGCGAATCTCACGATCTCGAACAGGCGTTATCCCTGATCAGGGACGAGTTTTCACTCGAAAAACACGTCGAATTTCGCGTCATTGTGCAAGGTGGACCTCGATCCTTACATCCAGTCATTCGAGACGAAGCTTACCGCATTGGCCGTGAAGCTGTGATCAATGCATTCCGCCACTCCCGCGCTGGCAAAATTGATGTTGAAGTCGAATATACGTCTCGAAACCTGTGCATTCTCGTACGTGACAACGGGTGCGGAATTAATGCTCAGATGCTCGATTCCGGACGCGAAGGGCACTGGGGACTTCCAGGCATGCGGGAACGAGCGGAACAGATCGGCGCGGCATTTGGAGTCCGAAGCCGTGCTGATACCGGGACGGAGGTTGAACTCTCTATCCCAGGTAAGGTTGCTTACGAGTCCGTTTCTTCATACCGTTGGCCGAAATGGTTCAACAGATTATTCTCGAGAAAGGCAAAAGTAGATCCATCAGCCGAGTAGGGAGCAAGAAACATGAGCGATCAGGCACGCATCCGGGTTTTCAGCGTCGATGACCATGCCCTGCTACGCGAAGGAATCACCACACTCATCAATAACCAGCCGGATATGTTGCTGGTGGGTGAGGCGGCCAATGGCCGGGAGGCTGTCGAGGGTTTTCGAGAGCATCAACCGGATGTCGTCCTTATGGATGTCAGACTTCCTGATATGACTGGCATAGAGGCGATGATTGCGATCCGAAACGACTTTGCTGAAGCTCGCTTCATCATGGTGACGACCTCTGAAGGCGACGTTGAAATCCGGCGGGCGCTTGAGGCCGGAGCGCGCGGCTACATACTCAAGAGCATGCCGCCCAAGGATCTGATTGAGGCAATCCGGCAGGTCCATGCTGGGAAGAAGCGCATTCCGCCTGAGATAGCGGCACATCTGGCTGAGCACTACAGTGATGAAACTCTCACAACCCGCGAAATAGAAGTCCTGAAGCAGATCGGCGGCGGTAACCGTAACCGGGACATCGCCGAAAGGCTCTTCATCTCGGAAGAGACGGTCAAGGTCCACATTAAGCACATCATGGAAAAGCTTGGAGCCAGCGATCGTACCCAAGCCGTTGCAATCGCGGTGCGTCGCGGGATCATTCATATGTGAGTAGCGCGTCGCTTTGGCACAAGCCTCTACCTCGATGGTGGTATGGCAAGATGCCGAGCACTAGGGATTCGCTAAGGAATTGCAGCAATTAGTCTTGCTTCCATGGGCTGCGCGCCATACGCAATCCGTGAGGAAGGGACTTGCACAGACTGTATTTCACATTTCCGGGCGGTTGGTCTGGCATAGGGCTGCTGCTGTTGCGCGGGGCACTTGGTACGACACTTATCATCCTGGGATCGGCCTACTTGCATGAGCCGCAGGACTTGAGATTCGGACCGTGGGCCGTATGTTTGCTTGTGCTCGGAACTGGTGGTTCGCTGCTCATCGGGTTTCTGACTCCGGTTGCTGGCGCCCTGGCGTTCCTGACTGGCATTGGCATTGCGCTCTCCTGGCTTCCTACGCCGAGTTGGAATTTCTTCAGTGGTAACCCCTTGAGCATAGATACGATCATGATGGCTCTGGCTGCTGCTTGCCTTGGCCCGGGAGCATACTCGCTTGACGCCCGCATGTTTGGGCGGCGCAAAGTTATCATTCCTCGCGTTTCATCTTCCTCGAAACTGTAACCCCTCCTACGAACTGCTTTCCGCCATTTTTTAAACGCCTTTCATCTCTTCCAGAAATAACTCCCGCCGTGACTTCCTCACGTACTTCTCAAAGCTTGCCTGTGCCCCCAGAGTCTGCTGCCATATCCCCTCCCACCTCCACCTACAACTTTAGCGCACCACTGTGCAGCGGGGACGTTAATCAGAGGTTCCTGTAACTCTTCTAAAGGTAGTGTGGGCTCACAGGAGCTTAACTGCTCCCGGCACTTACCGAATAGTGGTATCTCATCAACCCACCTGCAGCGGTAGTAAGAAAACCCGTTATCTAGTGATGTGCTTTCTCCTTCGATCCCGCATAGTTCCTACAGAACACGGGAGTGCACAACCAATAATGCAGGGCGCTTCACGTCGATCACCGTTTCTAAATTGGAGAAAATGATGCTTGCGAATTTGATGAAACAGCTTCTATCGATGCTGGTCTGTTCGACCTTGCTTGTAGCGGGAACACCAGCCGAGGCTCTTCAGGAACAGACCACATCGCAGGGTTCTTCGCAATCCTCGGCGGCGAGCCAGAATTCTTCATCCGGCGCGGCGCCCACAGCACCGGCGGTCGCGTTGCAGACCTCAGATCAACTCGACTCTCTGGTCGCGCCCATCGCACTCTATCCCGACGCGCTGGTTGCGCAGGTCCTGGCTGCGGCCACACTTCCCGACGAGGTTGCCTACGCCGAAGACTGGCTCCAGCAAAATCCGAGTTTGACGGGGAGCGCATTAACCCAGGCTGTAAATCAGGAGTTGTGGGATCCCAGCGTCAAAGGTCTGACTCAGTTCCCGTCCGTGCTTAACGATCTTTCCAAGAACCTCTCCTGGACAACGAACCTCGGGCAGGCCTACCTCAATCAGCAGTCCGATGTAATGGCCGCAGTGCAGGTGATGCGTGCCAAGGCGCAGTCTGCGGGAACTCTTCAGTCTTCACCCCAGATCAAGGTGGTTCAGCAGAGTCCGTCGACGATCGTGATTCAGCCGGCCAACCCCAGCGTCGTCTACGTTCCGCAGTACAACCCGACCTTCATCTATGGCACTCCTTATGTTGTGCCTGCTTACACACCCCCAGTCGCGGTTGCGACTGCTGGAGTGTCGTTCGCTGCAGGTGTTGCTGTGGGAGCGGTCCTGGGCGGCGGCGGCGGCTTTGTCGGCGGCGGCGGCTTCGGATGGGGCTTCGGCTCCTGGGGCATGAACTGGGGCGGTGGCGGCGGCGTCAGCTATAACAACAACACCTACATCAACAAGACGATCATAAACAGAACAAACATCCTCCGGACCACGAATAACTACAACAACAACCATCCATTGGGGCCGAATAATCCGAACGGCAACGCCACCCACAGGGGTATGGTCGGACCGGGAAATGATGCATGGTACGGCAAGAACGGCACGTATCATCCCGACGGCAACTATAAGCCCGGTGAAAATACGCACAACGGTCCCAACGGCGCCTATCATCCCAACGGTCATTTCGGGCCCGATGGCGGCTGGCATGAAGACAAACCAGGAACCAATCCTCACGACCAGCCGAACGGCGGCAACAACGGCGACCACGGTTTGATTGGTGGCAACGGTGGCGTTGAGCGCTATCCCAACGGCGATCAGCACAATGCCGGCAGCTTCGGTGACCAGCGTCAGGGCGCGGACGATCGCAATCAGGGCGGCTTCGATCGCGATCGCGGCGAGAACCAGCGGGCCAACCAGCCGCGCTCAAACATGGGAGGAAACGGCGACCGTCAAGCTGCCGACCGTGGCCGGGCCGGCATGCACCCGGCATCACAGCAGCATTCACGCCCCCAGCAGCATGCACGTCCCCAACAGCATCCCCATCCTCAACAACACGCTTCACACCCTACTCCGCACAATTCAGGCGGAGAACACCGGCGCTAAGTGGAATGGCCCAAGATGATCCTGAAATCAGAAACGAACGCATAGACGAAAAAAACAATGCAAAACAAGTCGACGAAACTTCGGGTACAAAACATGACGACGGGGAGCACTCTACTGGCTGTACTGCTCCTGCTCGGACCGGTTAATACCTCGGGTTGCGGGGACAAGTCATGCGAGTCTGGCGACGTCCAGACGAGTCGTCGGACAAAAGCTTCTCAATCAAGTCCTAACTGGATAGCCCAAGGTGGGAGAACAATCGATCCTATGGCCTTCACCCCCCCGTTTAGCACATTCCATCGCGGTGGTTGTAACTAGCAAGTGATGACTACCGGCAACAACTTACTTTCAACCACTATAGGAGAAAAGTCATGATGATTAAGAAAGATATGCTTATCGGAACGGCTCTGGGCCTAATCCTGGGCTGCAGTGGAGCAGTATTCGCACAAGCTCCGGCAGTAGACATCGGCAACCGGCATGGCAATCTGCGCGCCGCACAGCAATACATCTCTTCAGCGTGGCAGAAGATTAGCCAGGCACAGACCGATAACAATGACCAGCTGGGCGGCCATGCGCAAAGGGCAAAGGACTATCTCACACAGGCCAATGAAGAACTGAGGTTGGCTGCCAATGTCGCAAATGAGCACGGTCGATAGCCGCGACCCTCAAAACCAAGCAACGAGTCTCTCGGCTACGTGGACGGTAAACCTGCTCCTAAACAGTCCACGTAGCCCATTATCTACAAGATGTTCTGCCCGTACACCCGTAACGGAGTTCTGACGCTGTTTTTCACAAGACCAGGCCATATAGCGGAGGTGCTCTGTTCCTGTGCGAAAAGTGGGACTGTTAACGCCAATACAAGCATCAAGATCCGCCCCGGCAGAGCATCGAGTTCTCTCAGAAGTTCGACCCATCGTGTTTTCCAATGGCCTCTCTGCCTGTAATTAAGTGGTCACAGGCTTAATGCTGGAGCTCCGCTTGATGCCGTAACGACGGATCAGCCAAGCGCGCACGGGCTCGTCGAAGTACTTCAGAGCAATCCAAGCCACAAAGATCACAAATGGAATAAGCAAGAAAATCCATATCAGCTTCACATCCATGCTCGGATGCCTCGTCCACGAGTAGCCTGCAAGGACATATACGAACGGAATGTGAGTGATATAGAGAGGATAGGAAAGTCGGCCGCTGAACTTGCAGAGCCTGATCATGCCTGTGCCTGCATTCGAGTGCGCCCCACAAAGGATTACGAGCGGGAACAAGAAGAGCACGCATGCCGCGTCATAGAGACCGTTTAACGAGAGACCTCTCACATTCGAGAACTGTGGCATCTGAAAGCACACCACAAGAACAATCGAAAGTAGGAGCAGTCCAATCTTGGGAAACCGAATGCGGTCATGAATTCGATAAAGACAGAGACCCATCACGAAGGAGACCGTGAGGCGTAGCGGCGCCATCCAGATCTCCGGATAACCCCAACCTCCGTCAAGCGATCCTTTCGAATTCGCGGTCCAAATGAGAAGCAGCCCTGACAATCCAAAGATGATCGCCAGAGTGATTGTGCGCAACCTGCGAAGAATCAGAGCATATGCGATGTTCCCGAGGTACTCCTGCATCAGTGACCAGGCTGGCCCGTTGAGTGCCTGAGTCTCGTGTAATCTCCCCCCGACTGGAGGTGTCGGCAGCAAGAGCAATGAGGCGATATATGCGAGCAGCAGCAGCGGAGCGGCAGTATGATTCATCGCCTTGCTGAACGGATCGAAGACGTAACCCAGCAGGCCCAGAGTGGCTCCGATCAGAACCAAAGGGTGAAGCCGGATGAGACGGATGCGGAAGAATTGAAGCATCGTCATCCGTGTCCAGCGATCGTCGTATGCATACGCGACCACAAAGCCGGACAGCCCGAAGAAAAAGTCGACCGCCAAATAGGCGTGGTGCATTAAGTGAAGAGGAGGCCTAAAGCCAAATGGGTAGTTGAATATGTGAAAGAGCACGATCAGAAAGGCCGCGGTTCCTCTCAAGCCATCCAGCACTTCAAAGTGTTCTTTTCCGCTACTCGTACGGTCGATGGCAACATTCATCGGACAGTTCTCACCTGTACAGGCTTAAAGCCGGCGGTCACGCGCCGCTCTTTAAGCGGCTGCGTTCATCTGTGAAACAAAAACTCAGAATCCGGCGCCTAGTCGTCGCCCGGCTATCTCCTCGTAATCAGAAGGACCTCGAGTCCATAGGCTGGAATGGTTGTCGAAAGCTGTCCGGCTTGAATTGGTACCGACTCCGGAGTCGGAAGCGAACCAGTTTTCTGCAAACTTGCAATCTGGTCAGCGCTCAAGTCTTCCGGCCTGCCCATTTGGTCGAACAACGCCAGACTGTTCCCATGCTTGCTGTCCACTCGATACAGCGTCGATGCGCTGGCGGCGTTGAAATGCTCAAGCTGTATGATGAACGTCCGCGGGGCGGCGGGCAGTGTGGGTTGCGGAGTGTAGTTTGGCCCAGTGCCACCGGGCGGAGCGTAGTTCCAAAGAGCAATCGCGAGGTTTCCATCCGGCAATTTTGTAGCCAGCGCAGATTCAGAATCGATCGCAATGCGACGATTTCCGAGCTTGTGAAGGATCGTAAGCGCATTCAGGGAAGGCTTCGGAATGCTGTTCGGCGCAATGATTCCAAACCCTCCGTAGAACGAGGATCGCGCGACTCCCTGCTCTTCGAACACATCGGAAAACGTCCAGTACGCCATGTCTTCGACTAGTCCATCGCATTGCCTAATCGTGTTCGCAAACCAAGGACCCATGAACGGAGAGTCCGTTACATTAGGCTCGTTCGAATAGCTCGCTCCGTATTCAGAAAAAATCAAAGGAAGGTGAGGCAGAGGTGACGATGCGATTTGATCGTGCACCTTCTTCACTGCCCGGTAAACCATCTGGTCACGAGGAACATCCTCATTCGTCCCAAGTACGTTTGGGGCAGTGTCATTGCCGTACACATGGGTCGAAACGAAGTCGACCGGCACCTTGTTTTCATGCACGTGCGCCAAAAACTCAGGAATCCACGCCGCCTGCGCGGTGGCCGGTCCGCCGACTTGAAGCCTTGGGGACACAGCCTTGATCGCGCGTGCGGTGTGATCATACAGCTCCCAATAGGTGGACTGCTTCGGTGTTCCACCCCAAAAATCTAAATTGGGCTCATTCCATACTTCGAACTTCCAGGTGCCCACCTCATCGATTCCGTAGCGACCGACGAGATGGGTTGCTAAGGCTCGGATCATGTCATCCCACAGCTCATAGTTCTTGGGTGGTGAAACGATGGGATGGTAGAAGAATGGGTGCAGAGCGTCGGGGTCAGCAGCGAGTTTGCGTGGCATGAAGCTTAACTCGACAAATGGCTTGATACCTCTCTTCAGCAGACCGTCGTAGATTTGATCGATATACATGAAGTTGTATCGTGATTGAGCATTGACGGCTTCGGCAGCCAGCCCCGGATTTTTGATGATGCGGTCAGGATCATAAAGCCCCACTTCGTCCATCAGGATTCCGTGAAACCGCACATATTGAAAGCCTGTCGCGTTTTTTACGGTCTCGAGGTCCTTTCGGTAGCTCTCCCTCAAAGAGAGGATTGCGCGGCCGGAACCGAAGGTTCTTTCCCAAAAGTGAGGGAATGGCGTGGTCGGCGCGTTTGCGTCGATTCGGACATAGGTTGTCTCTCCCGATTGGCTGGTCAGTGATGGAGCCAGACAAAGAAGTTCAACAACGATCAGCATCAAATTGCGGAATCTATGCATGACAACCCCTTGAAAAGCTGCCCTGCTCAAAGGCAGGACGGTTCATTGGATCTGAAGCGGTCCTGAAAGCGGCGTGTCGTCGGAGGCTGGTCCTGCGGAGACCACGTATTCGCCAGGGTTGAGGGTCCAGCGATTATTTGTTTCATCGAATGTCTGCAAGACGCGAGGATCGATGGCAACTTCGACGGTTTGCGACTGTCCAGGAGCGAGAGAAATCCGCTGCCAGCCAACAAGACGTTTGAACGCCTCGTCTGAGCCCTTTGGGAGTCTCGCGTATACCTCGGCGATCTCGGTTCCCGGGCGTCTGCCGGTATTCTTGACGGTGAAGCGAGCCTTCTTGGTGCGCGAATCGATACTGAGAGCGGAATACGCGTAGGTGGTGTAAGACAAACCGAAGCCGAAGGGAAACAGTGGCTTCTTATTCTGGGCTTCATACCACTTGTAGCCAACTTCAGGCCCCTCATCGTAGTGGACAGCGTAACCAGAGCGAACCGAAGCATTTGCCGTAGGCGCACCGTTGTCGGCAACATCTTCAGCGCGTACCTGGCTCTCGGATGGAATCTTAGGCGCATCAGGATGCGGAAGATCCGCTTCGCTTTTCGGGAAAGACAGCGGAAGCTTGCCCGCTGGATTGACGTCTCCAACAAGCACGTTTGCTAGCGCCTTGTGTCCTGAACTTCCGGCGTACCAAACCTCGACTACGCCCGCTACTTTGTCGATCCAGGGCATCGTGACGGCGGTGCCAGTTTCGAGCACGACGATGGTGTGAGGATTCGCTGCCGCCACCTGCTCGATCAATGCATCCTGGTTATTCGGAAGCGAAAGGCTCGGCACGTCCATGTCTTCTGCCAGCCACTGATATGCAAAGACAATCGCAAGATCAGCAGGCTTGGCGAGGTTTGCAGCCGACTTCGGATCTGTTCCCGGATCGAAATCAATCTTTGTGTTCGGGAGCTTCGTCTGAAGCGCCTTTAAGGGAGAGGTTGGGAACCAAACGGGCTTCTGCCAGATCGTCGCGCCTTTGCCAGGAGGCATGATGGCATTGCCGCCAGGAGGATCGACTTGCGCCGATCCTCCACCGGAGATCATCCCGACGTCGGCATGCCCGCCAATAATCGCAATCGTGTGGACCTTGGATGGATTGATCGGAAGCACCGTCGGGCTGTTCTTCAGCAGAACGATGCTCTTTTCCTCTACTCGCTGCGAGGCTTCAAATCCTTTCTCGACATCCACCACGCCCGTCTGCGGCGGATCGTCTACTATTCCGGATAGAAACTCGGCATACAGAACTCGGCGTGCATGGTCGTCAATTTCCGACAGCGGAACTTTGCCGGCTTCAACTGCTTCCTTCAGCTTTGGACCAAAGAAGTCGGCCATAGGCTGTTCCTGGTCAAGACCTGCTGCGGATGCCTTTTCCGTACTGTGTGTTCCACCCCAGTCGGAAATGACAAATCCCTTGAAGCCCCATTCATTCTCGAGCACGTCGCGCAACGTGTAGGAGTTCTCACAACCGAAGTCGCCGTTGATCCGGTTGTAGGAACACATCACTGCACCGGGATTCGCGATGGAAATGGCGATATGAAATGCGAGCAAATCAGATTCCTGCATCGCCCGCTTCGAGATGACGGAGTTCACAAAGAAACGCCCCGTCTCCTGATCATTCATCACATAGTGCTTGATGTCGCCGACCACATGTTGCGCCTGTTCACACTTCATAAGGTTGCCGACAACGGTGCCCGCGAGGAGTGGATCTTCACCCGCATACTCGAAGCTGCGTCCATTCCGTGGCTCGCGGGCTAAATCTACCCCGCCTCCCAACGTCATGTTGAACCCTTGCGCTCGGAGTTCCTGGCCAATCACAGTGCCGAAGTCGCAAGCGGAGTCTTGATCCCAACTAGCCGCAGCGCCTAAGCTCGAAGGCATAGCTGTCGAATACTTTCCGTTCGCCCCGCTGTCTCTCACTCCATAGCCCGCATCGGAAATTACTAGGGGAGGAATTCCCAAGCGCTTGACGCCCTCAACGTATCCCGCACCGCCGTTCGTAAGGCGTGACAGGGGCATCTGCCACTGGGGCGCGTGAGCCATCCCGTTCCCGTGCAATAAAGCCAGCTTCTCGTCGAGAGTGAGCTGCTGGAGAACCATATCGGCACGTTCTTCTGGGGAGAGTTTGGGATTCATCCACAGCCGGTCTGCGACCTGAGCGGTAGCTACGGAGGTTGCGATGATCGATCCCAAGGCTGTGATGACGGTGCAAAGGAGGTAAAAACCAAACTTGCGATTCTGCATTTGTCTCCCGACGGGACTCATTTGGACCCTTCTATCCCGTTTTGAAGTATGAATTTGGCATTGCTCGTGTGAAGCTCCTGCAGGTACAAAACTCCGTCCACGACGGATGTGACCACGCCCGTGCGGTCCTGCTTTCCCTCAATCACGCGCGAGAGAATCTTGAATGTCTTTTCGTCTTCCGTCTTGATGGTCAACGTCACTCGCGATTTCGACGGTGCGCTCCAAGTGACCTCATATATTCCACGAGGAAGTTGAATGTTCCCTGCTCGGGCAGCGGTGGCAAGATAGAACGTCTGAGAGTTCTGTGCAGCCATCACAGTGGCCGAAAACAGAATCGACAAGAGGGCGAATCCCAGAATGCATCTCATAAAGTCCCCTTCAATTCGTCGAAGGATCCTGCCGGATCCTCCGGAGAACTCTGGAACGCACTCAGATTAGAGAGAGCCGATTGTTTTTATAAGCTGCATCGTGCATTAGGCGGTGCAGGAGCATGTATAAGTGTCGCATTTTCAATTCAATAAGGAAGGAACGGGGCGCGATCTTGAGGAATGTATGATACAGCTTTTTCGGTATGGAAACGTCTTACCACGTCTCCACAGTAACAACCGTTGGCGGTCCGGGGTGGCCTTCAATCACATTCGCTTCTATGACGGCCTCTAGATTCAGTTGGTCCCAGTTCTTCGGAGCCTTCTGCAACATTGCGTCCAAATACGCAGGATTTGACACGACCTCGCTTGCCGCCTCAGTTCCTTCGCCCAGAATACCTGCCAAGATGATCACCGGCTGTCCCGATACCTGGTCATGAATTCGGGCGATAACGGCGTAGTCCCGTGCAAGACTTTTCATCGGAACCTGCCATTGAAGCGTCCAGACTCTTCTGGGGACACTCTTGCGATCTACCACCTTGCGAACGTGATTGTCATATTCGAAGCCAATCGGCAAATCCTGGGTTATGCGCATCGTCCAGGGATTGTCAAAAGCGCCAATCATGACGGACGGGCCTTCACGCAATTGAGCGAAGCCAGTCTCCGAACCCGCTAAAACTCGAAATTCGCCGTTTTTCGGTACAAGGGGCGCGATCGAACGCGCAAGCGTGATGACATCGTAAACATTCAAACTGCCACTCTCTCCAGCGGGGATCGCGGGGATCGTTCGGCTTTGGAGATCGACAGAGTCAGTCGGCACGCCCAGGCAGAACGTAACTCGTCTGGAAGTCGCGGTAAGTGGCTCCCAAAAGCGGTCCATATTTGAGAGACCGCTGGGATTTGAGGGACCGCTGGGGCGTACGGCCTGTCCCGGGAATCTTACACGGCCAATACCGAACCCCAAGAGCCCAGCAACAAGCAGAGCAATCGCAATCGGTATCCAGGCATAAACGGTACGACCTGCAGATCCTTTAGGGGAATCTGCTAGGCGAGCTTCCGACTCTACCCGACCTTGAGGTAATTCCTCAGATGACTCATAGACCAACTGAGTATCGGTTGGAACGGCGGTATGAAGCGAAGGCCCTCGAAATAGCGGGACATACGAGCCGACCG
>Ga0206981_10165_pt1 | contig 20305 bp, 8 predicted proteins | sample Alteio_BWMinCont_17_FD_153312 | JGI IMG/M metagenome (GOLD analysis project Ga0206981, IMG submission 153312) | Enriched cells from forest soil in Barre Woods Harvard Forest LTER site, Petersham, Massachusetts, United States -... | ecosystem: Environmental > Terrestrial > Soil > Temperate forest >... | reverse complement strand
AATGCGCGGGACATAAGGAACGTCGAGATCAAGCTCGAATCCACTACACTGCGGAAGTCTGCGAGAGAGTAGTCGACCAGGTTGTTTCGAATATTAATGCCTGCATTGTTGATGAGAATTTGCGGATTGCCAAAGCGGCTCTTGATCTTCTCCGCAACAGCCAGGACATCGTCTTCATGCGTTACATCCGCAATAAAGAACTCCGCGATGGCTCCCTTTGCGATTAGCGCATCCCGCACAGACGCGAGACGGGCCGCGTCGCGCGCGACAAGAGCGATTTGTGCGCCTGAGCCGGCCAAAGCGTGGGCCATCGCTTCACCGAGACCGCGGCTGCCGCCGGTAATGACTGCTGTTTTGCCTGTGAGATCGATGTTCATCATTCACTCCGATTCTGTATTCAGCACATACTCGTTGGATTATTGAAGTCGCTTTCGACTATGGCAATGCGGAAGAGCTGGGCGTAACCAGTATCTTTACAGCGAACCAGCTTCGGCGTCGGTTGCTGCCTGAAGCTTGTTGAAGTCAAGGCTCGGATTTCGGTTCCGTGGACTCGGATCGAGGTAGAGCCAGCACAACGCTGAAATCAAGGAAGAACCAATCATCAGATAGATCAAGGGATTCCAGTGGCCGCCGGTACGCTGCAGAATGATCCCCCCAACAACGGGGGCGGCAAATCCTGCCAGGTTGCCAAGCATGTTCATCGTTGCCGCGACTGTCGCCGTGTAGGATCCGCCGATATCGACGCAGGCATTCCAGGAGATCGGCATCGTCAGATCGCTGCAAAAACTGGCCATGCCCATAGATAACATGGCCGGCACGATGGCCTGAACCTGCGTGAAAGTGAAGAGCAGAACTGCGGCGCCGAGGAAGCCGCAGAACGCGATCCTCGGCCGCGGTATGCGTATAGGAATCAGCCCACTCAGCAGTGATCCAAAGCCTCCGAACAACAGTGGCAGGACGGAAAGAGTAGCGGCACGGCCGGGCGTTTGCCCTCGCTGTTCGATCAGGTAGGTTGGAAGCCAGGTGATGTAGAAATACCAGACGAATGAAAAACAGAAGTACTGCAACACCAGGATTGCGACTTGCGGAGTCAGCAGAATGGAGAGCCAGTTATCTTGCGCGCCACGGTGCACCTGCAGGTTGCGCGTTGTCTCAATGAGTTCTCGTTCAGCGGCGTTCACTGAACGATGTTCAGACGGATCGTTTCTGAACCATGCAAAGAAGATGATGCACCAAACCACCCCGAGCAGCGCGAATGCAACGAACGCCCAGCGCCAGCCGAAGATAGAGACGATGGCGAGAACGATGGGAGGAGTCGCTGCGCCACCCCAGCGCGTACACGCCCACATTAGCGATTGTGCCGTTACGCGCTCGCGCGCGGGTAGCCACACGCTCAACATGCGTGTGAGGTTTGGAAAGCAGCCGGCTTCTCCGGCTCCGAAGGCAAAGCGGACAACGTACATCGAGATGAAGCTCCACGCCGCGCCCGTCAATGCAGTGAACAGCGACCATGCAAGGACGATCTGGATGAGTATGCGGCGAACGCCGATGCGGTCACCCAGCAGGCCCATGGGCAGTTCAAAGAGGGCGTAGGAGAGCCCGAAAGCGCCGAAGATCAGACCCATGGCGGCTTTGTTGAAGTGCAAATCCCGGGAGATCGGTCCGGCCGCCTGGGAGATGGCGACCCGCTGAATGTAGGAGAGAACCGCCAGTCCGATGGCGAGTGCAACAACGCGGTATCGAGCTCGACTGGCTTGCATGAAGCACCATCTCCGGCATTATGTTCTGAGAAGCGTAACGGTTTGCTCTTAGTTCGGAAGAGCGAAGCTGTAAAGCACGTTGCCGGCGGCCAAGGCAATGTATTGTTTTCCATCCACAGAGTAGCTCATTGGTGCTGAAGCGATGTTGCCGCCTGCCTGGAAGTGCCAAAGATGTTTTCCCGTCTCGCTATCCAGCGCAATGATGTTGCCCTCCGCTGTGCCGGCAAACAGCAGACCGGTGCGGGTCGCGAGAACTCCAATGGCGAAGGATCTTCGAACGAGCGGATAGTCCCACCTGATCTTGCCGGTGACGGTATCGATAGCCAGGATTTTTATTGTTCCCGGTTCGTGATCGCCTCCTGGAGCACCGCCCGAATACTGACGCCCGGGCTCATACAGCGCAGGCGCGCTTCGATAAAATGAACCGCCATCATATGCGATGAGAAACAGTGTAGACCGGCCGTCGTCATACGACGGGTTCTGCCAGTTCGCTCCGCCGATCAGGCTGGGAGCCACGATGGCTCCTTCGGGCGATGACTTCCAATTGGGCGCGAGAATCGGGCGGCCCGTGGAGTCGAAACCACTGTTCCAAGTCTGCCTGACATAGGGCGTGGCTGAAATGAATTTTCCCTTGATCCGATCAAGTGTATAGAACATGCCGTTGCGATCCGCATGCAGAAGGACCTTACGCTTCTCGCCTCCGATGGTTTGATCGGCGAGGATAACGTCTTCGTTCGAATCCCAGTCGTGCGTGTCACCGGGTGTGAATTGATAGTGCCATTTGCGCACACCTGTATCGGGATCGAGCGCGAGAACCGAACAGGTGAAGAGATTATCTCCTTCACGGACGACGCTATTGAGACTGGGCGACGGGTTACCGACAGTCCAGTAAAGAGTGTTGAGGTCTGGATCGTAACTGCCTGTCAGCCATGTGGCGCCGCTGCCGCGTTTCCAACTGTCGCCGTTCCACGTATCGTTGCCAAACTCACCTGGCTCTGGAACGGTGTTGAAGCGCCACAGCCGCTTTCCAGTCCTCGCGTCATACGCATCGAGAAAGCCGCGAATGCCAAACTCGCCACCAGCGATACCGACAATGATCTTGTCTTTCACCGCCAGGGGCGCTGCGGTGATCGTGTATCCCTGAAGTGTGTCGGCGATCTGGGTTTCCCACAGCACGCGCCCTGTGCGCGCATCGAGAGCCACGAGCGCAGCGTCCAGCGTACCGACGAAGACGCGATTGCCCAGAATCGCGATACCGCGGCTGAAGGGATTGGTCTCGTAAGGGTTTACCACCTTCTGACGGCGCTCGTATTTCCAGATTTGCAAGCCAGTCTTCGCGTCCAGGGCATAGACCTCTCCCGGCGGCCCTGAGGTGTACATGATTCCATCGACGACCAGAGGTGTAGTCTCCAGCACAGAGACGCCCGGCATCTGCACCGCCCATTGCGCGCTGAGCCTGTTTACATTTGCCGGAGTTATTTCTGTGAGCGGCGCGAAATGGCTCCCGCGATAGTCGCCCCAGTAGCTTAGCCAGTTCTCGGGTTCCTTGCTAGAGTTCTCAAGTCTTTGCGGAGTTACGCCGCCGGAAATATCGGCTTGCGCGGTCTTGGTGAGATCGCGGAATTTCTGAGCCTTGAGATACGCCGTAAGATCCTGGAGTTCGGTTGACGCGAGAGTCTTGCCATAGTCATCGGGCATTAGAGGTCTGAGGTCCTCACGCCTCTCAAGAAGTTGGCTGATATCGAAACTACGCACCGCGCCGGAAGTATCCCGGATGAGCAGCGTGAAGCCATCATCGGCGATTCGTACTCCGCGCATTTCTTCGCCGCCGCGAGCCTTGACAACCTCGGTCAGTCCAGCGAGAGGGCCATCGTTGCCACCACCACCGCCATGAGACTTCCTCTCTGGAGTGGACGAGACGGCGGCCGCCGTGGATCCAGGCGCGCCGGGATGCAGGATCCATCCACGCAGATACGCAGCGGAGTTTACCCCAATGCTGGAAAGATCGCCTGCGAGAACGCCACCTCGCCCATTCACCTCATGGCATTGGCTGCATTTGGCATGACCGAAAAAGATACTCTCCCCCGCGACTGGATCGCCGATAACCTTCTCTTTGTCATCATTCCGATTTTCATCCAGAGTGCGTAAATACGTAATGATCTTCCAGACGGAATCAGCAGAGAGAAACGAGAAGCCAGGCATCTGCGTCCCTGGAATACCCGTGCGCATAGTCTGAAAGAGATCTGTATCCGAGCTTCCATGTTTGAGGTTGCCGTTCAGAGCGGGGCCACGATCCCCTTTAGCTTCTCCGCCATGACAACTCTGGCAGGTCTGCTCATAGAGAACCTTGCCGGCGGGTGCTGCTGTGGAGTCGGATGCGAAAGGATTTCTCATCGCATCTGGCAAGTTAGTAGTCTGTGCTGCAAGAGAAAGCCCTGTACCCATACATGCGGCAGCCAGCCACATTGGAACGGCACAACCTGTTGCCAACTTTCTCCCCGCGCGCTCACCTCTCTGCATATTCCTCACGGCAATATCTGTACTGTCTGAAGGAGTCAGCTTTCCAATCGCAGCGCGCAAGCCTGAACACCGATACGCTACCGTTGCATCCAAACCGTCATGAGAGCGTCAATGATACCTAAAATTCAAGAGGTTCGGTAGCATCCAGGCTCTGAGATGAAGCGTCTGCACAGAGAGCGCGATCATGACGACACTCTCACACCCCAATGGAAGAGCTGGCATGTCATCGTGGACAACTCGATGTATACAATGTACTGACGCCGCATTGTCGAAGTAGTTCTCATATCGGTCGAGGGGAACCTTTGCGATGATGCCCGGAGGATTTTCATGCGCGGCAGGTCCCTTAGCATAGCCCTGGCCGGGGCCATTGCGCTCTTCGCGGTCACAGCAATCAGCCAGGAGATGCAGCCCGCCATGCAGCCCGCCGACGGAGCCTCCAAAACCAATACGGCGCAGGACCGAGCTGCTGCTATGCGCGCCTTTCTTGGCCTGGGAACGGCTCCCGATAAGGTAGCAGTCGCTCGCGCAGCGCCCATCTATCAGCAGAACTGCTCCTTTTGTCACGGACCTCAAGCCCGCGGAGCAACCGCCCCCGGTCTGGTTACCTCAGATCTAGTCCTTGGCGACGATCATGGCGAACATCTCGCTCCATTTCTGAGAGCAGGACGTCCGGAAAAGGGCATGCCGGCTTTCTCGCAGCTTTCCGAACAGCAGCGGACCGATCTTGCCGAGTTTCTTCATCAGCAAGTCGAAGACATAGCCAATCGCGGAGCCTACCACCTGCCAAACATTGTGGTGGGCGATGCTGCGAAGGGCCATGCCTTTGTCATGGGCCACTGCATGAGCTGCCATACCACTGCCACGTTCGCTCACATAGCCGGCAAATTCCGTTCTCCGGATCAACTCCAACGCAGTTGGGTCTGGCCGCCCCGGACGGCTGACAATTCTCTCGCAGTCACCGCAACGGTGACGACGGCAGAGGGTGCGAAGATATCCGGCCATATAACTCAGGTCAGCGATTTTCGCATTACTCTAATTTCCGATGATGGGCAGACGCATGCCATCGATCGCAGGCCGGGAGTCGATGTTCAGATAAAGGACCCGCTCGTGCCGCATCAGGGACTGGGCCTTTTGACGATGTAGATGGTGGGTCTATTTTTTCACCCGTCCAGAAGTTGAACCAGTTTGGCGATGGAAACTCAACCGTATACGAGTCGGTCTCATCCGGATAGGGCGGCGGAGCAACGAGCAATTCCGACCCCACAAGAAACTCACTCGCCGCTACGTTATCGATGTCGAGTGGATGATGATCGGCAGCCGCTTCAGGGAACTCCAAAAACAAGGGCCGCAGGATAGGAAGGCCAGTACGTGAAGCTTCGTCAGCAAGCGTGTAGAGGTAGGGCAGAAGCTGATAGCGTGTCTCGATGTAGCGACGACGAATAGCTTCCTGCGTACTTCCTCCAACCCACGGCTCCTGATCCGCAGTCCCCTTTTCTGTGTGATCGCGATCGATAGGTTGAAACGCAGCGACCTCCAACCACCTGGTGAGCAACTCAGCGGAAGGTGACCCCGCATAGCCTCCTGCATCTGCGCCACAGAAAGCGAAGCCGCTGAGCCCGAGATTTTCAAGCATAGGCGTGGTGAACCTGAGGTGGTTCCAGCTACTGCTATTGTCGCCGGTCCATGTAGCCGCGTAACGCTGCCCTCCAGCGTATGTGGCCCGAGTCAGCACAAAGGGGCGAGTCTCGGGGTCTAGTTTTCTCAGACCGTCAAACGTTGCCCGTGAGTTCTCCATACCATAAACATCGTGGATCTCTGCATGGGTCGCCGTGCGCGTTGCGAATCCAGGCTCATCGATGCGATGCAGAACATTCTCTGGAATTGTCTTTGTCTTTGTATCAAAGACGGACGGTTCATTCATGTCATTCCAGAAGCCTTCTACACCATCGTGGTGCAAACTCTGATAGAGCGTGCCCCACCATGCGCGCGTCTGCTGCCTCGTAAAGTCAGGAAAGACGCTTGGACCTGGCCAAACCAGGCCGGTATAGATTGAACCATCCGGATTCTTGACGAAATGATCTCCTGTGATCCCGCTGTCATAGGCGTGATAGTTGCTCGCAGGCAAATTTGCGATGTGGAGATCGGTGATCGTGACTACGTGAAAATTATAGGACCTGAGCTGTGCGATCATTCCCGCGAAGTCAGGGAATGTTGCGGCATTGATCGTGAAGGGCCGGTTCTTTTCTTGAAAATCAATATCAAGATAAATTGCGTCGCTGGGGATATGGTCCGCTCTGAGCTTATGCGCCACCTCCAGCACGCGGTCCCGCGTCATATAGCTGTAACGCGATTGTTGGAAGCCAAACGACCACAGCGGCGGCAGTGGAGGAATACCTGTGAGCCACGCATATGTCTTCACCACTTGTTTGGGAGACGGGCCATAGAACAGGTAGTAATCTATTGGCCCCGCGACCGCGCCAAAGGAATAAGCCACTGGCGACTCTTTGCCGAAGTCAAAGCTCGTTCGCCAAGTGTTATCCAGCAACACGCCCATAGCGCGTCCGGCGCGGTAAGTCATGAAGTACGGGATACTCTTATAGATTGGGTCAGTTGATTCCTGGAAGCGATAGGCATCTGTGTTCCACAGAGAGAATGCCTCGTCGCGCCGGTCGAGCGGCCCAGTCTTGTCTCCCAAACCAAAATAATGTTCGTCGAGTGGCATCGCCTTGTAGATGCGGAAGGCATCGCCGTCATAACGAATCCGGCGCGCATCCTGCTGCAGAATTTCTCCGTTCAGATCGCGAACCGTAAGCTGCAGGGTTTGCTTGTCAAGTTCGACGGACAATGCATGGGTGCTAAAGCCCAAATGATTCTCGCTCGATACCGGCGTCACTGCAACAGAGCTGCGGCGGGCGTCGGCAAGCACAGCCCAAGACGCATCCTCAGGCAGATTCATGCCGCGTGCAATGCGCACACGGATGACGTCATCGCGGAGGGCCAGGATTTGTTCATGGATATCTCCAGCCTGCACATCTATTCCATTAGCCAGGTTGGAGATGATCGCCTGACGATCTGGCTGCGCAAGCAGGAAGCAAGGCGCGTGGCAAAGGCAAGCAATCGCGGCGATAACCTTCGTCGAAAAAGAGCAATACGAACGCATGATGATTCCCAGACCATCGCTTTCTTATGTTTATGGTTCGATGAAAGACTGTAAGGCACCGCGCGGTTGCAAGCCCAGCGTTCCCGGAGTTACCGACTCATTGCGGACTCTTATCCGGCAGAGTGGATGGGGCCTCTTCAAAGTTCGTTCGCTCTCGTTCCAGTTCGTGTTTTTGGATCGTCTTCATCTGCTCCAGCGCAGCGGCTGCGCTCTTGTCATCGCCTGTCTCACGGTAAAGTCGCGCAAGCTGGTAGTGGACGCTGCCATCGCTGTCGCTCTCCGTTCCGAGCTTGAGCTGGGCAATGGCATCTGTATTCCTACCGGCTTCTGCGTAGACTTGCCCGAGCAAGGCATGCACATGGGGCAACATCTGCGGCTTCGCCTTGAGACTCTTGTTCAGATATGGCTCTGCCTCGGCATAATCATGATGAGCTACCAACGCCTCGGCCATGATCAGATTCAGCTCAGGATCGTCTGCGTTTTTCAGCAGCGCCGTGCGCGCTGTTTCGATTGCTTTTTCGATGTCGTTGTTGCCCAGGTAGGCCGACGATATGCCCAGCACCGCCGCCTGGTCTGATGGATCGATCTGCTGCGCCTTTCTGTACTCATCCAATGCCTCGGTGTACGCATTGCGCTGGCGCCAGATATCGCCCAGCAGAATATGCGATCGCGCGGAATCAGGCTCCAGTTCTTCGTAGTGGGCCAACGCTTGCAATGCAAGCTTCTCATTGGACTTGATCGACCAATAAAGTCCAGCGGTGGAATCAGGCACGAGACTTGCAAGCGAACTACTCGCTTGTGAGGAAAGCTCAAAGTCGCCAGTGAAGTAGGAGCATGTGGCTAGTAGCAAGAGCTTGTTTGACGTTGCAGGTCGAGTGGAACTAAGCCGGTCGATACAGCGTTGATATTCTCCCGCTTGGAAGTAAGCTTCCGCCGTGCCGGGAGGTATCACCTCAGGTGCCGTCGCGGGCGAAGTTTTTGAATCATGCGGGATGGCGTTGCCAACCATCTCTGTAGTTGTTCCGCTCAGAGCACCCGTGAGTAACCCGAACAGCGCAACAGGCATAGCTTCATGCCGTTCTGAAAGCGTGCTACTGAAGCTGGTTGCATGATCCGTGGCCACGCCTTCGGTAAGTGTAGAAATCTGCGTCGTCACAAATCCTTGGTCGCGCGCCCACAACTGAGAGAGCAGTTTCAGGGCTTCGTCCCCATCATTCGAATCGATCGCCAGCCTGGCTTGTCCCAGTATCGCGAGTGCGCACGAGGAGTTTGTCTCCTGATCCGCCTTAAATGCAGCAATCGCTTCAGGGCGTCTTTGCTGCCTGAGAAGAGACCACCCCAGCTCCGAATGCAGACAGGGTGGTTGGGGCTTGACATCGAGCACGCTCAGGTAGATTTTTGCTGCCTCAGAGTATCGCGATTGCTTTTCGAGCGACTCTGCGAACAGAGTCTTTGCGTATGGTGAACTTTGATCTTTTGAAGAGAGTTTGCGCGAATCTGCTTCCATCTGGTCGAGATATGCGATGCCCAGGGAGAACCAGGTTGAGCTTTGTTTTGGATTCAGATCGATCGCGTGCTTGTATGTCTGCGCCGCCAAAGAATATTTGCCGAGCGCCGTATAGGCACGCCCCAAAGCGAGCCTTGGTTGAGCGTCGCTGGCGTTAGCCTTCTCAGCTTTTGAAAGAAGGGGAATAGCTTCCTTGGCTTTACCCTGGCTGACATAATCGATGCCAAGAAACAAGTTGGGGACATACAGAGATGGATTGAGCCGATTAGCGTGCTGGAAGCTGGAAACGGCCTCGGATGTTTCTCCCGTTTCCTGCTCCATCAGACCCAGATTTGCCCACAATTCCGCCATATTCGGTTGCAGCCTCACTGCCTGCTTGTATGCATTTGCAGCCGTAGCGTAGTCGTTCGCTGCCTGTGCCTTTTGGGCCGTTTCCAGCAGCGAATCGAGAGTTGACGCTGGTTGCTGCTGGCCAAACCCAGGCTTGGCCAGCAGCAAGAGCAGCAATAGTTGAAAGGTGTGCTTCACGCGTGGATCACCAATAGAATTTTCCCGCAAGCTGAATATTTCTGGAAGGGAAGGTATTGGTGATTTGCCCGAAGTTGCTCGGGCACGACGAGGGGTCCGCGTTGGGATCGCAGCCGGAATATCCCGTTCCCGATGGCGAATAGAAGTTCGGATGGTTGAAGGTGTTGTAGGTTTCGAGCCGGAACTGGGCTCTCATTTGATCTTTGAAGACCCAATTCTTATCAAGAGAGGTGTCCCAGTTCTGGTAGCGGGGGCCGCGCAGATCTGAGAAGAAGCGTGGAGCGTTGCCGAAGGTGTCGCCACCATCGGAAGCGAATTTTGAGAACGCGAAGGCTCCCGTATTGAACCACTCGTTGATGCTCCGATGAGCAACATGGACATCGCCAACGACATCAGGCCGCGGATTACCGCCGAAGGTGGCAATATCGTTGCCTGAGATGCTGATCGGAATGCCTGACTTGAAGGTTGCGATACCGGAAAGTTCCCAGCCGCCCAGCACTGCGTTCGCAGCGCGATTCATGCCCGAGCCGAAGGTTTTGCCACGTCCGAAAGGCAACTGGTAGACGTAGCTTGCAACCAGGCTATGAGGAATATCGCCGCCATCCACGCTTCTTTCTGCAGCCAGATTGTAGTTGTTTGCAGGACCGCTGTTTCCGTTGTACGACCAGGAGTTGTTGCCCTCGACGTTGTCAAGAAATTTGGAGTAGGTGTACGAGATCATCGCGGTCAGCCCTTTGCTGAGGCGATGGTTGTAAGTGACCTGCAAAGCGTTGTAATCGGAGAAGCCTACCGGCGCGTTGTTCTCGGTTATGGAGCTGTTGCAGAACTGAGGATACGGCGAGAGCAGCTGATACTGAGAGACTGTCGCGTTATTCAAATTGCAGGAACTCGAAGTGATGCTGCCACTGAACGGATTGGCAACCAGTGACTGAAGAGCCGCCGTACTCATGGAAAGATACTGCGGATTCAACTGGTTTCGCTGCAAGTTGCTAATCATGTGCGTACCGTGATTGCCAATATAGTCCACTTCAAGGGAGTCATTGGGTGTGATCGCATATTGCACACCTAGTAGCCGCTGCTGAGTGTAGGAAGGCTTGCGGCTTCGGAAATCGCTGCCTACCCCAAAGCCAACCTGCTGAAGTTCGCCCAAGGAATTGCCGGAGATCGGATTGTAAGTGCCACCCCAGGGGTTGCTCGTACTGATGTTCGGGTTGGGGTTGATACCACCATTCAGACTAGTATTGGCGAAGGTGATGGCCGAAAAGCCATCTTGATCGCCAGGGAAGCAGCAGGTCAGGCTTTGCGGATAGAAAATGCCATAACCCGCATGGACCACCGCGTTCGGAAGCATCTGATACGACAATCCAACGCGTGGCGCCCAGTTGTTGTAGTTGGGGTCGTATGCGTAGCGACTATTTCCAGCCGTTCCGAGAAATTGGAGCGCACCCAGATAGGTTGTGCCGACAGAACTGCTGATGGGGTTTACCACATTTGGATTAAAGATCGAAGCTTCATTGTGCCGGTAGGTGACCGGCGTCTGAATCTCATAGCGAAGTCCAAGGTTCAGAGTGAGGCCGCGGAGAGGCTTCCAATCATCCTGGATGTATTCGCCAAAAAGGTGACTTGACACCAAGGGATTGTAGGCAGTTCCAACACTCGCCGAATCCAGAGTTCCGAGCAGCATTTCAGCCACGCCGTTGCCGGTGGAGAACGATACTCCGTTGGACGGATTAGGGCCGGTGGTGAAGTTGCCATTGAATTGCAGCGTGTCCTGGAAGAAATTGTGTTGGCTGTCTACTTGTTCAACTCCCATAAAGCCGAAGTTGAGAGTATGTTTTCCGAGCAGTTTGATGAAATCGACAGCCACCGTGCCAACGGGACCGTGGTTTGTGACCGCCTGCTGGTCATTGCCGCCGGGGCCCATCGGGGATTGGCTTCCGACTTGTACGATCGGGAAGAGCGGGTAGGTCTGAGAAACATAAGCCGGCAGACCGATCTGCCCCGAAGGATCGAAGCCGAACGACTGGTTGTCAGAGGTTTCATGCCAGAGCTGGACGCCGCTCGTAATGTTCATCGTGAATGTGGGGCTGAATATCTGGGACAGTCCAGCCCACATACCCCAGCGATTGTTAGGCCGGTTGTTGCCGGGACCGGCTGGGTCTGATCCCCAGTTGTCCGCGCTTCCCGTTTTGGATTCCTTTTTGTAGGAGTAGCGGAAGTAGGCTCGGGATGAATTGGAGATATTGTGATCCGCCCGGATCAGGTACTCATCCGAGGTCGCAGGTGCAGAGGCCGAGACGATGAGGTTGTTGGAAAGGCCGGATTTGCTCGCCTTAGGGTAATAGCTCAGCAGCTTTGCGCCTACTGGGTCCGGTGCATAGTTGGCCAGGTTGCTGAGGATGTTTCCAGGAACAGGATCGCGGATATAGCAGGTTGTCGCACAATGGCCATCGTTATTCGACGCGGTATACACTTGGCCGCCGATCGTGTAGCTCTGGCCGTTGGTGATCAGGTGCGCACTGCGAGGGTCATAGATCTGTCCCGCATAAATAGGACGACCGAGATCGTCGACGGCTTGCTGAGAGCCGAGAATTTCGGAGAAGTTGCCGGCCAGGAAGTTGGCGTCAGGAACCGTGTACGTCGCGATCGTCGGGGTCGATACCGTAAAGTGCTCGTAAAGCCCGAACACAAACGTCTTCTCCCGCTGCTTGTAGATGCCCGGGATATAGAGGGGACCGCCTGCCGAAGCGCCGGTCTGGTTGCGGCTGAGCTTCGCGATAGGCGTACCGTCGTGGTCCGCGAACCATTGGTTGGCGTCGAGATCCTGATTGCGATAAAACTCGTAAGCAGAACCATGAAATGAGCTCGTCCCGGATTTCGTGACCACGTTCACCACGTTCCCGGTGCTCCACCCATATTGAGCAGTGAAGGAGTTGTTCTGAATCTTGAACTCCTGCACCGCGTCGACGGATGGCACATCGATAACTGCGCCCCACTCGGGATCGGTGTCCCAGGTGCCATCCAAGAGGAAGGCGGTAGTCCCGAAAAATCCTCCGGCAAAGTTCAGGAACGAGATGTCCTGATCCGCATTATCGGTGCTATTGCTTCCGCCGCCCAGAAGCATCTGGCCTTCCGAGGTATTGCTTACCGAAGAGTTGAGAGTGGCAAGGCCGTAGACGTTGCGGGTGTTGAGAGGCAATTCGACGATTTCCTTGGCGTCGATGTTGTTCGCCACATTGGAATTGTCCGTATTGAGGTTCGATGCATCCGCGGTAACGGTGACTGACTGTGATTCGGCTCCGACCGTAAGCGTCACGTTCTGCGTTGCCGAGTCGGCCGGATTTAACACGATCCCGTTCTGTCGATATGCCTCGAAGCCTTTGAATCGAACGGTCATGGTGTAGGTTCCGGGGGGCAACTGGCTGAAGGTGTACCTTCCGGCCGCGTCCGCGGTAAAGCTGCGACTAATGCCTGTCTCGGAACTGGTCAGAGTCACCGAGGCTTGAGGCATCAATGCGCCGGACGGATCGGTCACGACTCCGGAGAGTGTCGCAGTCGTCGTGGCCAGCTGTGCTTTCGCTGGGAAGGTAACGGCCGTCAGCACTGCTAACAGGACCGCCATCCCGCCCCAGTACCATAATGACGGATATCTTCTGTTCTTATGCGTTTTCAATGTGGAGCCTCCAAGTGTTCTAGCCCCTCGATCCAGAATTTGATCTGATCGGCGTGCAAGGATCAGAAAGTTTTTGGATGGGAGCTCAAAACGAAACCTTTGTAGGCGTGTCCTCTAATTGCTGTGAAGGTCCTTACGGCATCGGGGCATTCTTATCATGTAAATAATCGGCTCAGCTCGTTTGTTATCAATGGTTTGTAGCCTATGGTTTTTAACACATGTATAATCCATCCGTCTAGCTGGAGTATGGATTTTGATGTCGATAGCATCGGTCGATAAGCCCCATACAATCCTGACAGGGCCAGAAAAGAATGCCATTCGCGCTCAATTGGAGCGACTCCTGGCCAATGTCCACTTCAAGCAGAGCAAGCGCTTTCCATCCTTCCTGCGCTTCGTTATCGAACATACTTTGGCCGGTGACGCCGAGAGCATCAAGGAGCGAACTCTTGGCGTGGAAATCTTTGGTAGAGACCCGGACTACGACACCGCGTCCGATCCTATCGTTCGGGTGACGGCAGCTGAGATCCGCAAGCGCGTCGCCCAGTATTACCAGGAGCCCGGCCACGACGAAGAGCTCCGCATAAACCTACCTCCCGGCTCCTATGTTCCCCAGTTTCATTGGCCCAAGGGGAACAATGAGCCCGAGCTGGCTGAACCGGCCACGGCTCCATTGACGGCTCCCTTGGAGGTTGTCGCATTTCCTGCTCTGCTAACCCTGGACGGCGGAGCAGCTCACGGTCGCCGGGGCTCCCGTCTTTCCTATGTCCTGGCAGGTCTGGGTGTCCTGGTTTTGTCGATTTGTACCTTTTTTGTCTGGCAGGCCAGGCGTCTCTCGGCGTTTGATTTCTTCTGGCGTCCAGTCTTCACCTCGAACGATCCCCTTCTGCTCTGCATTGCCGACCAGCTCCAGTACTCGGGCATCTCCCTGCGGGACGCGGCTCAGCCCAGTCACCAGGTGCAATTGAAGGACAATCTCACCGCCGTCGTCATCGATGATGTGAACGCAATCATGAAGGTTGGAGGGATACTTCAATCGAGCGGCAGGAAATATACGGTGAAGGGTGAAGGAGCGACCGATCTCATCGATCTGCGAGCCGGGCCGGCTATCTTTGTTGGAGCCTTTGACAACGCATGGACCTTGCGCCTCACCAATCAGTTGCGCTTCCATTTTGCCAACAATCCTGAAATGACTCAGTTTCGTATCGTCGACAGCTCCATGCCCAGTCAGGCTCGCTGGGTGGTCGACCGTACTGTCCAGATGACCACCAATAATTACCGCGACTATGCCATCATTGCGCGATTTACTGATACGAATACGGGCAAGATGGAGGTCGTCATCGCAGGAATCGGACGCGGCGGCACTATCGCAGCCAGTGAGTTTCTCACGGATAACGGAGACCTCTCAGAACTGAGGCAGGCGGCTGTGGTAGCCGGAAGCAAGAAGAATCTCGAAGTAGTGCTGAGCACCCAGATTATCGACGGCCAGCCCGGTTCACCCAAGATGGAAGCTGCCTACTTCTGGTAGATTGTTCATCCCTTTTGCAACATGGATGCTCAAGACCTTGACAAGCTCATAGCTGCGATATTTTCCAGCAATTGCGGAGGAAGGCTGCCCTCGCTTTGCAGGATCGGGGCTTCCTGGCATCCCCTCCTCCAACACGGCTGTTCGTTCGCTCGGGAGTGTAGACGATGAGGAATAAACGCAGTCCATTGACAGCGTACCCGGCTCGCCAAATCTGGCGTTAGAGAAAAATCCTGAAACGTTTGCGAATGAGTTTCCACTATAAGAGCGTGTTACCGAAAATCTCTTCGGACACCTCGAAGTAACGATCAGGGATAACTCGCGCCAGGATAGCGCTTCGGGTCTTGCAGGGATGCACATCGTTTTCTTCATATCCAACTTTCATCGGGCGGGTGGATAACGAATTCGTGTGCCTGATTCTCAGCGCCGCAGGTCATTTGCGCTGAAATTTACAAAACCCTTCCAGTGGAGACGACGCCCCAAATTTCCCCGACAACCGGGAGAACAACACGTGCGTGTTTCACGAGCCATACGATTCACAGTTAAGACAACGTTGCCGGAAAGACTAGATTTCCCCAAGTGTTGAGGCTGGATATTCGCAGAGAGATCGATGAAATGCGCCGCAGGAGAAAGAACATGCGGCAAACCAATCTGTATTCCTCCCCTTCCACACATCGTGCCGGAAAACTCTCCGGTGTGTTGTTGCTTCTGGCCTGTGCTTTGACGTCTATGTCGGCATGGGCACAGATTCACACTGCGGCTACGGACCAGGCACCGGCCGCTGTCAACCTGCGTGATACTCCTTTAGGCCGTTCGCGCACACCGATGGAAGTCGTCAACGGCACGGCTCAACTCGTCGGACGCTTCGATGCGCAATCCAAGCTGCGCCTGACATTGGGATTGAATCCGCCCAAACTCGCTGAGGAAGAGAAGTTCATTGCGGAGTTGCAGGACAAGAACTCTCCCAACTTCCATAAGTATCTGACTCCCGCGCAGTGGAATGCCCGCTTTGCTCCCTCTGCACAGGACGAACAGGCGGTTGTGGATTGGCTCACCGCCAATGGCATGACTGTGACGCATCGATATCCCAACCGGCTTGTCGTCGATGCGGAAGGTGCATCGCAAGTGATCGAAAAGGCGTTTGCCGTTCAGATCAATAGCTACAAAGTCGGTGCTCAGGTTGAATTTTCAAACGATCGCGATCCTGTCATTCCAGCGCACCTTGTTGGCATTCTGCATTCGGTGGGCGGGTTGAACAGCATTCAGCGCACCCATGCACCTCGCGAAGGCTCAATCAGCCAGCAAAGCGCGCAGTATTCCCCCGGCGCTGTTGTCTCCAGCCAAGCCGGAGAACATGGGGATGGCAAGACAACCGCACTGGAAGCCGCCATGAAGGCGAGTGAGGCCAAGCTGGGCGCTTCGAATGTTCTGAAGGGCCTGTCGAGCGGCAGCAACCCTGAGCCGGGTGTCACCAATGGGTACATCGACCCCACGGATATCTACAGCTCCTATGGGTATGATTTCAACGCGCTGCAGGCGCAGGGGCATTGCTGCAATCCAACCAATGACAGCGGCGGTTCCACGCCTACAACCTCCATCGCCATTGCGACCGCGGGCGACTTTGCCTCAAGCGACGTCACCGGGTTTCAGAGCCAGTATCCCTATCTGGCCTATTTCTACAACCGTGTGTATATCGACGGCACACCTTCCTGCTGCAATGATGAAACCACCCTCGATACCGAGTGGGCGATTGCAACGGCCAACAGCTTTGGCTCCTATTTGCAGACCTCGCATGTGTGGGTGTACGAAGGCGCCAACAACTACATGTCGACCTTCACCGACGTCTATAACCAGATGCTCAGTGATGGCCACGCTCGCATCTTCTCTACCAGCTGGGGATGCGCAGAATTGAGTTGCACGAGCAGCGGAACGATGGACACCGATCACGCTATCTTCAACTCCATGCTCGGCCAGGGCTGGACCATTCTGGCGTTGTCGCACGATTACGGCGCGACCGGAGGCTGCGACGCTGCACTGCGCGTAACCTATCCCGGATCTGACCCAGATGTGGTCTCCGTCGGAGGTACCAGCCTGGCGCTTTACAGTGACGGGACTTTTGCCTCGGAGACAGCCTGGGAGGGCGGTCATAGCGCTGGCTCCTGCTCTCACAACGGAGGCGGATCGGGTGGCGGTTGCAGCGCGTATTACGCAGCACCCGGCTATCAATCACATCCGTATTGCGGAGCTGGAAGCCGCAGCGTCCCCGACATCGCGCTCAACGCGGGCTATGGGCAGAACTACTATTTCAACGGGGCACTTCAAGGAGTAGGCGGTACCAGCATCTCGACGCCTCAGGTTGCCGGATTCATGGCCCAGGAAAACTCATATCTGATGGCGATCGGTGTAGGCTGCGGCACGAACTACCTTTCGAACTGTGCTCCGATGGGGCAGGCAGATTACGCCATGTATACCGAAGGGTATGCGGAATCTTCCGGTGGAAGCTACGCTCCTCACAATCCCTACTATGACATCACAGTGGGATGCAACAGCAACGACATCACCGACATGTATGGTCTTGGGTATTACTGCGCTGGGACCGGCTACGATGCCATTACCGGCTGGGGTTCGTTCAACGCGCTACAGCTCTCCTGGGCAATCAGTACGTATTATTCGGGAGACTTCGCCGCGCCGAAGATCACATTCTCAGGTCCGGCGGTCAGCACGACGGCATACACCTGGTTCAACACCGATCAGACCGTGAGCTGGACGATCGCCGATCAGAACAATGGCACCTATCCTTCTGTGGGCGTCGCAGGTTTCTCGCAAGCCTGGGATAACTACTTCAGCGACCCAAGCTCCGAGGCACATCAGGGAACAGGCAACTCGTTCTACAGCGGGCCGCAATTTCCCAATGCCACTTCAGGCTATCTGCAGCTTTCATGGGCTGGGCAAGGATGCCATTACGCTACAGTCGATGCGTGGGACAACACCGGCTTCAGCACTGGGAACCAGTACTATTACTGGCTCTGCTACGACACAGTGGCTCCGATTGTGACAGCAGCCAATGCTCCTGGACCCAACACGCATGGCTGGAATAAACAGACTGTCCAGGTGTCCCTGGCTTCCACAGATCCAGGTTCTGGAGCCTCGGGAGTGGCTGCGACGTACTACTCAGTCGACACTACGGCTTGCTCCAGCAGCACCCTCGGCTCGTGCTTCGTCTACAGCGGCCCAATCTCGATCACCGCGCCGGGCTACCACTACGTTGCCTACTTCGCCAAGGACAAAGCGGGCAACTTCAGCGCGCGCAACTATGACTATGCCTACATCGATGAAACAGCTCCGGTGACGACAGCAACGCTTTCGGGCACTCTGAACGGAAGCGTGTATGACACCGCGGTACATGTCACACTGGCTGCGACCGATAACCTTAGCGGCGTAATCAGCACCAGCTATCAGCTCGATGGCGGAGCGGTAACCGCCTATTCGACACCGTTGACGATTGCGACTCTCGGCAGCCACACCGTCAAGTTCTATAGTGTCGACTATGCGGGTAATACCGAGACGACAAAGTCCGTATCGTTCTCCATCGCCGCTGCTACCACCACAACCCTCGCCGTCACGCCTAACCCCGCAGTGAACGGACAAACCATCACCCTCACTGCGACTGTAGCTGCCGGACTCGGAGCAACGCCCACAGGCACCGTCACCTTCAAGCATGGAACAGTTGCTCTCGGTACTGGCGCCATCTCCGGTGGAGTCGCTCACCTCTCCCTCACGACCCTGCCTTACGGCAACGACACGTTGACGGCTGTCTATTCTGGAGCCACCAACATTCTCGCCAGTACTTCGGGCGGTGTTGTCGAGATTTACAGGGAGAAGACAACGACCACGCTGGCTTCATCTCTCAATCCCTCAACCTTTGGAGAGTCCGTTACGTTTACTGCAACGGTCACGCCCAGTATCTCCGGTACACCTACCGGTTCGGTGAAGTTCTATTATGGCGCAACGCTGCTTGCAACAGAGACGCTGATCGCAGGAAAAGCGGCCTACAGCACCGCAGCGCTGCCGGTTGGCACCGACTCCCTCGAAGCCATATACGAGGACAATGGAACATATGCCACAAGCACCTCGGCAGTGTTGAGCCAGACAGTCAAGAAAGCGGCTACGACTACAGTTGTGGCTTCGTCCGTCAACCCATCCAGCTTCGGGCAGCCGGTGACATTCACTGCTACTGTCAGCTCTGGGGCAGGAATTCCGGCCGGCACCGTGACATTTGAGAAGAATGGAATAGCTCTCGGGATAGCAAGCCTGAGCGGCGGCAAGGCCACATTGACCACCGCAGCACTGGCTCCTGGAACTTGGGCCATCACGGCCATCTATGGAGGCAGCACGGACTTCAACGTCAGCACATCGACAGCTTTATCGGAGGTCACGAAGACCACCGCAACAACCACCAAGGTAACTTCCTCGCTCAATCCTTCGACATTTGGGCAGGCTGTAACCTTCACTGCGACCGTCTCGGCCGGGGCATTTGGAACACCAACCGGTACCGTAACCTTCAAGAGTGGCACGACCATACTTGGAGCTGTGGCGCTTGCAGGCGGGACGGCGAAATTGTCGATGTCTGTCCTTCCCGGAGGAGCGAACTCCATCACCGTTGTCTACGCTGGCAGCTCCGACTATCTTGCAAGCACCTCGGCAGCTCTCACACAAACGGTGAATCGCTCCGCCACAACCACCACGCTTCTCTCCTCACTTAACCCATCAACACACGGCACGTCAGTCACCTTCGACGCGAAGGTGACTGCGGCTAGCGGCCCCATTCCAACAGGCAGTATCGTCTTCAAGGATGGGACTGCCACTCTCGGCACAGTTACAGTCAATAGCGCAGGCGTTGCTACGTTCTCGACAAGTGCCCTAACCGTCAGCACCCACTCGATCACTGCAATGTACGTTGGAACGACCAATGATGCGGCAAGCACGTCTGCAGTGCTTTCTCAGGTCGTGCACTAAAACGACTCCATGCTCAGTTCGCGCGGAAGGCCACATAAGTGGCCTCCGCATGAATATCGATGAGTCTGAAAGAAAGCTGGAAGATCGCCTTTGCATAAGGCGATCTTCTTTTCTTTGAACGAAGGCCACCCGACCGGTTTCCTTCAGAACTCGATGCGGCCCGAGAATTGCGCCCGCCGACTGATCGTCAGCAATCCAGTCGCCTGACCAAAGTTCTGTGGATTGTCCAGCGTGGCGCTGATCGAGTGAGAGTCGAAGCGCACGCTGTTGGTGATATTGAACATCTCCCAGCGGAACTGCAGCTTGATACGTTCAGTGATATGAAATTCCTTGTCCAGGCCAGCATCCCAGGTGAAATAGCCATCGCCACGCAAGGGATTGCGCGTGCCCGAATCGCCGGGTAGAGCATGATCGAACGACTGGAAGACCAGTCCAGGATTGGCAAAGCGCTGGGTCAGCGATCCGCGAGCTCCCGCATGCGATGGAATCTTTGAAATCTGGCTGGCCCAGCCCTCAATATCCCAATTCGTCGGGTAGTATGCGCCGTTGTCGACGATGAACGGGAAACCACTCGTCCAACGAACAATTCCGGTAGTTTCCCAGCCGCCGATCGCGGCTT
>Ga0206981_10164_pt1 | contig 20337 bp, 18 predicted proteins | sample Alteio_BWMinCont_17_FD_153312 | JGI IMG/M metagenome (GOLD analysis project Ga0206981, IMG submission 153312) | Enriched cells from forest soil in Barre Woods Harvard Forest LTER site, Petersham, Massachusetts, United States -... | ecosystem: Environmental > Terrestrial > Soil > Temperate forest >... | reverse complement strand
CTGCGTTTCCGGTTCACCAGGGCCTTATTGCCGATGCCGGTCAGCCTACGCAACCCACGGCACCGTGAGCCAGATGGTGATCGCGCTCCAGGCCAGGGCTTGCACGCTTGGGGGCGGAGGCCCGAACATGGACGCTCGGTAGAGAACGCCTAGCAGACCGACCAGCGACCACAGAGCCAGATTTCCCGTCTTGTCTTTTGCGCGCGTCGCGCTGACGCAGACCGCGCTGCCCACCGCAAACAGAATCTATTCCAGCGAGACTGTTAAAGGAATGGACTGCCACATTCCGAGTCCGTACTTTGGGCCGCCGGGAAAGATCGGCATGTCCGGCCGGTGCGCGATGACATCGAGGAGCCAGTGCGTGGGTACTAAGCCGCCCCCAGGCAGCGCGCTCCTGAATTCACGCCTTATCGCAAAATTAATGAGGCCCACAAGCGTTCCCCATCCCAACTGGGCGGCGAGGCTGTGTGAAATTGGATAGGACGTGAAATCGAACGGCGAAGCGTGGAGAAGGCCGGGGACAATCCGCACCTTTTCGACGCCCAGGAGTAGCAGGATGGGCCACAACATATCTGCGAACTGAGCGGAAAACACGAGTGTGCCTAATGAAACTTTTGGCGCTCGTTTTTTCGCGGCAAACGCCAGTCCGAAATGGCCGAGGAACATGGCGTTCCTCTCCTGATTAGCTCCGCTAGCTCTCAGTATTCATGGCGTGAGGATTGTAACGGTGTTTATCGGTGAGATGGGTTCAGAAAAATCGAGGCCCGCTTTTAGTGGCGGAGGCTTCAGCCAGTGGGTTTTAGTCCTTGCGAGGCTGAAACCCCACAGGCTGAAGCCTGTGCTACTGAAAGGCCGGCTTCGCAGCGGCGTTGCAGGCGTTTTAGGCGGCGGGTCAGGCGCGTCTGTATATTCACCGCGTGGTCGCGGGCGAATTTGGCATCGCGCTCGCTGGCAACGTGCAATTCAGCGATTGCGGCGCGGATTAGATCGAGTGCGCGCTGCGGCTGTTTCGCGCGGTGCTCGTAGTAAATTGCGAGTTGCTCGGCGGCATCGATCGCGGATTCGAGCGCTCTCTGCGCATCTTCCACGTGTAGGGGCGCATCCTTGGTGTTTCCTGGGCCGGGGGCTTCGCGCAGCGCGTCCCAGAGCGAAATGGCGCGCGTGTAGTCGAGTTCGCGTTTCGCAAGCTGTGCGAGTTCACGCTGCGCGAGGCGCTCCATGGAGCGCGGCAGGCCAAACTGAAGCGCGGTTTCGTAAAGTTGACGCGCGCGCGTCGAATGGCCGCGTTTGCGCATGATTCGGGAGAGGCCTAACACCTCGATCGGATCGTGCGTCTCAGCGTGCGCAGCGCTTGCGATTCCATGTCCGCTGTCGAGCAGCGCGAGAATTTTTCCGGCGAGCGCCGCGAGGCCGCGCAGATCCATCTGGTTGTGGCGGAAAATTCCCACGAGAGGTTCGGCGGGCCCACCGCGCAGATAATCGAAATACATTTGCGGGATCAGCGAAGAGTCGATGTCATCGTGGCGGGACCAGTCAAGCGAGCGGCCCTCAGCGCCCAGAACATGGCGCTCGAGGTCCTTGAGGCGAACGGAACCTAGCCGCAACTGCCAAAGCTGGCGCGCCGGGTGCAATAAATCCAGATGAAGCTTGGGAGGGAATGCAGGGACGGCTCGGGTCATGCGATAGCGTGTCTCAAGAAGTGGCCAGTCAAAACTTTTTCCGTTGAATGTCACGAGCACGGGACGCTGCTTCATGCGCTCGGATAGTTCAAGCAGCAGCGAATGCTCTTCATCGAGATCGCGCAGGAAGAACTGCTCGACCTGCAGGCCTCCCGCATCCCACCACGCAATGCCGACCATAAATGCATACGTGCCCGTGCCTCCAGCGAGGCCGGTGGTTTCGGTGTCAAGGAACAGCCACTGTTCGGTGTCGATCGCGGCGTTCTCGGAATCTTGCGCGTCGACGAGATGGGGAAGAAGCAAGGAGAGCGAGCGCACATCCGGTGAGCAAATTTCTGGAGTGGCGTACCACTGCCGCAGGGATAAATGCTCTCCGTAGTGATTCCGGTTGATGCGTGCGCCAAGCAGTTGCGCCAGGCGGTCGCCTGCGAGGGCAGCTTCCGAGACACTCAGCGCCGGAGCTTCCTTTGTTCGCGGAGGGCGCAACGCGGCGATCCGCGCGAATTTGTCGTCGTTATTCAAATTAGAGGCTCGGAAAATGAAGCCGCAGATGAACACTGATAAGAAAAACCCCGGGCTCTGGCAAGGGGAACGACAATAGATTTGAATCGATTGTGATCAATGGATCGTTTTGTCTTTTCCTTCTCTTATCAGTGTTCATCTGTGTTTATCTGTGGTTCCATTTCTCCCAGTGAGGTTCTATGCGCCGAGACGGGAGAGGATTGCCAGAGCTGCTTCTTTGGCGCGCTCGCCTCGCTCGCCCACGGGGCCGACGCACGATGGGCAGCCGTTTTCGCAGGGGCAGGCGGCGATCAGCTCGCGGGTCTTTGCGAGCAGGATGCTGTGCGCGCGGTACAAAGGCTCGGAAAATCCTATTCCTCCGGGATACGCGTCGTAGAGATATAGATTGGGCTCGAAGAATTCCTTTTCCGCGAGGGCGGCTATGGCTTCGGGACTTGCCGCTTCTTCCCATTCAATTTCCGAGCCGGGAGACGGCGGGCGCTCTCCAATCGATGTGCCGAGGTCGCGTGCATCGCACATCAAGAGCAGAGTAGCGATGGATTCCAGGGCATGCAGCAGACCAAACATTCCACTCTGGCGGTCGCTCACGGAAAAGGGAAGCGATTCGCTGAGCGGGCGTTCGAGGGTCAGCCAGAAGGCCGTTGTGTGCATTTCGTTTTCCGGCAGTTCGAGTTTTCCGTCGCCGACGTTTTCGTTCGTGAAAAATTTAATTTTCTTAAAGCCGATAACCTGCGATCGGACCAGCACGTCTCCGTGGGATCGCGAGGCGTGTGCATCGGCGACGCCTGCCTCGATGCGCTCGCTGGCCGCGCATTCCAGCACGCGGACCTGCGTATAGCGGATCGCGTCGGTGTAATAATCCACATCGACGCGTTTCACGTATGCTTTCCGCTCTTCAAAATTTAGCGCTTCGACGTGAAACTGCCGTCCCTGGTGCAGGTAAATCGCCTTCGGGTGAACCGTGGTGAGCGCGCTTGAAAAATCCACTTCGCCGATCACTTCGGCGCCCTCCGTGATGTTCACGATGACGAAGTTATCCGACGTGACCGAGCGCAGGCTCACGGTGTCGGCTGGATAGGCTTCCTGGGTCCAGTGCCAGTGTTCGCCGGTGCGATGCAGAAAGCCCGCTTCGGCCAGCCGGTCGCAAAGATCGGGGACGTCCACGCTTCCAAAAGTTTCGTCGGCCGAGATCGGTAATTCAAAGGCGGCGCACTTGAGGTGATTGATCAGAATTTCCAGATTGTCCGGCTGGACGAACGCGTGTTCGGGCGAGCGGCCAAAAAAATAATCCGGGTGCTGCACGATGTATTGATCGAGCGGCGCGGAGGAGGCGACCAGCACGGCGCAAGAGCTTCCGCTGCGGCGTCCGGCGCGCCCAGCGCGCTGCCAGGTGGAGGCAATCGTTCCGGCGTAACCGGCCATGATTGTGGAGTCGAGCGAACCAACATCAATCCCAAGCTCCAGCGCGTTGGTCGAGACCACGCCGCGAATGCGGCCTTCGCGCAAACCGTGCTCGATTTCGCGGCGCTCGCTGGGAAGATAACCGCCACGATAGCCGCGAATCGCGGCCGGCCGGCCGGCCGGCACGGGATTGGCCTGCTGTAAATAGGTGAGCAATACTTCGGTGTGAAGGCGTGAGTTGGCGAAGACGATGGTCTGCAAATTTCGCTTCAGAAATTCCTGGGCGACGCGCGACGACTCGTTGATATAGCTGCGGCGTATTCCCAGGAAACGGTTCACCACCGGCGGATTATAGAAGATGAAAAATTTCTCTCCTGCGGGCGCGCCATTTTCTTCAATCGTCTCGAAATCAGTTTCAGCGAGACGGGACGCCAGCTCACCTGGATTCGCAATCGTCGCCGAGGAGCAAACAAATTGGGGATTCGAGCCGTAGAACCGTGCGATGCGCCGCAGCCTCCGCAGCACGTTGGCCAGGTGGCTGCCGAACACTCCGCGATAGGTGTGCAGTTCGTCCAGCACGACGTAGCGCAAGTTCTCAAACAGCCGCTGCCAACGCGTGTGATGCGGCAGGATGCCGGTGTGCAGCATGTCCGGATTCGATAGCACGATGTGCCCACGCTCGCGAATGGCCTTACGCGCGTCAGCCGGCGTATCGCCGTCGTAGGTAAAAACTCCGAAGCGATTGTCAAGACGCGCGGACAAGTCATGCAACTCGGCGAGTTGATCCTGCGCCAGCGCTTTCGTAGGGAATACATACAGCGCGCGCGTATCTGGATTTTCAAGGACCGCGTTCAGGACCGGGAGGTTGTAGCACAGCGTTTTTCCGGAGGCTGTCGGCGTGACCACCACGACGTTACGGCCGTCCCGGACGGCGGAAGCGGCCATAGCCTGGTGGCTGTACAACTGCGTGACGCCTTTTTCCGCATACGTTTGCGCCAGTTCGGCGCGTACCCATTCCGGCATGGGCGCAAAGCTGGCATCGCGCGCAGGGATATGGTGCACGGCGGTAATGATTTCGCCGTGACGGTCGCGCTCGGCAAACTGTTCCACGATTTCGCGCACTTGCGCGAGCGTGACCGAGTCCCTGGTAGGCCGAACTGCGAGAGATTGAGCCAATTCTTGTCTCCTTTGCACTTCGCCTTTTATTCGCTACGCTAACATGCCGACGCATGCGGCGCAACGGTCTTTTATTTGGATGTCTTTTATTTGGACAGAACTATTCCTGCTCTCCCCCGTGCCCGCCCAGCAATTCTTTTTGATTTTGGGCGTCTGTGCTCCTCGAGTTTTCTCGCGTGTACCTGGGCCATTTTTCCCTGCCCATATGACCAGACGCGACTGTCACAAAATTTGCCATTCGCCTGTACTTATTCCGTCCCGATGACCAGTCGAATCGCGCTCCTACCGTGAACTAAGCTGCGTCTTGTTTGGGGGACCTAAAATGAAAACCATCAGAATTACGGAAAAGATCAAAAATAAAATTCAGACCATTGCGGCCGTTATGACCATGATGTTCGCTTTTGGAACAGCGGCGCACGCATCTACTTGTTTTACGTCGTACGGCTCGTGGGCAAATTATCCGCTTTCTCAGGCGGCGACGGGAAAATTTCAGGTTACGTTCGACGCCACACCATCCGCGGCGTCCATTAATGGCACCATGGGCCTCTCTTTCGGAGCGGCCAGCGGCTACACCAATCTTGCTGCGATCGTGCGGTTCAATGAGACCGGAACCATCGACGCCAGGAATAGCACTGTGTTCGCGGCCGCCGCGAAAATTCCGTACTCTGCCGGCACTAAATACCACTTCATTCTGGATGTGAATGCAGTTGCGCATACCTATACCGCGTACGTAATGATTGGCTCCGTGCAGGCGACCATAGGTTCCAATTTTGCATTTCGCTCTGAACAAGCGAGTACTTCGTCTCTGAATAATCTCGGGGCGGTGGACACCATTGGCAATGTAAGTGTGTGCAACGCGGCGCTAGCACCTTCTGCCGTAGCTCCCTCGATCACATCGCAGCCGGTCAGCAAGACGGTGATTGCCGGAAACACGGCATCGTTCACCGTTGCGGCAGCCGGGACAGCGCCTATGACATTTCAGTGGAAGAAGAACGGCGTGGCGATCAGCGGAGCGACCTCGTCCGCGTACTCGACGCCGGCGGAAACGACGACAGACAACAACGCGCGGTTCACGGTCGCGGCGAGCAATAGCGCGGGGAGCTCGACAAGCGATGCCGCGACGCTCACCGTGAGCGCAGCGACGCATCTTCTCAATTGCACTACATCCTCGCTGAACTTCGGCAGCGTGAATGTGTCCAGCAACAGCACGAAGACCGTCATGTTTACGAACGCGGGAAATTCCACAATCACGGTTTCAAATCTCACCGTTTCCGGCGCGGGCTTCAACGCGGGCGGAATTTCCTCCGGCCTGATCTTGACTCCGGGACAGACGGCGTCCTTGACGGCAACCTTCGCTCCATCCGGCTCGGGCAGCGTGACGGGTAGCGTTTCGGTCGCCAGCAACGCGACAAATTCACCGGACTCGATCTCGCTGTCGGGCACGGGAGTCGCGGTCGTGAATCACTCGGTTGGATTATCCTGGCTGCCGAGCACGTCCAAGGTGATGGGATACAACGCGTACTCCTCACAGCAATCCGGCGGGCCTTACGCCAAACTGACCTCAACACCGCTTGCGGCGACCTCGTACAGCGATACCACAGTCCAGGGCGGAACGACCTACTACTTCGTGGTTACCTCGGTCGATTCCAGCAATACGGAGAGCGGTTACTCCGGCGAGGTTAGCGCGCTCGTTCCGTAATCTCAACGCAGCATAAACAGGAGCCGCGATTCCCATCGCGGCTCCTTGTCATATGGTGCGCCGAGCATGTTCGACAGCTTGGAGCCGAAAGTCCTCTACTCGTCCTGATGGAGGAGAAGAGTTAGTGAAGCGCAAGAGTGTCATCGTGAGATGGGACCTGAAGGAAGCGCGGAGCAAACATGCGAGCCGATGGACGAGAACTGGATTTGAGGCCTACGGTGCCGGGCGAGCGAGCAAATGACCGCGAAGCCCACGTCCATCAAAGGCACTGGCGGTAAATCCGGCGGTTGTGCGTGGAAGGTGGTCGAACTTACCTCGGGAGGTCTGCTGCATGTCACGGAATCGTGACTGAGGGTGAAGCGATTCACTCTGACCGTGCGGCAGAAGTCAGCAGCGTGCGTACTAGTCGCGCAAGCGATGAAGGCCCAAACAGCAGGGAGCGACAAGTAGGACGCAGGACTCGATGAGCGACAAGCGCCAGAAGAACCAGCTAGGGTTGGCCTTTACTGAGGAGGGGAGGAGTGAAGCTCCGAAGGCTTCTCAGGAAGGGACCTAATCGCGCACGGCAAAATGCAAAACCGAAAGCGGTAGCCAAAGCGCAGCAGTGCATGGCCGCAGGCCATCGCTGGGTGGTAGACCTCGATCTTGAGAAATTCTTTGATCGGGTCCATCACGACAGACGGATGGCGGCGATCGCACGGCGGGTGACCGACAAGAGAGTGCTCCACTTGATCGGAGCGTTCTTGAAAGTGGGAGTGATGGAGAATGGGCTGGTGAGTCCGGCGGAGGAAGGAACACCGCAAGGTGGCCCGCTCACGCTTTTATCGAATATCGTACTCGACGACCTCCACCGCGAGCTCGAACGGCGCAAGCATCGCTTCGTACAGTATGCGGAAGACTGCAACATCTACGTCCGTAGCCGATGAGCGGGTCAGCGGGTGATGAATCGTGTCACCGGCTTTCTCACGCTGCGGCTCAAGCTCAAGGTGAACGAATCCAAGAGTACGGTGGCTCGACCAGTCGAGCGAAAGTTCTTGGGGTTCAGCTTCAGCAACAACAAGGAACCGAAACGGCGCATCGCACCGAAGGCCGTGTTGCGCTGCAAGCAGAAAATCCGGGAACGGACGCGACGGACGCGAGGAATCAGTCTGGAACAGATGACGAAGGAACTTGTAGCCTACTTAAGGGACTGGAAGAGTTACTTCGGCTTCTGTCAGACTCCCTCACTGCTGCAGCAACTGGATCAACGGATACGCCATCGTCTGCGGTCCATGATCTGGAAGCAATGGAAACGCGGGAAGCAGCGGTGCGGGAAGCGACGTCAACGCGGGGTTGGTAAGGCACTCGGTGCACAAACAGCGGGTAGTCCGCACGGTCCCTGGGGTGTGGCGAACAGCCCGGCCGTGTCCCTCGCGCTTCCGCTCGCCTACTTCGACTCTCTCGGGCTACCTCGACTCTTCGATGGCCTTGCGTAACCCTCTGAACCGCCCGCTGCGGACCCGCACGTCGGGTGGTGTGGCACGGGAGAGCGGGCGACCGCTCCCCCCATGCCGATTTTGAGGGAGCCACTCGCAGCGGCAGGAACACAAATCGACACGGATAAAAGCCGCAGGAAAGAGAAAGGGCAACAAGTAGTTGAAGAATCGACAACAAAAGAAAGAATTCAGCTCAATCAAAAGCGCTTTTATTCTTGATCCGTGTTCATCTGTGTTCATCGGTGGTTTCAGGTCGTTCCAATGTGTGGCGCATGACTTCGGTAACTTCGTCCGGTTTCCATTCGTTACCGGGCCACATGTTTGCAACTGTGCCGTCCGGGGCCAGCAAAATTGTATCCATGCTGTGTGATATTTGGCTGTCTTCCTCGGAATATTCGAGACCAAAACTGCCGACAAGTTTTTGCAGATCGTCCGGAGTTGTGGAAACGAAATCCCAGTGTTGAAAACCTTTGGCATCATGCTCCACGTAGGGAAGCCCATACTCGCGCAGGATTGGCGCCTTGTCGTAGTTCGGGTCCAGGCTGATGCTAATCAGGTGGGTTCTTTTAAAGTCCTCGGGATTATTTGCAAGGTCCTTTTGGATGGCGGCGAATTGTCGGCTCAGCAAAGGGCAGTAGTCCGGAAAAGGGCAACGGGTATAAATAAACGTGAGGAGAACTGCTTTGCCTTTTAATTGACTGAAGCGTAGCGTTTTGCCGTCTTGATTTACAAGTGGGACGTCGGGAGCTTTTTCACCGACCATGAGTACGTGCCGCGCCGCGGCGGACGGTGAAGATCCGGCCCCGCTCCTTCCGGTCACCATCAAATGTTCCAAGTAGAATTGATTTGGTTTTTCCACCACGACTTGTGCGCGAATTACGTCGGACGGTTGGACTTGCGCGAATCCATCGGGATCTTTCACCTCATAGGGCATCGTCATCGCCGGCATGAATCCAGGAATGTCGTCATTGTTGATGATAAGTAATTGTTTGGAGGGCAGCTTGCTAATGATGCGCCCGGTCAGGACGTACGTTTTTCGCGAATTTCCGCAACTGACCAGGATTGGAAAAGCGGATACCAGGAGGCCGAAGCGAACCAAATTTGATCTTCCCGATTTCTGCATGATCATTCCCCTAACTCTACTTTGAAGCTTCCGCGGCAGCTTGATTCGCAAATGGAAGCGCCCCGGAGGTTCGCGCCATTCGCTACATGATAGTCAATCCACACTTAATAATGAAACCGGTAACGCAACTCGACAAAAATCTCGCGCGGGTTATTGAAATGGAATCCGCCGAAGGTCAAGCTATCGTCGAGCATTATGCGCCGGTTTCCCACGTTCAGAGCGCTTGCGGAAATGGTGACATTTTCGCCGAAATCCTTGCCGACGGATAGATCGACCGTCGTATGCGCGGGCAAGTAATCCAGAGCGGAGCAACAAGGAGCAATTCCCGTCACTGCTGGACCATTGCCATTGCTGAAGCCCGAACCGTAGTAAACGTTGGCGGAGATAAATGACTGCCAGGCAAGAGTGGTTTGTACTCCCACGTTGAGCGTATTCCGCTGGTCATGATCCAATTGGTGATAATCGATGGCGGGAATGTTGTCGGTTGGGATAAGGCCGCCTGTGATGTTCCCTCTGGATTCGCCGATCTGGTTAGAATAAGCCAGATGCAATTGAGCCCTTTTCCAAAGACGCGGAGATTTTAGCGTCAATTCCCAGCCGCGGATCAGCGCTTCTGTCAGCGTGACTGGAATGAACACATTGGATTCGCCCAAATTATTGTGATCGAAGAAATTGTTTGCGCGTGTGCGAAAAGTGTCTGCGTCAAGGCTCCAGCTTTTGTACGGGATGGTCACGCCGAATTGATATTCTTCGTCCCTTTCGCCGTGCAATGATCCAAAGCTGTAGCCTTGCCCGCTCGCCGCATTTACCAGCGCGGGGCCGGAGAAGGTGAGCAACGGCGGGGCCTGGTAGAAATGTCCGTAGAAACCATGGAATATCCAATCGATTTTTGGAATACGGAGCGAAATTCCGGCGCGCGGACTCGTAGCATTTTCGGCGATGCCACCCAAAAAAAACGATTCCCTCACGCCACCGCTCAGCGTCAGCCACGACGCGGCCTTAAATTTATCTTCGACCCAAAATTCCTGTAAATTCCCGCCGATGATTTCTCGGTCGGGCGAAAGATTCGGGGCGCTGCCGTCCGTATATGTAATTGCGAATAGTTGATTGTCATGCTGGTAGAAGCCGTAGTACCCGGCGCTGATGCTATTTCGCGCCACGGTCGCGCTGAAAGTGACTTGGGCCCCGGCATAAATGGAAGTTCTGATGTCGGTCGTGTCTGTCGGAAAATCATTACGGTTGCCGGCGTAGTCCGCGCTATTGAAGTGGAAGAAGGGAGACACCGTCAGCAGGGCATTGGCGCTGATGGTCCGTACCCAGGAGAAATTTAAAAAGGTATCCGCCTCTTGCTGGCCATCGAATTGGTAAATTCCTCCCTGTGGATTGCCGTTACCGTCGACGCAAGCGGATGGGGGCGAACAAGGACTAATGGAAATTGCTCCTGGAGCGCCGGAAATCTCGGTGATCACGCCCGGCGAAACTGGAATCTGATAATAATCTCTTCGCGAAGACACGACTAAGCGCAATTGATCTTTCGGATCCACGTTGAAAATCAGAGAACCAAATCCGCCGATGCCGTTTTCCGCATCGTGTAGAACCGCAGGCGTCGGAGGCTGGAGTCCAAGATTGCTTCGATTTCCGCTCAAGCTGCCGTAATAGGCGAAACGCTCCGTGTGTCCGCCACAACTGATCTGGTCGTTCGTCTGGAAGAAATTTCCAAAGCTTGCCACGAGATCGCATTCTTTATCGCGCTCGAACCCGGTTCGCGGCACTACGTTAAAGACTCCATACGTTCGATCGCCGTAATCCGCGTCATAACTGCCTCTTTGCACTTCCATATAATCGATGTCTTTGGGATCGAACTGAGGTCCCACATTGCTGGCGATATTCGTGTTCGGAACCGGAACGCCGTCGATCAGCCAGCTCACCTGGTGGCCGCCGCGAATGTGAAGTTGATCGTGGGTAACGTACGAGCCAGGGACATATTCCGTGATGATCGAGAGGCTGTTCGTGCGGTCGGCTCCGGGCGTATTTTGAATCGTCTCACGGCTGAGAAGAGTTGTAGGCGTGACGGATTCGACCGATGCGCTAACGGGTTCCCCGGTGACCACCGTTTTATCCGCGATGCTGGCAATCTCCAATTGAAAGTGCAAAACGGGGCTCGATCCCGAGGCCACAACGACGCTTTGTGAGGCCGTCTGAAAATTAGCGACGGTCACTGTAACGGTGTATTCGCCGAGCGGCACGGCGCTGAAATCGAACTCGCCGCTGTCGTTCGTTTTCTGATGAAGTACCAAATCCGAGCGCAGCGCTTTCAGGTCCACTACCGCATCCTGAATAGGCCGGTGCTGAGGGTCGTGCACGATGCCGTGCACGTTGCCAAAAATTTCAGCGTGCGCCCGCGCAGTGAAAAATGTCGCGGCGCATGGGACAAAAGCAAAAACGATTCCCAGCCAGACAACGAGATGCCTAAAATTCATTTTCATCCTCGCGTAAATACATAGCCAGACAATGTCGCCGTCTGCCGGCGCGTAATCCGCCAGAATTCGCAATTCAACTGGGATTCGTTCGGTTAGTTCGGGAAGGCGCGAGGAGGAGGGGTTAACGGGTGTGTGGCGACGAAAGGGAAGAACTGCGCCGCCAGGGCAACAGCGGCCGGTGCGACAACGGGACGTCGAAGTGCGACAGGGGTTACGACAACAAAGGGAGCGATTCCAACGATCGGATTCGGCGCAGCGTCACAGGCTCGCATCGAACAATCGTTTTGTCTTGGCATACCTATGCCGTCGCAATTGCTCTTGTCCTTTTGGAGATTGCCCATCTGGCGATGATGTACGGGGCAATAAAGCGTATTGCAGCAGGTAGGCAAATCGGAGGCCGAAAGCGATTCCGCCAGCACGGAAACGCCGGGCAGAACCAGCGCCAGAAGGGCTGTGATCGCTGCGAGTCTGCGGACTGCTTCACGCAATTTGGGGGCGTCCTCTCCGCTTCAGCATACTCGCGAAGCATAACTCGGCGCAACTGGGACGCACAAGCGGTGTCGAAAGGCAGTCCTACAGTAGCTTCCGGTCTTGACACATGGCGTATCGCCCGCCAATATTCAGGGCATGGCACATTCCTTCTTAATTTTTGATTTTGCTGCTAACGAAGGCGCCGCTCAGCAGGCGCGGCATCGGATTGAGGGCTGGAAGCAGGGATTCCGGCTCGACAAAAAGCTCCAGGTCAAGTTTGAACGCAGGGAGCCGGAAGCGAAATCGGACTCTACGCCTATCGAGTCTTCAACGGCCACAGCGAAACCCGCCGCAAAAGGGAAGGCCAAGTCTGGCGGCAAATCAAAATCCAAGCGCGATTCAGATTCGCACAAGGATTCCACGACGGGCGATCCTAGCCGAATTCGGTTGATCGTTCGCCTCGATTTTTCAGACCACGAAAAGCTTTCGCACCAGCGCTGGATCGAACGCATTCCGACCGAAGAGCCTTTCAAAGATGCAAAACCGCGCATATTCCGCGCAGGCGATCCGGAATTCAAAGCGACCTCCGACTTATTTGATTCACTCGATTGAAAATTCTTGCGGCGCGGACTGGCAGGATTCTTAACTGCGGGAAGTTTGCAAGGCCTCAATGGATCCAAACACATACGTGAGGAACTCATCCGTGCGAACGCGCTCGCCTCTACGAATGACGGCGCCCAGGCTCAATCCCGTCGCCATGCCAACCAGCCACCACATCACCAGAATCTTCAGGAATAGGATGCCCATCTTCGCCTCCCCTCGGCACGTTGGAATCAAGCATTAGGCGCGGCAAGACAAGAGCCAAACAGTTGGTCGAAAAGCGTTATGCCAAGCCCCGGAAGTCACGATCAAGTAGCGGCTGCCCAAATTTATTCGAAGTTCGACGATGTTGATCTTGCGGGAGGACTATACCTCTCAGAATGGCCACAATGCAATATTTTCCGTCAAGATTCTTCTACTCGCACAATTGAGATCTCCGATAGGCGTTCCCATTTAGCCTGTTCGTCCGTACAGCTTAAACACCCCGTCCCAAACCTGTCCTTTCGGCCAGCGTTTTATTTCCCTTCCCGCCGCTAGGCTCTTGGGTAGGACCGGGAGCCACTGTATGCCTCGTAGGTGCTGGCTGCGAGATAGGCTCATGGCTGCCTGCTTCACCCAGAAAAGATACCGCAGCGGATTTATTGAGATTGCGGGCGCACCTTCGCTGCCGCGATGCTGTGCGCTAGCAATATGTCGGCGCTCATCCCCCCGGTTGCGCCGTCATGCAACGCGGCCGAGCGTATCCATCCCAGCACCACACCCTGGGATGGAACGCTCTCCGCGATTTTTTGCTCCAGATTTGGAACCACGGATTCACACGGATGAACACGGATTTCAGGCTAAGATTAAGTGGATTTCCTGCAAGGAGCCGATATCGATTCCTTCTTTTGTACTGACATGGATTTTTCCTTCCCTTTTTTTATCCGTGTTCATCCGTGTGAATCCGTGGTTTCAAATCGGGTTCGCTCTGCGCCCGGGTTTGGATATAATGGGTTGTACTTCCGAAACTAGCTGGCCTAGCTCAGCTCAAGGTGATTCGGATGCCGGTACAGGCGCGTTCCAAGACGGCGAAAATTGATTCCAGTAAGTATCACGGCCTGTCACGGAGGGATCTTCTTCGTATTTACCGCACGATGTACCTTTCGCGGCGGATCGATGACCGCGAAATTCAACTGAAACGCCAGAACAAAACCTTTTTCCAGATCAGCGGAGCAGGACATGAAGGCGTTTTGACCGCCGCGGGCCTCGTTCTTCGCCCCGGCCACGACTGGGTTTACCCCTACTATCGTGATCGCGCGCTTTGCCTCGCGCTGGGAGTTACTTCTCTTGAAATGTTTCTTCAGGCGGTGGGTGCCAAGGACGATCCGAGTTCCGGCGGGCGGCAGATGCCCTCGCACTGGGGCATCCCGCGGCTGAATATTCTTCCGCGGTCTTCGTCCACGGGAATGCAGTACACGCAAGCCGTCGGCATGGCGGAAGCCACGCAATATTTCGAGATATACCCGCGCGCGCTGGAGGAGGCTCGGCACGCGCCGCTTGGGGAACATGTGCGCCACAAGCCCGACGAGATTGTGTACGTTTCGGGCGGCGATGGTTCCACAAGCGAAGGCGAGTTTTTTGAAGGGCTAAATTCCGCTTGCCTGCGCAAACTTCCGATTCTCTTTATGATCGAAGACAATGGCTGGGCGATTTCCGTTCCGGTAGATTTCCAGACGGCTGGCGGCAACATTGCGAAATTAGTGGCGAATTATCCCGGGCTTTTTCTGGAAGAATGCGACGGCACCGATCCGCTTGCGAGCTATGCGGTTGTTAAACGCGCCGCGGAATATTGCCGGATGCGAAAGGGGCCGGCGCTGGTGCATGCGCGCGTCACGCGTCCCTACTCTCATTCGCTTTCCGATGACGAAAAACTTTATAAAACCGACGCTTTGCGACAGGAAGAGGCGCATCGCGATCCAATTCCCAAGTTCGGACTTTTTCTGGTGCGCGAAGGCATCGTCGATGAAAAAGAATTGGAAGCCATCGAAGCGGAAGTGGACGGGGAAGTCCGCGAATCTTCCGACCGGGCCCTCGCAGCTGAACCGCCCGCCAAGGAATCCATTCTTGTAAATCAATATTCTCCCGACGTCGATCCGGTTTCTAGTCACTTTGAATCCGCTCCCCAGTTTTCCGGAGAACCGCGCACGATGGTGGAAATGATTTCCGCGACGCTGGCCGACGAGATGGCGCGCGACGAACGAATCGTCGTACTCGGCGAGGACGTGGCCGATTGCTGCAACGAAGAAGACCTGGAATTCGTGAAAGGGAAGGGCGGCGTTTTCAAAGCCACGATTGGCTTGCAGCGGCGCTTCGGATACGGGCGCGTCTTCAATACACCGATTGCCGAGGCCTGCATTGTTGGGAGCGCGCTGGGCATGGCCGCTCGCGGGCTGAAGCCCGTGGCGGAAATTCAGTTCTTCGACTACATCTGGCCGGCGATGATGCAGCTGCGCAACGAATTATCTTTATTTCGCTGGCGCTCGAATGGGGCGTTCAAATCGCCTGCGGTGATTCGTGTGGCTACAGGCGGCTACCTGACAGGCGGCGCGATTTATCACAGTCAAAGCGGGGAAGTGCTCTTCACGCACACACCGGGAATTCGCGTGGTGATGCCGTCGACCGCGCTCGATCTATGCGGCATGTTGCGCACGGCGATTCGTTGCGATGACCCCGTGCTGTTCCTCGAACACAAGCATTTGTATCGCCAGCCCTACAACCGCTCGCCCTATCCCGGACCGAATTACACCGTTCCATTTGGGCGCGCTCGTGTCGTGCGGGAAGGCAACGACGTTAGCATCATCACGTACGGCGCCGTGGTCCATCGCGCCGAAGTTGCCGCGGCGCACCTCGAACGCGAAGGTGTCTCCGTGGAAATTATCGATCTTCGCTCGCTCTCGCCTTTTGATTGGGAGGCGATTGCCGCCACGGTCCGGAAGACCAATCGAGTAATTGTCGCCCATGAAGATATGCTCTCATGGGGCTACGGTGCCGAAATCGCTGCGCTCATTTCCGACAAGCTGTTTGATGAATTGGATGCGCCCGTGCGCCGCGTTGCGGCGATGGACACTTTTTGCGCCTACCAGCCGACGCTCGAAGACGAAATCCTTCCGCAAACCAGCGACCTGGTCACTGCCATTCGCGAATTGCTCGCCTACTGATGGGTGCGCAGGTTGCGTGGCGCCGGCGTCCCGCCGGCTCTTGGCCGCAACTTCAAATCATGCCGGGAAGAATGCGGCGCCACAATTCCATCCGCGGATGGGTCGACGAGTTGTGAATAAAAGAAATCGTCGCCAAATATCGAGTCACTGCCAATCGAATGACTACTCATTGCAAACCAAATCTTCGGCTGTTAGGTTGCTTGTGGTGCGCTCTGGAGGACTGCGATTTTAATTTGTGAAAAATGCCAAGCGGAAATTCCGAAAGGGGCCAGCGTTTGTCCTCAATGCGAAACCCCTGTGAACGTCGGTCAGATCGGCCCTGTTTACGTTCCACAAAGCACGCTCCCGCCGGAAGTTATCCCCGCGATCCCGCAACTTACGGCGTTGCCGCTACGGCCCGGATTCGCCGGCTTTTGGCTGAGGGCGATCGCGTGTATCATCGACACCATCCTCATCGTGACCATTTTTATTCTGGTTGCGTCCTTCTTTCCTTCAACATTTGAAAAGCTGCTCCCTCCGAGCTCTGGTTCGCTGATGGATATGCCGCGACCCGCACCCCTCGTGATTGCTCTATTAGCCGCGCTTGGATGCCTCTACTACAGTGTGTTTGAAGCTTCGAGTTGGCAGGCTACGCCAGGCAAACGAATCTTGAGACTGTACGTCACGGACCTGAACGGCCAGCGCGTCACGTTCGGCCGCGCGGTAATTCGTAATTTAGCCCGGCAAATTTCGGGCATATTGTTTATCGGGTATCTTCTTGCGGCGTTCACGGAGAAGAAGCAAGCCTTGCATGATTTTATCGCAGGTTGTCTCGTGTTGCGCAGGCCATAAAATATCCAGTGGCATATGTAGCACAGGCTTCAGCCTGTGGTTTTTGACTTTGGTAGGTACGAAACCCCACAGGCCGAAGCCTGTGCTATAAAAAAGCTATTTGTTTTCAGATTGCCAGATGGAAATGGGCGTGCCCATGCCTTGCGCGACGGCCATTTCGTAGACGCGCACAGCCGCCGCCAGATCCCAGGTTGCGATTCCATTCGATTTGAACAGCGTGACTTGATCGGCGCTCGTTCTGCCAGGTGCTTTACCGGCGACGATTTGCGCAAGCTCCTGTATCTCGTTCCATCTTGACTCATCGTCTCCGAACGCCTGAATGAGGTCGCCCGCTTCCATCGTGGACTGCTCGATGGAGTCCACCACAATTTTATTCGCGCGGCCGACCGCTGCCTCGTCAAGTTCGCGTTTCTGCGGCCAATTCGCTCCCATGGCGTTGACGTGCATGCCGGGCGCGAGCCACGCGCCTTCGAGCACAATCTTCGTCGCGGAAGTCGCGGTGATAAGGATGTCCGCGCCTCGCACGGCTTCTTCTCCCGATTTCATGGGTTCGACCGTAACGCCGATCCGTTCGCTCATCTCGCGGCAAAACTTTTCGCGGCGCTCGGGATCGCGCCCGAATGCGCGGACGAGCTCGAGGCGCCGGACGGCTGCGACGGCTTCAAGCTGCGTTCGCGCCTGATAGCCGGTGCCGATGATGCAGGCGATCCGCGAAGTTCCATTTGCGAGATATTTGGTCGCGACACCGCTCGCCGCTCCCGTGCGTATCTGGCCGAGAGCATCGGCCTCAATCAGCGCCGCCATCTCGCCCGTCGTCGACCGGAAGAGCGGAACCACAAAACGCGCGACGCCTCGCACCGCTGTATAAAGTTTTATCCCGAAATATCCCCGAACGGAATCGCCGGCCGCCATGTAATGCAGCAGCGCATTGTCCGGAAGCTTAACTCTACGCCGAGGATGCAGAACAAGTTCGCCGTTGCCCTGCTGGCGCAGGGAGTCCTCCACGACTTCCAGCGCGATGGACATTGTCAAAAGGGAGCGAACATCGGCTTCGCTAAGAAGCAGCGTCATAGGGGCTCCTTATTGTACAGGTGCATGCGAAACCGGAACACTTTCGGCGCGGATGGATCGAACACCAGAAGCTCTTCGTGAGTCGTCACGGCGAGTTGAGGCGCGGCGATTTTGCCGAGGTTTGCCCCCAGGTCCGCATCGAGTTTATGCTGTCCATCCAGGGTCCAAACGCGAATCTCCGAAGACGAAGCGGCCATCGTAAATACAAATTCGCCGGTCGCGGCAAAACCGCTGATCGGAGTGGATTCTCCGGACGAGGAATTCGCCGCGGGCCATGAGGCGACCGGCGAACCATCGGCGGAAAATTTCTCAATCCGCCCGGTGCTGAAGTAAGCCACATATATGAAATTATCCGGTTCCACGGAAACCCACGATGGCCGCTCCTCCGCAGAAAGCGCTTTTTGCGGGGCCGGCCAGGATTTTACGAGACGTCCGTGGCTGTTGAATTTCTGGATGCGCGAATTCGCGGGATCGGGCACATAGAGGGTTCCCTCTTCATCAGCGCCGAATCCGAGCGCGCCGGAAAAATGCCGCTGCGCGGCAGCCCGCCAGGACTGAAAAAAAGTTCCGTCGGGAAAGAAGACGTGGATATTGCCTAGTTGGGCGTCGGAAACATAAATTGCGCCACCGGCGTCTACCGCGATTCCCGCGGCATGCCGCAAACGCGAGTCCTCAAAAGATTGTAGCGGAGTTCCGCTCGTTTCAAATTTGTGGACGAACCCGGCGCCCGGATCGGCGAAGAAAATATTGCCCAGCGAATCGGACGCAAATGCCACCGGCGCGTCGAGTTTGCCCGGGCCTTCGCCTTTATCTCCCCAAGCGCCGAGGAATTCAAAAGGCGGCGGAGGCTGCTGGGGTTTCGGCGCCGGGTTCGCGCGATTCCCGCAAGATATGAGAAAGAAGACGATCAGCAGCACCGCTTGAGGAAACTTCCATCGAATCGGATCGGAATTTGAATTTGCCATTTTTAAAATTACATTCCGAAGACGCGCGAACTTTTTCAGTAGGACAGGCGTCAGCCTGTCTGCCTTTGAATATTGCAAGGCCGAAACCAGACAGGCAAACGCCTGTCATACTAGGGCCTGCGAGAATGCGCAGTAGCGTCTTTCACTCGCCGGATGGACGTCTGCAACATGACATACTTTCTATCCGCACCGCCTTCGTTCACATCGGAAAAGTGGAAATCCGGGCCCTTGGCGCCGCTCGACGTGCGAATCGGCAAGCGCCCGCACAGATCGCTTTCCACGTACGCGGTTTCGTAGCGCTTGCGCACCATGCTCCACGTGTATACGCGCAGCATGGTGAAGTCGCAAGCACTGCCTTCGCCGCCATGCGATCCCGCCACCAGGTATTGTGGCGCTTCGCCGCCGGAGCCATCCGGCACGCGATTCAGTTCGAACCACGCCACCACGTGCAGATCGGCGGAACTGGCATAATCTTTTACAGGGCCCGGCAAGTCGAGTTCAATGAATCGCGCCAGCACCCAACCTGCGATGGGCCCCGCCGGATCACTCATTGCCCCTGGGACTGATTGCGCCAGAACGGGTCCGCCGCTGACAGAGTCACCCGTCGCTGCTTTTACTACGGCCGGGCCATTGATCGGCGGCGCCGGGCCGTCGTCCATTGCCGGCAACGAATTTATAGCGCGCAAGACGAGCAGCCAGTCTTCCTGCTTCGATTTTTCCTGTTCGCCGGCTGAGACGGCTTTTCCTTCCGTCGAATTTTCCTCAGGTCCCTGCGGAGCGTCCGCCACGGCACGCGCCAGGATCAGTACTCGCGTCCCTCTGCCGAACTGAAAGATGCGCTTGCCGTCGCGGCCCGGCTCGACCCGCAAGTTGGTGACGGTTTTCGTTCGGCCCACGGCTTGGACGGGGAGCGTTCGCGCTTTCTCAAATAATGCGGCGCTCTTTCCCCACAAATCGGAATCCATCAATTGCCGCGAATCTCGCATCCACCCGATGGTGCCCGTCGATGTGCGCACTTGAACCGCGGCGCCCTCCACGCGCATAACTTCCACTCGGTCGCCGTAATGCACCTGGCCGACTGCTTCGCGCACTTGCGCGAGTGTGTTCCAGAGAATGGCGTCGCGGTCGCCTACGTATCCGACCGAAATGGCTTTCGCCGGGCCCGTATGAAGTTTCCAATACAACAGCGCACTGAGGATGAGGACAAAGGGAATAAATCCCCGGCTGCGCACAATCCGCCAAATCATTTATTGATCTCCGAAAGTAATCCCCACGGCCCGCGCTGTGCGAACCATGCTTCCATTTGGATCCACCTGCCGATTTTCGCCGACCGCTTCATCGAGCGTGACCGATTCAATTTCTCCGGCTCGCAGGCAAACCATTCGCCCAAACTCCCCGCGTGCTACAAGTTCCACCGCTTCGACGCCAAATCGAGTAGCCAGAATGCGGTCAAACGGGCTGGGCGACCCACCGCGCTGAATGTGGCCGAGCACGGTGACTCGCACGTCCTGCTTCAGGTGTGAGTGAATGGCGTCTCCAATCAAAATTCCCACTTGGCCAGGACGAGGCGCCGGGAACGGAATACCGGCAGCATCACAAGGAGGCAGCTTCACGCCTTCGGCCACGACGACCAGCGAGAATTTTTTG
>Ga0206981_10163_pt1 | contig 20353 bp, 12 predicted proteins | sample Alteio_BWMinCont_17_FD_153312 | JGI IMG/M metagenome (GOLD analysis project Ga0206981, IMG submission 153312) | Enriched cells from forest soil in Barre Woods Harvard Forest LTER site, Petersham, Massachusetts, United States -... | ecosystem: Environmental > Terrestrial > Soil > Temperate forest >... | reverse complement strand
CAACAGGTTTATCAATATTTTCAAGCATGGTATTACACCTGCGGATTGACCGGTAAATGGCCACCCCTCCGTTTTCACCATCCCAAAAATTGAGGCCTACATTAGCACTGGTTTGGGTTCCGCGGATAAGCGCAAAACCAGTTTCCATAAGCGGGTGGTTGGTAAGATCATTAGGATAAATAATCTCTGATGAAGTAGTAAACCCAACGTTAGCCGTGGGGTCATAAAACTGCTGTAATGTAGCATAGCAGGTAAAAAGATAATTTTCTGCTTCATTGCGGTTTCTGAAAGCATAATCCAGTGTGCCGGTATTATCAGGAACAACATTCAGGTATTTTTTACATGATACGCCTGAAAATACCAGGATCATCAGTAATAAGATTTTATAATATTTTTTCATAATTCTATTATTTATAAAAAATAAAGGATGCTATAAAGTGGCGGTTATGCCTATATTAAATACTTTTTGGATAGGATATGCAAATCCATTACCGCCAAGCTCCGGATCCCATAATTTAAAGGGGGCCCATGTATACAGGTTTAAGCCATTAAAATAGATGCGGCATTTGGTAACACTTATTTTTTTGGTAAAGGATGAAGGCAAAGTATAGCCAAACTCTACCGATTTAAGGCGCAGGAAGCTTCCGTCGCGCATCCAATAAGTACTATTCTGGCGGTTGTTCTCTATCTGGTTGCCTGTTACACCTAACCTTGGGTATTGCGCATACAAATTTTGGTTGTCTTCAGACCAATGATCATCGGCGAATGCTTTTAACAATTGCGTATTACCATAGATATAAGGATCGGGGCTTTGAATAAACGGGCTTACCCGGTTTGGATCAATAAAGAATGATACCCTTGCCTGTCCCTGGAAAAATGCAGACAGATCAAAGCCTTTATACCCTGAAGAAATACCGTAACCATAAACAATTTCAGGAATTGTAGGATAGCCTATGAAGGTTTCATCTGCCCCGTCTATCTTTCCATCTCCGTTCAAATCGCGGTATTTTATATCGCCTCCTTTTGGGGCTACGCCGTTGGTTGAGAAGATCTGTGACGGTGAATTCCTGGCTTCATTATCGTCAACAAACAGGCGCTCTGCAATGTAGCCATATTGACGATCAATAGGCTGCCCCGACTCGTATCGATATGCTTCATTGTATTGAGGCTGTTCATAGTTTCCGTAAGTGCTTGTAGCAAAGGTAAAGTTACCACGCCCCTGGATCCAGAAATTTCTGCCGAGCGTTTGCTTGTAATCCATCTGGAGATCAACACCTTTAGTATTGGCTGTTCCCAAATTAGCAGTAACATTTGACTCAAGCCCCATTGTTGCAGGTATGGTACGTTGCTGCAAGATATTATACCTGTGATATTTGTAAACCTCGGCTACTACATTCAAGTTTTTTAACAATGTAAATTCCAGGCCAACATTAGCCTGGCGCGAAGTTTCCCAGGTAATACCCGGATTGGCGTAGTTATTAACTGTAACACCATTGCGTGTATAACCGTTATTGGTGCCAAATGTCGCAGGATTGCCGCCATTCAGATTTACGTTAGAAATATAATAAAATCGTTGTGAGCCAATATCATCATTACCTACTATCCCGTAGCTTCCGCGTATTTTTAAACGTGAAATTATATTCGCCAGGTTATCGCCCCAGAACTTCTCTTCAGATACTATCCATGATGCGCCTAACGTTGGGAAAAATCCAAACCTGTGATCGGCAGAAAAACGCTCGGTTCCATTATAACCAAAGTTAAATTCTAAAAAATACCGGCTTTTGAACGAATAAGTAGCACGACCCGCCACCGTTATATTACGGTAAGGCAACGAGTATTGCAGATCCTGCTGCTTTGTAACAGGGTTTTGAGCATTTGAATAAACTGTTTGCTGTTGTGTACCAATCAATGAGCCGCTTAGGCTATGATTTCCTAATCGCTTGCTGTAATCTAACACGCCCTGGAAATATATATACGTGTTTAAGTTATCCGTACTTGGGTCCCTGTAATATGATAAGTATTCAGTAGCTACATTATTTCCGGTTGGCTGCGGATTTAGCCATTGAAGTGTATACTGGTTTGATGTTTTGTCGTAATTTTCAACATTGTAATAGAACGGGGAATATCCCATTTGTGATTCAAAATATGAATAACGGTTGGTATGGAACAACCCATGAAAATTAAGCCCGTCTGTTATAAACCTTAAATTTTGATTAAGTTCCAGCTGTGCCGACAATCTTGATTCGGAGTAATTTTTGTGTCCGCGTAATAAAGCCGCGTAGGGATTATTATATTGGATACTGTTATTACCGCCAACATTACCAAACAAAATATGCTTTGTATTCACATTGGCAGAATCAGCCGGAAAGTAAGCAGGGAATAATACAGGGCTTGTATGCATCGCTACATTGTACAGATCTGTCTGAAATGATGCATCGGTTGTTAGCGGGCCATTGTATTCATTAAACATGCCTTCCAGCCTAACAATAAGTTCTGTTGTTTTAGAAAGATTAATGTTAACATTTGAACGCAGCTGGTAGTTCCTGAAATTAACATTGTTATTATTATTGTTCGCTATATCCTCCCTAAGGATCCCATGATCTATGCTGTATGAACCGGAAACATAATATTTAGCCAGTTCATTACCGCCGCTAACGCTCAGATCCGCCCTTTGTGTGAGGGTATTCTTTTTAAATAACATGTTTAGCCAGTCGACAGCGGGATAAACGTATTGATTACTGCCTGGCGCATGCGCCAGTGTGGCCTGGGTATTTATGATCTTATTTTCAGGAAATGGCAAAGGGCTTAACGGGTCGCGGGTGATGGTGGCTTCGTTATACAGCCGCATGTAAGTTATAGGATCTGCCAGCTGCAAAGTTTGGGCCGATTGCGAAATAGAATTCTCATACCTGAAATTAATTTTCGTTTTACCTATCTTACCTTCTTTGGTGCTAACCAATATAACACCATTGGCTCCTCTTGCTCCGTAAAGTGCGGTTGCGCTCGCATCTTTTAAAATAGAAAAACTGGCAATATCATCAACCTGTAAACGGGCGAGGTCATTTGCCGAAAGCTCAACGTTATCAATCAGGATCAGCGGGCTTTTATTATACCCAAATGTTGTTACCCCCCTGATAAAGAACTGTGCATTATCCTGGCCTGGCTGACCGCTCGGCTGATAGGCTATCACACCCGCTATTTGCCCGGCCAGCGCATTGGTAAGGTTGCTTGCCGGGATCTTTAAGTCTTCCGGCTTTACAGTAGTAACAGACCCAACTACGGCCTCCCTCCTTTCCTTTCTTCCGTAAGCGGTAACAACCACTTCTTCTGCCTGCTTAATATCTTCCAGTAAAACAATATTAAATAGCTTATTATCCGGACTTACGGTAAAGTTTTGCGAAACAAAACCAACAAAAGAAACCCTGATCACCGCGCCGCTATTCACGTCTAAAATAAATTTGCCATTTACGTCAGTGACCGTTCCCTGTTTGGGATTGTCTACAACGGAAACAGTTACCCCCTGCAGGGGCACTCCTTTATTGTCCCTGACTGTTCCTGTAACCGTGATATCGGCGATGATCGAAGCTACAGGGGCACCCGTATTAACACCCGATCCGTCTTTAATAATAACTGATTTACCTTCAATGGTGTAGGTAAGGTTAAAATCTTTTAAACAGATGTTCAGCGCCTCTTCAATGGAGGTATTTTGAAAATTTACATTTAATTTATGGGTGTTTTTAATGCTTTTGGGCGACCAGAAAACGTTATACCCGGTTTGTTTGTTAATTTCATTTAACACTTTTTTTAACGAGACATCATTTTCCCTATAAGTGATTTTTTGAGAAAAAACCACTGCGCTTGCCTGCATAAAAGCAAGAAAGAGGATAAATATGGTGATCTTCATTGTGCGCAGAAATTTCTTGGCGTAGCCCGAAGGCATACAAATGTTTGTAGTAAAAAATTTATACATTTGTTAAGGCTGTTTTTAAGTAAGAAATGTTATGACAATTACATTAGTGTTTAAATAAGCCATTGAGCAGGGGCATCGCGAGTGCTCCTGTTCTGCTTTATAAACCTTTTATCTGGCCTTTAAGGCGGGGTTTCTATATTTCTCATCGTTTAGTTGGTTTTAATTGGTTTAATTATTGATCTTCAATCAGGGCGATTGATTTTTCTTTCGTATTTTAATGGTTGAACCTTCTATACTGAACCGGGCATCCCCGGTTTGTTCCATAATTTTGAGCAGTGTTGAAATATTGGAGAAACGGGTGGTTATTGCGCCAAATGTTTCGTTTTTTAAACTTTCGTCCTCAAAAACAACGGCAACATTATACCACCGGGCTACACTTTTCATTATGTTCTCCAATTTTTCATCGTCAAAATTGAAATAGCCGTTTTTCCAGGCAATAACCTCCTCAGTGTTTATTTCAGAAACTTTAATGCCGTTTGTAACAGCAGCTTGTTGCCCCGGGATCAGCAGGGCAGTTTTACCACCTGCCGTGATGCGCACCTTGCCTTGCAACAGGGAGGTTTTTGAGCTAACTTCATCATCATAAGCGTTTACATTAAAACGCGTTCCCAGGTCTTCTATAACTTGTTTATTAGTTATTACCCGGAATGGAAGCGCTGCATTATGCACCACTTCAAAATAGGCTTCTCCTTTTAATTCAACACGGCGTTCCTTTGCCGAGTTAAAGTTTACCGGGAATTTAAGTGATGAAAAGGCATTGAGCCATACTTTTGATCCGTCGGGTAAGATCACCTGAAATTGCCCTCCTTTAGGCGTTTCAATTGTATTAAAAGCTAATGGTTGAGTTATACCAGATGTGGCGTTTGGATCTCCGGATGATTTTATGGTGTAGATCAACTGTCCTTTAGCCGATTTAGTTATTTGAATCCCGTTCTGACTGGCAATTTCCCCCTTCCCTGTATCGGTTAATGCTATTTTTGAGCCATTAGCCAGCGTTAAAATAGCTTTATTACGACCTGGTGGGATGTCATTTTTCTTTACTAAAGCATTGTCGGTTTTATTTGTCCCGCCGGAAAATTTTGAAACAAACAGCCATGATACCCCTATAATTACCAGGATAGAGGCTGCTGCCAACCACTTTGTGTAAGATATGCGTCGGGGGCCTGGCTTTATTTCACGATTAAGGCGCGAAAGCATAAAATCGCCAACGGCTTCCTCGTCCTCCGGGAATTCAGCATCCTGGTATGCCTTTTGGCGATACCATTTTAGCAACTCCTCTTTTTCAGTTTCGGAAGCAGTATTATCCCTGTACTTCTGGATTAAAGTGTAAATACGTTTCTGGTTCAATTGGTTATTGAGTGTTAGTACAGATGTGTACCGCAGGAAAGGCTTAACCCTATATGGGTGTTGGAATATTTTTAAGAAAAATGAAAAACATTACTCCGATGATACAGAAAAACAACACCGGGTGAGACAAATGTCAGATCACCCCCTGGTCTTTTAATCGTTGAATTAGGATACTGACATCGGCCGTGTCATGTTCGCTTTTAAGGTAGATCTCTGTAAGCAGCACCGTTTCCTGATCTATAATAACATAGGTGATTACTCTTGCGCCGCTGGATTTACCTTTGTTGGTTCCCGAAATTGGCATCCGGATTTTATAGAAGTTATGCCCCAGTTCGGTACCCATTGTTGGACGGGTGGCTAAATCCGCAACCAGTTTTGCAATATCGATTTTTATCCCAATATGTTTTTTGGCTATTCTTTTTGCTTCTTTAGCAAATTCGGAAGCGATGACAACCTTATAGCTCACTTAAAAATTCTGTTGCATCCTGGAGTTTGATTTTGCCTTCTTTATATAATTTTATTTCCTCAGCGGATTTTTTCAAACGATCAAATATAACTTGTTCAGATTTAGTAAGCGCCCTTCCAGCAGTACCAGGATGCTGATCTACATTGTAATCCAAACCAAAAGCGTCCAGAATGACTTTAATAGCCTTTTCAGTTTTTTTGTTGTCAATATTTACAGTAAGCGTTGTCATCATAACAAAAGTACAATATTCTTTAGACAAGAAAAACATCAATGTTAAATCAGACAGGGCTTATTTAAGGAACCCGCTGGTTCAATCGCAGTGATGCTGCTACATAGCAGGCGGACTACCCAAACGCGGAGCACGAGTGCCCCACCTCTTTTGGCCCGCCCGGATACTCACGCTAGAGGAGGAAACAATATGAATTGTCAATCAGGTTTCGACGTTATTTTTCTTTCGATCTTTACGTCTTTTAGTGCCAGCTTTAATTTTACTTTCATTATCAAGTGCTATGAAACTGAAAGCAATCACCAATGATTCAAAAATTGATATATATATGATATAGAAAACAATCTTTGTTGCAGTAAAACTTTTTGTATTTTTTTGTATGGCTTCTCGAATTGCTTCCGGACCATAAGTTGATATAGCATGTTCCCCACTATTAGATTTTTCAATCATGAAATGAAGTTCATCGCTTTTCCAAAATGGCATCAATATCGTTGTGTCATATTTGCTGTTATAAACGACTTGACTATCGTAGATACCTGCATAGCTAAAAAACATGACTAAAAAAATTATTAGAAAAAAGATTGCTTTATTTCTGTTCGACCTGTTTTCCGCTGCTTTTTGAGGTTTACTGTTGATTTCAAATATTATAAGGGTCATTACGCCTATGGCCTCTATTATTCCCCCAACTAACGTGTGTGAAATTTCTGGGGGCAGCCAAAGACTCTTAAAGATAACTGGTAATCCAGGTATCAAACTCCAGGTTCGTCGTCCCCATTTAAATAGTTTGTCCATAGCTTAATGCTGAAAGTCAACAAATAACGAATCACTTTTATGGAGATGGTTTGGAGTGCATGGCATAGTTAAAAACCTATCTTGATATTTAAAAACTGCTATGTAGACGTATTCTTGAACATATGTAGTTACAGTTGTTACACCTTCGCTAACTTGGTATAGAAATAGTGCGTCAGTTTTAAACTTTGCAAAGTCCGGATTTCTATCCCAATATAATTTCGGTACTAAATATACTTTGGCTCCCGATGGATTTGATTTGATTTTTAAAAGTAATGGATTTACCATTTGTTCATTTCCCACTACATAGGAGGGTAGATTACCTTTTTTGCCGTTTTTTTTTAAATGATAGATAGGTTGCAACGAAATTTTTTGATCAGCAAAATAACTTTCTGGGACGTTAACTCGAAAAGCTACTGAGTCTTTCCAAGTATATAAGTTGTCTGCATGCAAGGTCAAAGAATCTTGTTTTATGCCGTTTTTGTATGAATACAATTCAACTGCAACAGAAGCTATTTGCGGCTTGTCAATATCGGGAAAAGCGTTTTTCATTAATTCTTTGATATTTACTTTTTCAATAAAATAAAGTCTTTTCGGGACTTGGGCAAATGTCACACTTGCAGCTAGGATTGCTAATATCAGACTAAAACTGCCTTTTATGTTCATGATTAAGTTCGTCGATTCTGGCATAAAAATATTCTTTAACAAATTTCTTTACTTTATTTTCAATGCTATCTTGTATTTTGATACGTGTTGCGTCATGTGATGAAGTAGATGTAACGTTATCAACGAAGGCATTAGTAGGTAGGCTTAAACGAATAGGTGCCTTATCAACACCTTCATCGAAGATTGTCATAACTATTTCCTCGTTCAGAAATTGAAAACGGAAGTCTGAGGAAATAGAATACTTCGGATCAATTTTAGAACGGATTCCGTTATGAAAATCTGATAAGTTCATTGGACAATTTGAATATGGGGCAGAAAATTCAAAAAACTCGAAATTAGAATTTTCAAGATCGACTATAATTTTTTGAATGATAGGGACAATTATTTTATGAAGCGCGTTTGTTACAGCTAATTTTCTGTCGCAACTGTCTTTTTGTTTGAGCATGATGATGCGTTGTGCATCCATCGATTTGTCATTTTTTAATGCCTTTCTGAATTTTTGGAATTTTAATTCAAGGCTATTTGCAGCTGCTTGTGATTTAGTTGAATCAGTCATTTGAAATTCATAAAGGTATTTCTCTTTTGGCAACCATGCAAAGCCATGGCCATCGCTCGTGGTAACAACACCGTTTGGAGGTGTTTCTAAAATATAATCGTAAAGAACTTCATTGATGTCGTATGTGATTTTGCTTAGCTTCTTTTCATTCAGAGTAAAGATATTTTTGCCATCATTAGTGAAAGATAAATTAGATGCGCTTATAGGAATCGTTTTAATCAAAACAAAGTTTGAAGAATTTAACACATCTATCACTTGATTATTTATATTATAAAAATAAAGCCGTTGATTGTCTCTGCTGACTGCAATCGAGCCACTAAAGCCAAAGTTTTTTATTTCATTCACGATCCTCTCGGACTTTAGGTCAATAATTATTAAACTTTTGGTGTTGGTTTTGGATACTAAATAAAGACGTTTACCATCCGGCGAAATGGTCATCCCACCAACCTCAAAATCTATAGGAATTGTTTTATGGATTAATTTAGAGGTAACATCAACCACTGAAACAAAACCATTTTTTCCATTATTTCCGCTGATGTATATTCGCTTACCATCTTGCGAATCATACATGGCTGTTGGTAAAAAAATCATTTTTATTGAATCTAATTTTTTATTTACCAAATCGACAGTTTTAATATAGTAATCAAGCGAATCAGCTGCATAAATGATGTTGTCATCGTTTGTGACAATAAAAGCAGGATGCTTCAGACCAGAGTTCATAGACGAAATTATACTTAGGGTAAATGCATCTCGGATTGCAATTACACCTGTCTCTGGATCAGCAGTAAAAAGGAATTGTTCATTTCGAGATAGTAATAAACAGGAATTTGGTTGTTGGTATCTTGGGCCAGTAACTTTATTTGCTGGTTTATATTTTCTTGTGACGCTAAAGCAATAATCAGAACCTAATGAACTGCTTTTAAATGGAGCTTGGTCGCCGACACTAGTTCTTTTTACATATGCGTTTACTTTTGTGAAAATTTCATCAATGTTTAAGTTGGGTACCGTAATGTATTTGAGAATTGCCTCCGTATAGGTACCATTGCGGTGTTCCCCATCGGATGCCGTATATCCTGGTGAGGCTGCAAAAGCAATGAATGCACCCTTTGCAGACATTGTAGCTAAACCTTTTTCGGAGATATCGCGATTCCAACTTTTCGTAAATGGATTATTGCGACAGGCATCAAGAATGATAATACTGTATTTTAAATTAATATTATCTTCTACGGTAGCCAGGATTTGATTAGCTGAAAATGTTGTAGTAGATAACTGAGAGGGCCCTTTTGGATTAGCATCCACGGGAAAAAGATAATTCGATCCATTGACTTCTGCGCCGTGCCCGGAGAAATAAAAAAGTGCAACGTCATAATCTTTCAATTTAGCGTTCCAAGCATCTACCTCCTCTGTCATTGTTTTGAGATCTTTATTCAAGTATGTAAAAACGTTGAACCCCACTTTTCTTAATGAGTCACTTATGTCATTTGCATCATTCTCCGGATTTTTGAGATCGCCATAATATTTGTAATTTTTTTCGCCAAACACGATTGCAATTTTCTTGAGATTGCTAATGTCTTGCTCATTACATTGTGCGCTTGTTCTCTTTAAATTAAACAAAATTATGGTGACGATAAAATATATGGCGTAACCAAATGATTTATTATTCATCCTTAGTTCTTTAGAAAATCTATGCAACTTAAACTTCTTTTTCCATGTTTTTTACAGATGTTGAAAAGCAGTGGTATGTTTACATCTTATCCCCTCCTCTAGCGCGAGTATCCGGGCCGGCAAAAGAGGTGGGCTACGTGCTCCGCCTGCTAAGTAACCGCCATGTATCCGGCGCTTTCCACGCCTAAAGCATTCTACATAATTGATTGTCCTGTGCAGCGTTTGCTTCGTTCCTCGCAATGAGGTCGTGGGGATTTCGTAGTTTATTTCCTCGCTGCATTTCCAATGGTTTAAGGTTACCCACAAGTCTTTATGCGCCTTAGGCGCTACCGCTTTGTAGAAATATCACATAAGCATCTAACAGCTCCTTAGGTGCTGCCCTCCGCCAGCAAGATAACCGGGCATTAGTATAAGGGTAGCCTCGACGAGGCACAATATCATGCGTTTATTTTTCTACAAAGTGGTAGCCCCGCTGGGGCAGATCGTCATGATTGTTTTGCAGATGTGGGATCACGATGGTCTTGGGAGGGGGATTTGTGCAGATGCTTTTTCGCGCGTCGTCGTCCCTAAGATTTGATCCAGCAGTTCCGGCGTGAGCAGTTTATCAATTGTTGATGTTTTCCGGTCCCACCCGGGGTTGAGCTTTACATGCGGCGATGCTTTTTGGTCATTGGTCGTTACGTCATTGGTCGTTGGTGGGGACTGTATAACCTGCGCGGTTGTGTGCGCCCCATCAAACCTTTCTTCATACGTAATTCCCGGCTCCGAATACCCCTCCCTACCCTCCCAAGGGAGGGAATCGCACAAGGCGGCCGCTTTTTGCTGGTCATTGGTCATTACGTCATTGGTCATTAGTGCATCTGCAGATCTATTTTGGTCATTGGTCATTAGTGCCTCTGCAGATCCTTCCTCACCTGCACATCTTTTATCATCTGCTAATACCCCACCTTCAAATCCACTCATCTTCAAATTTTCAAATCCTCCTTCATCCGCACATCTGATAAGGCGGTTAACCGTGGCGAGGCCTACACCCAGCTGTGTGCTGATATCGCGCTGGCTGTGGCCGGTGGCGGAGAGGGCGGCTATTTTATAGGCTAGTTGCCTGCGGTCGGCAGTGGTGCGGCTGAGTAGGTGAAGGCGTTCGGCGCTGTAACCTTCAAACTTGAAGTGCAAAAACGCATCGGGTTTTTGGATGCGGCACAGGCATACATTGTCGTGGCCGTAGCGCTGGCGGGTGTTGCGCTGCTTGATTTGTTTGAGGTAGCAGAGATCGGTGTCGAGGGTGCTTTTGCCGATGGCGAAGGCGCTGTCGGCAAAGTTGATCAGCAGCTTGCTGCCGTGCAGGTCGTCGGCGCTGAGGGGTTGTGTGGCGTTGCGCCGTTTGGGGGTATGTGCCAGTACGAGGATAGATAGATTGTAGTCTGTTTTTAATGCTTTGAGGCTTTTCATGAGTGCAAGCGCCACCGCCGAATTTTCGGTACCGCCGCGCAGACAGGTAATGTTATCGATAATGAGCACGGTGGCTTTAGCCTGGTTGATCTTATATTCAATGGCGGCAATCAGCAGGTCGTTTTCGTTAACATTGGGCGGCTGGTCGGGGATAAAATTATACTGGGCACGGAAAAAATTGTCTGAAAACCGGTGATCTTCTTCGCCGTTGCTGTACCGCAGCCCGAACTGGGCCGCACTCAACTCGAAATCGATGTAGAGCACGCGGGCGGGTGGTGCCTGGCAGGCAAAAGGTTCAATGCCTTGTCCGCGTGCAATGCTTTCGCCAAGCTGCACGGCCAGCACAGATTTGCCGATATTGGTATCGGCAAACAGCATACACAGCTCGCCCTGGTGCCAAAGCTCGCCGAACAGCATTTTGGCTTCGGGTTCGCGGCGGGCCAGTTCCAGCCAGCGGTTGCCGTTTTCAATGGTAAACATGCGGCGACAGTCTTCTGGACTGGGTCGTGAGGGTTCGGGGCGGTTTCTTTTAGCCGGACGGTAAGGCAGTCCGCGGCTTTCGGCGCGCAGCTGCTCGATGAAAGATGGGCGTTCGGAAAGTAGGTTGGGTGGCATGGGGATAACGATTACAACAAATTTAAATGGTTGTAGTGGTTAATGTGCTGACAGTGTTTTGTCAGTATGGATGAGTTTATTACGGGACTGAAATGGGTATAACCAGAGCGTGTTAAATGTAATAGCCCACATAAAGACAAGGAGGTCAAAAAAACCAACGATATGACGGCCATCCCCCTTTTTATTTTTTATATTGGTGATAGAGGCAGAGCCTCGTCAAATATTGTAGCCACGGGTTTCAACCCGTGGTAAAAAAAGAGAAAGCAAATAAGAACCATCGGTTCGGCTCATTTTTTCAGCATGTTGATTGTCAATTGACGTTACTGCTGCCGCCGGATAAATGAGCAATATGCCCCGTGCCTACGGCACTCATGTTCGTTGCACGCGATACCGCGGGTTGAAACCCGCGGCTACAATATGTATCGGGCCGATGGCCCTTTGCGGAGCACCGCTTAATATCGGCGTTGCGCAGTTAATTCATTTGGTTTACAATGATTTACATATTGTCAAAAAGCAAAATAACTGATAATGAGCATGTTTTACGGCGTTCCGGGTGTTCCATGTGCAAAAATGGAACGCTTACCCCCCGTATACCTATTTGGTCTGAATGCGTCACATCATCTTCGCCTATTTAAAAAAGGGCTTTATTTAAGAAAGGCATAAATAACATAAAGCGGTAGCAGTATCGTCCATCCGTAATTTTTAAGCTCGGCGCGGATAATTTTTAAAGCCCTGGTGAGATTGGCCTCCACTGCTTTTTCGGTAACGTTTATCTTAACCGCAATCTCGTTGTTTTTCATGCCAATTTCACGGCTATAGCGAAAAACTAACCGGCATCTCTCGGGCATTTCTTCTACTATCCCATTGATATATTCCTGGAGAAACAGCGCATCAAGTTTCTCTTCGTCGCGGGTTTGCTCATTAAATTCATAATTTTTCCGGGCAAGCTCCGTCCTATGATTTTCGCGCTGGTAGTATTTATAAATGCTAAATTTGACCGAGGTAGCTAAAAAAGCCGGCAGGTTTAATATCTCTACCACATTACGCCGCTCCCATAAAGAAATAAAAACCTCATGTACAATATCTTTGGATGCGATATTATCATTACTATGGTTCCAGGCTATTAAAAGCATCTTTTTCCAATACCTTTTATAAATTTCGGTAAAAGCCGCATGATCATCCTCTTTCAACAAAGAATTAAGTTCCTGGTCGGTATATAAGCTGTAATTCAACATACATAGATCTATACTGAATTACTTTAAGGAAAAGGTATCTTTTAAAATAGCTGATGCCGGATGAAGAGAAGTATTGTTTTTAATAGAAAACACACTGAACTTAAAAAGTTCCGCCTGGGGTAAAGCTCTTTTCATAAAATTAAGTTTAAATTAGGTTGGTCTGAAATGAAGATTTTTCAGATTTAATATACAAGAATACAAATTGTTATAGAATTGTAATAATTAAAAAAACTTTGTTTGGTCTTTTCCGGGTATTGACTTGCGTTTTTGAGTGCTTAAAAATAAAAATTGATTCCAGTAAACTGGCTTCAAAAACAACAAAAAAACACCCATTGTGGGTGCTTTCTCAATCGGATTCTGAATTAATTGATCAACTAAATCTCACTTCATCATTAATTCTTTTTATATAGATCATTAGGGTTGCTCCATAGTATATAACGATTTAACTTCGTTGTCACTTAAAACCTTATTATAAAGATGGATGTCATCAAGGCTCCCTATAAAGAAATTACCACCATAATAAGCATTAGGGCTGCTTGAATCCGTTAAGTTATAGGATGACTTGGGAAGTTCATTACCGATAGCAATGGGTGGCGGTGAAACCAGCGTTGTAGGATCTCCGGTAATGTTAGCCGTTTTAACCAGGGCGCCATTAATGTAAAATTTCTCTGTGCCATTTGTAAAACTCGCTACAACCTGTGTCCATTGATCCAGTTGAACGGAAGGGCCGCCATCATCCTGGTCATGGTCGCCCGTGCTGGTCATTACGGTAAGGAAAGGCAGGTTGCCTCCTTGCAATTGAAATTTATACCCATTCCACCGGTCTAACGAAAAAATATAATTCCCGTTACTAGCGGCATGCGGTTTGATCCAGGCGCAAATGGTAAAACTACTCGGCCGTAATGATGCCTGGTAAGGTACTTCAATATAAGCTCCGTTGTTAAAATCGTAAGCATTGCCGGCAACTCCATAACGGTCGGCAGTTAAAACAGGCAAAGTAGCGCCGTCAACCGGGGCAACTCCATAAGGGCCTACCCAGCCGGTCTTTAACGTACCATCATTGCCATTACCGGAAACGTCTTTAGCATTGCCATTAAAAGTCCAGGAAGCAACCAGGTTAGCGGCCGAAATTTGCTGGATCAAATTAACGCTAAATTGTACGCCGGCACGGATAAGATTTGCCGAAGCGTTATTAACCTGCTGTTGTGTAAAAGAACCGGTTTTAACGCCAGTTGCTAATGTAAGGGCTGTTTGGAGCGCCGCTTTCGCTCCCGGGGAATAATCCCCGGCTTGTTTCCCCTCAACAGAGGCATTATAAACAGCTGTTAATGAATCAATTTGAGCGCTAAGCTTTGATTTATCGGAATTGTAATCAACCTTATCGCTGTGTTTTTTGCACGATTGTATTAAGGTTATCGTAGCCATCAGTATAATGATCGCTGCGATAGAATTTTTCATCTTTCTCATTGTTAAAAATTTAAAATTTCATAATTACTTACCTAATTTAAAATTAGTTTGTCTTTCACTTTCCGGGATCGGGAAAAATTGATTGGTGGTAAAGCTAAAGTTAGGCTTGTTTTTAAGCGCGTTACCGGCATAAGCTGATCCATACCGGATGATATCAAAAAAACGATGGAACTCAAGAGCCAGTTCAGAACGCCTTTCCCTGCGGATAATATCGCGGAGCTGGGACTGATCGGTAATTGTAATATCGGGCAATAAGCCTGCAGGTACGGTACCAAACCCGGGCAGCGAACTATCATTCAAATAGCTTTCACGGGCGCGTTTGCGCACTTTGTTAAGCGGCGCAAGGGCTGCCCCGCTATTCCCTGCCTCATTAAGAGCTTCTGCTTCAATTAACAATACCTCGGCAAACCTGATGGCCTGGTAGTTTAAATTACCATCTCCCCTGATGCTTACCGGAATTTCTGATAAGGGCTGGGTATGTTTTTTACTTACATAACCGGTTGTGCTCCAGGCCGGGTCAAACGCACTATCGAAATATGTGTGTCCTGCTCTCGCAACGGTATAATCCAGGCGTGGGTCAACTGTGCCGTCCGGTGCAGTTTCAAAATTATCAACCAGGCTTTGTGTTGGCAGATAAAAACCGTAGCCATTTAACGGACGCGGTGCAAACCAGGCGTTTAAATTATTCCCCTGGTAAGGAACCAAACCTGAAGTATGCAGAACGGAAAACACGCCTTCCGTATTATTTTTAGTAGCCGCCCTAAAGTTATCTGCAAAAGCAGGTAACAGGCTATAAACGCCCAACGCGTCAACAGCTTGAGCAGTTGAGGCTGCGAGCGCCCATTTCTTTTCAAAAAGATATGTTTTAGCCAATAGCGCCAAAGCAGCGCCTTTAGTAACACGGCCTATATCATTGCCAGTACGGGTTGTTGGTAAAACACTGGCAGCTGCAGTGCAATCCTTCTCTACCTGGGCGTAAATTTGCGCCTGTGGCAGGGCCGGGCTCTGCAGTTCTTCCGGGGTCTCCACTTTTAAATGTAATGGGATATCACCATAAACTACTGTTAAATTAAAATAGTAGTAGGCACGCAAAAACTCGGCCTGGCCAACAACATCATTTTTAACAGCGTCAGACACAGCCTTGTTGCTTGCAGTTAACCCGTCAGTCACTACATTACATTTAAAAACACCATCATAATATCTTTTCCAAAGGCCTTCAACTGCCGAATTTGCAGGATTGATATTAAAGTTCTGGATGCTTAGAAAATCACCCTGGTCGCCGTCGCTGCTTCCTTTTATGGCATCGTCCGAGGCTAAATCGCCTAAAACCCATATTGTATTTGAGGAGGCGTCGGTAAACGTAAGGGGCGAATAAGCCGCATTTACTCCCAGTTTCGCGTTGGCATCATTAGTGAAAAAATTATCACCCTGGTACTGACCAAGCACCGGCTGTTCCAGGAACTTTTTGCACCCGCCTGCTATCAATAACAGGCATGCGCTTAAACAGATATATATATATTTTGCTTTCATCTCTGTATATTTTTTTGGTTAGAAATTAGCGTTAACACCAAATGTTATGGTACGTGCCGATGGATAAGTTCCCCAGTCAATGCCCACTGCCGTTACGGTGCTACCATTGTTACTGTTATTATACTGTTCAGGATCAAGCCCGGTGTATTTGGTAAAGGTCAACAGGTTTTGGCCGCTCACGTATACACGCACAGAAGAGATCCCGAGGCTTGATAAAGCATCTTTACCCAACCTGTATCCGATTTGCACATTTTTAAGCTTCATGTACGATCCGCTTTCGAGGAAACGGGTAGATGGCATTTTGTTATTGTTTCCATCTGTCCATGATAATAACGGATTGGTATTAGTTGAACCCGGCCCGGTCCAGCTTTGGGTGGCAATGCGTTCTGTGATATTAAAAGGACGATAAAAGCCCTCGATATCTGTAAGCACCTGGTTGTATATTTTATTACCATATACGCCCTGGAAAAATACATTCAGATCGAAATTCTTATAAGTTACATTGGCAGTTAAGCCGTAAGTAAATTTCGGGATCGGGCTGCCTACAAAAGTTTTGTCCTTATCGTCAATAACACCGTCGCCATTTACATCCTTATACATCACATCGCCCGGCCTTATGCCCGGCCCCTGGTAGGCATGCGTAAATACTTGTTGCGCGTTTTGAAAAATGCCTTCCTGCTGCAACAGGTAAAATTCACCAATGGGGTGACCTACAGCTGTTAACGTACCGTAGTAATTATTATCAATTCGGCCGGATGCAATTGGTGTTCCATTTGCAAGCGCCGTTACTTTATTGTTAACCGTAGCCAAATTGCCGCTTACACTATAGCTCCAGTCGGTATTAAGCGTTTTTTTATAGGTTAATTCCAGCTCAAGACCGTTGTTTGTTACATTACCGGCATTTACGGCAGGGTTACCACCGTTACCCGCACTACTTGGTAAGGGCAGGAACAATAACATATTTGATGTTTTTTTAACATAATAATCTGCGCTTAGCAATAAGGCATTCTCGAAAAAGCCGATATCTAAACCTGCGTCCTGCTGCGTACTTGATTCCCAGCGAATATTTGGGTTACCCTTAGTTGTTATGCTATATCCCTGGTTGGTTGCTCCTCCAAAAGGATAATAAAAGCCGCCGCTAAAAGTTGAGGTATAAGGATAAAGCCCTATTTGTGAGTTTCCAAGCTGACCAACGCTGGCGCGTAATTTCAGGGTAGAGATAGGCTTAATATCTTTCATAAAATCCTCCCGATCTATCCTCCATCCTAATGAACCAGAGGTAAAGCTCTGGTACCGATTTGAAGGATTAAGCTGGGATGACCCATCCCTGCGATAGCTTACACTGGCAAGATATTTATTATCGTATTGATAATGTACGCTGCCAAACAAGGAGAATAAAGCAAAATGCGATTCCCCTCCTCCATTGAGCGCGGTTGACAGTGTGCCGTCATCAAGATATTGAAAAGTGGGGGTTTGATTAATATACCCTGTTCGTGATGCCGAGATCCCCTGTTGGTCCTGTTTAATAAGTTCGGAACCTGCCAAAAAATTTAATACACTTTTTCCAAGGGTAAGGTCATATGTGGCAGTATTGGTCCAGTTATAGTTTAAATTATTGTTGTGTGATTGGGCGAGCGAGTTGGGAGAGTTAAAAAAACGATCGATCCCGAAAGTTTCGAAAAACTGCTTATAATCAGTTTGGATGAGGTTTAAACCAATGTCAGATTTTATTTTCAGGCCCTTTATCGGGTCTACTTCCGCATAAGCATCGCCTAATATAGAATAGCCGTAAGAGTTATCATTACTGGCGTCGGCCAGCGCGACAGGGTTTATACCATCGCCTAAAAAGTTACCGTTTACACTGGCATCCTGTTTTGGCAGATCGACAAATTGCCCGTTCGCGTTGTAAACAGGCGTACCTGGAGTGCGGAATAATGCATAGCGCACAATACTTGCTGCCGCCCCGCTGTAACCATCGCCTGAGGTACCAACCGTCCTGGTTTTTGAGTAACTAAGGTTAACATTGGTACCCATTTTAAAATACTTCGATATTATACTGTTTATCGCGGTACGCAAATTAAACCTGTTGAAAGATGAGTTTTTTATTAACCCATCCTGGCTAAAATAATTGCCAGAAACAATGTATTGCGAGTTTTCATTACCACCACTTAATGATAAAGACCCATTACTGACACGGGCAGGTTTAAGAATTTGTTTTAGCCAGTTTACGTCAGATAGTGTTCTAGAAAGACTATCTGAAATTTTTGACCGGCCGTCATTTGTGGCTGCTGTATTAAAAGCGCTAACATATTGCGCGTTATCAGCCATTTTAATTAAATGCTGAGCAGTTTGCACACCGGTGTAAGCGCTAACGCTCAATTTGGCCTTGCCTGAACTTCCTCTTTTAGTGGTTACTATAACTACGCCGTTTGATGCCCTAGCTCCATAAATAGCAGCTGATGAAGCGTCCTTGAGTATATTGATACTTTCAATATCATTAGGCGAGATCTCATTAATCCCTTCTTTTGTTGGCACACCATCCACAATATAAAGTGGATCATTATTATTTATGGTACCAACACCGCGAATGCGGATATTTATTCCATCGCCCGGGGCTCCTGTGTTCTGTGTAACCGCCACACCGGCAGCCTTACCTTGCAAGATCTGGTCAACGCCACCCACAGGTAAACCGTTGATGTCTTTACTGCTAACAAGTGAAACCGCACCTGTAAGATCTTTTTTGCGTTGCGTAGTATAACCTACCACTACAACTTCGTTTAAATTAGCGGGAAGATCTTTTAGCACTATATTAATTTGTGTTCTGCCCCCTACCGCAACTTCCTGCGTTTGGTAACCTATGTACGAGATAACAAGTGTGGCATCTTCCGGCACTGTTACATTAAAAATCCCATTTACATCGGTAATTGCAAGGTTCTTACCATTTTTCATACCAACGCTGGCGCCAATAAGGCTCATGCCGGTCGCGTCAGTAACCTTCCCTGTTACTTTTATATCACTTAATTCAGCTTTTAATGCTGATGATTTTGAAGGGAGAATATTTGCTGACATGCCCCTGCCGTTATGCAGCGGGTTATGTTCATTTACAGGAGCTCCTGATGCTGAAAATTGCACCAATGCTGCCAGAAGCAGGGCAAAAGCAAATTTTGAGCTTAACAGAATTCCTTTTTCATATCGACAGATAATGAAATAACTGTAAGTTTTTTTCATATACTTTGTTAATTAAGGTTAATAATTAAATATATCCTATGATTTAACCGGGTGTGGCCAAATCAATGTTGTCTAATAAATAGAAATGCATTCGCAATCCTTTTTAACTTGTAAAGCTTTTTTTAGCAGACTATTTCATAAAATTTTGCCCTTTCTTCTCTTAGTTTAATTGGTGTTGGTTGCTATTGAATATTGTTTGTTTATACTTTTTGGTGATATTGACAGCCTGGTTTTACCAGTTTCTAAAGCCAAAAGCTCCCCAAACCCATCAATTAATGATGGATTACTCTTACTAAAGCCGCACTAAATCAATTAATCAGGTCTATAAAAGGGGTATTGGGTCGGGCGGCGCCGGTTTAAAAGGATCAAATACGGCTACTCCCACTTTTGAGTCGGCGCAGCCATAATACAGGAGCCATTTCTTTTTAAAGTAAACCAATCCTTCAATAAAAACAGTTCCGTTAACATATTGTCCGCTCTTTTCAAAAGATTCCATGGGGCGCAAAAAAGGAACATCCAGCCTGGCTATTGCTTTGCCCGGATCGGTGCGGGAGAATAAAACCTGCCCGGCGCAATAGGAGTTACCATTAAAGCGCTTATCCCCGCCGTCGCCGGGATGATTTTTTCCGTTATAAAAGAGGATGATCCCCTTATCGGTCATTATTGCCGGGGGGCCACATTCTGTAAGATCACTATCGAAAAAACCTTTGCGGGGAGATATCAGCTGTTTAAGCTCGCCTTTATTATCCACTACCGGGCTCCAGTCGACCAAATTGGTTGAGGTGGCCGCAAATACATGTAACTCTCCCCAATACATCCAATATTTTCCGTTGATCTTTGCTATCACCTGGCGGTCGCCCTTCAATTTTGTTAATATGGAAGCAGATTTATGCGGGATATTAAAAAACTTTCCGTTATAAGCCTTTCTGAATATTGGGCCATGTTTTACCCATGTGGTCAGATTTTTTGAGGTAGCCACACCCAAACGCGGCACCTTTCGGTTCCATTGGGTGTAAAACATTACGTAAGTTCCGTTTTCTGTTACGGCAACCCTTGGGTCTTCACATCCGCCGGGCCACTCAAATTCTGTCTGGCTATCCTTCCCGGGGAATAACACAGGCTTGCCGTTACGCTTAAAGGTAAA
>Ga0206981_10141_pt1 | contig 20516 bp, 34 predicted proteins | sample Alteio_BWMinCont_17_FD_153312 | JGI IMG/M metagenome (GOLD analysis project Ga0206981, IMG submission 153312) | Enriched cells from forest soil in Barre Woods Harvard Forest LTER site, Petersham, Massachusetts, United States -... | ecosystem: Environmental > Terrestrial > Soil > Temperate forest >... | reverse complement strand
TACACTCATTGACCCTCAATGAGTGCTATAGAGTGCCGCGCAGCGTTCGTCCCTCCACGAGTCACAGCGGACGTCGTCTGCGATGCCAACGCAACTGCCCATCCGATGAACAGACGTAGTTCGATCGCCCCACGTGCCATGAGAACTCCCCCTGTCTTCAACAGACGTCAGAGTCAGCCTGTGGGTATGCGCCTAAGGACGGAGTTTCACAGACGACCATCAATTTAGCGAGCTCCTCATACCTAGTCTTGCGCTAAAACTGGTATGCCCGAGGCACGGGCCACCTTCCTAGTCTCTACCCGCGTTTCTTACGTGCTACTCGCTGCGCGGCGCCACATACATGGGGTCTTTTCCGACCTGTCTTTGCGTTCTTCTCACTTCGCAGTTTCCACGCTGTTCGGAGTGCGCCCGTCAGTACATCTTCGCTCGCCACCGCCAGGCGAATATGCGTGTGTCCCATCTTTCCCCAGCCACCAGGAATCGGCAAGAAAATGTCGGGCGCCTCCGCCACAAACGCCGCCTGCTCTTCCAGCGTAAGCATCAAATTTCCGTAGCCCTCTTTTTGCGACGCCAGCGAAGCAAATTTCCTGCCTCCAACACGAAAAGCCGGCAATCCTCCGTGAGAGTACTCTTCTACGCCCTCCAGGCTTAGGGCAATCCTGCGAAAACCAGCTGCGGTCATCGGACGACTCCCATTACGTCAGAGAGTATCTCACCATCATGGGATGGCATATGTCCACTGCTCCAAGCGGATTACGGCCTGCACAGACGCACTCGGTTTCTTCCGAGTTGCCGACACTCAGACCCCGGTCAATGAGTGATATCGCGATTTTTCAACCGTTACGGACCAGCCCTTGTGGGCGAAACGCTAAACTCATTTACAATCCCGGGCGATGACTGGGATAGTGACGGGAATCTCTTGGATTGCGTACAAAGTAGGTTGGGGGATGTTCTTTCTGACACTTGCCGCCACGCTAGTCAGCATGACGGTGGCATACCACTTACTAGGCGGTCACTGATCTTCTCACACCGTCCCTCTGACTGACGCAATCAGGCGTTTACACTCAGAACCCGGTCAATGAGAGCTATGGCCAAAAGTGAACAGACCAGCGAACAACGCACTTGATAGAGTCGGCCCAAGGGAAAGCTCAACTCGCACAACCCCTCGGGGTGCGGTATGAAAGACAAATCCGACTCTTTCATTTGCGGTCGTTCGGTTTAACGAGCGAACCTACGAGTCGGGCGGAGTTGTGGCCGTCATCAAGGGAATTGGGGTCGCACAAAGAACTCGCGATGATTTCGATTGGTGCCAGAGCGAGGAAAACCGAAGTGCCGGTTGGCGCTTTTTCCTAGAGGCAACTGATCTGCGCCCCGGAATGGACCCGGAGAAGGCCACCAAACTTCGACAGGTGCGGGTCGATCTTCAAGAGTCTTAAGCTCAACTGTCGGAATCACGCGATTACACTCATTGAGAATCGGGCACTCCAGGTCAATGAGTGATTTCGAGATGTTACAACAGCTATCCTTCCGAGCTACCGCCAACTCCACGGCTTTCATTGACTTGCCTGCTTCACAGACGTAAGATTCGCGCCAGTGATCAGCCAAACCATCTCGCACTACCGCATCATCCAGATTTAGGATCAGTCGGTTGAGTTCTGCGGATTCCATGGCACCGTGAATTATACGTTCTTGGTGGCTGCCAGTCCTCGGATTCCCAGTGAGCGGCCGAACCGCAACCCAATCACGATAGCGGAAACGTTTGACTTTCGACACCAAGGGTGAAATCATTATTTTCGTCGGGCGGAATCGCAGCTTTGCCCGCACACTTGACGCTGTTCTCGCCCTTCTTGCGCATTTATTCTTCCTTCATTATAGGGAGTTGCCTTCTGCGCATTCGGAACTCTTGAGAGGGGGCCAATTATGCCACTCGTGGCAGCATCCAAGAAACCTAGCCAATTCGATCCCAAGACATTCCTTTCGACCATCGACGGCGGTAGGAAGATCGCGGCTTTTCCCAAAAAGCAGCCAATCTTTGTTCAAGGCGACACGTCCGATGCTGTTTTTTATATACAGAAAGGAAAGGTAAAACTCTCGGTTGTGTCAACGAACGGAAAGGAGGCCACCATAGGCATTCTGAACGAGGGTGATTTCTTCGGAGAAGGTTGCCTTACGGGGCAGTCTTTTCGCCTGTGCTCTGCAACCGCAATGAGCGATTGCTCTGTGATGCGAATCGACAAGAAATCCATGATGGCAGTGCTTCACCGGGAACACGCGTTTTCCGATATGTTCGTGGCATATTTGCTGACCCGGAACATCCGATACGAAGAGGACTTGGTTGACCAGCTTTTCAATTCCAGCGAGAAAAGGCTGGCCCGGATATTGCTATTGATGGCTCATTTCGGCAAGGAAGGTTCGCCCGTGACTGTAATCCCCAATATCAGCCAAGAAACTCTGGCTGAGATGATCGGCACCACTCGTTCGCGGGTTAGCTTTTTCATGAACCGGTTCAGGAAATTGGGGTTCATTGATTATCACGCGAGCGACGTATTTCAAGTTCACAGTTCACTGCTCAACATCGTTCTCCACGACTAGAAAGCGGAACTCTACTCTCTTGCAGACGTAGCTACCCTCGGCTTCGCCATTTCCTTGACGACATCGGCGAGTGTCGCTTTGGCCGATTGCTTCTTTGTCTTCCTCTTACCCATATCCCATGATTTCACGAGTCCGGAGGCCTCTACAGGTCAATTTGGATCATTATTCTGAGTCGAAGCGGGCACATCGCCCTTCGGCGGGCGCCGAAGCACCTCATGAAGCGTGGACACCTATATTCCGAAACCTGAGCAATTTTGAGCAGTCACCAAGAAGGCCACCATTTTACTCTCCTAGCAGATACGAAGGAACTATGCGACCCACGGTCGTTTTGTTCCTCTGGTGGCGCAGCCGTATATTCGTATATAGGAAAGCTAGCTCATCCACCCGCTGCGCCACATCTTTGTTGAACCATGCCAAGAGTTCTAATGATCCATAAGATTTGGATTCACGGAAACCTCCCGGCATCAAGCTCGGTGAGGTAGTGCGAACTGAAAGGCGAAGTCGAGATACTAAGAAGTTGGTCTTGACGAGTTCCTTATTGAATGGTGGAAAATTCATGAGGGGAGCTACCTTCGGTGCAGGTTGTTCCAGGTAAGCCGAAAGCGACTGCACCTTGTCGCCGGACTGGACCTTCTTCACAGTGTCCATATCATTGGGGCCAAAAAGCTGGTGCGAAAAGCAGCCATCGAAAAACTGGTTGGTCGACCAAAAGCCTTCCAAAAACTGCATCTTGACCAGGCTTGACGCCCTGCGATGGTCAACGAGCCCTAAGGGAACAGGAGCTATGAATGTCCGGAATCAATGGCGACAAATCGAGATTTCACCGGGAACGAAAGCAGAAGATCGCTAAGAGAAACCGGAACCGGGGACTAATGAGCCGATTGACGGAGGCACACAAGTTGGCAACCCCAGCTTCCGGGTCGAAACCAAAGACGGTGTCGGCATGATTGCGCCTATACTCGCGCCGCCGCTTTCCGAAGCGATACCCAGTCCGAATCGGCGGTCTTGGATGAGAAGTTAGGCTCATTCAGCGTGCACTGCAGAATGGTGCCAGCGGGAATGATGTCGCGGATGACAGCTTGGGCCGCGGCCGAGAGACCCTCCACCACGAGCAACCCAGCACCTCCGCCCAGCGGCCTATAAGTTTGAGGAGCCGTTCCGTTGCAACTCCAGGAGAACGCGAATGCCGCGATAAAAATTCTCCTTGCGGTAGGCGATCTCCCAACGATTCAAGACCAAGCGCAATTCCTTCTGCGCGTTCCGAATGGCCGCTCGTGCCCGCGGCCGATTCTTCGTCAGCCACACAAACGATTGAAACGCCGCGGCAATCTCCGGCTCCACGCGCTTCCGCGAGGTTCGCGCATTTCCTATCCACCGAGGCGGGATGTTCGCTCGGAATTTGAGAAAGCCGCGGACGGCCGATCCAGCGCTCGCGGCAAACAGTTTAGCTTCTCTCGGCATGCGATCTCCTCCTTGCCCCTGGCGGCGGTCTCCCGGCCAAGTCGTTTACTTGTTCGCGGTTGGCGGCAGCAAGCCGTTAAGGCGGAGGTATATCGCTGCGGCGCTGTAATGGTCGGCCCAGTCGTTGGTGAGGGCGATCAATGCGAAAGCCCGTGGCGCTTTGCGGCCGCCCCAGACCTCAATAGTATCGCCCAGCTTGGAGTCCGTCACTTTCGGCATCGCAGTGTTGCAGAACTCGAATGAAGCCTTGAGCGCGGCCACAAGTTTGTCTTTGCCGTCGGTTTCTTTTAGTTCTTGAGCCTGGGGCTCAGGGACGTCGCCAGCCTTAGCGCAGAGGTAGTTGTTCGATTCCGTCATGTGCAGGACCAGGCGGGCAAAGCTCATCTGCTGCGGCGTGGGTTTGTAACCGAATCTATCCGCAGGCATTTCTTCGACCGCAGCGACCAGGTTTTTCTCCTGGTGAGGAAGGATCTCCTTCATCACGCTTGCGACCGGATCTTTATTCTGCTGCGCAAAGCCAACCGCGACTGAAGCAAAGAGCGAGAGAAAGGCAATAGCGCGTTTCATGGCAATACTCCTGGAGTGCAACCCAAGGATAAACCCGCGAAGCCAAGTTCGCCACCGCGAGACAAGAAAGACTTGACGCCAGGCGGGATTTCCATTGTGAATCCAGAGGCGAGTCCGACCCGGCCAAGCCTGCGCAGAGCTATGAGGTTGCCGTTTGTGCTTGCTTTCCGCCAAACGTACACGCCGGAACCCATACTCGGCGCTGCCGGGCTTGACTCGGCGACCCTATCGAAACAACAAGTTGCGTGGTTGATGCAGAGGGCCACTCAAATGCAGCAGTGGGGGTGGAGTGAGCATTCTTCTCCTCTTTCAGGTTCCCTGAAACTAAGTCAGCCCATCTGAAGTCTCCCTTATCTTAGCGAACCACAACCTTAAGGAGGTTGACATGTTTGCACGCAACGTTTCTTTTCATCTGAAATCCAATATGCTTTCTGACTTCACCCGAGCATTTGACAAGGACATTCTTCCGCTACTTCGCAAGCAGAACGGCTTTAAGGACGAAATTACGTTGTCCGGCCCCGGCGGAATCGACGTAACTGCCATCAGTCTGTGGGACAACAAAACCAGCGCAGAAAATTACAACACCAATTCTTACCCCGAGGTGTTGAAGGCGATGGCAAGATTTATCGAAGGCACGCCGAAAGTTCAGACCTCCGACGTTGTCAACTCGACGTTCCACAAGATCGCCGTTCACGCCACCGCATAGAATGAGCACTTTTCGTTACGGGGAGGCGGCTAAACCCCGCCTTCTCGGACGACTAAAAGCGTAATTGGCGGGGTCTTGGCCTGGTGACTCGAAGGCATTGTTTGGGAGGGGTGAAATGACAAACGTATTTGTCGGAAATCTTGGCTCAAACAGGACACCAGATGAGCTTCGTGCGCTGTTTCAAACCTACGGACCAGTCGAGGGAGTGAAAATCGTGACCGATCCTGAGACGCGATATTCACGTGGGTTTGCGTTTGTCGAAATGACCAACGACCTTGAAGCCAAGAAAGCTATATCTCACTTGAACGGCGTCATGGTGGGGGGCAAGCCGATTCGAGTGGAGGAGTATCGACCCATCCTCGCAGCATAGGGCAAGTTGTGCCGCACAATCGGAGGTTGCTCGGAAACACTTGCCGCATTCATTGCAAGTTTCACTGCAGGTTCGGACCCACCTGAGAGCGCTTCTGCCCACTTCAGGGCCTCGAGCGTGATCCTAGACCGTTGAAGACTATCGAGCCCACCTGCTTAGCAACTGATTTCTAATCCGAGGGTTGCAGGTTCAATTCCTGCCGCGCCTACCATTCTTTTGTGCAGCTTGCGGGCACACCCCACCAAAAGTTACTGCAAGTTTACTGCAAGTTGGAGTGAACTCGTTTCAAAACACGGGCCGCGTGCGTTGATCGCAAGGCGGTCAATGAGTGCAAATGGCGATTTTTTCGCCAAGGACTCAGACAGAGGCATGTTGGAATATACTCTGCGCTGGCAAATCCGGAGAAACCGGGCTCAACCCCAATCTACTATGAGTCGCAAGATCATCACTGGTCGCTCAGGCGTAATCGCCAAGGCGGCGGCCTTAATGCTAATGACAGCGATTGCCTCACACACGGCAATTCAGATCCAAGCCGCGCCCCCGGTCCCATCCCGGACAACTGCCAACCTCGAACACGTCGTCATCGCTGTCCGTGACTTGACAGTTGCGACGACTTCCTATGAACGCCTCGGCTTCACAGTAACGCCAGGGGGCAGGCATCCTTCCGGAGGAACCACCGGCAACGGTGTCTTTTTCCCCAATGGTACCTATCTAGAACTGCTCACGTTCTATGATCGCGAAAAGGCTGCGGATTTGGCCAAGTTCTTAGAGGAGCGGGAGGGTCCCCGCAGTATCGCACTCGAGGTATCATCGGCGGTTGCAATCCGCGATTCACTCCATGCGGCTGGTATCGATGGTGCCGAACCGACGAAAGGCAAATGGGAGTCCTCCTCTCCTGTGACTAAAGAGTGGCTCACCATTGATCCGAAGCCGGCATTGCCGGGCAACATTTTCTTCATCGATTATCTGAAAGCAAGCCCGTCACATCCCAACACGGCGACTGGAATCAGGTCCGTGTGGGTGATGGTGAAAACTCTGCAGGAAGCAACGCACACGTTCGAACGGCTTGGATTTTCAGTTGGTAAGCAAATCCAGGCACCACAATTTGGAACTGTCGTTCAAGAGGTGATGTTGGGTAAGGCGTCGTTGATGCTGATGATGGCTAAGGAGAAACGGACAGAGAACCACGCTGCCGAGGATACAGCCGGTAGCGGTATCGTCTGCTTGAGTATCATGGTGCAGGATTTGGAGGCGACTCGGGCTGTCATCAAGGCTCGCAGTGGTCGAACCCTAGAGGTCTACAAGGGCATTTACGGCAACAGCGTCTCAATTCCAGCTAACCTCACACATGGTATCGCAATTGAATTCGTGCAGAATGCCCGTTAATCGGCGTGTGCGGCGCTACTAGGACTTGCGCTCTATCCCCAACACTCATTGACCCTGGCGGTGGCCACTGCGGACGCCGATGATGCCGGGCATCTTCGGGTCATCAGACCACAGCAGAACCCCTGTGTCGCTTCGTCCAGTCATTGGGTCGGCTGGCACGTCCTTGAGATCTTGGTCGTGGGCACACCGTGGAAGAGACCCAGAAAAGAGCATCTTTGACCTACCGACGGGACCCGATCACATCGTGCTCCATCAGAAGAACATTGAAGCGGGCTGCGCCAGCGAGTGCATGCTGAAGTGTGCCCGAAAACTACTTGACACCGCCGACATTGTCAGAGACGCGATTTTTCGTCAATCGGAGCAGCCCTGCTCACAACAGACTGACGCGTTAATCGATAATCGACACATATCGAATTGCTCTCTCCGTTGGAGTTCGTGACGCACGGCATCACGAGTGTGATGATTCCACAACAATGTCGGCTCCCCAGGCCCGAGTAGACTTTGGAGGCGCAAACCAACCAAGGGCAAAAAACTCATCTGACTTGAACGGGGCAACTTTGCGGCGTGGGGCGTCCCATCTGCGTCAGTGGGAACTTCGCGCATTCGTGCTCATTAGAAGGCATTCTTCACTTGTAGAGGCGGCCTGCCAGCCAAATATCCGCCCCCTCGGTTGCAGGAGGGGTTGAATCCGCAGCCCTCGGGTGCGATTTGCTTTCGCATTCGGCATCTATGGCCGCGCAAAGCTGCGCAATCATCAACGTAAGTTTAGCGCCGTTCATTTCGTTGCTAACCTGTTCTGCAAGTTCTCGCCAATCGCTGGAGGTGTCCATACGTTACCCTTTTGGATATTTCAACCAAGGTAGTCGTGGACGCAAAGCTGTGTCTGAGCAACTCCGCTCACCGCGATTTTGCCGCTCTGCGCCGAGCTGCTACGTCCTTCGCAGCCGCCGCAATCCGTTCCACGTGAAATACCTCAAGCTCTCCGGCAACTACTTCGCACCCTCGCCCTGCAACAGCGTGACAGCGGGGACAGACTACGGTTATTGGGCTAATTGCGACGTGCTCGGGAACTTTGGGCATGACCTAAGCCTACTTGCAACGCTAAGCTATTTCAGGTCACTATTGCTCGCAGCGCGGAAGTTCGACGCCCCCGATTCGTAGCCGCAGCCCTGCTACAGTAACGACAACTGTTGTAAACAGGCGTACACTCATTGACCCTCAATGAGTGCTATAGAGTGCCGCGCAGCGTTCGTCCCTCCACGAGTCACAGCGGACGTCGTCTGCGATGCCAACGCAACTGCCCATCCGCGCCAAGTTCCCAAACTTGCTGATGGCATACGTCTGGTACCTGGAAGATCCCGCCCGGACGGTCACGTACGCAACTACCTACGCGGAAGCTGTGGCCGTGGCGGACGTGATGGGCTACACGATGACCAGTTCATGGGAGAAAGGCCTCTACGTCACCACGAAACCCAGCCCGCACCTGGTGGCTCAGCTCGAACCGTTCAGGATGACGCCGGAGAAGTGGTGGGGGAAAATCACAGGGTTGGCGCAAGTTTCGGCGAAACGCTGATCTCAGCATCGAGGCGGGGCGCTTGATCAGGCTGACCACGCGTTCTTGCGCCACTTCACGGCGCGGCTGGAGCCGATGACTGCGGCGGTGGGCGGCTCGACCTGAGAATCGGAAGAACCGAGCCGTCGGTTCCCAACCGTTACCGAGATCACCGCCCAGTAGATTCGAGCGGAATTGACGATTGGGCCTCGAGGCGATCTGCCATAATCTCATCATGTGCGGACGCTACCGACTTTCTCGGAGAAAGCGGATTGTTGGGGAGCACTTCGCTGTGATTGTTTGCCGACCAAGTTTTATTCGAAGGCATGTCCTGCAGACTCCGGGCAACAACTTTGCTGGCCGGATGGGCGCAGATCCGCGTCATCAGACGCTTATCCGAATTGGAACTCGGCACCGCGTTTGGTTTTTGTTGTCGGCAATGCTGCTCTGCCAGGTGCGCGGCTATGCGCAATTAGGACCGCAGCCGCCATGCGGAAAGGAACCCGTTCCGCCCTATCCTGGGCTGGATGATTCGGCCATCGTGAAATCATGGAGCAAGTCTGAGTTCGGCCGCGACTGGAAACCGCCCGCGTGCACCGGTTGGGCCGAAGTGGGCTTTACGACGTTGGTGACCATAACCGCGCGATTTCCCTATACCTCGAAAGCTGGAGGCTTGCTTCGCCACATCGGGGCCATTTCAGAACTCGCGGGCATGCGCTACTGGTCGACCACTCACAAGCAGTGGCAAACATTGATAGTGGACGCCTACGCGCTGACCAACTCGCAGACTAGTCAACGCCGAGGAGACTTCACTGCCGATGAGATGAAGGAAGGTGAGGTGCTCTACTTCGAACAGGTCGACAACCTTTCTGGCAAAGCCATCTACCGAATGCACATTGTCGAAGCTTCGGCAAGCCGGCTTGTCTTCGATATCGAGAACGTTAGCACCATGCGCTATTGGTTCATGCCTATCTTTCACCCGGGTGATTTGCAATCGATGTACTTTCTGGATTGCGAATCGGATCATGTCTGGCGATACTACAGCATCGTGCGCACAGGAAAGCAGGCGAGCCGGATGATCGCGGGAAATGAGTCTTCCGCGGTCAACCGGACGGTTGCGTTCTATCGCTACCTAGTCGGAATTCCCACCACCCAAGAGCCGCCTGGGGCGCGATGAAGACGAGATTTGTGAAGCCTTCGCAGCTGTGCCTATTCTGCAGCTGGTGCTTCACTATTCTTCGGGAGCTACGATCGAACTGGCACCGCTCGATCCAAAGGACTATTGCCTGGGTGGCGGGCGACCTTGGGAGGCCTTTATGACGGGGGCCGAGAATTTAGCCGGACTCGGTTGCATGCCGGGCAGCTTCAACCTCCACGGCTGAGAGAATACAGAAAACCTTCCCCTTACTCGGAAGAGAGGGCTGGCTGGACGGGACCCTCCGCGGCCGTCGGAACCACTGGCGGAGCTGTCTTCTTCAATTGATCAAGTTCGGCCTGAACTTTTGCCCAGTCCTTTGGCTTTTGCTTCGTCGCATAAGGAGCATCCGGATGCCCATAGAATTCCAGAAGCTCAGCCCGAACCTCCAGCGAAGCACCACTGAAACTCTCCTTCGCCAGCGCGTCCAGCAACTTTGAATGCGTCTCATCGTTGAGCCGATATTCTCCCGGTCCCGTCATTGCACCGGTGTCAAAGTTCTCGTTGGGCAAGTCAGGCTGGCCGGTGGTACCTACCTGGGTTAGCAGCTCTCGGTAGCGATCCAGAGTCGTGTTGAAGCTCGCTTGGAACAGTTTCTCCGCTGCAGGCGTAGGTATTTTTAGTTGTAGCACTCTTAAGGGGCCGACCTTTGGGAGAATCCGAGCAAGGAAGGCAAAAACTCTGTCCCAAAAGGTCGGCGGCCGATAGTTCTTTCCCCAGTTCTTTTGATAACTCGCGCGAGAAAGATTATAGAGAAACTTCTTTCTCGTCATGCTGGGCTGATCCTTTAAAATCTCGTCTTTCTTAAGGCTCCAGGCAATGCGCGTGGCTTTGGGAAGAAGCTGGCTGACAGCGTGGCGGTAGGAACCGAGTACCTCGTCTTCATTAGTAAGAACGGTTTTCAGATTCAAGCCGTACGTTTCCTGAAAGGCTTGTTCCAGTAGAGGAACCGAAACTCCAAAGCCGATGAAGTCGTGGTAACTATCCGGGGCGTAGCGTCCATGTGCTACTTCCATAACGTCGAATCCAAATTCCGTTTTCACGTGCGCGAGCTTGTCTTCTTCATACGTCACGGAGTCGCCGTATTTCTTTTTCAATTTGGGATACAAGAGCGGGACCGCACGATTCGTGCCGATGGGGTGACCTTCGTTGTCCGAGGCGTAGTGAGCTACGGCCCCAAGCGCAAAGGCATAGCCGTCAAGATCCTTGGAATCGTGGAGAAGAGCCAGGACAAAGTCTCCACTCCGCACATAGTGCGTCAAGTCGCTGAAGAAAAAACTTCCGTGCGGATAATAACCCATGTCCTGGATAATCGCTCCGCCGTACGCATAGCCGTGTGCCTCTTTGAGTTCTTCGGCCGTGGCATCGGGAAAACGCTTCAACAGTAAGGGGCGTATGTTGGTGTCCCATACGCTGTCAATGATCGCTTCGTGCGCAAGAACGGCATAGGCTGCGGTCTCGTTTGGCCAGCCCACACTCAGGACAAGCGCCATGATGATGGCGAAAGCTCTCACAGACAATGCTTTGCGGTGTCCCATTCTCCCCATTCCAACCTCGTTGTGAGTTTAGCTCGCTTCTATTTTACTGGGAAATCGCATGCTCCCTCATTTCAACGGGGAGTTTCGTGTGAATCGGGTCTTCAGCATTGAACCACGGGTCTGATTCGATCGCTATACGTTCTGGTCGCGGACAACAACGCTCTGATACGAAACCAAATCTTTACGGGCTTCCGCGAGAACGATTCTGGGCAGGTTTTCTAACACTTTGTTTATTGCAGGTTTCATTGCAAGTTCGGACCCACTTGAGGCACCTCATACGGCTTTTCCGACCCGCCACCGGCAACTGATCGAAGCCGGGCGCCCGATCACCCTAACCACGCTCCTGAGGATCTGTGAGGCGTTGGACGTGAGGGTGACCAAGATGGTGGCGGGGTTGGAGCCGAGATCAAAAGCTGACTGGGTAATTATCCCTTGACCACAAGTAATCTGTCGCTGGAGGATAAAACTGTCGTCACAGCGCAGCTCATACCTTCTTGCGTAAGAAAGTGTTTAGAACGGGTAGAAAATCGGTATCGCCTGAAAGAGCCTGCTCTAATTCGACAGCTTCTTCGTTCGCTAGAGCGAGAGCTTCACGCTCGCAGTCAGAGCCGTGTTCTGGGAAAGAGATTTACTCTTGTAAAGCTTCAGTTCGTAGAGGAGATTTAGGATCAATCGGTTGAGTTCGGGAGATTCCATAGGCGCCGTGAATTATACGCCTTTGCGGAATCAGGATGTGGACTTGGAAGAAGTGTTGTCGGAGGCTAGGCTCTAGTCAGCTACTTCTTAACAAAGTGGAAAACCTCGCCATTTTTCGGGTAAATGCTGCACCGTATGAGCGAGTCCAGCGCCAGTACGTGATGCAGACACAAGCAGACGTGGAAGCGGCGTGCACGCAAGGGGACCAGGCGCAACCTGGATAATTCTTCCTATTGACCCGAACATTCTTCCCACCCATTTAGCTCGGGCCAGAAGATGGATGCTTTCCGGCAACATCTTTGATTCAACGACTTACGACGTGTGGCAAGCATATTGCTGCTCCTGAGCAGAGACGTTCTCGCTTCAGCTTGCGGGCAAACCGTGAGTTGAATTGGGGAACGGATGGGCTTGTGTCTGAATCTGAGTTGTTCGGATTGGAACACTTGCGCTTCGGACTCTTGTCCGCTTGCGCTAAGGAGGCACACTTATGACGAAACTATGGCTATCACTCTGCATCGCATTGAGTTGTTCGTATGCTTTGGGTCAGGCTGCCGTCCAGCAGGCCAATTCAGTCCCGCTTTACCGCGTTACCGTAGTAGCGCGAACAACGAAAGCGATCAATTACAACCATCGCAGTGGCGCCACCAAAGTGGACATGGTTGGCACAGCCCTGTTGCCTGAATCGCATGGCACCGCGGACGTCGCGAGCAAGCAAGGCGCTATTCACGTCGAGACTGAACTCAAACACTTGCAACCGGCGAATCAGTTTGGTCCCGAATATGTGACCTACGTCTTGTGGGCCATCAGTCCGGAAGGCCGTCCCGTGAACCTGGGTGAGGTTCTTTTGAACGACGACGGCAAGAGTAAGTTTGATGTAACCAGCAACCTACAGGCGTTTGGCCTGATCGTGACCGCCGAGCCGTACTTCGCCGTCACCACTCCGAGTGATGTGGTCGTGATGGAGAATGAGATCAGAAAGGACACCGTAGGGACGATCGAACAAGTAGACGCGAAGTATGAATTGCTGCCGAGGGGTCAGTATGAAGTCAACGTCAACCCGACAGAACTCCAACCAATGCCTGTCAGTAGCAAGACTCCCATCGAGCTCTACGAGGCGCGCAATGCAGTGCGCATTGCCAAGTGGTCGGGCGCAGAGCAATACGCAGCCGACTCTCTTCAGAAGGCTGAAACTGATCTGCAAAATGCCGAGGGTTACGAGAGTAGCCGGCACAACAAGAAAGCAGAAATCACTTCCGCCCGTGAAGCGGTGCAGATGGCTGAAGATGCCCGCATGATCACGCTGAAGAAGCAGGACGCAGAACGCCAGGCAAACGAACAGCAGGCTTCGGCAGACGCAGCAGCCCAGGCGAACGCGCATGCCGACGACGCGCTTCGACAGAAGCAGCAGGCTGAAGCCGAGGCAGAGCAGGCTAAGACGGACGCTGCAGCAGCTCAGGCCGTTGCCCAACACGCCCAACAGAATGCGCAACAGGCCGAACAAGACAAGGCAAGCCTGCGTGCACAACTGGCGCAACAGTTGAATGCGATTCTCGAAACTCGCGACAGCGCGCGCGGGCTGATCGTCAACATGTCCGATGTCTTGTTCGACACCGGGAAATACTCACTGAAACCTGGAGCACGAGAGAAGCTCGCGAAAGTTGCCGGCATCTTGCTCGCTTACCCTGGGCTCACCATTGAAGTTGATGGCCACACCGACAGTGTGGGGAGCGACGAATTCAACCAGACGCTCTCCGAGCAACGCGCCGGAGCCGTCCGCGACTACCTGGTGCAACAGGGAGTATCGGCGAATGCAGTGACGGCGAAAGGCTTTGGTAAGACCCAGCCAGTCGCCTCAAACGATAGCTCTGCCGGCAGACTGATGAACCGAAGAGTTGAACTTGTGGTCTCGGGTGACGCGATCGCTGCAAATGCCAACGTCACTCCAGGAGCGTTGCCGTAGATTGATACTTAACGCGATATGGGGGAGGAGGGCGGGGGGAAGGACGGGCAGTCCTCCTCCCCCTGCCCCTGATCTGAGAACAAGGACCTCGTCCAGCACAGGTTGTGCCGCTATGAATTCAACTTTCACGACGGTGCCGCACAGTTAAGGAGTGGAGGCCTTGTTGTGCGAACGAAGTTTTTCACGTTGTCACCTTGCGACTTGCAAGGCTTAGTCAAGGCTGGCTGGTTCGCCCTAACAACGTGCCAAAACTGCCTTTGTTTTGGTTGTCATTACGTACTTTCTGGCCGGAATGGGAGCGTCAAGACCATGTTATTAGGAAGGATGCAGCTTCGCCTCGAATCTGGCGACGGTTCACCGGCGAAAGAATACCGTATTGAACACGGAAGTGTTGAAGTTCGAGTTCTTGATCCTGAGGGCATATCCGTTCAACGCGCTGATCGGGACTGGTGGCGGCTCACGCCTGAGCAATTGAGTATTCACGTTGAGCGAAATACCGTGGTGGCTCAGTGGCTAGGGCATCGCCTCGGCTGGAGACGTTTGTTGCAGGCATGTGTGGCCCAAGAACCGGATGCGTGGAAAGTAGCTGAAAGTACAAACCATCCAGCTCTCTAGTCTGATAACCCGATCACATCGGGCGCCTTTTTGGCAAGTCGATTGCTTCCCATATTGAGAATCTGGAGGACCTACCATGAACTGGACACGACCGCTCGAAGGACTTGTTGAAGTGATTGTCGCCGTGTGGCTGTTTCAGATCATCTTCAAACCAAGAAAAAGCAATGAAACCATAACCGAAACTCTTGGCCATCACTGACCCGGTGATTGACGGTGCCACAAGCCAACGATTTATGCGCGATTCCTAAGATTCGAACTTGAGTGACGGTCCTAAATAGTGCGTTGATCGTGTGTCGCAGAAAAAGCTCGCCCTACCGTGCTCTCGCCTAAAGCTGTCCGGCGGCTCCGGAGACGTTTCTGTCGACCAAGTCAGACGATGTTCTTACCTTCTCGGCGTCGTAGTATTTACACTTCCCAGTTGCTTTTTCAGATCTAAGGCTCTCCTGTGCTGTGCTCTGCGAGTTTGGTACAGATCGTGCTTGGGACATGGAAGCGCTGCTCCGCCAATGACGCCAAGGCAAGTTTCTTCATGGCTTGCCCGGCGAAACGTCGGAGGAGTGCCATGCCGAGAAGACCTCTAGTTCTGTGTGTCGATGACGAATTTAATGGACTTGAGGGACGCAAGATGTTGCTGGAGGAAGCTGGGTGCAAGGTCCTTGTTGCCAGCAGGGGAAGAGACGCTATGCGACTGTTTGCCTCCCATCCCGTTGATTTGGTGCTACTCGACTATCACATGCCTGGAATGAATGGGGATGTCGTTGCAGAGCACATGAAATCTAGCCAACCCGATGTTCCAATCGCTCTGCTGTCCGCAGATGAAGGGCTACCAGAGGGTGCACTGAGATGGGTAGATGTGTTTGTGTCCAAAAGCGAGTCGCCCGCGAACCTGTTACAGGCTGTAGAGTATTTGCTCGCGCTGCGTTTTCTATTTCTCCCTCTCGATCGCTTAACTGGCGGGCGAGGGAGACACACTGCGGCATGAGACATAACAGCGCGACGCAGGACTGTATCGCGTTCCAGCCGGCAATCGAACAGGCCCAGCGTTGCCAGTATCGATTCCATCGACATGTGAACATGTCGGGTGTTTGCTGTAGATAGCCGCCGAGGATTTTTGTCGTTTGGAGGGGGCGAAATTTCGTGCTCAAGATCATAATGAGTCATGCATCAGTCGCACAACAAAGGGCTTTGATAAAGTGGCACGGTTCTTGCGGTCACAAAGCGGTTCGCTGGTCCGTATTTTGCAAGAGCACATAAGAGGTGCCGAAATGAAGAATGAATACGATTTATATTCTGCGATCACATTCCTTTTAGTTGGCCTGGGTATCGGGTCAGTTTTGGCCATTGTCTTCAATCCGAAACAGAGAGTCGCGCCAGGAGAAATCGATCGTTGGCGCATGTCCGGGTCGCAATCGCGAACGGAACCAGAGGAGCGAGTAGCGTGACGGACTGCGGGTGTTGGCAGGTGCCGTGGTTCCTTGATCAAGGAGAGTGCAATGATTTTGATCACCGGAGCAAATGGAAATGTAGGTCGTGAAGTGGTAAAGCAAGCGTTGGCTGTGGGGCTGAAGATACGCGCTACCTACCGGTCGCCCGCCGCTGCATCGAGAGCCCCTGCGGGATTGGAAGGCGTGATCATGGATTACGCCAAACCGGAGACGATTCGCCCAGCATTGCACGGGGTGGAAAAGGTTTTTCTGGTTGGCCCGCCAGTTCGGGAACTGCCAGCGTTTGAAGCGAATTTCGTCAGAGAGGTGCGCGCGACTGGGCGGAAGCACATTATTAAGCTTTCGGCTCTAGGTGGATGGGAATCGATCTTCCCGAGCGGGCATCGCGTATCGGAAGAGAACATCGAGGCCTCGGGCCTGCCCTACACGTTCCTTCGTCCCAACGGTTTCATGCAGAATCTGGTCAACTTCAACACGGACACGATTAGCTCTCAGAACGCATTCTACGGATGCCAGGGAACTGGTGCCGTCAGCCTAGTTGATATCCGGGATATTGCTGCAGTGGCAGTGATAGTTCTCGTCGCAACCGGACACGAAGGCAAATCTTACGCACTCACCGGGGGCGAAGCTCTAACGAATGAGCAAGTTGCCGAAAAGATCTCTCGCATTGCTGGACGCAAAATCAGCTACGTGGACCTGCCGGTGGCCGAATTCAAGAAAGGTATCCTGTCCACCGGCACATCGGAATGGTCTGCGGATGCTCTGATCGATTTGCAGCGTCTCTATCGCGAGCGCAGAGCGAGTATCGTAACGGACGACATCGAGCAGCTGACTGGACACAAGCCAATCACCTTTGATCAGTTTGCGCTCGACTACGCCTTTGCCTTCCGGGATCCGGCAAAGATCGCGAGTTAACTGCATTATCGGGGGAACGAGATCTCATAGGGCAACGGATTACTCCTACCGTGGATGAATCGTTGGACCACTGACCCTCAGCAATCAGATCGCCGCAAACTCCGCACCTTCGCCGATCCCGGTGGAATCGACGTGACTGCCGTCGATCCGAAGGGTCTGAGGCGGGGCATTCCGCTCATGTCCAATCGTACACGCCCTCGCACCCCTTCGCGTCGCCGCGTGAGCTGGAGGAGTTCGAGCGTGAGTGACCTCCGCCAAGTCCGATTCGCTACTGATCAGTCTCGCGCACAAAAAACCATCAGCCGTGGGAGACTGATGGTCGCGCCGTGCCGAAGCGGATTGGGGAGTCCTACTCCGTCACGAATCGCGCAAAAAGACTGCTGAACCTCTCGTTCGACATCCTCCGATACGCCGTCGCAACTTCGTCCAGCAGCTCACGCACGAGCGGAGCATTCTTATCTGTTCTCGCCTGCTCAAACCTCTCGCGCCATGATTTGAAATCGAAAACCATTTTGGTGAGGACGCTACAAAGCAAATATTGCCATGCGTCGCTTTCTTCGACTATCAGGTTTTTACTGTACGAAGGACTAGACGAGCGTTACGAGGGTAATCGAATGAGCCCAACTCTCAGCCTTTCCCCATGGCAGGGAATACGTTGTCCATCTTCTTCATGATCCTCCTGCCGACTGCACCGCAGCCGCGACCATTGCTTCCGTTCGCGGTGAACCCTGCGGCCCGCCGAACAGATCATCGGTTGTTTTGAGATGACGCGACGAGAATCCCGGCGATGATCGCCAACGCACGTAGCGACGATCTCAGTTGCGGTCGAGAGCGTTTGAGGTACAATCCCGGCCATGAAACCACGCGCCAAATGGCTGATCGCGGCCGTACTGCTTTTGTCCCATCTGTGTTTCGGTGAAGAGTCGAAACCAGACCGTGTGATCTCCGTTACCCGCTTGGAACGTCGTGAGGGCAGCACTGCCAAGCCCTATCAGGTCAAAGCCAAAGGATGGATCGGCAAGACCTCAGAATCACAGCCGACGCTTTACTACGAGTTAGCATGCGGAGCTAGTGCTGCCGACTTGAAGGTCACCAAGGTTTATGAGGCGATGGAGCTCACCGCCGAGGGAACCAAGACTCTAGTGATTTTCCGCGTAACAGAAACCCAATCGACCAGCAACGACGTCTCTTGCAATGTCGAATCTGTAAAGGATGATTCCAAGCATTGAGGGAGGCACGCAATCTCCGGCTCCGCACGCTTCCGCGAGGTTCGCGCATTTCCTATCCACCGAGTTCGGGATGTTCGCTCGGAATTTGAGAAAGCCGCGGACGGTCCGAGCCAGCGCTCGCGGCAAACAGTTTAGCTTCTCTCGGCATGGCGATCTCCCTTTCGGTCTTGGAAGCGGTCTCCCCGGCCAAGTTGTGCCGCATCAGCAAACAAGACTATGTTCTAGTTGCGGGGGACAGGAGGTCGCACAGGGTTTTTCACGCTTTCATCTCTCTTAGGCTCTGATGCAACCGTGTCAGGCCGAACACGGTACCTCCCCGTGCGCTCCCATCACATTCTTCAAGAACTCCACGAAAGTTCCCAATGAATTTCCCGACGATCCCTCCGGCAATCCAAGCCGCGCTCCTGTTTTCAGTCACTGTGCTTCGAGATTTTGCTGTTAAGCAACGAAACCAAGGACTCGCCCCCGGCCGGCGGTTTAACATCGTTCGCGCGCACGATATCGCCTGCGGTAAGTCTCTTGCCGTACAGGCGGTAGTTCGCGTCATTGTCTGGTTCCAGGGTTGCACTTCCCAGGGAGACGCCGGCGAACAGTCCCTTGGCTCGTCCGTAGGTCAGGATGTCGGCGTTGTCAACCGGACCGGCCGCGGTAGCGCCAGGTCCCGCCGCGGCAGTCGCGTCCGCGCCCATCTTGGTCTTGCCGTTCATGACCTGGTTCACGACCTTCTGATCCATGAGCAGGAGAACGAAATCACTGGAAGAGCCACCTACCTGCAGACCAACGCTGGCGCCACCAATGGTATACATAGCGGGCGCGGACCACTGGCCCGTAAAGTTCGCGTCGGTGCGGCAAAGCATCGGACCACGGCCGCCGCTTCCGCCCACACCGAGGCCGAACTTCTTCACACCAGGCAGAATGACCACGCAATCAGCCTTGGACAAAACGGCCGGCGAGATATTGTTGCCGTTGAGCATGTCCTGTAACACAATGTTGGCTTGCCGGAGGGTGTCTTCGTCTTTCTCCTTGTCGGCAGCGAACGCAGGGAGAATTAGCAGAATCATAAGAAGGGAAGTGAGGAAGCAAGGCAAAGCTCTCCTGGCGATCCCCTCATCCGTTTTTTCAAATGCAGTTTGTCTCATAGATCCGTTTCCTTTCTGCGTGCCGGCTAATTATAGTCCCAACCGATGGCATTCGAGGCCGATGCGACGATGGACGTGTGGTCTGCAGACCAGAGATAACCCTGGATTTCAGCTCGAAAAGGTCCTCCGACCTCCGTCCTTTTTCATTGCAAGTTTCACTGCAAGTTCGGACCCACCTGAGAGCCCTTCTGCCCACTTCAGGGCCTCGAGCATGATCCTATACTGTTGAAAACTATCGAGCCCACCTGCTTAGCAACTGATTTCTAATCCGAGGGTTGCAGGTTCAATTCCTGCCGCGCCTACCATTCTTTTGTGCAGCTTGCGGGCGAACCCCACCAAAAGTTATTGCAAGTTTACTGCAAGCTGGGAGGAACTCGTTTCAAAATGCGGCCCCATGCGCTGATCGCAAGGCGGTCAATGAGTGTAATGGCGATGTTACGCCAGTTGACGAAAGAGCCCAGCGCTACAATCGATGACGATGACGAAATTCGCTGACTGGCCGCTGTGGCTCCAGTTGTTGGTGGGTGTACCCCACGCGCTCCTCGGCGGAATTCTTGTTTGGGTCTGGACGCCGAAAAGCAACCGAGGCTGGTATTGGGCTGTGGGCTTATTCGCGTACCGGTGCTTGTTCTACTTCATTCTTGTGCGGTAGTGGCCAATGAGTGATATGACGATTTGTCGCCAACCATCCTGGAGAAAATGCTCAACTCCTGAACGGTCATCCTCGCCCAGGTTAATTGTGTTTGGAATCACAGCCTGCCATACGCCGGGTCACTGACTTCTGATTTCTTATGACCTATTCTCATCTTGTTCTTTGATGATGTTGACTCGTAAACAATCCGCTCCCAGGGTGGGTCAGATTGCGGGTCGCACCAATCCTCAAAAGGAAAGGAAAACTATCATGTTTGCCCGCATTGTTGAATTTATTCCGAAGTTGGAACAGAAAGAGCAGTTTGTGAAGGTTCTGCACAACGAGGTACTGCCGATCCTGAAAAAGCAAACGGGATTTCTGGAGATCCTGCCCTTTTTCCCGGAGACCAAAACAGAGAAGATGATCACCATCAGCCTCTGGGCGGAGAAGCGGGATGCCGAGCGCTATGAGCGCGAGATGTATCCCAAGGTGGAAGGAATTCTCAAGCCGTATCTGACC
>Ga0206981_10159_pt1 | contig 20686 bp, 15 predicted proteins | sample Alteio_BWMinCont_17_FD_153312 | JGI IMG/M metagenome (GOLD analysis project Ga0206981, IMG submission 153312) | Enriched cells from forest soil in Barre Woods Harvard Forest LTER site, Petersham, Massachusetts, United States -... | ecosystem: Environmental > Terrestrial > Soil > Temperate forest >... | reverse complement strand
TGAAAATAAAACTTACCCTCCTGTCTACCCTGATTTTAATAAGCGGCTTACTAAAAGCCCAGGACTCATTAATGATCAGGAAGATCTATGATGAAGAACTGGTTAATGGCCAATGTTATGGTAACCTGCATTACCTGTGTAAAAATATTGGCCAGCGTATAAGCGGATCGGCAAATGCCCAAAAAGCAGTTGAATGGAGTAAAAAACTAATGGAAAGCTATGGTTTCGACCGTGTTTTTTTGCAGCCGGTAGTGGTGCCGCATTGGGTGCGCGGCGCTAAAGAAGAAGGAGCGATAATTAAAGGCGACACTAAGATCAGTGTGCATATTGCCGCCTTAGGAATGTCGGTAGCTACTCCTCAAAATGGTTTAACAGCACCTGTTATAGAAGTGCATAGCTTAAAAGAGCTTGAAACGCTTGGTAAAGATGTTATTAAAGGAAAGATCGTGTTTTTTAACCGCCCGTTTGATCCAAAATTTATTGAAACGCTGTGGGCTTACGGCACAGCCGGCGACCAGCGCAATGCCGGCCCTGCTGTAGCGGCAAAATATGGTGCAGTGGGCGTAATTGTACGTTCATTAACTGAAAGTCTTGATAATTTTCCGCATACAGGAGCAACATCAGTTGTAAAAGACGGTGTAAATATCCCTGCTGCGGCTATTTCAACTATTGATGCCAACAAATTAAGTACCATGCTTAAAATGCGGTCGTTACCTGCCGTTAAGTTCTATTTTAAACAGAGCTGTAAAACACTGCCCGATGCACCATCATTCAACGTTGTGGGCGAAATGAAAGGAACCGAAAACCCTAATAAATTTATAACAGTTGGCGGCCACCTTGATTCATGGGACCTGGCCGAAGGTGCGCACGATGATGGTACCGGTGTAATGCAATCTGTCGAAGCCCTGCGCTTGCTTAAGGTTTTGGGATATAAACCTAAAAACTCTATAAGGGCGGTATTTTTTATAAATGAAGAAAACGGCGACAGGGGTGGTATTAAATATGCCGAACTTGCTGCAGAGAATAAAGAAGAGCATATTGCCGCCATAGAATCAGACCTGGGCGGCTTTACACCAAGGGGGTTTACATTTGAAGGAGCATCTCCTGCATGGATCCAGAATATTAATGGCAAATGGGGTAAACTACTGGCGCCTTATGGCTCAGGCACTCTTGCTGCTGGCGGCGGCGGTAGCGATATCGGCCCATTAATTGAAAAACAAAAAGGCGTTGTATTGATCGGTTATTTACCCGATTCACAACGTTATTTTGATGTGCACCACACGCCAAATGATGTTTTTGAAAATGTAAATAAACGTGAGCTTGAATTGGGTGCCGCTTCAATGGCCTCATTGATCTATTTGATAGATCTGCATGGCTTTAATTAATAGTAGCAGGCTAAACGTATTACATTATTGCTTTTTGCCGGTTATAGTACCATTTGAAAAATTTGTGTCAAAAGTAACAGGGGCATAAGGGTGTGTGGAAAAACCATTTCCCGATGAAAAGGCTGTGTTGGAGCTAATATCCAGCACAGCGCTAAACCAGGGGCCGTAAAAGGCATCACTTGGATTTGGTTGATTATTAAATCCTGCTACTATTAAATTTATCTGGCTTTGAATACATCCTGATCCCCCGACAGCATCATAAGACCATGTTGCGTTAGAAGCATCAAATTGAATGGTTCTGTTGGGGACAAACGGATTGGGGGTGGCGGTTGTAATAATGCCGTTTTTATCAACAATGTACGTCCAATAGGCATCCGTGCCATTCCAGGTTAATGAGCCTGTGGCTGTCAGGCTAACGGTATCAATAGTTTTCAAGGTGAGGGTCCAGGTACCACTCACGGGAGATGATGGCTGGGCTTCTGTTGGGTTATTACGGCCATAGCTTTTTCCAGTCCACGTTCCGCTCCATGTCCCGATAAATGATGGTAAAATGCTGGAAATGGTTTTGATCTTCACCGGCACGGGAATTTTTGTATAGTTAGATGCCAGGGGTGTATATACATTTAAAACGAGTGACGACCCAACAAGGCTAACCTTGCTATTTACAAAAGCCGGTTTAACACTAACCATAATGGTAGCGCTTGATCCGGCTGCTAACGATCCTGTCCCATTTGTAAAACTAAGAAATCCACCAAGCGCCCCATCATCTGCTACGGTATAATTCAATGTACTGCCCTGTGGGCCCGTATTGGTAATGATAAACGACTGGGAACAATTGTTGGGTAATAAAATGGTAAGCGGGGTTTGGGTAATGCTTACAATTGGCGGAACAACCGGAGGTGGATTTTTTTTAGTAGTATCCGAATTATTGTTTGATGATTTGTTTTGACCGTTGTTATCCTTTTGACAGGAATTTATCATAAACAATCCAAATAATATTAAGAGGATCAGTACCTGCTTTTTCATCTTTAAGGGGTATTCTTATATCCATTTCACTAATTAACTCATTATAGCGCTAAAATATTAGTTTATTAATAAGCTGATATAAAATTAGTTATAAAACGACCTTGCATCAAGGTACCCAAACGGATACTATGCAGTGCGCTATAAACTGCTGCCGTGGGTTAAAAATATCTATAAAAGTGCTTCATCTTACTCACTGATTGTGTCTTTACATTATTTTACAAATTGTAAATTTGCGGCACTAAAAAAACAATTAGTGTCAGAAGAAGGCAATAGTCAACCCAAACCAGATTCCTTTGCAGCGTTACGCTATAAAGATTTCCGCTCCTATCTCGGGATGCGTTTTTTCTTCACATTCGCCTACCAGATGCAGGCTGTAATTATTGGCTTTTACATTTATCAGCTTACAAAAAGTGCATTTGCATTAGGCCTGGTTGGTCTGTGTGAAGCCATACCTGCTATTGGCATTGCCATGTATGGCGGTTACGTAGCCGATAAATCTGAAAAGAGGAAAATGCTGCTCACCATATCGTGCCTGGTGTTTTTTGCTTCCATTGTAATGTTTACTGTTACTATGAAAAGCATGAGCCCTTACCTGCACAAAGGCTGGATAGTCCCCATTATATATTTTATGATATTTTTAAATGGATTAGCCCGCGCCTTTTATGGCCCGGCAACCTTTACCATATATGCGCAAAGCATCCCCAAAGAACTTTACCCCAATGGAAGTACCTGGAGCAGCTCAAGCTGGCAGATAGCTTCTATCCTTGGCCCTGCGGCAGGCGGATTAATTTATGGATTTTATGGAATAACAATTGCATTCAGCGTTATAATTGTTGTTCTGTTACTTTCAATTATACTTATCTACCTGTTACGCTCATACCCGCCTGTATTTATACCAAAAGAAAATATATGGATAAGCCTTAAAGAAGGTCTATCCTTTGTGTTTAACAGTAAAATGCTCATCTGGGCAATGAGCCTTGACCTCTTCTCTGTGTTTTTTGGGGGCGCGGTAGCTCTTTTACCTGTATTTGCCAATGATATTCTTAAAGTTGGCTCCGAGGGTTTGGGGATAATGCGTGCTACATCATCGCTTGGTGCTGTTTTAACTATGCTGGCAATGGCCAGGTTCTCGCCCATGGGTAAGCCCTGGCGCAATCTGTTGATCGCGGTCACAGGCTTTGGCTTATCCATTATATGCTTTGGCTTGTCACACAGCTTTTACTTATCGCTCGTGTTCCTGTTTACCGAAGGTGCTTTTGATAGCATCAGCGTTATTATAAGGGGTACCATTATGCAGCTATTAACGCCCGATCATATGCGTGGCAGGGTATCGGCGGTAAATTCTATGTTTATCGGCTCATCAAATGAGATAGGCGCCTTTGAATCAGGCACCGCTGCAAAATTATTAGGAACCGTTACTTCGGTTATTTTTGGCGGCACCATGACGCTGGCCATCGTCACCATCACTTTCTTTAAAACTAAAAAGCTAATCCCATTATCGCTAAACCAGATCCAGACCCCGGAGGCGGTGGCAGCTGAATAACAATTTATACCTAATAACTACATTATAGGTTAAGCTTATCTTTTTGGCATTCTTTCTGTTACATAACCTTTATTAAAAACCAACGTAAAAGGCATGTACAGTCTGTGCATGTTTATTATTTTATGGCCAGCCATATTTTAATTGCCGTTATAACCAAACAACCTGCTGATAAGAAAATTGGTAATGTTATATCCCTTCCGAAGATTTTTTGCATTGCGTTCGGCACTGTTATTCAGCATTTTATTATTGCTCAATAATGGGATAAATGCTCAAAACAAAGTAGTAAAATTCTCATCGCTCACTATTGAAAACGGTCTTTCTCAGAGCGATGTAAAATGCATTCTAAAGGATCACCTGGGCTTCATGTGGTTTTCAACCGATGATGGGTTAAACCGTTATGATGGCTATACATTTACTATTTACAGACACAACCCAAAGGATCCCCACTCACTGCCTGCTAACAACATCACTTATATTTTTGAAGATAAAGAGGGCAACATATGGATAGGTAGTGGAAACGGGGTAAGTGAATACAATCAAAACACCAATTCTTTTACCACGCTAATTTCAAAGAGGAATGATGAAAGCACGCTATCAAGCCCGGATGTGAACACCATTTTTCAGGATAGTAAAGATAACCTATGGGTAGGCACTTATTCCGGCTTGAATCTGCTCGACGCGAAAACGAAAAAATTCAAAAGATTTTTCTACACCAAAAATCACGATGATATAACAAACCATCATATTAACTCAATAACTGAAGATAATGAGAGTAACCTTTGGTTAGGCACCGACGGCGGGCTGATACAATTTAACTACAGCACTGGCTTTACAAAGCTTTTTTTGCATGGTGATAAAAATAGCTTAGGCAGCAACCAGGTAAACACACTGCTGAAAAACACCGACGGAAATTTATACATTGGCACGGCTGGCAACGGTCTTGACCTGCTTAATATCAAAACAAAAACATTTACCAATTTTTCACACCAGCCCGGCAATGCTAACTCATTAGTTAATAATAATGTATTTGCTTTAACACGCGGCGCCGGTAAAAAAATATGGGTTGGCACAGAGGATGGCCTCGACCTGTTTGATGAAAACAAAGGGATATTTACAAAATATGTCAGTGACAATAGGTCTACGGCTAGTGAAAATAACTCTATAAACTATATCTATAATAACGGTGGCATCTTATGGCTTGGAACTTATGAAGCAGGCGTAAGGTTTTATGATACCAATTTATCAATGTTTGATTACTTTCATAAAGATCTTTTCGGCGTTGATGGATTGAGCAATAATATAGTTACCTCGTTTGCCGAAACGGAGAAAGGGTACTGGATTGGTACCGACGGTGGCGGTTTAAACTTTTTAAACTCATCAACACAAAAATTCACACATTATCTTCCTCAGCCGGGAAATAAAAACTCCGTTAGCGGTAAGCATGTAATTAAATTACTGAATGATGGCCAAAAAAATCTTTGGATAGGATATTATGGGGCAGGCCTTGATTTAATGAACACCCAAGCCAAGACCTTTACCCACTATACGGTTGGCAACAAGCCAGACCAGGTAAGCGGCGCAAATGTTTTTGCCCTTGCCGAAGATAAAAGCGGAAATATTTGGGTAGGTATGGATGGTGTTGGAATAAACGTTATCAGCCACTCAAAAGTGATAAAGCGGTATCAATATACCTCGGCTGACACTACTCACTCTCTATCAAATAATGATGTAGAAACTATTTACAGAGACAGGGAAGATAACATTTGGGTGGGTACCTATGCCGGATTAAATCTTTACAATCCTGCTACCGATAATTTTACCCATTTTAAACCTTATAACAGCGGCCTTTCAAGCAACGTTATCATTTCGATATTTGAAGATACAAAGGGAAATATTTGGGTTGGCACTTTAGGAGATGGCCTTAATTTGTATGATAAAAATAAGAAAAACTTTTCGGCTCACATTTTTCCCGATGGATCGAACTATTCAATAATTAACAGCATTACCGAGGATGATAATGGTTTTATGTGGATTAGTACCAACGCTGGTATTATAAGCTTTAAACCTAATACAAATGAGTTTAAAAAATATACCATTTCAAATAACTTACAGGGCTATGAGTTTTTTATAGGCTCAGGCCTGAAGACTGGAAATGGCGAATTACTTTTTGGCGGGCATAACGGGTTTAACATAATTGACCCCTACAAATTGGCCACGAATAAAAGCAAACATGATGTTGTGTTTACAGATTTTCAGCTATTCAATAAAAATGTACCCATTGGCGAAAATTCTGTCCTTAAAAAGTCCATTACCCAAACCAAAGAGATCAGGCTTAATTACGCGCAATCTGTTTTTACTATTGAATTCAGCGACTTAAATTACACGCTGCCTGAAATGAATTCATATGCGTACATGCTGGATGGATTTGAAAAAAGCTGGAATTATGTGGGTTCGCAAAGAAAGACTACCTATACCAATCTGAACCCCGGGGAATATACTTTTAAGGTAAAAGCCGCCAATAGTGACGGCATATGGAATAATGCGCCTGCCACCATAAAAATTATTATAGTCCCACCTTTTTATATGACGTGGTGGTTCAGGGTAGCAATATTTCTTATAATCTGTTTGATAATTTACAGCTATTACCGCTATCGCATTTATGCCATAAAATCACAGAAAAAGGTACTGCAAAAACTAGTTAAGGAACAAACAGCCGAAGTGGTTAAACAATCGGAAGAACTGCAATCACAATCGGAAGAATTACAAACGCTGAATGAAGAACTGCAGTCGCAATCAGAAGAACTGCAATCACAATCTGACTATTTACAGGTGCTGAATGATGAGCTCCAGGAGCAAAAAGAACAAGAGCTGCAAGCACGTAAAGAAGCTGAAAAGGCCAATAAAGCCAAAAGTGTTTTCCTGGCTACTATGAGCCATGAGATAAGGACACCTATGAACGGCGTACTGGGAATGACATCGCTGCTTTGTGAAACACCATTAAATGCCGAGCAACGTGAATATGCTGACATTATCCGCGTTAGCGGTGAAAACCTGCTGAATGTAATTAATGATATCCTGGATTTTTCAAAAATAGAATCGGGTCAGATGGAACTCGATAATCACGAGTTTGACCTGAGGCATTGTATTGAAGATGCACTGGACCTTTTTTCAGAATCGGCTGCTAAAAAAGAGGTAAATCTGCTCTATCATATAGCAGATAAGGTGCCTGAAAAATTGATTGGCGATCAGTTACGCATAAGGCAGATCTTGCTAAACCTGGTAAGCAATGCCATTAAATTTACCAGCAAAGGTGAGATCCTGATTGAGGTAAACCTGCTTGAAAAGGATGGCAGCAACCTAAACCTTGGCTTTAAAATTAAAGATACCGGCATGGGCATCCCTAATGAAAAACTTAAACGCCTCTTTAAGGCATTTTCGCAGGTAGATGCCTCAACTACCCGCCTGCACGGCGGAACCGGCTTAGGCCTGGCAATATGTGAACGATTGGTTGAACTGATGGGTGGCAGTATTGCTATTGAAAGTGAACAGGGAAAAGGAACATCAGTAATATTTAATATAAAAAGCACCAAAGATGAAGAGGCAACTGAGGCGGCTATTGCCTGTAATGTATCCGGTGCCGTTGGTAACCGTGTTTTGGTAATTAATCAAAGCCCAAAAGTTTTGAATATTTTAGAAGATCAGCTAAAGAAATGGAAACTGACACCTGTTTGCGCATCAACTGCTAACGAAGCGTTAATGGATTTAACTGATGATGAAAAATTCGACCTGGTAATAACCGGTACTAATATTCCCGGTACAGATACCCTCGAGCTAACAAAGGCTATTAAAAATATCGACAAAAACATCCCCGTTATACTGATATGTTCTGTACTCGAAAAAAATAAAATCACCGATAAGTCTGTTAAAATATTATTAAAGCCTGTTAAGCAGCAGCAATTATGCAATATGATACAAACTGAGCTACTGCATAGTCAGCCTGTATCATCAGAAAAAATAACTACCATTTTACTTTCTGATCAATTCGCCAAAAAATTCCCAATGAACATATTGATTGCGGAAGATAATTTGATCAACCAAAAATTGATCACAAAAGTCATCAATAAACTGGGTTATAATCCGCAGGTGGTTAATAATGGAAACCAGGTGCTGGAAATAATTACCCATGACTTTTTTGATATTATATTAATGGATGTACAGATGCCTGAACTTGATGGCCTGGAAACTACCCGCATCATCCGAAAAAGCGAGCTGAAACAACCTTATATTATTGCTATGACAGCCAGTGCAATGGCCGAAGATAAAGCCGCCTGCGTAGATGCAGGGATGAATCACTTTATTTCAAAACCTATCAGCATCCAGGAGCTTGTTAAAGTTTTGGAGCGCTCATACATTGAAAAAGAAGTTGATCATTCGGTGTAAATTGATTTCGGATTTCGGATGTTCGATTTCGGATTTTGATGGTCATTCAGTGATTTATTCGCCCTGAAACTCCTCATCAACACTCTCCCTCAAATCATACAGCAGCCATTGTTTTTTGGCGATAGATTGTGTTTTTGATTTAAGCAGCTTTATAAAATCATCTACCCCTACCGGTTCGTTACCATTACCGTGGATCAAAACTATGCTGCCAGCCTGCGGCTGTTGCCCCTTGGCAAGCCATGCATCCGTACCTATTGGGATCAACCCAAAATCAGTGATCTCAAATACCAGCTTTTGATCAGATACAAGCCCCGGGAAGCGAAAAAACACGGAAGGTAATAAGCCATTTTTAAGCATAGCTATCTCGGTTTCCATCACTTCATAATTAATATTTGTTCCGGCCTCCAATAAGAAATTTTCTTTTAGCGGCAACTTAGCGCTCACGCGATGGTTAAAAGAATGATTTATCCAGGTAATATAAATTTCATGATCCTGCTGCATCTTTTTAAGCCAATCCAAATCCTGAGGGTGCTGCCGCATCCATACACCGGTAACTGATAAGGCTACAGGTACAGGATGCTCAACTTTTTTAAATTCTGCTATAATATCAGTAAAAATCCTTTTATCCAATGGCTTGTGCGATGGGCACAGATCGGCAGTTAAGCTTATCCCGGTTTGTTTGGGCATTCCGCTTTCAATCCCGGCATCCTGTATGTTTACCGATTGTTTTTCGGCCTTTTGCAGCGCTTTTATATAAGGTGTTGATTTAAAGAAGATCCTTGCCTCGTCCAGCGTCATCGGTTTAACCTCGTAAAAGCCAGGTTCATCAATTTTAGTTTCCAGCGTTTGCGGGTTCACCATCAAAAAATAGCTTTTGTTATCGTTATCAAATTCGCGGATGATCATCCAGTCCTGCGGGGCATGTTTGGCCCAGCCATAATAAACCCGGTAATTGGTAATTTTGGTGTAATTGGCCTGGGCATTGGCTAGTTGCTGAAAACAAACTAAGCTGAGAACTATTAAAATAAGGCGTTTTATATAATCAGGATCCATTTTTATCGGTGTTCCAGTTTTTACCTGTTACAATTGCAAGTATAACCAACAATGCCAGGAAAAAGATTTGCATGTAAAAGAATATTTCCGAAATATGGCTGAATGGATCAGGCTGAGGAGGGATAACTGTTGGTTGATGAGAAGGTAATGCCGAAAGCGGCGGATAAATTGTCCATCCTTTAAACTGACTTACTGTTTTTGACATTTTAGCCAGAGACCCAATAAATTTGGATAACTCCATATTAATAAAAAAGAGAGCTATCAATAATACAATGTTCTGAAGTCTTCTCTTATACCGGTAAAATGCCTCTTTAATTATATAAACAATAAAAATCAGCAGAAAAACAGGTAAACTTATAATGGATCCTGAAGAAACCACATAGGTATCATGAAGATTTATGTCGAATTGAGCCTTCCCAAAGAAAATAACTAATAAGCGAATCAATAAGACTGATGCAATTAGTATAGCAAGCTCAATAAGGAAAGGCTTCAATTTCATTATGTGAATATAAACTTATCCTTTAGTATTTTAAAATTGATTAAACCACATCATTGCTAAAATTCAGATTTAGTCTTTAAGTTTGTATACACAAGACTTTCTATTTGGAAACTGTTAACAATCCGAAATCGAACATCCGAAATCCCCAATAAACATGACTCGTCTATCTGTCAATATTAATAAAATAGCCACCCTGCGTAACTCGCGTGGCGGCAATAACCCCGATCTTATCCAGGTTGCCAAAGACTGTGAACGTTTTGGCGCACAGGGAATAACTGTACATCCGCGACCCGATGAAAGGCATATCCGTTACCAGGATGTTTTTGATCTGAAAAAAATAGTTACAACCGAGTTTAATATCGAGGGCAATTGCCAGGAACAAAAATTTATTGACCTGGTATTGGCTAACAAACCTGAACAGGTTACGCTTGTGCCGGATATACTAGAACAGATCACCTCCAATCATGGCTGGGACACCATTACCAATCAACAATATTTAACTGACATGATAAAGGTATTTAAAAATGCCGGCATCAGGGTTTCCATATTTGTTGACCCGGTTGTTGAAATGGTTGAAGGCGCCGCCAAAACCGGCACCGACCGCATTGAACTTTATACCGAAGCTTATGCGCATCAGTACCAAAACAATAAAGAACTTGCAATAGCACCCTATATAAAAGCAGCGGCAGCTGCTAAAGCATCAGGCCTTGGCATTAATGGAGGGCACGACCTCGACCTGCAAAACCTTAAATATTTTGCAGAGAATATTCCGGGCCTGGATGAGGTAAGTATTGGGCATGCACTTATCAGCGACGCCTTATATTATGGGTTGGAGAATACTATTCAAATGTATTTGCGCTGTTTAGATCTGAACCGGTAATTGATATAAAAACGGCCGGCATTTAAATTAAATACCGGCCATTTTGTTAAAAAAGCTTACCAGAAAAAATATTCTGATTACGCTGTTTCTTGTTAGGCATCATTGCAGCAAATCAAATACTGTGCTGTCTGACAGTATTGGATTTCATTAGGCGTGTAAGTACACCCATAAGTTAACAGCGCTGGCAGAGGTCCGCAAGTGCATCCTGGCGGCAGTTGTAACTTTCCACCATTTACATTTTTCATTTCATTTCTGGTCAGTTTTTTCATTTGGTTTAGTACATAAGTCGTTTTGACCCTGGTTTTGATATCGGTACAGGGTTCAGCTACCGTAGAGAGCTCTTTCTGTTTAAATGGTAGTTAAATTGTTGAATACACATTTTTAACTGTCATATATAATTTGCTTAAAATCTGTTGCTTTTTTATTTGTGATTAATGGTTAAGGTTAATAACCTAAGATATACAAAAACAAGCGAACGAAGAAATAAATGTTTAAACATTTTCTAATCAGGTAATAAATATGAACTTTCTATCGGCGCATAGCATCAATATTTTGTAACAGGATTTAAATTCCATCCTAAACTCAAATCACGGATCGGCCTATAAATCACCAGCTTGAATGCCAATTCCATCTTACTGTAAAATCCCTAACATTAGGTTAACGTAATTGATACTCATTATCTAAAATTGTACCTTTGCACCAAAATAACTGACCACCCATTTGATGAAGTTGAATATTGATTACCAGGAAAAATTCCAGTCGCGTCATATAGCTCCAAACGAAGCTGATACCGCACAAATGTTAAAAGCTGTTGGCGTAAATTCATTGGACGAATTGATCGCTCAAACTATTCCGGAAAAGATAAGATTAAAAGCACCGCTTAATCTTCCGCCGGCAAAAAGCGAGTTTGATTATTTAAACACGCTGAAACAAACCGCATCAAAAAACAAAGTATTTAAATCACTTATTGGCCAGGGCTATTATGATGTTATAGTGCCGGGAGTCATCCAGCGTAACATTCTTGAAAACCCCGGCTGGTACACCCAATATACCCCCTACCAGGCCGAAATTGCACAAGGCCGCTTACAGGCATTGTTAAACTTCCAAACCATGGTAGTTGATCTAACCGGGATGGAAATTGCCAATGCATCATTGCTTGACGAAGGCACAGCTGCTGCTGAAGCTATGTTTATGCAATACAGCCTTCGCAAAAATCAAAACGCAAATGTATTTTTTGTATCAGAGGAAGTATTTCCGCAAACCATCGATATTTTAAAAACCCGCGCACAACCTTATGGCATTGAATTATTAATTGGCGATCACCAAACTGTTGAGCTTACCGACAATATGTTTGGCGCTATAGTTCAATACCCTGCGGGTAACGGTGCGGTTTATAATTATACTGACTATGCTGCAAAAGCCCATGAAAAAGGCATTAAGCTTACTGTAGTTGCCGATATAATGAGCCTGGTGCTGTTAACCCCTCCCGGCGAATGGGGTGCTGACATTGTTGTTGGCTCAACCCAGCGCTTTGGCGTACCAATGGGCTTTGGCGGACCTCATGCTGCATTTTTTGCTACTAAAGAAGAATACAAACGCTCTATCCCCGGCCGCATAATCGGGGTTACTATTGATAGCGCAGGCAACTATGCTTTGCGCATGGCGCTTCAAACGCGCGAGCAGCATATCCGCAGGGATAAGGCTACTTCAAACATTTGTACCGCGCAGGCATTGCTGGCTATTATGGCGGGTATGTATGCCGTTTATCACGGTCCTGCGGGTGTTAAGCTCATTGCCGAAAGAATCCACGGACTAACTGTTTTACTGGCTGAGTCATTAAAGCAATTAGATTATGAGCAACTGAACGAAGCTTATTTTGATACGCTGAAATTTGATTTGGGTGTGTTGGCAAGTCCGGTGCATGCAGAGGCTATCAATAACCAGATGAACTTTAACTATAAAGGTTCGGTTGTTACCATTTCTGTTGATGAAACTACATCACCGGAAGATATTAAAACCATTGTTCGCTTTTTTGCCCGCGTAAAAGGCAAAACTTTGAATGATGTAAGCTTTGATGAGCTTAAGGCAAACCTTACAACAGTTATCCCTGCTGATCTGCAACGCAAATCAGCATACTTAACCCATGCATTATTTAACTCGCACCATTCAGAGCATGAAATGCTGCGTTATATCAAATCGCTGGAGACAAAAGATCTTTCACTTTGCCATTCAATGATCGCTTTGGGTTCATGTACAATGAAGCTGAATGCAACTACTGAAATGGTTCCTGTAACCTGGGCCGAGTTCAGCAAGATGCACCCCTTTGCACCAACCGACCAGGTAGGCGGCTATATGCAGCTATTTGATGAGCTGAATAACTGGCTGAGCGAGATCACCGGCTTCGCAGCTATGAGCTTACAGCCAAATGCAGGCGCACAAGGCGAGTATGCCGGTTTAATGGTGATTCGTGCTTACCATAGCGATCGTGGCGACAGTCACCGTAATATCGCCTTAATTCCATCATCAGCACACGGAACCAACCCTGCATCAGCAGCAATGGCCGGGATGAAAATTGTTGTGGTTAGATGCGATGATAACGGAAATATTGATGTTGCCGATTTAAAAGCGAAAGCCGAACAATATAAAAATGAGCTTTCCTGTTTGATGGTTACTTATCCGTCAACACATGGTGTGTTTGAAGAGTCGATCATCGAGATCTGCGAGATCATCCACGCAAATGGCGGCCAGGTTTATATGGATGGCGCCAACATGAACGCTCAGGTAGGCCTAACAAGCCCGGCTAATATTGGCGCCGACGTTTGCCACCTTAACTTACACAAAACATTCTGCATCCCGCATGGCGGTGGCGGTCCTGGTATGGGCCCTATCGGCGTAGCAAAACACCTGGTTCCTTACCTACCAGGACATGCGGTTGTTGATATTGATAAAGGCAAATCAATCCACGCGGTGTCATCGGCTCCATGGGGGTCAGCTTCTATCCTCATCATCTCTCATGCTTACATAGCTATGATGGACAGCGAAGGCTTAACCAATGCAACCCGTTATGCCATCCTGAATGCCAACTATATAAAAACCCGCTTACAACACCACTACCCTGTGTTATACACAGGTGCCAATGGCCGCTGTGCGCACGAAATGATCCTGGATTGCCGCTCATTCAAGAGTTTCGGCATCGAGGTTACTGATATAGCCAAGCGCTTAATGGATTATGGTTTCCATGCGCCAACCGTATCATTCCCTGTTGCAGGTACCGTTATGGTTGAGCCAACAGAATCAGAACCAAAGCATGAGCTTGACCGCTTCTGCGATGCTATGATCTCCATCCGTCATGAAATTGACAATGTAGAAAAAGGCCTGTCTGACAAAACTGACAACCCATTGAAAAATGCTCCGCATACCGCATCGGTAATTACAGCAAATGAATGGGAGCATCCGTACAGCCGTCAAAAAGCTGCATTCCCGCTGCCTTACGTTGCTGCCTATAAATTCTGGCCATCGGTTGGTCGTGTAAACGATACTTATGGCGACAGGACGCTGATCTGCAGCTGCCCGCCTTTAACAGACTACGAGTTTGAAGAAAGCGAAATAACAACCCCGGAATACGGAACGTGAGATTGAAGTGCGGATTTCTGATGTGCGAATGTGCGGATGAAGTTGGCAGATATTTATAAAATAAGAAAGCCGTTGGATATAATCGTCCAACGGCTTTTTTGTTCTATAAAAACTTACGAAGTTTTAGAAACTTCGTAAGTTTAACTTCAACACCCAACAAAAAACCCCGGCTAAATAAATAACCGGGGTTTTCTTATTCCCCCTTTAGGGGGCCAGGGGACCTTTATTTTACTTCTTCAAAGTCAACATCTGTAACAGTGTCGGCATTGCCTTCTGCATGTGGTGCACCTGCGCCGCCTTCTGCACCTGGCTGAGCCTGTCCTGCATCACCTGCGGCTTTGTACATCTCTTCTGATGCTACGTTCCAGGCATTGCTTAATTCAGCTTGTGCTGTATCAATATCGGCAAAGTTTTTAGCTGCATAAGCTTCTTTCAACTTTGTTAAACCTTCTTCGATAGGGCCTTTTTTGTCAGCTGAAATTTTGTCACCATATTCTTTCAGTTGTTTTTCTGTCGAGAAGATCAGGGCGTCGGCAGCGTTCAGTTTTTCAACTTCTTCTTTTGCCTTTTTGTCAGAATCAGCATTTGCTTCAGCTTCGTCCTTCATCTTTTTGATCTCGGCATCAGTTAAACCTGAAGATGCTTCAATACGGATCTTCTGCTCTTTACCGGTAGCTTTATCTTTTGCAGATACATGCAAGATACCGTTGGCATCAATATCAAAAGTTACTTCAACCTGTGGTACGCCACGCGGAGCCGGTGGTATTCCATCCAAGTGGAAACGGCCAATTGTACGGTTACCCGATGCAATAGGGCGCTCACCCTGTAATATATGGATCTCTACTGATGGCTGGCTATCAGACGCAGTTGAGAAAACTTCCGATTTTTTGGTAGGGATAGTAGTGTTAGACTCTATCAATTTGGTCATTACACCGCCCATAGTTTCAATACCTAATGAAAGCGGGGTAACATCTAACAACAATACATCCTTAACTTCACCGGTTAATACACCACCCTGGATAGCTGCACCAATAGCAACCACTTCATCAGGGTTAACACCTTTTGAAGGTGCTTTGCCAAAGAATTTTTCAACAGCTTCCTGTATCGCAGGGATCCGGGTTGAACCACCTACTAAAATCACTTCGTCAATATCAGAAGTGCTTAAACCTGCATTTTTCAATGCTGATTTACAAGGTTCTATAGTACGTTTTATCAGGCTGTCAGCCAGTTGCTCAAATTTAGCACGGGTTAAAGTTTTAACAAGGTGCTTAGGCACACCGTCAGAAGCGGTAACGTATGGTAAGTTAATTTCAGTTTGAGCTGAGCTTGATAACTCGATCTTAGCTTTTTCAGCAGATTCTTTTAAACGCTGTAAAGCCATTGGATCTTTACGCAGATCAACACCTTCGTCGCTTTTAAACTCATCAGCCATCCAGTCGATAATAACCTGGTCAAAGTCATCACCACCAAGGTGTGTATCACCATCAGTTGATTTTACTTCAAAAACGCCATCACCTAATTCAAGGATTGATACGTCATGTGTACCACCACCGCAATCAAATACGGCAATTTTCATATCCTTGTGCGTTTTGTCAAGGCCGTAAGCCAGGGCAGCAGCAGTAGGTTCGTTTATTATACGGCGTACTTTTAAACCTGCAATTTCACCTGCTTCTTTAGTAGCCTGGCGTTGTGCATCATTAAAATAAGCCGGTACGGTAATAACCGCTTCAGTAACTTCATGACCCAAAAAGTCTTCAGCTGTTTTCTTCATTTTTTGAAGGATCATTGCTGAAATTTCCTGTGGAGTATACATGCGGTCGCCAATTTCAACACGCGGGGTGTTGTTATCGCCTTTAACCACTTTGTAAGGTACCCGTGATGCTTCTTTAGTAACCTCGTTAAACTGGTTACCCATAAAGCGTTTTATAGAATAAATAGTTCTTGTTGGATTAGTGATTGCCTGACGTTTAGCCGGATCACCCACTTTACGCTCGCCATTGTCAACAAAAGCCACTACAGACGGCGTAGTACGTTTACCCTCGCTGTTGGCAATAACTACAGGCTCGTTACCTTCCATTACTGCAACGCAGGAGTTAGTTGTTCCTAAGTCGATTCCAATTATTTTAGACATATGATTATATTTTCTTGATTGATTATTTGTATTACAACCTATTTAACAAGGGTTGTGCCAATTTAGGTTTGGCAGAAAAATTAAGGTGAAAGAGGAAAGGGAAAAGGCAAAAGGTAAAAATTAGTCAGTAAAGTGCATTAAAACGGTGACAGGTTGGCAGAAATTATGAAAGGCAGGTTAATACATGAGCAAGGCTAAAATATTAGCCATTTTCTGCAATTAACAGAAAATGGCTAACGTGTTTTTTTGCTATGTGCAATCAGAAGCATTCAGGCATATAAGGCCTTTAGGGCCTCCGCATGCTAAAAGCCCTGCACAGCAACCATACTGATAGGCAACACCCGCTTGTCCGTAAGCAGCACAACCAGGGTATTTACCACCCTGAATTTTTTTCATCTCTTTTTTTGTGAGAAGAGTCCCAAAATTAGTTTTCATATTTATTGATTTAGTTCTTGGCCCTGGTTTAAAGGTACAAGGCTCATTACCCTGAAGTCAGTTACAATAAAACGTAATAAGTAAAACAATTGTCACCAGGCTTACCCGGCGGCACTTGTTAAGATTTAATTAAGCAATGCCAAAACAAGGATCGCTTGGCGGTTCACATTTATGTGTTGTGCCCGGGCATTGGCTAAGGCCGGTACAACATCCCAGTGAGTAGGCATTTCCATTTTGGCCTTGTCCCCCACAACCGGGGAATTTACCGCCTTGAACAGCTTTCATTTCTTTTTTAGAAAGTGGTTTTCCTAAGTTAGATTTCATTGTTTATTTGTTTAGTTTCCGGCCCTGGTTTATTAAGGTACAGGGCTCAATACCTATTTTGGATGATTTGTAATAACAAGTTTTAAAACATTAACAAAAGCTCCCTTTAATAAGCCGGGCAATTAGCAGGGTATTGGCAGGTATTACTTGGAGGGCATAGAACCAATCCTGTTGTATAATAACAACAACCTAACGTGTAAGCGGCTGCAAGCTGCCCTGCCTGGGTAGCACACCCTTGTATCTTACCGCCCAGAACAGCCTTCATTTCACTTTTAGAAAGTGGTTTTCCTAAATTTGATTTCATAGTTTGTTTTACTTTTTGACTTCGGTTTTTAAAGAGGTACAAAGCTCACTACCTTTTAAGGATAATAGAGGATTAAAATAAATCGTTCCACCTGAATCAGCTCTTTTGAATAAATTTAGCAATTGGTACATGGAGGACAACCGCCTGCAGGCTCGCATAAATTATTAACCGTACATTTAATAAGGCCTGTGCAGCAACCTAATGAATAGGAATTGCCATTTTGCCCTTGTGCGGCACATCCTGGCAATTTGCCACCCTGAACTTCTTTCATCTCTTTTTTAGTAAGAGATTTTCCTAAATTTGATTTCATAAAAATTAATTTGTTTTTGGCCCTGGTTTTAAAGAGGTACTAGGCTCATTACCTTTTGGGCTGATCTATATTTTATAGGGGATCATCAATAAAAATAAAGTAAAATAGCCTTAAGCAAATACGTCCAACAGGGCTGTGATTGCGTTTAGGTTGTTATAAATCTACATATACTTGTCTGACAAAACAAAATTTTATATATGATTTAATATAAATAATACATTCGAAAATGTATTATCCTCTGCATGCCTGTTAAAGAATAGCGGGGGCCTGCAATAATTAATGATAATAATATTTGTATTGACATCAAAAATAAACGCCTCTGTTACAAAACCAGCTAAACAGGCAGATTACTTCGCCTGGAATTGTATAACAATAGCCTAATCCACATGGCTAGCCTTTCAATCAAAAATTGAACTGACTTTTTATTGTTATTAAATGCAAAAATCTAATGTTTTTTATCGAATCAGAACGGTTACGGATGATCCCGTTAACACATGAATTATTGCAGTTGCTGCATACTAACAGACAAACTATGGAACTAGCCTTGGGCTTAAATATCTCAAACCCGCAAATAAACGATTTTTATAAAAAAGAAATTGACGATGCCATGATTAACTTCTAGCTGCCAAAAACACTGGCAAACCCCAAGGCTTATAAATGGTATACAGATTGGGAGATCATCTTAAAAAGCGCCAACATGTCTGTAGCCGGTATGGGCTTTAACGGCGAGCCAAATAAAAATGGAGAAGTGGAAATTGGCTATATGATCAATGAGCAGCACCAAAATAAAGGTTATGCGACTAAGGCGCTACAGTTATTAATTAAATGGGCATTTACTCATAATGCGGTTAAGGCTATAATTGTGCACACTTATGCTGATAATCTGCCTTCGATGAAGATCCTTATTAAATGTGGTTTTGAGGAAGTTGAGAAAGATAGAGATGGATTGTTGACCTATAGCTTAAAAAAGAGGGTGTCATAAATCCTAAACCCCGCTATTGATGGTAGGATTTAAGAAAAAACGCCCCACTCAAAATGAGCGGGGCGTTTTTATATCCTTGAAAGCGATTAATTATTCGCCTTTCTCAGCATTTTCTTCGTTTGCAGCTGGTGCTTCAGGAGCTTCAGCAGCAGGCGTTTCTGCTACAGGGGCTTCAGCAACCGGTGCAACTTCAACAGCTTTTTCTTCAGCTGGTGCGGCAGTTTTAGCAGCAGGCTCAGCGGTTTTTGCTTTTGCAGAACCACCACGGCGACGTGTTGATTTCTTCTCAGTTTTAACTACATCATTACCATAAACAGTGTTGTAATCTACTAACTCGATCATTGCCATTTCAGCGTTATCACCTAAACGGTTTTCCAATTTGATGATACGTGTGTAACCACCCGGACGGCTGGCTATTTTCTCAGCTATTTCGCGGAACAGGATGCTAACAGCATCTTTATCCTGCAGGTAGCTAAATACTGTACGGCGTGAGTGTGTAGTATCGCTTTTTGATTTTGTAAGAATTGGCTCAACATATCCGCGTAAAGCTTTTGCTTTAGCTAATGTTGTAGTAATACGCTTGTGTAAGATAAGCGAAGTGGCCATGTTACTCATCATCGCCTTACGGTGACTGTTAGTACGGCCTAAATGGTTAACTTTTTTTCCGTGTCTCATTGTATTTTGTTGTTTGTGGCACGTGCATACCGTCGGACGGCGTTACCGTCAAGTCCTCGGAATTATGCCGATGTCAGTGATTAGTTAATTAGAGATCAGAGATTGGTCACCAGCCGACCCCAAATCTTTATTGTTATTATAAAATAAGAAGAGGTTAGCGACAAGTTCTAATTAACTAATCTCTAACCTCTAATCAATATGTTATTCTTCGTCTAACTTAAATTTCGACAGGTTCATACCAAAAGATAAACCTTTTGATTTAACCAGGTCCTGAATTTCAGTTAATGACTTTTTACCAAAGTTTCTGAACTTAAGCATGTCAGCTACGTCATATGAAACTAAATCAGCCAGGCTGCGGATGTCGGCAGCTTTAAGGCAATTTAATGCACGTACAGAAAGGTCAAGATCAACCAACTCAGTTTTAAGGATCTTACGCATGTGTAAAATTTCCTCGTCAACTTCTTTGGTTTCTTCCTTAGCCTGTGCTTCAAGCATCATGTTCTCATCGCTGAACAACATAAAGTGCTGGATAAGGATCTTAGCCGCTTCTTTAAGTGCATCTTCAGGATGAATAGAGCCATCAGTGGTAATATCCAGAACTAATTTTTCATAGTCTGTTTTTTGTTCCACACGATAGTTCTCAATAGTATATTTTACGTTTTTGATTGGAGTGTAAATAGAATCAATAGCTATTACACCTACATTAGCGTCAGGGTTTTTGTTTTCTTCGCTAGCTACATAGCCACGGCCTTTGCTAACGGTAAGCTCAATTTCAAGCGTTACTGATGAATCCATGTTACAGATCACAAGATCCGGATTTAAAACAGTAAAGTTATTTGAGAATTTAGTGATATCACCCGCACTAAAAGCATCCTGGCCATTAATGATAACAAATATCTTTTCGCTGTCGCCAGATTCACCTGATTTTTTAAACCTTACCTGTTTTAGGTTAAGTATAATTTCGGTTACATCTTCAACAACACCTTTTATGGTTGAAAACTCATGCATCACTCCTGAAAAACGAACTGAAGTGATCGCATAACCTTCAAGTGATGAAAGTAAGATA
>Ga0206981_10157_pt1 | contig 20712 bp, 19 predicted proteins | sample Alteio_BWMinCont_17_FD_153312 | JGI IMG/M metagenome (GOLD analysis project Ga0206981, IMG submission 153312) | Enriched cells from forest soil in Barre Woods Harvard Forest LTER site, Petersham, Massachusetts, United States -... | ecosystem: Environmental > Terrestrial > Soil > Temperate forest >... | reverse complement strand
GTGCGATTCTCGATAAAAAAACCCTGGATATACCCATAAAAGAAGTAATGAATGTTAAGCCAACATCGGTTCTGGTTAGCACTTCACAACAAGAAATGATCGCACTAATGCCATACATTCATCCCTATTTTTTCCGCCGGGTTTTTTGCTACAATCCATTGACTCGGAACATCTTTCGTAACTACGGCACCTGCCCCTACAATTGCATTATTTCCAATTTTGACGCCAGGCATCAAAACAGCTCCCGCTCCAATGAATGCAGATTCACCAATTGTTACATCACCACATACTATTGAAGCGGGAGAAACGAAGGCATGTGAGTGAATTATGCAATCATGTTCTATGGTTGCACCTGTATTGATAACGACATTATCTCCCGCTTTAACTCGATTCTGTAAAACAGATCCTGCCATCACTTGGAAACCTTCACCCAAAATACAATTCTTCCCGATATTAGCTGTAGGGTGTTTAATTGATATAAATGAAAATCCTCGCCTTGTCATTTTATTGAAAAGCATTTGTCGATCCACTATTCTCGGATTTGCGCCCAGTCCATTAACGAGAAAAACTTCCGCCACAGAAGCATCATTTAACTTATCATTTTCATCCAACACGGGTATTCCAAAAACTTGTTCGTGTAGTTTCAGCTTTGGATCAAAAATTCCAGTTACTTTGACATCATTTTCTAACAAAGTGTCCAAGACAACTCGGCCGTGACCACCTGCTCCTAACAAATATATAAGTTTAGTCACTACAGTATCTCGTCTGGCTCATAGCAACGCGTACTAACTTGCCCAAGCATTTTCCATAGATCAAAAGGAGATATCCCTGTTCCTGGTCTTTTACATGTTAAATTATCCATAGTTAGCGTCTCACCCGCTGCGATAATCTTATCTGCCACTAAACTCTTACGAGCAATGCTGCGGTTCTTTAATTCAGACATACTTGGACGCTTAATACCATCACCTAACGCTAACTCAATTTCACGTATATTAGATATCATTAACATCAATTCATGCGGTTCTAATGATGCTTTGTGATCGGGCCCCGGCAAGCTACGATCTAAAGTAAAATGCTTTTCAATTACCTTCGCGCCAAGAGCAACAGCTGCCAATGCAATATGAATACCCGCTGTATGATCAGAATATCCCACTGGCAGACCAAAAGCAGCAGACATTGTTTCTATTGACCGAAGATTAACTTCATTAAAAGGCGCAGGATATTCAGTTGTGCAATGAAGTAATGTGACATTTTCCCTTAGTATCTGCTGCCCTCTTTCAGAGATATATGCAAACTCAAATTCTTTCGTGGACGGGACAGAACTTTGTGGATTCATAAAGCCATACGCTATCACTCCGAGAGCTGCTTCAATTTCCGATAACGTGCACATTCCTGTAGAAAGAATAATCTTTTTAGAAAAACGGGCGATGTCCAGTAAAAAAGGCGCATTCGTTATTTCGCCAGATGGAACTTTTATGGTTTGGAGACCTAATTCTTCAGAAAGAAATTTTAAGCTTTCCACATCAAATGGCGTCGAGAGAAATTGTATATTGCGTAATTTAGCATGTTGAATCAGTTGATGATGATCATTCCGGCTTAACTCAAGTTTACGTATCATGTCAAATTGACTTTCGCTGCTATCAGTCGTTTCTATTTGATAAGCAGCCTTCGGAGCATGCAAGCTTACTAATTTTTCGGCTTTAAACGTTTGAAATTTTACTGCATTTGCCCCAGCTTCTGCTGCAACATCAATTAACTGTTTTGCTAGTTCTATATCACCGTTATGGTTTACACCTGCTTCAGCAATAATAAAAGTCGACACTTTAGATTCCACCATAGATTCAACCATACTCAATATTATGAAAAGATTTCTGAATACTTAATTCAACACTTTTTAGCACTTCCTTTATCTTAAATCCAACATTACCCTGACCATATAAAGATTTTGTGTCGGGTAATTTCTTGCAGAACTGTTCAGATAAAGCATATTTTATTGCTTTAATAATTTCGTCTCGTTGTACTGTAGCATCAATAACAGAGGATGCTTTTAGTCTACCTTTTTGACGGTCACCAATGTTCACCGTTGCCTTTTTGAGTGCAGGTGTTTCTATTAATCCGCTCGAAGAATTTCCAAGGACTACATCAGCCTCACGCATTAAACTCAAATATCGTTGCTGTCCCAGTGAAATAAAAGATTTGGCACGTTCTTTGTTTAAAGAAATCCACTCATTTATCCGCTTGATTAACACTCGGCCGCCGGCGTCTGCATTGGGAAAAGTAAATATCACTGTAGCGTTAGGAAATTCATCCAAGGCATAGAACAATTCATTCATTGAACTCAACGGATCTTGGTGGCTCAATGTCTCCGGATGGTAAGTTACCAGGAATAAAGGAGAGCCTAACTGTATATCAAATAATTTTTCAAGCTCTTCACGAGCAAGCCATTTCATCTGGGGTAAATGATCTAATCCAATGGCACCAAAATTAAATACTCTTGCTGGTGCTTCACCAAGCTGTATTACTCGTTTTCGATAGGATTCTGCTGCGACAAAATGCCACTGAGCCATTTTTGTTACCGCATGACGGATACTGTCATCACACGCACCTTCTGATAACTCTCCACCATGAATATGAGCAATTGGAATGCAAGCAATCAATGCAACTTGTGCCGCAGCGAGAATTTCAAAACGATCACCTAATACCACTAAAATATCTGGTTTCAATCTTTCTAGTGCATCGGCAAAACCAATCACTCCTAACCCCATTGATTTAGCAATTCCCGTGTGAGTGTCGGATGACAATAGCATCTCAACTTTAGCATCAATCTTAAAACCATCTTTTTCAATTTCTCGATAGGTGAAACCAAATTCTGGCGATAAATGCATACCTGTTGCAATGATATTCAGCTGCAAATCTGAATCACTCGAAACTTCCTTCATCAACGAGGAAAGTAATCCATATTCAGCTCGGGTACCTGTAACAACCATTATTTTTCGCATTACGTTACGCTCAACAATTTAGGACTACTTGGCAAGTTAATCAAACTAGCTTCCAAGCGCTCAGCTATAGGAAGTGAAGAGCGCGGGCAATCTTTATACATGGGTAACTTGTGAAGTAAACCCCAAGCCGGGCGACATTGATAGCCTGCAGCATTAGCTTTAGCAATCAAATCATCACGTGTTGAAATATCAGGCTTATTTAAGCGGATCGTATTTAGCCAATAATTGCTACAACAACCTTGAGGTTCATTTACAAAGGTATATTGATCTCCATTGGCAAATATCCGTTGATAACGTGCAGCAAGTTCACGTTTTTTGGCTAAAAAAAGCGATAATCTCTCCATCTGTGCGCAACCAAGTGCCGCATTTATGTTAGGTAAGCGATAGTTCCACGCGACTGAATCATGAAGTATTTCCCAAGGATGCGGTTTTTTTGCTGTCGTTGTTAAGTGCTTGGCTTGACGAGCTAACTCTGCGTTGTTAGTTAAAATAGCGCCACCACCACCGGTCGTAATAATTTTATTTCCATTGAAACTAAGTATCCCTATCAAGCCAAAATTTCCTGTGTGTCGACCTTGATAGGTAGACCCCAAGGATTCGGCAGCATCCTCAACCACGGGTAACCCATATCTTTCTGCTAAGTTTAACAACGACTCAATATTCATGGGGTGACCATAAGTATGCATTGGAACAATGGCAGCGATTCGACGGCCCGTTTTGATATTTATCATTCCTTGACTCGTTACTTCACCAATCTTACTTAAATACTCTTCTAGAGCCCATGGATCCATTCCCATGGTATTTAATTCGCTATCAACAAAATGAGGAATAGCTCCACAATGTGAAACAGCATTTGCAGTAGCAACGAATGAAAGTGCTGGCACTAAAACTTCATCACCCAATTTAACTCCAGCAAGCATCAGTGAAATATGTAAAGCAGCTGTACCATTTACTACAGCTACTGCATATTTAGCGCCCGTATATTCAGTAAGCATAACTTCAAATTGATTAGTGTACTCACCAATTGAAGAAACGAAAGTAGAGTCAAGACAATTTTTGAGGAGTGTCCATTCATTACCAGAAAATTCAGGTTCGTGCAGAGGAATAGGGCTTTGCGGCTTTCCAAGAATTTTTTCTAATTCTTGAATAAATATTTTATCAATTGAATTCACGGTTGTAGTCATATTAAATGTTATAGCAATCTGCTTTATAGATTTTTAAATTAGAAGGATTGATGAACCATTCTACCGTTTCTGACAACCCCCGCCTTAATCCTTCCTTACTTCCATAATGAGGATTCCATCCAAACAATTTCTTAGCCATGCTATTATCGGCCCAGAGACGTTGTACTTCAGAATTTTCTGGTCGCATACGAATTTCATCTGTAATAATTTCAATTTCTTTATTCATTATTTCCGCAATTAAATTTACAGTATCACCTACTGAAATTTCAAAATTACTACCAAAATTAACTACTTCGCCTAATCCAGAATCGGAATTCAGTGCAGAAATAAAACCTTCTACCGTATCCCGCACATAATTAAAATCGCGCGTAGGAGAAACACTTCCTAATTTAATATGCCTTTTTCCGTTAGCAATTTGCGTGATTATAGTTGGTATAACTGCGCGAGCAGATTGGCGGGGACCATATGTATTAAATGGACGAACAATAACGACTGGTAAGTCAAATGATGAATAAAAAGAATAAGCTAGTTGATCCGCTGCAATCTTAGTTGCTGCATAAGGGGATTGTGCTTGTAGTGGATGTCTTTCTGTAATAGGCACAAATTGAGCTGTACCATAAACCTCACTTGTTGATGTATGAATGACTCGTCTCACTCCTAACTCACGAGCAGCTTGTAGAATATTTAACGTACCTTTGACATTTGTATCAACATAAGAATCCGGAGAGTGATAAGAATACGGGATTGCTATTAATGCTGCTAAATGCAGCACTGCATCGCATCCTCGCATTGCAACCTTTACTCCATGTGGATCGCGAATGTCACCGCTAAAAATTTCAAATTCACTTTTGATTGAAGGATCGCAATGATCTAACCAACCCCATGAGTTAAATGAATTATAAAGAACAAATGCTCGAACATTATGGCCTTTACGCACTAATGCTTCAGTAAGATGTGAGCCAATAAACCCATCTGCGCCAGTGATTAAGATATTATGTTTAGTCACGTTTGAATCCATCATTATATATTGCCTCTACAAGTCGCATTGTTTCAAATGCTTCTTTGAGTGAAGGTAGGTTATGTGCTTCACCCTTAATGGCTTTAACTGCTTCTTCGGCTTGTTGGTAAAGACCCGGTTTGAATTGCACATCACAAGTATGGGGTTCCACGAGTTCAAGTTTTCGTGAACCGTAATTTTGAACTGCAACCTGTTCAAGCGGTCTGAGCTCCCAGCGTTTTTCTTTGGTTGTCACTGTAACAGCCCAAGGCCCAGGTCGATTCCAAGCTGCGTGATAAAAACCTATATCTCCCGATGAAAAACTGAGCTTAGCCGCAACAAAACAAGGATTTTCTGCATCCCAACGAATAATTGGAATGACTTCTATTATTTCACCTCTACCAAAAATCTTGAAATAATCGATCAGATGAATAGAATTAGCATACATCCAATTCTTAATGACCAAATCAGGCTGTCCTAATTGTCGCGCTTGAATCTGATCTTCCTGATCAAAAACGTGAATTAATCGTTGGTCTGTATGATTGGCTAGATCAGAAAGCACAAACTTCGTACTACTGTAATGCCTTCGATTCAAAGCTACAAAATCTTTTCTTTGATTATTTTGGGAAAGCCACATTATTTTTTCAGCATCTATAACATTGTAGCCTGCCGGTTTTTCAATTAAACAAACCCATGGATATTTAAATGTTGCTTCACAGACTTCTCGAACAGACAATTCAGGAACCGCAATAACGACAAGATCTGCTTTTGTTTTTTTAAATAACAAATCAATTGAATCGCAGACTTCATCAATTTTAAATTCTGAAGCTAATGCAGCAACTTTGCTTGGTGTGCGACTATAAATACCAACAACTTTAACATTTGGCAAATTTTGGAAAGCACGAATATGCTCTCTAGCCATATAACCAGCACCGACAAGACTAACTTTAATCATAATTGGTGTATTTTTTATTTGATTTAATTGTTTGGACTTCGTATGGGGAACAAATTTAATTACGATTATGATGAGATCAATAAAGCGTTTGGCTCATTGCAAACCATATGTCTAAATTCTGGTGACGTATGAAGTAACTTTTCATAGCGACCCGTTGCAATCAACATTCCGTGTTTAAATAGAAAAATAGTATCGCAATTGATGACAGTTGATACCCTGTGAGCAATAGTAATCACTGTTCTATTGGTAGATGCTCTATTAATAGCTTCCGTAACTTCTTTTTCTGTTCTGTTATCTAAAGCAGATGTAGCTTCATCCATTATTAATACATTAGGATCTCGATAAATTGCACGAGCTATACCCAATCTCTGACGTTGACCACCCGACAAACGGACTCCATTTTCGCCGATTAAAGTATCTAACCCTTGAGGTAAAGATTCAACAAAGCTCTTGAGATTTGCAATCTCCAAGGCATGCATAACCTTATTGTCATCAATTGTTCTGACATCCTCAGCAAAGGCAACATTTTCTCGAATAGAACAATCATACAAAAATATCATCTGTGGAACATATCCCAGTTGCTTTTGCCAAGCAGACCGATTTTTATGAGTTAGTTCAATTCCATCAATGAGAATTTTCCCTTGTTGTAGCTCAAGTAGTCCTAATATCACATCCACTAAAGTAGTTTTGCCTGCCCCTGAATAACCCATGAAAGCCACCTTCTCGCCTTTTTTAATTTCTAAAGCGATAGATTGAAACGCAGCCTTGTTTCCTTCAGGATAGGAAAAACACACGTCGATTAAACTAATTTTGTTATTAAAACTTAATTCTACATTGGTATCTTTCACTTCAAAATTACTTGTATTCTCTAAATCCGTATGCTCCTTGAGTTCATTATGAAGAATATACAAGGATGGCAATCCATATTTAACTTGCGCTACGCCTTGCATCATCCTATTCAAGCTGGGCAATAGCTGAACTGCGGCTGCGCCCATTACGGATAATAAAAGAAACATTCTTTGAGTAGGATACCCTGAGATAATAAAAAATAAGACAATCAGCAATATCACAGTGAGCGCTGTTAGCTCTATTATGAAACGAGGAGTTTGTTGAAAAACATTTGAAAAGATGGATGATTCCTTCATGATATGTGATTGTATATTAAAACGTTGCAAAAAATAATTTTCTTTGTGATAGATTGCTGTTTCCTTAAAACCACCCAAACCTTGCAAAACATACTTAACCATTGCTGACCATGCAGAAACTCGATTTTCTGCATAAAATTTCGTTTTATTCATGTTATAACGCATAAACCAAAATACTGAAATAGACAAAGAAATAATGATGGCTAACGTAAATTTATAATCTACAAACGAAAGAACAATAATAAGTAAAAGAGAAGAAATAAATTCGGTAATACATGTACCCAGCGCAATCAAAACACTGCCAAATGTAATGGTTTCATTATTGATATTGCGAATCAATTCAGGCGTATTTTTTTTTAAATGCCATAAATAAGGCGCATTCATGTATTTTGCGAATAACTTTCTTCCTATTTTAAAGCTAATTTCATTCAGTAATTTACTTTGAATGAATAAACACAACCAGGCAGCTATGTTTTTTATCCAATAAGCAACTATTAGTATCAATATGCTTAAGATTAATAAATGATGCGTTGACCAACCAGGAATATAATTTGTAAATTTGTTTTTTTCAGGAGACAAAAATATTGATAGAAATGGTAATACAGCGCCAATGCTCAATAATGACAAAAAGCCACTAGCAAATAATAAAAAAATAATAAGGTAGAATTTTCTTCTATCTTCACGCTCAAGAACTGCCAAAAATGCGTGCACAATCTTTTTAAATTCGCTCATGTTAGTCAACTATGATTCAAAAGCTTCAGACACGCTACCGCCATTATTATGTTCTTTATAAGAACACAATCTACTGTTTTATTTTTTTGTGTTGGGTAAAGTGGATCAATTTAATATTGCGTTAAGTAAGATACCATCATTCCAATTATCGTCAATGATATTTTTTTGAAAAAGTTAGAGCCTAACTCTACAATCAAAAACATCACATTGCCGCCATCAATTCTGCTGTATTAAAAACTATTCTTGTATCTTGCCCTAAAAGTTGCATCAATACAGTAACCCGTTTTTCAGATGCATGCGAAATCACCGCCTCTAATCCATCAAATGCTCCCCTAGTAAAAATTATTTTATTGCCCGGCTTCAACCCCGTTATTTCCTGGAAGCATCCTTTATGCTGCTCCTGTTCAATCATTTGTATTTTCTGCATTGTTTTAAATTTAATTGTTGCCATTGCATTACCAAATTTAACTAAATTCGTTATCCCAATTGTGGAGCGAACGGGAGAAATTGAATGCGTGGAGTCCAATGGCTGAAAAAAAATATAACGTGGAAACATAGGTTCATATTTTGGATATATGTCTTTTCTATCCTTGTTTTTAAAAACTTTAATAAAAGGTACGTAAACTTTAAATTTTTGATTTAAGAGATGCCTTTCCACGATTTTTTCATGATGTAGCTTTGTATATGCCAGATACCAATTTGATTCAGTTTGCATAAGAAAAATCCTTTCTTCTTGTGTCTTAAAAGTCCTCGCTCTCCCCCTGCAAATATTATCCCTATATCTCCATTTATGCTAATTTTAATTCCCCATTCACACAAGACTCTCGTCACTGCATCTTAGATGATGCTCATGATTTCTTGTTGCGTATCTCGCATGCAATTAAAATCGTAATCGGGTTTAATAGAAAATAAATTTAAAACTTGATCAAGCATATAGCTTCTTCTGATTTTCATACTTTACATAGACTAATTCGACTTTATAATCGATTTAAAGATACTCTACAAGTGATTTTACGTGAGCTTACCTCATTATCATCTTGTTTTTTAATGACGAAGAATGAATACTGATTCTCTTATAGGTACAATTACATAACGGCATATGGGAAATCTAAGTTTATGACACTTTATTTTTTTTCACACCTCATACAATCATTATTATTCCCACCTGGCGTAAATTTCTTTATTGCTCTTATTGGATTTGTAGTATGGCGGCGTTCGCACATTTTAGGTAAAAGCTTAGTCGCTTTTGCTTTTATTAGTTTATGGTTATTGTGTATGCCCATTATTGCTTGGCGATTAATTGATAACTTACAAAAACAATACTCTTCACCGCAAATGAGCAATGTTATCGCTCAAAATAATACAAGTGCAATCGTTGTATTAGGAGGCGGGAGTGTTAAATCACCTGAATATGAAAATCGGGAGACTGTCTCTTTAGCTACCTTAGCCAGATTACAATATGCTGCTTATTTACATGAAAAAATGCATTTGCCTATTATTGTTTCTGGTGGAAAAGCAAATAGCGCATTGGCTGCTGAGGCTGATTTAATGGCTGAGATTTTAGCTAGATATTTTCAAATCGCAGCTTCATGGAAAGAAGATCAAAGTATCAACACCTCTGATGAGGCTCGATTCTTGATGCCCCTATTCAAAGAACATCATGTTGATACGATATATTTAGTTACCAATGCTTGGCATATGCCTCGCAGCATTTATGTTTTTAAACAAACCGGATTAAACGTTATTCCTGCTCCCATGGGATATGTTACAAAAACATCTAAACTATCATTCTTAGACTGCCTACCTTCTTCAGAAGGATTATCGACAAGCATAATGGCCATTCACGAATACGTCGGTCTATTGTGGTATCGCTTATATTACCGAAATAAACTTTAACTTGGATTTATATTCTTATGCCCATCGTTCATACTCGCCCTTCATTATCGGAACTCAGCGTTCTACTTGCACAAGGTTTTATTGAACACGCAAAACAAAACATTGAAACCCAGGGTAGTTTTCATGCCGCTTTCTCTGGTGGAAAAACTCCACAACTCTTTTATGCTCTTTTAGCACAGCCTCTTTATGCTGAGAGAATTCAATGGGCTCATGTTCACATTTATCTTAGCGATGAACGCTTTGTACCCTTCACACATATTGATAATAACTTTGCAATGATCAAGGCAACCCTTCTTGATCATGTTCCTATTCCTGACACAAATATACATTATATTAAAATGGAGGATTTATCTCCCCATGAGGCTGCATTAGATTACGAAATTGAATTAAAAAATCAACTCCCTAAAGATATAAACCAACGCTCGCTATTCGATTTTATTTTATTAGGGATTGGAGAAGATGGTCATGTAGCCTCACTATTTCCTGCAACAACCATTTTAGGCATGACTGATAAAATGGCTGCTGCTGTTTTCGTAAATCAACTTCAAGCATGGCGTATCAGCTTAACGTTTCCAAGCATTAACTCCGCCAAATACGTGGCTATTCTTGCGGGTCAAAACAAAGCTCACATTATTCAGCAAGTATTTTCTGATCATGCTCAAGCTATTTATCCTATACAAATGTTAGAGCCAGAAAAACAATTAGAATGGTATACCGAAAGCGTATGATCTATAATTTTATTTTACAACAAATATGAAAGGATTCATGGCTTGAAATACTTAAATTTAATCGGCCTTCTCGCAGGAATACTGACATCATCCAGCTTTGCTACGGAAGTAAGTACACCTACTCCAGATCACTCTCTATGGTTACAACAACAACCTGGATTTTTTCGTTTCAGTTACGATAGCATTAAAATGCCTTACAACATTTCAAGCATGGGTTTAACCGGTATAAATTATTTTGCGGATTTTACACCTAACATCTATGGCGGAGTTGGCGCCTACGGTGCAATGACCGGCTCTCAAGGCGGATTCTTTACCTTAGGCGTTGGCGCTGGACTACATCACACTTTTCCCCATCATTTGGTAGCTGATTTAGGCATGTTCGTTGGCGGCGGTGGCGGCAGATCTTCCTATGTCGGTGGCGGCCTAATGTTACGCCCCCATGTCGGAATTGCGTATGATTTTCAATGGGCACAACTTGGATTGCATTACAGCTATATCGATTTTCCAACCGGAAAAATTCATAGCCAACAAGTTGGCGTAAATCTTGATATTCCATTTGATTTTTATTATGTGCGACCTCAGGATGTTGGCCATGCTTTATTTCATTTTGACGATATTCATTTATTTAATGGCAAATTTCTTCAAGTACAACGCAATGATTTTGGTTTGCTTCTGCAAGCCTACAGACAAAACAAAGGCACAAGAAATGTGAATGGCGTAATCCAAGATGGAACCATTGGACTGGTTGGCGCTGAACTCGATCATTATTTAACAAAAAATATTTTTTGGTCTTTTAAAGCCGGAGGGGCTTTTCGCGGTGTGCCAAATGGTTATATGGATGTGTTAGCCGGCGCAGGCTATCACTGGCCACTGGGCTCATATGGATTCGCCTTAGTTCCACAGTTACAAGTAGGTGCAGGCGGTGGCGGCAATGTGAATACGGGAGGCGGTGTCATCCTATTGCCACAACTTGGCATAGAGTGGCCTATGACGAAACATTTTTCAGGACGCTTAAGCAGTGGTTACTTATGGGCGCCTCAAGGCCAACTGAAAGCGGCTACCTTAACAGCAGAGGTCTTTTATCATCTCGATATGGGCACGGGAAGCTCAACGCCTGCTGACTTTGTCTCAAATTACTCTGTGCAGAACTGGCGTATACAATTACTCAATCAAACTTATTTAGCTCCACAACGAACTTTTACAGCTACAACTCCCTCTATTAATTTAATTGCTGTACAGGTCGATCAATTATTTACGCCGTATTTCTTTTTCAGCTACCAGGCTGCAAGTGCTTATAATGGTCTTCATGCCGGAGGGTATGCAACGGGTATGATAGGGCCAGGAATACAAACTTCTACATTATTAGGACATCGCGTACAACCTTTCGCTGAATTATTAGTTGGTGCAGGGGGTGGTGGCGGACTTGCATTAAGTGGTGGCTCATTAATAGAACCTGTGGTGGGATTGCGTTATTTATTTACCCCAAGCGTTGGTGTACAAGCCAGTGTTGGGCAAGTGAAGGCATTGCAGAATAATTTGAATACGTCTGTGATTAACTTAGGCTTAACGATAAATTTTGGATCGCTTCAATCGTTTTGACGGAGTACAGTAACAATCTTTCTTTGACAGCGATGTGCCGCAAATCCAGATGCTTCGAGCACGCAAAAAATGGTGATCTATAGCAGAAACAAGCATGGATTGCCACGGCTAAACGCTTCGCAGCCTCGCAATGACGGTGTTCTTTGGCTAGCTTTACGCGCATATGATATGGCGGCTCTTAACTTGGCGCATTCCAGAAAATATAGGCTGACTAATTTGCTGAGGAAAATTCTTGGGTAACAGGTCGGTGACTTGATTGATCACGTTCTCCATATTATCGAAAACATCTTCCATTATACTTCGCATTACCCTTGGAGAAAATTGACACTGTGTGGCCATAGCCAACCAGTGACGTATCTGAATATTGCTCCATAAATAATGTCGGTTTTTGCCTTTTAATGACATTGCCATTTTTAATTTTTGTAATTCTAGTTGTCGTTTGGCGGCAAGGGGATAGGCTGACATCACATCATATAGCGGTGTCATTTGGTAGCGACCTTGTGGCGCTATGGAAATGCTGAAATTTTTTGCATGCCCATCGATGGCGCACATGACCCAGAATAAAAAAACCGTCTTCATAAATTTTTTACGATCGTGCATCGCTTCTTTTGAGCCAAGTAGAATATTCATAATTGCCTGTATGCCAGGCCCACCATCCGATTCATATCTCAATCCTGGAGCTATTCCAAGAGCTTGACACAAATCCTCTTGTGGCAATCGCATTAACCACTTGTCATTTTCAGCCCAACGCCGGTCAAATCGTTCCACAACTAATGTTTTTACATCCTCAAAGCTCACTATTCGTGCCTGATTAACAGGGAGGTTATAAGCAGATAAAATTTGGAGACAAAGCCATTCGTTTTCAACGCTTTCTGATAAATCAATACCAGCATGTTTTATTTGGTCTATTGGTAATTTGATAATATGACTAGTTGGAGTCGTGCCTTGTGGTAAGCACCATTGCTCTTGATGCCACAATAGAGCCGTTTTTTCTTGTGCGCCCGCAATTGAAATGCGGAAATCAGTTTCACGATCCATGCCTAATGGTGCTGTCTTATAATGTTTTAAAATTTTTGCGATAGCATTGTCACTTATTGGACTTGCTCGAATTGTTTTGATATTGGTAACTTTTGATTGTGTTAATAGTTGTAATGCACCAATACAATCAGCACCAATATGCGAAAGTAAGTCGAAACAATTGTCCGAGGGCACACTGAAGCGAGCTTGGATACGTTTGCGGATTAAATCACTATCAGGTAACAAGTTATCAAAGTAGCAATCAACCACGTGGCCCTTATAAGGGATTTCTGTTAATGGCATTGATAAACTAATAGGGCGGGTGTTTTCCCAACTTAACCAATCATGATCGTATGTAAATACAAGACTGCCATTGAATTCGCGTATGAGTGTGCCGACATGAATTCCGTTCATGTAAACATAGAGATTTTGATATTGTTTTTTTCGTGCCATTTACCAACTCTCTTTTGTTTTATTAGTGCTAGTTGTCTTGGGTCGAATCACCATTTCCAAATCAAGTGCTGCCAGCAATCGAAATAAAGTTTCAAGTCGTGTACCTGGCGCGCCTTGTTCAATGCTAGAGATTGTGCTTTGTTCAATTTTAAAAGTGCTTCCTGCTTCCGTTTGGCTAAGTTTTTTTGCTTTCCGTTGTCGCGTGATAGCGCTGCCGAGGGATTTAGGAGAGTGGACTAATTGTTCCATGGGTCACCTATTATGAAAAAGACTTACTTTGATTATATATAAGTACAGCTATAAAATCAAATTATAGCTGTTTGGCTATAATTTTTTTATATGGTTGAACAGCTATAAAAGAAGTCAAGAGATAAGTCTCAAAGCTTTATTGCCACTTTATAAATTCACATAGTTGGAATTCGTGCTTCTTCAAAAATGGCAATAAAACCTGGGTTGCTTCGCTCGGGCAAAAAATGATGATCTATAGCGAAAACAAGCCTGGATTGCCACGGCTAAGCGCTTCGCAGCCTCGCAATGACGGCGTTCTTTGGCTAGCTTTACGCGCATTGGAAAGAAAATTGGGGTCAAATCGCCCCATGTATCATCTTTGCTGGATGGGTCATGGGGCGATTTGACACCTAGGATGCTAGGATCTTCCTAGGATCTATTTCCAACTTTAAATTATTGTCACGCGGAGTATAATCATCGGTTGCTTTATATTTTATGTTTTAAGGAATTGTCGTGAATGCTTGCTTATCTATTTATTTAGATGAATCGGGAGACTTAGGATTTAATTTTGAAAATAAAGGTACTCCACGTTATTTTATTATTACGTTGTTAGTTTGCTATAATAAACTTGCAATCAGTCAATTTAAAAATGCTGCTAGAAGAACGCTTAAAAACAAGCTTAAAACGAAAAAAATTAATCTAAGGGAGCTCAAAGGTGCCGATACCACGTTAGTAGCGAAAAAGTATTTTTACAGGCACGTTGTTCAATCTAAAGATTGGCATTTATATGGTATTGTTTTAGATAAACATAAGCTTAAGAATAAACTCGAAGCATTACCTAATGAGCATAGGATCTATAATTATCTTTCCAAGGAAGTATTAAGACAGGTTAATTTAACAGAATTGAAATCAAGCTTATTATTGGTGGTTGATAAAAGAAAAGGTAAGCGCGGGATAAACGAATTCAATAAATATCTTTCTAATCATCTTGAAGCTATATTGCCTTTGAATGTCACATATGACATATCGCATGAACAGTCGCATGAAAATCCAATTTTGCAGGCAGTCGATATGTTTTGTTGGGGTATACGAAGATACTACGAACATAAAGAAGATGCTTGGATTTCTATCTATGAAGAAAGATTAACTTTGGTAGAAGTGGACGATTTTTTGGGCATAAAAAAAGACGGCCCCTAAAACGCCTCTTTTCTTGCCTTCAAATCCAACTGATGGAAGGAATCCAGCAAGCACGTCGTAGGTTTTACCCGTCCTATATAATTATACTGCATTGATAGCTATGATCAACTCTAAATGTATTACTAATGTAATATAATGTATTAAATGAGTGATGCGACAGATTTTGTATTTGTAGGCTGCTATCTATGTTATTGAAATATATTGATAAATAATTTTATTTTATCCAGATGCTTCGGTCACGCAAAAAATGGTGATCTATAGCAGAAACAAGCCTGGATTGCCACGGCTAAGCGCTTCGCAGCCTCGCAATGACGGCGTTCTTTGGCTAGCTTTAAGCGCATTGGAATGAATGCTCTTTCAATATTTTGTCAACCTCACCCCATGGTAACCGACTTCCGGAATTCCTCATTCGCTGAAACGCTACACGTGCAACTTCAATACTAATTTTCTCATGCTGAATCACTGATGAGAAGCAACATCTTGGCTCTCCATCGCGCGCATAGATCTCAATGATTCAAGCGACAAATTCATTAGCTCTGCGGCTTTTGACTCGCCAATATATTCTTCGGCAAGTGCATGAAAAATCATTTGCTCAAAAATGTGTGTTCTTTCTTTTGGACATTGTTGGCCTGGCTCTCGCTTAGACCAACCTCGCTCATTAAATTCAAATCGTAATTGACGATATAAAGTATTAGATATGATTCCAGCCTCTTCTGCTCGATGCAGAATACTAGTCATGCTAATTCCAAACTCTTGTTTCAATAAACTCAATTCACGTGGTTCAATATAATTACGATGCTCACCTAACATAGTTACCAGAGTTTGCCTCGGTAAAAGAAAAGCACCGGCAAAACGATTACAGCAACTTTCTACATCCATATCAGCAGAAAGAAGACCATCTAAAAACAGATGACCTAGCTCATGCGCTAACGTGAACCGTTGCCTATCACCCGGCCATTGGCTTCCTACAACAATAACAGGCATACCATTGATATCAACATATAAGCCGTCAAATTTTGGATATTGTTGGTTATCAATTTCAAATACTTTAATGCCTCGTTCTTCAATGATATCGATTAAATCAGGAAGCGGTTCACAGCCTAAATTCCATTGTTTTCGGATTTGATCTGCAACACCTTCAATGTCATGAAAGTCATTTATTTTCTTTGGAAAATCAATCTGTGAAAATTTTTGGATTGGAGCAGACGGAAATAAACTTTCAAGCTCAACTCGCCGTTCAATTTGATCAAGAATCTTGGCAGTAATTTCATCCAATTGCCGCTCGGGCATATCAGCGTGTTTACGATATTGAATATTTTCTAAAGTAAAACGCTCAGGCCTAAAGAAATATTCAACCCTAACATGCAATGCATAAGCTAACTTAATAAGCATATCTGAGGACGGAGTAACTTTACTGTCTTCATATTTTTTAATTGCTGCATGACTTAATGCGACCTTTTCTGCCAGATCACGCAAGGAAAGGCCTAATGCCTTTCTGGCTCGCTGAATTCGATTACCTAACATAATAAATCCCTCTTGGTTTACATTTACAAGTATATATTATAATTTTGTAAACTTCCATTTCGTAGGGAAATAAATATTTCAGCTATAAAAGTGAGTAGTATCATTGTAGTATGATGAGAATTTGAACTATTCGGAATTTATGTCGCCTTTAATATATGCACGCCACGGGATTCACCCGCAATCGGTAACAGAGAATAGCCATAACGCTCGCAAAGTTGCGTCAGCGCACCCTCATCCTCTGTGAGCACCAATACAATACCTGCTTTAGCACCAGAAACGGCACCTGCACCACAAATTTTTGCAGCACCAAACTGTTGGATGTCTTTTATAAAATCTTGCACTAATAACGGCACCACACCAATTTGAACTAGCAATTGATGATTAGCTTTAATGGCCTGCATGGCTGCACGCAATTGATTATCTTGAAACGCTTTATCCATGGCCTCAGTCACTGCACCAAAATCGTGACCTATTAGGCTTCCATTAAAATATTTTGCTGCAACTTCAATGCATTCGCCCGTTGATGTGTCAGGCAAACCCGTGTTAACAAGAAACATGGGCATGCGTGGCAAAGCCCGCACATGCGCTATCTGATCCTTTAAATAAATGCAGCCGCCATAAAGCGATACTTTCAAGTCAAGGCCGCTAGAGTAACCATGCTGCATATTCTCGGCTTCTTGACCTAAGCGCAAAAACATTTCGGAAGGCATATCCACGTCTAAATGATTTGCCATAGCATGCACGATACTTAAAACCGTTGCAGCAGAGGAACCCATGCCGCAACCCATTGGAATAGTAGATTGTATGCAAATTTTGACACCTTGGGTCAATTTAATGTTTAAGGCTTCAAAAAATAACATAAAAGCAAACTGAGCCAGCTCCACTGGTTTTTGCAGCACATTGCGAATTTTAAATTCGCCGCTGACAAAGCGTTGATATTTATCTTTGATGCGGTCTTTTAATGAGTTTAAGGAGGATAAACTTAAACGCTGCTGATAATCCAAATCAGACAAATCAAATGAAACATGCGGCGCTAATTGCGGTGTTGCAATCGCCGTCACGTAACGATTCACAGCCATAGCAAGCGCAGGTTGGCCATACACTACGGCGTGTTCGCCGGAGAGAATTAACTTACCAGGCGCATGTACTTTCATGAGACCTTTTCGTAACAACGTTTATGATCTTGAATATTGGCCAACCGAAAACTGCCTGTTCGATGTTGGGGAATTTTGCAGAAACTGCCATCTTCTGGATATTTAAATGAATAAAACGCTTCATACTCAGGGTAGGTTAACGTTATGCGCTCATCTAACATCGCGGTATGATTTGCCGTGTCTAGTGCGTCACGGTAACCGGCTTGTATCGTGCCACTAAAATATTCGGCCACACAACCGGAACCGTAACTATAAAAACCTAAGCGTTTTCCGGCTAAATCTTCTTTTGCTAAATCTAATAGCGAGGCAAGACCAATGTAGAGTGACGCCGTGTAGCTGTTACCCATCTTGCGAGCATACTCCAACGAATAACCCACTTGTTCGGAGATCATGTCATCCGATAATTTTTCACATGCGTTAATTTTTGCTAAATGCTGATGGGCTTTTTCGACGAGGCGCGGTACGGGTGCGTGATAACAATAATATGCATGATCATTAAAACCGCGTCCGGATAAATCACTATATTGCAGCCAGGATTTTTCTAGCATGTTTAAATAAAGCTTGCTGGAGTATTTGCCTTCGACAAAAGCAAAATCTGAATAATTCGGTCGCCAGAAATCCATGACATTTTCAGTCACCACACCATACTCTGTGTCGAATGCTAAAATGCTGGGATTGGCCGATAACACCATCGCAATTGCACCACAGCCTTGAGACGATTCGCCTGGTGTTTTTAAGCCGTAGCGAGCAATATCCGATGCAATGAGTAAAATCTTTTTGGTAGGATGTTGACGCAGAAAAGGCAATGCCAATTGTAAAGCCAGCGTGGCGCTATAGCAGGCTTGTTTTAATTCGATCACACGACAACGCTCAGGCAAACCTAATAGATCATGCACATAAATTCCAGCCGATTTCGATTGATCAATTCCGGATTCGGTGGCAAACAAAAGCATTTCGATTGCACTCTTGTCAACGGTACGCAACGCGCGATAGGCAGCATTAGCGGCCATCGTTACCACATCTTCGCCTGGTGGCGGCACAGACATTTTATACTGACCTAATCCAACGTGAAACTTGTCTGAATCAATGCCACGCTCGTGCGCCAAACAAGCCAAATCCAATGCATAATGCGAGGTATAAAAAGCTAACCTATCAATCCCTACTTTAATCACGACTCTCATCCTCGTCCGCTTGTTTGCGTTCTAGCTGCAAATGACTTTTCATTAACTCTCCTGGATTCGTTTGTGCAGCTAAAAGAGAAAGCTCACCGCACAATACCGCGCATCCAGCAATCACTGCCAGCCGTTTTGCATTTTGCCCTGGCTCACGCTCCTCTAAGCAGCCCAACATACTTAAATTTTGGCGTACAAAATCAAAGGTCTTACCGCTACCAACAGTGCCCACGATAATATTGGGCAAGGTAACAGAAAAGTATAAATCTTCGCCACGCAAATCGGCGTGTACTAGCCCCTGGGAGCCTTCAATGATATTGGCGGCATCCTGACCCGTTGCCAAGTAAAAACCAAGCAGCATATTAGCAAAATGTGCGTTCGCTGTCCGCACTCCACCGGCAATTATATTGCCAATAAGATTTTTTTTAATATTAAGCTGGACAATTTTTTCAGGGGTGGTTTTTAAGAAACGACGGCAAAGATCCCGGGAAATAGTCACTTCAGCTACGACATATTTGCCGCGACCCAGTATGCCATTGACGGCCGAAGCCTTTTTGTCTGTGCAATAATTGCCCGATATAGAGACATATTGTAGCTCAGGGTAGCGAATTAATATCCAATCAACCAGTCGCTCTGCTGCTAGAGTGACCATATTGTGACCAGCCGCGTCCCCTGTGCTAAATTCAAAACGCAAATAAAGCAAGTTGCCCACGACCTGGGTATGCATATCGAGAAAACGTGCAAAACGGCTGGTTTCTTTGATTAAAGCTTGCATGACATCTTTGTGCTGCTGAAGACTGGTAATGACTTCATGCACAATTGCGATATCGGGCGCTTCAAATAAAACCGATCGAGTCATGCGATCATCTAGCACAATGGCTCTGATGCCGCCCGCGTGCGTGCACGTTTTTGCCCCCCTATGGGTTGATGGCCATAAGGGAGTTTCATAGGTTGCTAGAGGAAGAAAAACCTCAGCTTCAACTTCAGGACCAATAATTTTGACTGGCCCCACCAGTCTCATGGGGATTGACGCTATTTGTTCCGTTGTCTGCCAACGCATAGGATTTCCGCTTGAATTCTAGCAATTATAGTTATATATAATACCCAAAACGATACATCTTACTGGAAAACAATCAATGACAGCAACCGAGCATGTAATACTTGTTGATGAAGAAGATAAAGAAACAGGGATAGCTGAAAAAATACAAGCGCATAGGGAAAGTCTACGTCACCGGGCATTTTCCGTTTTCGTGTTCCGTCATGCTCAACAATTGGAGTTATTGCTCCAACAACGTGCGGATAACAAATATCATTCATCTGGTCTTTGGACCAATACCTGTTGTTCTCACCCCCGACCTTCCGAAGATATTATAGCGGCAGGCCAGCGTCGTCTAAAAGAAGAGATGGGAATTCACATCCCCCTACAGTCTTTAGGTTGGTTTCATTATATCGCGCATTTCAATAATGGGTTAACAGAAAATGAAAACGATCATGTTTTAGTGGGGACGCTAACAGATGAAAAAATTTCACCCAATAGCGATGAGGTGAAGGGTTATCGGTGGATTAGTCTTGTCGATTTGAAAAATGAAATGTTGGCGAATCCGGATGGGTTTACGCCTTGGTTGGCGTTGGCGCTTGCGATTGTTAAAGATAAATTGCCGGAATTAGGGAAATAGATCTCACTTCGTTTAATTGCTTCAATAAATGCCGCAAGGAACTCTACAATAATACT
>Ga0206981_10156_pt1 | contig 20749 bp, 18 predicted proteins | sample Alteio_BWMinCont_17_FD_153312 | JGI IMG/M metagenome (GOLD analysis project Ga0206981, IMG submission 153312) | Enriched cells from forest soil in Barre Woods Harvard Forest LTER site, Petersham, Massachusetts, United States -... | ecosystem: Environmental > Terrestrial > Soil > Temperate forest >... | reverse complement strand
GATATCCAGCGATCGCTGGACGGCATAACGCCAAAGATCCTTTCCAAAGAATTAAGGGAGCTGGAAATGAACGAGTTTGTTACCCGCACAGTTTTCCCCACAGTTCCTGTTAGTGTAATGTATGAGCTTACACCTTACAGCCGGTCATTAGATAAGGTAGTTACGGAACTGAAAAACTGGGGAATGCAGCACCGTGAACGGATTGTAAATGGAATGCGGAAATCATCTGCAGCCTGATCCCTTCAATAAAAAATCCCGCTTTTTAAGGGCGGGACTTTCATTTCACAGGTAGCTGTTTATATTATGATTTTATGTGCGGCGACAAGTCAAAAGGTACAACTACCTTAAAGCTTACATTACGCCCCATGTTAAAGATTCCCGGCTGAACACCTGCCGGTACGTTTGCATTATCAAAGTACTTCAACCTGCTCATGTTCGACTGGTAGTTTACATTACCCAGGTTAGTGCCTTCAATAAACAATTTGATAACAGGTTTTCCGGCTGAATTTACCAGCTCGCTGCCTATACCTGCACTTAACAGGTTATAGCCGGCTGTATAGGTTTCTGTTCCGTATGCTGCAAAAAAGCGATTCTGCGCACTAAAATGATCAAACCCTACAAAGGCATATACATTCCTGAAATTGCCGAACCCTTTGCTGAAATTTCCTTTAAGCTCTGAGTGCGTATGCAGTGGCGGGATAAAAGGAAGATACTTTAAGCTGTCGGCAACTTTGCCGCCTGTACCAAGGTTTTGTCCATAAGTTAGTGCAAGTGAGTTTTCAAAATGCAGCCATTTAAGCGGATGGATGTCGAGGCTGAATTCGCCGCCGTTTATCCTTGCCTTGCTCTGTACATAGGTAAAAGTATTATATCCTTGTGTAATAACGGGCGAGCCATCAGCATTAAGCTCCTGCTGCTGAAAAATGTAGTTTTGGATGTTATTGTTAAATAATTCAACACTAAATGAAACGTTTGGCAGCGTCAGGAAAGCGCCAATATCCTCTTGTGTGCTAAACTCCGGTTTAAAATTGCTGTTACCTACATGGTAGATCTGCGAACCCGGATCAGGACCGTTTGCAGAAAGCTCTGCAATGCTCGGCGCCCTGAAACCACGGGCAATATTTGCTTTTAGCAAAAACCTGTCTGAGAAATTATAAGCGCCGCCAAAGCTTCCGTTAAAGCCCGTAAAAGTTTTATTCAGGGCTGCAAATTGCGGCACTACGTTAGGTGCATTAGCAGGGTCAGTTCCGGTGTACAATTGCGGGAATTTTCCAGCGGTATCAATATAGGCCGCCTGTCCGTGAAATGAGCGGCTGTCAAACCTGGCGCCCGCAGAAAGGTCAAGCTTGCCAAAGCTTTTCTTCATAATCAAAAAGGGGCCAATATCAAACTGATGATAGGCAGGGATCGGGAAGTCGGTAGCATCGCCAATGGTATTGTTTTGGTATTGTCCGTTTATCCCAACAGTGGTTTCGTACCCCTTACCAAGGTCAAAGTTGTATTTAAAATCATAGGTATAGGTGCTTAAGTGAAGGTTTAAACCCGCAACAGCAGCGTCTTCAGGGTGGGTAAATTCCCTGCGATGGCTAAACTGGTAACCAAGGTTTACAATAAGGTTTCCACTGCCTAAATTAAAATTACTGTTGTTATAAATGCGGTAAAGCTGCACATGCTGGTGCAAAACCGGGATATTGTATGAGTTTAATTCGGATGGAGAAACGATCTCGCGGGATAGGTCGGCCTCTGTAACCCGTTTGGTAAACTGGCGGGTCAGCGAATCACGGCTGCCATCAGGAATTGCCTGTTGATCGTCAAATAATGAGAAATTAAAATACGATGTTCCCCATGTTTTGTTAAGGCCTACCATAAAACGGGCATCCTTTTCTTTAAAGTTGGTGGCATATACCCTGCCATCATGCTGATTTTGGTAGTCCTTTGCTTCTTTGGCGGATAAAATGGTACCCCAAACCAGTCCGTTTTGATTGCCATATAACCTGAATGAGCCATTCAGCAAACCATTATTGGTGCCGTAAGTTCCCTGTACCGATCCCAGGATCTTACCATCAGCAACCGGCGACGGCGTAATAAGGTTTACAACTCCGCCAATAGCGTCTGATCCGTAGGATAAGCTGGCCGGTCCTTTAATCACCTCAACACGGTCAATAGAGTTTTGATCTACCTCAATACCGTGCTCATCACCCCATTGCTGGCCTTCCTGGCGGATTCCATCCTGCAGGGTTACTACACGGTTATAGCCTAATCCATGTATAAAAGGTTTGGAAACATTTGGCCCGGTTGTTACCGCGCTTACACCCGGCAAATTGGCAATCATATCAATAACGTTTCCTGCTGCCGAGCGCTGGTCAATATAGGTTTTACCCACAGCCACCATTGGCACAGGATCGCGCTTTATTTCAGTTGCTTTGCTCACACCGGTAATAACTACCTCTCCTGCTTCAATTGACGATGCTTTCAGCTGAATATCAAGTGTTGTTGTTTTTGAGAAATCAACCCTTTGGTTGTAGGTGGCATAGCCTAAATATACTACCTGCACCAGGTAAACACCTTTGGGCAATTTTTCTAATGTATAATGGCCGTTAACATCAGTAATCGCACCACGCCTAAGGTCGGGTATATTTACAGTTGCGCCTATAACAGGCTTCCCATCAGCTTTATCAGTTACAGTACCGGAAATAGTACCTGCATCATCATCTTTTTTTATTTTTATAGCAGCATGTACAATTGTAGTACTTGATATAAGTACAAATAACAGGCTTAATATTCTTATCTTATATTTCATTACAGTATCCTGGTTGATATTGAAAATTTGATCTGGTTCATTAATTGTTTATTCTATCAGACTGATATCAGTCCAAAAAATTACATTAAATCAAGCGATCATTACTTAATTTGTAGAAAGCGTTTAGCTTTTAATTTTAAACTGAATAATTGGCAAAGGGCGGAGCACGACCACCGGAGAGTACAAGCGCTAAACTTGTAAAATTATAAACGGGAGATTTGTAAAAATAGTTTGTAACGGCAACCGAAGAAAAATTTACCTGATCAGTCATTACCATACTATTATGATGCATGGCATCACAAAGCTGGCATTTTTCGGTAAGCGTTTGTTTGGGTTGCTGTTGATTTGCTGAATAAGTTTGTTTTGCTCCCTGGATCAGCTTATGCTGGTGAGCATATACCATATACTGCCCTGCTACAAAACAGATCAGCAAGATCCACGACTGGGCAATATGGTATTTGTTTTTTTTCAAACTATCAGTTACCTTTTTACAGTAAGTTGCAAACTTAGGCAATTAAAATTTTACAGAAGGTAACATTCTTGTTTAAATGCAACAAAATTGCTATTCGTAGAAAGTTCATAGTTGATGGGGGGGAAAGAAAAATCAGGCTCTTGGCGTTTTGTGTGGGTACCCTTTCTTTTGCCGGTTATTTAAGCAGTGGCTTCACATCTTAAAAAGTTTGTTGAAGGGAATGGAGTTAGAATTATTTAGATGGAACGCCCAAAGACATCGCCTCGACCTGTATTGTAACAACGGATTTTAATCCGTTGACGATGTAAAGGGTAACAAAAAGAACAGTATGTTCGGTCCATTTATATCATATTGGCCGTGCCTATGGCACTTGGTTTGGTGTGTTTTATCTGCGCTGGGTTAAAACCAGCGTTACAAAATATTTCGAGCCCATGGCTCTATAAAGAAATACTACGCAAAATGACATAGAGTCTTAAATCACCACTTCCCCTCCTCTATGAACCAACAAACAATTGCAGCGGCCATGAACTATGAACCATCAACTATGAACTGCCTCCATTAACTTTTTACCATGAACCATCAACTATGAACCATGAACTACCTTATATTTGTTCCCGTGAAACCTGCAGAGATCAATTTAAAATGGAGCGCATTACAACAGCGGATAGCTGACGAGTTTGATAATGAAAAACCGGATATAAAGGTAATGCTATTCCTTATTGGGGTGCAGGAACTTGGGCAAGGGCCGCGCAAATTCAGCAAGCGTCAGAAGGAAGAGCTAATGCACATAGCCAACTGCAAACTATTCAGCATGATGGGCTTTTATGAGCTGGAGGGACTGGACCAGGATGGCTGGCCGCACTGGAAACGGGTAGGCGTTATCCCTAATTATACCCTGCTTGAACAGGAAATGGTGCTGAAATCATTAATAATTGATTATTTTCAGGAATTGGGGTTGGTGGAGTGAGGGGGAGTCGGAGAAGTCCGGAAGAAGCTGCGGGTGGTTAGGGAGTGTTCTTTATTGTTAATCCATCCCTGTCTGGCGGCTGGCTGTGAGGACACAGCCAGTGGGAATGTTTAAATATTATAATCACAAATATGAAAAAACTGTTTACTACTGCCCTGATCTTACTGATTATTACCGCCGCCTTTGCCAAAGGGCCAAAAAACCAGTATGTGCGGATAAAAACCAGCTATGGCGCGTGTATAATCCGCCTGTATAATGAAACCCCAAAACACAGGGATAACTTTATAAAGCTTGTAAAAAAAGGATTTTACAACGGAACGTTGTTTCACCGGGTGATCCAAAACTTTATGATCCAGGGTGGTGATCCGGATTCGAGGGACACGGCTAAAGCAAAACCCGGCGCCGAGCTTGGCAATGGCGATGTTGGCTATACTGTGCCGGCTGAATTCAGGGATAGTCTTTTTCATAAACGAGGCGTGTTGGCAGCAGCGCGGGATGACAACCCTGCAAAAGCATCAAGCGGGTGCCAGTTTTATATTGTTGAAGGCAAGCGTTTTACCGATGGCAAGATGGACACACTTGAAAACACACGCTTAAAGGGATTTAAAATACCGGCCTGGCAAAGGGAATATTATAAATCAGTTGGGGGCGCACCTCATCTTGATCATGGCTACACCGTTTATGGCGAAGTAGTATCAGGCATTGATATGGTGGACAGGATAGCTGCAGTTAAAAAAGATGAAAGGGATCGTCCCACAGAAAACGTAGCCATGACGGTTGAATTGCTTAGTAAAAAAGAATGTGAGCAGTTAGATAAAATACTGAGCCCCCCGGCCCCTAAAGGGGAGTAATGGTGGCCAATACAATAGAGAGTAAAAAAATAATTAATAATAACAGCCTCCTCCCCTTTAGGGGCCGGGGGCTTAAAAATTCCCCCTTTAGGGGGCTAGGGGGCCCGGCATGAAAATAATCACCTATAACGTTAACGGCATCCGCTCGGCAATAAGCAAGAACTGGCTGGCATGGCTCCAGGCTACTGATGCAGATGTAGTTTGTTTGCAGGAAATTAAGGCAACGCCTGATGTACTTACCGACTTAAAACTGGTTGAGGACCTGGGCTATGAGCATTACTGGTATCCTGCCGAAAAAAAGGGATACAGCGGCACGGCCATCTTTACCAAACAAACGCCAAAGCATATTGAATACGGTTGCGGCATCAGCGATTATGACCGCGAGGGCCGTAACATCCGGGTTGATTTTGATGAGGTATCGGTAATGAGCGTTTACTTTCCTTCGGGCTCAAGCGGCGATGACCGGCAGGCTTTTAAATATCGCTTTTTAGATGAGTTTGGCCGCTACCTGGAGCTGCTGCAATCGCAATGCCCCAAGCTAGTTGTATCCGGCGATTATAATATTTGCCACAGGCCGATTGATATCCATAACCCTAAATCAAATGCTAATTCATCCGGCTTTTTACCAGAAGAGCGGGAGTGGATGGAGAATTTTATTGAGTCGGGCTATATTGATACCTTCAGGCATATGAATAAAGAGCCGCATAATTATACCTGGTGGAGCTTCCGGGCCAATTCGCGCGCTAAAAATTTGGGTTGGCGTATTGATTATAACATGGCTACCCGCACGCTCGAAGGGAATATTAAAAGAGCCGCCATATTACCCGAAGCAAAACATTCAGACCATTGCCCGGTGCTATTGGAGCTGGAATTTTAGATAAGATAATATTAAAAATAGTTTTCTGCCTCTCTGTGCTCTTTGTGACTCCTCTGCTAACTCCGTGGTAAAAAAGTTAAACACGGAGATCGCGAAGGTTTACACGGGGTAGACAGAGATAAAATGTGCTACTCTGCTACCCAAATAGCATCAGTAAACCATTTCTTGCTGTCAAAAAAGTGACCAACAGGTTTAAATGAAGCTTTTACGGCCATCTGGTTAACCTGTTCAACGGTAAATTTCTGCGAGATCTCCATAAAAATGTATTCATCTTTTTCAAAATGGATAGTTTCCATGCCGTTGATCCTCACATCCTGATCTATTATACTAACCAGGTAGCTTTTGCAGGCCCCGGTTTCAGGGTCATAAGTAGGGTAATGCTCAAACTGGTTAACATCAAAATTGGCATTCAGTTCACGGTTTATGCGCTCCAATAAATTAAGGTTAAATCTTTTGGTAATGCCTTCCTTATCATTATAAGCTGCCAAAACAGTTTTAGGATTTTTCTTCAGGTCGACGCCGATCAGCAACATATCGCCGGGCGATAAATGATTGCGCACATCCTGGCAAAACTTTTCAGCCACATCAACCGGCATATTGCCAACGTTTGAGCCTAAAAACATAACCACCTTGCGTTTATTTGAGATGGAGGCTGCCTTGGTAAGCATATCAAAATACTCGCCGTTAAGGCCTGTCATTTGCAGGCCGGGCAATGTTACGGGTAATGTTATATTCAGGTATGATATTACGTTGGATGAGATATCAATAGGCAGGTAACTAAAATCAGCCCCCTGCTCTAAAAGGTATTTTAATAAATAGGCAGACTTGGTGGCATCCCCGGCACCCAATTCAATCAGCTCGAAAGCGTCACCATCTCCAATAATAGCATTACAGATCTCGGCAGTTTTTTCCGAGAAGATCTCCAACTCGCAATTGGTGGGATAATACTCGTCACAATTCATCAGCTCCTGGAAAAGTTTATCGCCATTGGCATCGTAAAAATACATCGAGCTTAAAAACTTAGGTATTGAGCTTAGCCCGCATATTACATCCTCATAAAACAGGCCTGTTCTACAATTTGAAAGTCCGTTTACTTCGGCCTTTGCTAATGTTGGTTCAATGTTTTTCATCGGTATTATTTGTTTTTTATTGGCGATGAAGCTACCATGAGTATGTTGTGTTTTAAAGCTACTCATGACGGATTCATTGGTGGTAGTTTGTTACTTAGCCAGCCTTATGCCGGTAAATTGCCATCTTAAATTAGTTTGAAAAAAATTGCGATAAGTAATGCGGCTATGCCCCGGCGATGTAACTTCCGATGCGCCCCGCAATACCTTTTGATTAACCATAAATTTGCCATTATACTCGCCTATTGCTCCCGGTGCTTTGGCAAAACCCGGGTAAGGAAGGTACGAGCTTTCCGTCCACTCCCAGCTTTTACCCCAGCTAAATTGCGGAGCGGCAGCTTCCCATTCAAACTCGGTAGGCAATCTTAGACCCCGCCATGCGGCATAGGCATAAGCCTCAAAATAGCTGATGTGGCAAACAGGTTCTTTTAAGTTTAAAGGCTCCAGCCCGTGATAGGTATAGTGGTGCCATTCCTCATCAATTAAATGCCAGTAAAGCGGCGCTTCAACCTTATTGGTTTTAACCCAATCCCAGCCCTCGGCATGCCAGTGGCGGAAATCGTGATAGCCGCCGTTGTTTATAAATTCAAGGTATTCAGCATTGGTAACCAGGTTAGGGCTGATCGCAAAAGCATTCAAATAAACCTTGTGCGGATTAAGTTCGTTATCAAAGCAAAAGCCCTCGCCCTTAAAGCCTATTTCATAAATACCTTCACCAAGCTTAATAAATTCACCGTTTTCAACCCAATCAACCTTAGGAGATACGTAATTATTTGAATAAGCCGGGAATAGCGGGTTATGGCCTAAAATATATTTAATATCGGTATACAAAAGCTCCTGGTGCTGCTCTTCGTGGTTAAAACCCAGGACCATCAATTCCTTAACATCAACCCCAGGCTCTTCACATAAAAACTTAGCCATGGCCTCATCCACATACTCGCGGTATTTATAAATTTCTGCTACGGTTGGACGGCTTAAATTGCCCCTGTCTGTACGGATAACGCGGTTGCCAACGGTTTCATAATAACTGTTAAACACATAATTGTAATCGGGATTATACTCCTGGTAGCCCATAAAGTAAGGCTTAAGGATAAAAGTTTCAAAAAACCAGGTAACATGACCGATATGCCATTTAGGGGGACTAACATCAACCACGGGCTGCACCACATAATCCTCCGTTTGTAAAGGATTACAAATTTGCTCCGTTCGCTTGCGCACTTTTATATAACAGTCGGCTATATTCATGATTGTTATCTATCCAAATATCGTTTAAGGTTAGAAATTGTTTTAATATTTAAATCCTTTGCTTGCTTTTTCCTCATCATTAAAGCATAGGCATTATTAAAGCCAATTGGCTTCAGCCATTTTATACTATACTTTTTTTCAAACTCCTTTTGTACATAATTATAAGTTTCATCTTTGCTCTGTGTTAATGAATCAACAATTTTTGGCGATGGCTGTAAAATGGCCAGCAAACCCGTACCCGTATATTCCGGGTAAAAATCAATCTGATCATTTGTCAAGGCGTCAAAACAAATTTTAGTTCCGCCAAGGCCGGTTTTTGTAGAAGTATCATAATTGGTATAACCTTTTATCAGCATACTGTAAATACTTGCCAAAATATATTGCTCGCCAAATATTTTTGATCCAATCCTAACAACTCCGTCATTTCCATTACGTGCCGGCTTCCATAATTTATTAGCAACTAAAAAATCTTTTGCCACCCGCTCAGGGCTTTGGTGAAGATAATCAGTCTTATAATTTAAGGCAGTCATGGTGCTGTCATTTATTTTTCCAGCTAACAAATTTAGTATTTTTTCTAACAATGCAAATTTTTTTAGCGAATTTTCTCTCACAATTGGAGCGGCATAATAAGGCGGGAATATTTTTTTATCATCATCCAAAACCATAAGGTCATACGCCTTTAACCGCCCATCTGTTGAGTAGCCGCTGATCACGTCCAATTGTTTTTCATAAGCTGCCTTGTACATCACGGCATCGTTTATAACCAGCGTTTGAATCTTTAAACCATATTTACTGATCAGCCCCAGGTTGCCATCCTGTCTGCCCATAAACTCCGGTGTAAAGCCGGCTTTAAGCTTGCTGCCATAAGCTGATGGGATGAAGTAAAAGGAAGAAAGGAGTAAAAGCAGCACTGGCAGAGCGGCAGAAGCAGTTTTTAACTTTTTGATATTTAGCTTTTGCAATCGCGCCAGCAAAAAATCAAAAATAATGGCCAACAAAGCGGCAGGAATAGCACCTGCCAATATCATATTGGTATTATTTAGAGATATGCCGCCAAAAATAAACTCACCTAAGCCACCAGCGGCAATGTATGATGCCAGCGTAGCCACGCCAACAGTTATTACCGTAGCGGTACGGATCCCTGCAAATATAACCGGCATAGCCAGCGGCAGTTCAACTTTAAAAAGCACCTGCCATTTGCTCATGCCCATAGCCGTGGCGGCTTCTTTTACGGCAGGGTCGACACCTGTAATACCAGTAAACGTATTGCGAATAATGGGCAGCAAAGCGTAAAGTAATAAAGCCACTATAGCCGGCTTAGCTCCAATGCCCAATAAAGGGATCATAAAGCCTAACAACGCAATGCTGGGGACAGTTTGCAAAACGCCTGCTACACCTAATACAGGGCCTGAAAATTGTTTTTTTCGGGTGATAAAGATGCCAAGCGGCAAACCGATCAGCACGGCAATAAACAACGACACAAACGTAAGCCCGATGTGCTGCAGAGTTTGCGTAAGCAGCTTATCGCTTTGCTGCTGCATAAATTCCCATAGAGTTTGCTGTTGCTCATTCATGGGCCTGCTGTTTTTTATATTGATAAAATGCCGCCATCAGCTCTTCAAAGTTCGCTGTCCACGTTCCGTTATTTTCCTTATCAATGATCTTCAACTCGTCTACCCCATCAAACTTATAGTGTTCCAGGGCACTCCAAAAGCTAACGTCTGCCGAAATATTAGTCACTTGCCCCACTCCTTTTTTCGCCTCCCCTTTAAGGAGCCGGAGAACCTGGTTTAGCTTAATAGTCTTAAACTCCAATTGCAATCTTTGTTCCTGTAAAAACTCCTTAACAAAATTGTTTTTAGGATTGAATAAAAGATCGGCAGGTGTACCATCCTGTACTATTTTACCCTGATCCATCAGGCAGATATGATCGCCCAATTCAAAGGCTTCCTGCACATCGTGGGTAACCATTATAATGGTTTTTCTTTTCAGCTCGTCAAGCGCTTTAAACTCGGCATGAATTTTTGAGCGGGTAACATTATCAAGTGCGCCAAAGGGTTCATCCATCAATAACACCGCCGGATCTGCCACTAAAGCCCTTGCAAGGCCGATCCGTTGCTGCTGACCTCCGCTTAATTCATTTGGATAAACATTAAGGTAATCTTTTGTGAGATGGAGCTTTTCAAGCAGTTCAGCAGTCCGCTTTTCTGTTCGTTTTTTATCCCATTTTAATAGCTGTGGTACTATAGCAATGTTTTCAGCAACGGTGTAGTGCGGAAAAAGGCCGTTGTTTTGTAAAACATAGCCAATGCCCCGCCGCAACGTTTCAGGCGATTGCTCAGATATGTTCTTACCGTCAATTAAAATATTACCGGCAGAAGGTTCAATAAGGCGGTTAATCATTTTTAGCGTGGTAGTTTTACCACAGCCGCTTGTGCCCAGCAAAATAAGGTTCTCATGCTCCTTAACTTCGAAAGAGATCTCATCCACAGCTTTAACCTTGCCGAAGTGCTTGCTTAGCTTTTGAACCTTTATCATAAAAAGCAATTAATCTTCCAGGCCAAGGAAAAGGTTATTTAATGATTCTGCATAAAGCGGGTGGGCGAATACACAATAACGGATCTGTTCATAAGTAATATCACCCATCATAGCTATTTGCAGAATGGTCATGATCTCGCCGCCTTCCTGCCCCAAAACAGCTGCGCCCAAAATCTTTTTAGTATCCGGATCAACCAGCGCTTTCATAAAACCGCGGGTATCGCCGGTTTCAATAGCACGGGCTACATGGGCCATAGGCAATTTTACTACCTTATGTTTAATGCCCAGTTTTTTTGCCTCGGCTTCGCTTAAGCCTATGCGGCCCAATTGCGGATCGGTAAACATGCAGTATGGAACCGGCCTGTCCTTGATAGTCAACTTTTGTTTCTCTATTAAATTGCGGTAAACAATGGTGTAATCATTATAGCTAATGTGCGTAAATGCCGGACCAGGCTTTACATCACCTAATGCATAAATGCCTTTCACATTGGTTTCCAGCTTATCGTTTATCGTGATAAAGCCTTTATCATCAACCTTAACCCCTGTTGAATCAAGGTTTAGGGCTTTAGATTGCGGCGTGCGCCCAACAGCTATCAAAACATGTGAGCATTTTATCTTTTCTTCCTTACCATCTTTGCTAATGGTGGCAACTATATTTCCACCGGTTTTCTTTTTAAACCTGGTAGCGTTGGCATTGGTGTGAATGGCGATTTTCTCATCCTTCAAAATTTGGGTTAACGCTTCTGAAATATCCTCATCCTCGCGCGATACTATTCTGCCCGATCTTTCAATAACGGTAACCTTACTCCCAAACCTGCGGAACATCTGCCCAAACTCCAACCCGATATAATTGCCGCCAATCACCAGTAAATGTTCGGGAATATGATCCAGCTCCATAATTGATGTTGAATCAAGGTAACCAATCTCATCTATCCCTTCAATTTCCGGCACAAAGGGCTTTGCCCCTGTATTTATAAATATCAGGTCGGCCTTAAGTTCTTTTTCGCGACCGCTATTCAGCTTTACCGAAATGGTTTTATCGCCGGTAAATACAGCCTCGCCAAAAAGCAGGTCGAGGTTTTGGGTCTTTTCAATGCTCTTTTGGTTACCCTCGCGCGCTTGATGGACAATATCATCCTTGCGCTTTTTTATCTTCGGCATATCAACCGAAAAACTTTTAATCTTAACCCCAAGCGGCTCGCTGTTAGCCGCAAGGTAAGCCATTTTAGCCGATGCAATCATGGTTTTGGTGGGCGTGCAGCCATCATTAACGCAGGTGCCGCCAATCCATCGCTTTTCAATTATCGCTGTCTTTTTTCCGGCAGCAGCCAGCTTTCTTGCCAGTGGCCCGCCCGCTTGACCGGCGCCAATTATAATTGCATCGTATTGCTTCATGTTTATTCGGTTATTTTAACACCTTTCCAAAACGCAACGTGGCCGGTTATGTTTGCGGCTGCGGGTTTAGGCTCGGGATAAAACCATGCTGCATCGGGGTTTTGCATGCCGTCAACATCCAGGCTATGGTATGATGCAATTCCCTTCCACGGGCAGGTGGTATGGGTTGGCGATGGCTTAAGATATTCGGCCTTTACACTGTCTATAGGGAAATAATGATTGTTTTCAACCACAATAGTATCATTGCTTTCGGCAATTACCTGGTTGTTCCATGTAGCTTTCATAATTAGTATGTATTTATTTATAAAGATAAGGATTAAGTCGGAAAAGTCCGGAAGACTGTAAAGTTGGAACATGTAAAAAAAGAGGGAAGGCCAGAAGCCAGGAAACTGTAATAGATTTGCCACATTTTTCAGCAAAAAATGCAGCTTCTTTCGGACTTCCACGCTTTTCCGACTTTCGGGCTAAAAAAATTTCAAATAATATTTTTAATTTATCATTAAACGTATATCTTTGCAATCCCAAAATAAGGGTTACCAAATCTGAAATCATTGGGAAAATGCCTTAAAAAGGCCCGTTCGTCTAGGGGTTAGGACGTTAGATTTTCATTCTAGAAACAGGGGTTCGATTCCCCTACGGGCTACTGAGCCGCTTTACGAAAGTAGAGCGGCTTTTTTGTTTTGGTATACTCATTGGCGAAACCAATACCCCCTATCCACCCCAAAACCGAACGCCCTATGTTCGCTTCCGTTACAGCAAAACATATTTATCATCGCATAATTTTGTAGATATCAATATGTTGTAAATTTGGAACAGCCTTTGGGCTATTTGAATTACTTGAATCCTGATATATTCCATATTAACCTGTACCATGTGGCCGCCATGGCAACCCTGTTTTCGGGGCTTACGCTTGCGCTGCTTTTAGCATTCGCAAAAAGGGAAGGCCAAACAGCCAACCTGTTTTTAAGTGCCGCTTTAGCTGTAATTGTACTGAAGACTGGCGGGCTTTCGCCGATTTTTTTACCGGCGCTGGGGCCACTGTTATATTTTTATGTGCGGTGGATGACGGCACCAAACCTACAATTTGACCGAAAGGATGTTATGCATTTTTGCCCTTTGCTGGTTGCGTATTGGATGCCAGACTGGCTGGTGTTAATTTCGGTTGTCATTTATTTATACCTGTCGCACCGTTTGATACAGCATTTTTATAACCGCTTGCGGCCGGTGCTAATGGATAGGCCGCGCTTTGCTTTCCGCCGGTTGGATAATGCCTTGCACCTGCTCGCCTTGCTTTGCATTTTATGGCTGTTTAATGATATCTTGAGTTTTACCGTTGCTTTTGTGCTTATTGGCATGGCCGCCGAAGTGATACTAAAATTGGATAGCAGCACACAACTGGCCACGCCGATAACAGATAGATATGATGCAAAGGAAAAAAGCCGCAGGCTAAAGGAAGCAGTAGCCGCAAACCGTCTTTACGAGGATCCCGAACTGACATTGACCTCCCTGGCAATAAAGCTGAATATCCATCCGCACGATTTATCGCGGATTATTAATGTGGGGATGGAAAAGAACTTTAGCGACTTTATTAATGAGTTCAGGGTTCGTGAAACTGCCCGGAAGATGCAGGACCCGGCCTACGACCGGCTCACACTGCTGGGGATCGCCTGCGAGTCGGGGTTTAATTCCCAAAGAACTTTCAACCGCGTTTTCAAAGAGATGACCGACAAAACCCCGGTGGAATACAAGAACGCCCTGAAAAAAGAGTTGCCAAATGATAAGTTGGCCATCCCATCACACTTATCGTTGGTAATATTGCGTTCAGGAAGCCCGCCGGGTTGGGCTCCTGTAAAATTAAACCGCAATTATATGTTTACAAATTATTTAAAAATTGCCTGGCGCAACCTTATTAAAAATAAAGTATTGTCGCTTATTAATATAGGTGGCCTTGCGGTGGGTATGGCAGTGGTAATGCTAATCAGTTTGTGGGTTTTGGATGAAGTATCATTTAATAAGTATCACGATAATTACCGCCATATAGCCCAGGTAATACAAAATGATACCAATAATGGCGAAGTGAAAACCTCGTTCCATCAACCGTACCCTTTGGCAGCCGAGTTACGCAAAAGTTATGGCAGCGATTTTAAGTCTGTAGCAATGTCGACACTCCCGAGAGATTATATACTAGCTTTAAACGACAAAAAACTGAGTGAGCAAGGCTGCTTTATGGAAACCGGCGGACCGGACCTGTTCACACTAAATATGCTCGAGGGCAGGCGCGATGCTATAAAGGACCCATCGTCTGTCCTAATCTCCGCCTCGACAGCCAAGGCATTTTTCGGAAATAAGGACCCAATGTCTAAAGTGCTGAAGCTGAATAATCAAGGTAACCTGAAAGTAGCCGGCGTTTATGCGGACCTGCCTGAAAATACCACGCTTGCCGGCATGGCTTTTATTGGTTGCTGGGACCGCTATGCAACAGATTACAGACTGAGCGGAATGCGTGATCCATGGGGCCCAGGCATTGTTAATTTATATGTTCAACTGGCTGATAATGCCGACCCCGGGAAAGTGTCTTTAAAAATAAGAGATGAAAAGCTGCGGCATTTAAAAACGCTTTCAGCTAAAACAAATCCTGCGCTGTTTCTGCAGCCAATGAGTAAATGGCATTTGTATAGCGAGTTTAAGGACGGAAAAAACACCGGTGGCGCAATACAATATGTGTGGCTTTTGGGCATTATAGGCATATTTGTGCTGCTGCTGGCCTGTATTAACTTCATGAACTTAAGTACAGCACGGTCTGAGAAACGGGCGCGCGAAGTAGGTATTCGCAAGGCAATTGGTTCATCCCGCAGCCAATTGATATACCAGTTTTACGGCGAATCGTTACTTTGCGTATTACTGGCATTTTCGGCCGCATTACTGCTGGTAGAGGTAAGTCTTCCGGCCTTCAATCAGCTGGCCGGTAAACAAATAATCATTCCCTGGAACAGCCCAGCGTTTTGGCTCGCCGGAATTGGCCTCAGCTTCATCACTGCTATTATTACCGGCAGTTATCCGGCACTGTACCTGTCGTCATTTAAACCGGTGAAGGTTTTGAAGGGTGCGTTCCGGGTTGGGCGGCTGGCTTCGGTCCCGCGTAAAGTACTGGTGGTACTTCAGTTTACAGTTTCTATTGTGCTCATCATCGGTACCATTGTAGTTTACCGACAGGTAATTTTTGCCAAAGACCGTCCCGTAGGCTATAACCAAAATGGATTAGTTACCATACCCATCCGAACTATTGAGCTCCATCAACATTTTGATGCGATAAAACAGGCTCTTGTAAGTAACGGCACAATAACTGAACTGTCCGAAGCAGATGCTCCGCCTAACAACGTTGCTGGTACTACCGGCGGCATCGCATGGCCTGGAAAAGACCCTAACCTGGATGCCAATTTCGGCCAGAACGATATTTCATACGACTATGGCAAAAGTATTGGTTGGGAATTTAGCGCAGGCCGTGATTTCTCACCGTCATTCCTTTCCGATTCATCAGCAGTGATCATCAACCAGGCAGCAGCTGATTTTATGACCATGAAAAAACCGACAGAAAACTACGTTACCTTTTTTGGGGAAAAGTTTAGGATAATAGGCGTAACTAAAGACATCATTAACCGGTCGCCTTATGAACAGGTGCAACCTATGGTTTATTTTTTAGCGAAATGGCCGGGAGGCTGTTTACTGTTAAAGATCAGTCCGAAAATGAGCCCTGATAAAGCTATTCACAACATCGCTTCGGTGTTAAAAACCGAGAATCCGCAACAGCCATTTGAATACCACTTCGTTGACCAGGAATATGCTAAAGAATTTGATAATGAGGAACGCCTGGGTAAGCTGGCCACTGTTTTCGCCGGGCTGGCTATATTTATCAGCTGTCTCGGTCTGTTTGGTATGGCATCATTCATGGCCGAACAGCGTGTTAAAGAAATAGGTGTACGCAAGGTGCTTGGCGCTTCCGTATTCGCCCTGTGGCAATTGTTATCGAAAGATTTTGCCATACTTGTGTTTATTTCAATAATTATAGCCTCGCCTGTGGCTTATTACCTTATGCACAACTGGCTGAATAACTATCAGTATCATATTGATGTTGCCTGGTGGATATTTATCGTTACAGCTATTGGCGCTATACTAATCACATTAATAACGGTAAGCCTCCAGTCCATAAAAGCTGCATTGGCAAACCCGATAAAAAGTTTGAAGACAGAATAACAGGCTATGTATGCCGACTTTTTTATTGTTCCCTTCTTGAGAGAGGCGTGCCGGCGAGCGTAATGGCAGTGGTGTGTTATGCATTATGTATAACACACCGTTCATTGGAGCCCTCCGGATCTGTACCATCTGAAACACTGCTAAAGCGGTTGACGGTTAACAAGTAACCCGCACATTTCAACCTCATAACAAAAAACCGCTTAAGAAAGCATTTTGTTAAAATTATGACTACCTCGAAACATATTATGTTGAGTAAAATCAAGCGTCGGCGATTGAAAAACTATTTATAAAACACGATAAATTAATATTTTATATTCACCAAGATGTGGCTAACATTCTTAAATCTGCTAAAAAGGGGTTCGAAAAGTTCCCCTACGGGCTACGAAGCCGCTTTACGAAAGCAGGGCGGCTTTTTTGTTTTCAGGCAAGCAGAATACTTGTTGTATTTTAGGTCGAAGTTATAAACTTCGACCAGTGAGGGCTTGTGAATAACAAATTTATTTATGGTCGTCAAAGTGAACTCGCAACGTATCATTTATAGCCTGAGTTCCCTCTTTAATTGTTATTTGATTATCTTTTAACTTGAAATCAATTTTATAGTCATTAATTTTGGTTAATGTATTAAAGTCTACCACGAAGTCATCCTGCGATTTCCAATACCCTCTAATTGCATAGACATGGTTCGAAGAAGTATCCTTAAAATAACGATATTTTGTTCCTATACCTAACGGATAATTGACAACCTTTCCTGATGGATTGGTAATTCTGAATATCGTATCAATATAACCGGAGGTGATGATCCGGACCGTTGAAATATTCAGGCTGTTTTTTTCAAAAATCAACGTACGGTTGAATAAAATATCCTTACGAGCGTTTGCCAAACTTTCTACAGGCAGAATGCCGCTTATTTTTGCGGCATTGGCAGTAGCGACATTCAGGCTATCGGTGGCAGGCTGATTTTTACTTAAAGAATCCAAGTGAATTGAACTTCCAATAAGATCACTTAATCCTCCCTTTTCATCCCAGTCATAGCCACCTCCGGTAGCAACCACAATGGCATTATATAACCTATCAACGTGGATTCTTTGCCCGCCCCGGCCTACGGCATTAAAGGCATGGTCATTATCTACCCAAAATCCATAACCATATCCTTTTTTGTCACTAAATTGGATTTGTATGCTGGTTGCTTTCCTGATATAATCCGCTGAAATAAGCTGAGCACCATTCCATTTCCCATTATTCAATAATAAACGCCCTATTTTAGCCATATCATATGGTTTGATGGCCAGGTCTCCCCACCCGTAATTAACACCTTTATTATTTTTCGTCCAATAGAAATTTTTAATCCCCATTTGCTTAAACAGGTATTTATCCGCAAATTTTTCCGGAGATAACTTTGTAGAACGGGATAGAATCTCCGCAAGCAGGTAGAAATTACAACTGCAATAAGAGAACTGTTTCCCAGGGGTATTTGTGCTTGGAATGTTAAAAATGTATGCCGGCCAATCGGATGCCTTAAAAAGCCCGGAGAATACGGTTTCCTCATTATCAGACCCACAATCCAAACCGGAGGTCATGGTAAGTAAGTCTTTTACAGTTAAAGTTTGGAAGTTCTTACTGTATGACTTGATTTCCGGGAAATAATTTTTGACTAATTCATCTTCGTTGCGGATAAATCCCTTATCTATGGCGATACCTATTAATAAAGAGGTGATTGATTTTGTACAGGATGCGATATCATGTTGCAGACCTTTAGTATAAGGATAAAAATAGGCATCAAAGACGATTTTATCATCCCTTATGATCATAAGGCTGTGAACATTTACCTGTTGTTTCCTGACATAGGGGAAGATAGCGCTTAATTTCAAAGAAGAAAAACCTTCTTCCTCAGGTTCCCCGGTTTGAAAAGCATAAAACTGATCACTCTTTTTAATATTTTGTGATTGTGAAAAAACATGCTCCGTGCAAACAAAAATTAAGATAATGTATAGTAAAAGCTTCTGGGTCATTGTTGGTTGTATTTTGATCGTTTAAATATAATTAAAATTCAGCTATGCTGTTGCAAGAAATCTCCCTAGTGGCCCGCAGGATAGATAACCAACAAGCAAGTATCCTGCAGAAGAAACAACCTACAGGCTATTTTATTATATAAATTATACGCACCAAACTGTATTTTTAAAACATGAGCGGTAATTACTCTTTAAAATCTTGTTCCATCTTGTCCACTCACAATCCTGAAAAATAATCATATCCCTGTTCAGCCCAGTAATCGCGCGGGCGGCTGTTGCTAAAGGTGATCGTCCCGATCCGTTTAAGGTTTTTGATACCGTACTTTACGGGGATAATCAGGCGGAGCGGTTGCCCGTGGTTGCCATTCAATAATTCATCGTTCATCTGGTAGGCTAGTAAAGTTTGCGGGTGCATGGCGCTTGGCATATCTATACCTACATAGTATTGCCGGTCAGGAGTTTCCATGCCTACATATTGCATCTTAGCTTCGGCCTCCAGTTTAAAGTGGGTCATAAAATCGCGGAAGCTCACCCCTTCCCAGTGCGAGATCTGGTCCCAGCCCTCAACGCATTTAAAATCATAGGTGATCGTTGTTTTTGGCAGTTTCATTAGTTCATCCAGCGTGATCTGCAAAGGTTCCCCCGAGATCTTTTTTACCTGTAGTTTCCAGTTTTCAGGCGGTAGTTTACCTTCCGAACCAATGTCGCTGTTATGCCTTATTTTTTTCGCGGCCATTGAGCGCGGGTAGGTTTTTACCAGGTGGTTCTCGTTAAAGGTGAGCCTCCTGAAAAATAATTCTGTTTTATTTAATGCTTTACGCAAGGGTTTATGCGCACCGGCGGTTATGTCCGGGGTTTCAACGGGCGATTTGTATAACCACCGCCAACCGCCATAAGCACCGGCAGCATAAGCGCCAAAAACAACAAACGAGATAAAATTTCTCCGTTTGATCTTTTGTTCAACAGTCAATTCCTTTTTCTGCTTTTTCATCTTCACTTAAGCTTTCTATTGCTGGTTTTGGTTTTTCATCTATTACTTCAAAGCCAGAGATCACCGACCTGAAATTGTTCCATCCGGCCAGAAGGACCTGGAAAATATGGATCAGAAAAAACAAAACATAGCCTATAGTTAATATAAAATGCCAGATCCGGGCTAAATGGTAACCGCCGCACAACCAGCACAGCCAATTAAGCTGAACAGGCTTGTAAATAGCCAGCCCGGTAACCAGCGAACCAAATCCCATGATAATGATGGCGGTGTAAGCAATACGCTGGGCTGCATTGTATTTATCCTGCGGCGGCAGCGTTTTGCGGATGTGAAGATCATGCAATAGCACCAGCCATGCTTCTTTAAATGAACGCCGGTTGGGGAGCAATTGCCTCCACTCGTCGGAGATAACGGTATATAAGACGTAGAAAAATCCGTTCAACGTAAAAAACCACATGAACAGGAAATGAAACGCCAAATTCAGCTATGCTGTTGCAAGAAATCTCCCTAGTGGCCCGCAGGATAGATAACCAACAAGCAAGTATCCTGCAGAAGAAACGAAAAAACGTGTGCCCGAAAAGGGTGATGCGGTATTCGTCATTTGCCCAGTAGATCAGCATTCCGCTCCATGTCATAATGGCCAGGATAGGGAAATTTATCCAGTGGGTCCATCTCGTTACCAGCGGATGTTTTTCTTTAACGACTTTCATTTTGGTTGTTATCTTAGTTCACTGCGATGTGCATAAAAAAACTCCGTGTACGCAGTGCCTCCTTCGCGCCCTTTGTGGTTAAAAATTAAACGCAGAGAGCACTAAGAAGGCACGGAGATCGCAGAAACCAAATATTGTTTTGAGTGCTTTTCAGATTTAAACTTTTTGATACAACTGCTTTTTGAATCTGTGATTTAGTTCAAAAAGAAATCCAACAGCCCCTTTTGCACCTGCTCAGGCCGCTCCTGGAGGATCCAATGGCCCGAACTTGTAATTAGACAATCTTTTACATTGGTGGCAACCAAACGGACATGTGCTCCCAAAAAGGGCGCAAAATGGTCTGATCCCATTGCCAATACAGGCATCGGCAACTTGTTTTTACGAAATTGTTGATTGTCTTTAATGTCCTGCTCAAATCCAAACCAAAGAAACGAAGCTCTGGTTGCACCTTTTACCGAATACGCCCGGGTAAATTCAGCTTTTTCCTGAAGCGTAAATGAGTTCTTCACGAAACTTACG
>Ga0206981_10155_pt1 | contig 20782 bp, 16 predicted proteins | sample Alteio_BWMinCont_17_FD_153312 | JGI IMG/M metagenome (GOLD analysis project Ga0206981, IMG submission 153312) | Enriched cells from forest soil in Barre Woods Harvard Forest LTER site, Petersham, Massachusetts, United States -... | ecosystem: Environmental > Terrestrial > Soil > Temperate forest >... | reverse complement strand
ATCACTCATTGGCAATTGTTAACCGTGTAATTGATCAGTACCGCAAAGAGCTGGTAAGGGCAAAATACAGGGAGGCTTTTAAGGTTGTTCATTCTGAGGCTGATAATTCAACCGAGGATGCAATAATGCTGAAGGACCTGGCTTATTCTATTGAAGCGGAGGTAAGCCAATTGCCGGACAAATGCCGGTCGGTATATGAATTAAGCCGCAATGAACATAAAACCAATAAAGAAATAGCGCTGCACCTCGGCATCTCGGAAAAAACGGTTGAAAATCACTTAACCAATGCGCTGAGAAAACTTCGGATCGGTTTAAGCCACTACCTTTTCATCCTCATCATTTTCATCTATAAAATAATTTTTTAAGAATTATTTCATCCGGGCTTGGGGGATACGTTTCAGTTAAACGTTATGTATTATATAAACCCAATTATTTTCTTTTCATGGAAAGATCTAAACTAGCTGAATTGCTGGAGAAGTATGTTAATGGCAATTGTACGGAGGCTGAAATAGCATTGGTTAAAGAATGGTATCAGTCCTTTGAACAAGAGCATGACCATATTTCGGGCGTAAGTTTGTTTGAAGAAAATGAGCTTAAAGAACGGATCTATAACCACATCCTCCATAACACAGGCGAAACAGAGGAGGAGGAAGAAGAACTTCCTTCAGGAAGACCTAATTGGTTGGTGCGCAGGTGGCCCGCCATTGCAAGTGCAGCTGCAATAATTGTAGCAATTGGAGCATTGGTACTGTATCAGCATAATCAAATAAGAACAATGCAAATGGCTGCTGACGATGCATCGCAGCAGCAAATGGAGTCTATTACCAATAACTCCGATCAGATCTATAAAGCAAAACTTCCTGATAACAGTTCTGTTTGGCTAAACCCTCGTTCGCAGTTAACATTTCCAAAAGTATTTGATTCCAAATCAAGGGTAGTCTCTATATCGGGCGAATGTTTTTTTGAAGTAACCAAAAATCCAAAATGTCCTTTTATAATCAACAGCCGCTCCATTATTACAAAGGTTTGGGGTACCAGTTTTTTTGTTCGTGATAATGACCAAAGCAATACTGCAGAGGTTTCAGTACTTACCGGCAAAGTTTCGGTAAGTATAAAAACCGCTCATAACAACGACCAGCCTTCATTAAAGCTTGAAAAAGGCGAGGTGATGCTTTATCCCCATCAAAAAGCCATCTATTTAATTGACCAGCACATTTTAAAGCCCGAAACTGTAGAAAACGATGCCACGCTTCAGATCTGGAAACGTGTAAACCTGTTTTTTGATAATAAACCTCTTGGAGAAATAATCCCGGTGCTTAACTCAACATTTCATGTCCATATAAAGGTAAGGAGCGAGAAATTAAATCATTATATCCTGAATGCCGATATGGCTGGGTTTAATTTACCCGACGTATTGCAGGCATTGAAAAAGTCTCTGAATGTAAATTATGAACTGGGGGACTATGAAACCGACATTGAATTAGAATAAACCAATTAGCTAACCTAATAAATAAGCAGATGAAAGAAAAATTGCAAACATAAACCTATAAAATCCAACAAACCTGGTGCATGGCATCAGCATAAAAAAACTTAGAAGTGTTACGAGCACTTCTAAGTCAAAGTCGGCCCCGCGTGGAGAACACCAAACTAATGGTGAAGGGGCTTTAATTGTCTCATTTTTAACAAAGAAACATAAACAAATATATGAAATTTCGTTTACGAAGCCCTATTCCCTGGTTTAAAATCATGAAGATTACATTTAGTCAGATCCTGATAGCCTTGATGTTAAGCGGCATAGCTTATTCAAGCCCTTTGAAGGCCCAGGATGTTCTTGACAAGACGGTAAATATGTCATTAAACAATGCTACGCTGCTGGACGCAGTAAATTATTTGCGAAAAAATAATAACGTAAAATTTATTTACAGTAAAAACGCTATTAATGTTTCGCAAAAGATCTCAGCAAATTTCACTAATCAATCCCTTAAAACCGTACTTGATCAGCTTTTTAAAAATAACGGCATTGATTACGAGGTGTTGAAAAACAGGATAGTTCTTGGAAAATCAACAGATGTCACCGTGCCTTCCAATTCAGCCGCGGCTACGATTGACAAAGCCGATGGTATAAACAATGCTGCAATAACTATCCCTGTATCAGGTAAGGTTATCGATGAAAAAGGATTGCCAATACCGGGTGCAACTGTTCTTGAAAAAGGCACTACCAATGGTGTTACCACAAATATTGATGGTTCATTTAAATTAAATGTAAGCAGCTCAAATTCTGTTTTGGTAGTGGCTTTTATTGGTTACACAAGCCAGGAAGTACCCGCAAGCTCACAAATGCCAATTACCGTTACACTGGTTGAAGACGTTAAAGGAATTAACGAAGTGGTGGTTGTAGGTTACGGCACCCAAAAGAAAAGTGTTACAACAGGCTCTATTTCAGGAGTTACTGCAAGAGATTTTGAGGACCAGCCGGTTACCCGTATTGAACAAATATTACAGGGCAGAGTTTCAGGCCTTACAATCAATACCAATGACGGACAGCCTGGTGATGGGTCTACAGTGCGTGTAAGAGGTGTAACTACCTTTAACAATAACGACCCTTTGTGGGTTGTTGATGGTGTTGTGGTTGATAATGGCGGCATTGGCTATCTGAATCAGTCGGATATTGAATCGATAGAGGTATTAAAGGATGCCGCTTCATCGGCTATTTACGGTACTCGGGCTGCTGCAGGCGTTATTTTGGTTACCACCAAAAAAGGAAAAGCAGGTCGTACGCAAATTAATTACTCAGGATATGGTGGCACATCGGCCCCGGCAAGAAAATTAGACTTGTTAAATGCTACTCAATATGCAACTTTAAGAAATGAGTCGCTTGCAGCCGCAGGTAAACCTATTTTATTTGCTGATCCGGCATCATTAGGAAAAGGCACAGACTGGCAATCGCTTATTTTTAATAATAGTGCAAAAGAAACAAACCATGAATTAAGCGTTTCTGGTGGAAGTGAAAAATCAACTTACTATACTTCTTTTGGTTATTTAGATCAAAACGGTATTGTTGCCACGCCTATTTCAAAATATAAAAGGATAAACTTCAGGACCAATGAAACCTATAAACCATCCAAATACATAAATTTTGGAGAGAATATTGGTTATACCTACAATAAATCAATAGGGTTGGGCAATACAAACAGCGTATTTGGCGGCCCCTTAAGTTCAGCTATTAACCTTGATCCTATTACACCAGCTGTAGTAACTGATCCTACAGCGGCCTCGGCGCCCGTGTATACTAATAATGCAAATGTAATTAGAAATGCGCAGGGCTATCCTTACGGTATATCACCTTATGTAGGCCAGGAAATAACTAACCCGCTGGCATATATCCAGAAACAGTTAGGTAATTATAGCTGGGCGCACAACATAGTTGGTAACGCTTATGTTGAAGTTGATCCTTTAAAAGGGCTGGTTATAAAATCAACCCTGGGTACTAAGATGGCATTTTATGGTGATGAATCATTTACGCCACTGTATTATCTTAACGCATCAACTATCAGCTCGCAAAACAATTACAACCGTGATATGACCCGGGTTTTTAACTGGAATATTGAGAATACTGCTTCTTATACCCGTTCATTTAACAAACACAATGTAAATGTATTAATTGGCCAGGGTGCATATATGGATGGCGCTTCTTACTCATCAGGCGTTACCGAGTATGGTTTGCCGGTAACTAATTTTAAAGATGCTTCATTAAATTACAGTATTCCAGCAGTTCAAAGAATTGGTTATGGTGGCGAAGGTCAGCAACACCATATAAGTTCGTTATTTGCCCGTTTAAATTATGATTACGATGAAAAATATATTATTCAGGGTGTAATAAGAAGAGACGGTTCATCACGCTTCGGCGGCAACAATAAGTATGGTACGTTTCCATCAGTTTCATTAGGATGGGTGCCTACAAGAGAAGCATTTTGGCCAAAGAATGAGGTAGTTGATTTCCTGAAAGTTCGCGGAGGTTATGGCGTTGTGGGTAATGATGCAATTCCTGACAATGCATTTCTTTCAACTATCGGTGGAGGCAGAAATTACAGCTTCGGAACAGGCGACACCTATATTAGCGGTTACAGCCCTAATGCACCATCAAATCCTGATTTGAAATGGGAACAAACATCACAAACCAACGTAGGTATAGATGCGGTATTGTTTCATGATTTCAATTTAACACTGGAGTGGTATAAGAAAAAAACAACAGGGATCCTTCAACAGCCCAGCTTACCTTATTATATAGGTGCTATAAGTAATCCTTACGCTAACGTTGGTGATATGGAAAATACCGGTGAAGAGCTTTCATTAGGTTACCATAAAAAAGTTGGTGATTTTAATATTGGGTTTGATGGAAACATATCTCATCTTAAAAACAGGGTTACCCGTTTGGCTCCGGGACAACTTTATTTAGATGGAGCCGGGGTTCAGAATATCCAGGGAGGTGTAACCCGCTCTACTGTGGGTCAGGCACTTGGTTCTTTTTACGGCTATGACAATCTTGGTGTTTTCCAGACCCAGTCAGAAATTGACAGTTATATTTCACCAAAAACAGGACAAAAAATACAGCCAAATGCAAAACCAGGTGATTTTAAATGGGCAGATTTAAATGGTGATGGTGTAATTAGTGATGCTGACCGTAAATATATTGGCAGCTCACTTCCTACATGGCAATATGGTTTAACTTTTACTGCGGCATACAAGAACTTTGACATACTGGTATTTGGACAGGGCCAAGCCGGAAATAAAATATTCCAGGGCTTGCACCGCTTAGACATCCTGACTGCTAATTATACTACAGCTGCCTTAGGACGGTGGACCGGCCCCGGAACATCAACCGTTTGGCCACGATTAACAGATAATGACGCTAATAATAATTTTGAATATAACTCAAGCTTCTATCTGCAAAGCGGCACTTACTTCCGGATCAAAACATTGCAATTAGGCTATACGCTCACAAAAGATCTGGTGAAAAAAATAGGGTTGCAAAGAGTACGGCTTTACGTAACAGGCGAAAACCTGGTAACTTTTACAAAATATACAGGGTATGACCCAGACATTTCCGGCAGTATTGACGAAGGCTTCTACCCGCAGGCCCGTACATTTTTAGTTGGTTTAAGTGTAGGATTTTAACATAAAAAAAATGGAAAAGTATTTTAAGTATTTAGCAATTAGTGCAGCGTGCGTTCTTATCGTCGCTTCATGTAAAAAAAGTTTCCTTAACGTTACACCTAAGGGAACCAATCTTGAATCACAATATTACCGTAATCAGGCGGAAGCCTTTACTGGTTTGGTAGCTGTTTATGACATTGTTGGGTATCAAAGCGGTGGCCTTTTAACCAAGGAAGACGCAATGGATGCCGGTTGTGATGATCATGTAGCAGGCGGCGGTGGCTCAGGTGATATTACCGATCTGCAGGTTTTTAATAATTATACGCTCAACGAAACCCAGGGCCCATCAAGTGCTTTATGGCAAGGGAGCTTCCAGGGTGTTTTTCGTGCAAATGTGATCTTATCAAAGTTGCCGGGAGTGCCTATGGATGCCGGTTTAAAAAGCAGGTATGCTGATGAAGCCACAGCGCTTCGCGCCTATTTTTACTTCGACCTGGTTCGTTTGTTTAAAAACATCCCTTTAATATTGCAAGAAGTACCTTCCAACCAGGTTGATAATGTTTTACAAGTACCTCCTTCTGCAGTTTACAGCCAAATAGAATCTGATCTGAAAGCTGTAATTGATGCAAAAAACATACCTGATAAGGTAGATGTTACTGTAGATGGCGGCAGATTAACCATGGGTGCTGTACACGCGCTATTAGGAAAAATTTACCTTTTTGACAAGAAATATACCGAAGCAGCTGCACAATTTGCTATCGTTAATGGTACACCCGGTCAGCCAAATGCTACCTATGGCTATCAGCTGCTTACTAATTTTGCCGACCTGTGGAAGGTTTCCAATAAATTCAATGCTGAATCCATACTTGAGGTAGGGCATTCATCAAAATCAGGTGGTAGCTGGAGTTGCGCAGCATGTACCGAAGGAAACCTTTTAAATATATTAGTTGGCCCAAGAGGATACAACGCTAAAACGGCTGCTGCACCTGATTATATTTCAGGTTACAGTTTCATTCCATTCACAAAAGAATTCTTTGATTTTATTCATAACGATCCGCGCAATAAGGCAACAGTTGCCAATTTAGACAGCCTTAAGGCTAATGGCATTGCCGATTATACTGCGGGTTATGATAATACAGGCTTTTTTGTTAACAAATTCGCGGGCCATGTTGCTGATAAAACAACAGGTGGTGGTGCTCCTGAATTAAACTATCCGCAAAATATATATGAAATCCGGTTAGCTGATACCTATTTAATGGAAGCCGAAGCGCTTATTATGGCTAATGGAGATTTAACCCGCGCGGCTGCTTTGATGACAGCTGTACATACCCGTGCATATAATGATGGTAAAACACATGCGCTGGCTGCTACCATTGCTGTTATAAAAACAGAGCGGCGTGCTGAGCTGGCTGCCGAAGGCCATCGCTGGTTTGACCTTGTTCGCTGGGGAGACGCTCCGGCAGTGCTTGGATACAAAGGATTTAAAGCCGGCAGGAACGAAATATTACCAATTCCTCTGAATGATTTGAATGCCACCAAGATAAAGCAAAGCAAAGAGTATGGTGGTACTCTGTAATTTAAACTTATTTAATATTTAAATCAATGAAATTAAATTTATTTAAAGCTTACGCCCTGATTTTAGGGGTATCGGCTATTGGAATATATGCTGGCTGTAAGCCTGAAACATTTGGAGACGGAAACGGGCTAACGCCAACTAACCAGGCATCATTCACTATTACGCCTGTTGCAGGCAAGGCTAATCATTATGTATTAAAAGCTGTTGAAACCGGTGTATTGGGTGTAAAATGGGATTTAGGCGACGGAGGAGGTTCAAACCCCGGAACCGCTGTTGACAGTGTGTTTATTCCGGATGCAGGAACTTACAACATTACATTAACTACATTAGGTATTGGGGGCGCTACAAAAACAGCAACGCTTCCTGTTACTGTTCCCATATCTGACCCTGTATCAGGAAACCAGGTTTTAGGTGGTAAAATGGGTACAGGCGACGATGCCTACTGGACACACTTTATTGTTGGCAGTGGAAATAACATGGTAATTGATCCAAGTAAAGGCGTAATGGTTGCAAATGAAACCGGCTACCAGGCTGGTGCTATTTACCAGGCCTTTAACCTTACTGCCGGGAAAAAGTACATGGTTGATATGGTGGTTTCAGGCAGCGGCGCTACCAATACCTGGTTTGAAGTTTGGGTTGATACCAAGAAGCCTGTTAACGGGCAGGATTACAATACTGGCCAAAAACCTATTTCTTTAAATACGTGGTCGGGATGCGGTGTTGGTCCTTTTAATGGTAAATTATCATTACTCTCATGTTCAGGTAGTGGCGACCCATTCACTGTTCCAGCCACCGGCACTTATTACCTGGTGATTAAATGCGGTGGCCAGGATACAGGGCTTACCGGTATTTCCTTTACCAACGTAACGTTAAGAGGAGTTAATTAATAGTAATAATACAAACAACAGGCTGTTTATTTAAGCAGCCTGTTGTTACAAAAAAAATTACTTTATGAAAAAATCAAATTTTATACTATTTCTATGTTTAGCATCAGGCATGCTATCATGCTCAAAAAAACAGGCTGTATTACCCCCGTTTGTACCGGTTACACAAACGCCTAAAGTATATACGTTTGATACAACAGCAGCCTGGGCAGATGAATTTGATACGGATGGTGCTCCCGATCCTAGTAAATGGGGATATGATGTAGGCGGCGGCGGCTGGGGAAACCATGAGCTGGAATACTATACCAATACAGTTAACAATGCAAGTATTACCAATGGCATACTAACCATAACTGCAAAAAAAGAAAGTATTGGCGGAATGAATTACTCTTCATCGCGCATGGTATCAAAAGCTTCAAACGATTTGCTTTATGGCCGTATTGAAGTAAAAGCCAAATTGCCGGCAGGTAAAGGAACCTGGCCTGCAATCTGGATGTTGCCAAATGATTATGCTTATGGTAATTGGCCAAACTCGGGCGAGGTTGATATTATGGAGATGGTGGGTTTCGATCCTAACAATGTTCACTTTAGCATTCATGACCAAACCAACTTTGGCGGAAACTCTAAAACAAGCACTTTAAATATACCAACTGCCGAAACTGATTTCCACATTTACCGCGCTGACTGGACCCCCGATGGCATTAAAGGTTATTATGATAATACGCTGGTATTTACTTTTTTAAATGATAAAACAGGAAACTCGGCAACATGGCCGTTTGATAAACCATTTCACATATTATTAAACCTGGCTATTGGCGGCGATTGGGGTGGTTCACAAGGTGTTGACGATTCCATTTTCCCTACCGCCATGCAGGTTGATTATGTGCGTTATTATAAAATGATCACCAATTAATTATAGCGCTTTAGCTGTAAAACATTTCAAATCATCACCAATTAATTTGACACCGGGTCGAAAAATCAGGCATAATCATTATGCCTGCAATTATCTGCCGGATATGTTTTTAATTATTAAAAAATACTTATGGAAAAGATCAGGAAATATACTTTAATGGTTACGATAGCAGGGCTTTTGGCGCTTGGGTTTGGATGCAGTAAAAAGTCGCCTATCGGTGGCGGTGAAACACCACCGCCCGTAAAACCGGTTACCCCGGTTAAAACCGATGTTTCAATGTGGGTTACCACTGCTGATCAGTTTCAGCTGTTGAACAAACAAAATGTATCGCTGATTTTCAGTGCCGGTTCAAATCAGAACACAACCATAAATGTTGATACCACGCAAACCTATCAAACAATTGATGGCTTCGGTTTTTGCCTGTCAGGCGGCAGCGCTTACCTGATTAACAGTTTAAGCGATGCAAAAAAAACAGCCCTGTTAAGAGAGTTATTTGCTACAGACTCAACCAGCATTGGCATCAGCTATATCCGCATAACCATTGGTGCGTCAGACATGAGTGCAGGTACTTTTAGTTATGATGATGTTGCCGGTGATGTTGCCTTGCAGAACTTTAGTCTTGCTAAAGAACAAACGGACCTGATCCCCATCCTGCAGAAAATAATAGCTATAAACCCCAATATTAAAATTTTAGCCTGTCCATGGAGCGCCCCGGCCTGGATGAAAGATAGTAATAGCTTTACTGGCGGTAGTTTAAAACCCGCGTATTTTGATGCCTATGCAAATTATTTTGTAAAATACATCCAGGGAATGAAGGCTGCAGGAATAACTATTGATGCCATTACTCCACAAAATGAACCTTTAAATGCTTACAATACGCCTGCTATGCTGATGCTATCGGCAGATGAAGGCTCTTTTATTAAAAACAATTTGGGGCCTGCATTTAAGACCGCCGGAATAACTACAAAAATTATTGTTTACGATCATAATGCAGACCACCCTGAATATGCAACTCAAATTTTGGCAGATGCCGCAGCCAATCCTTATGTTGATGGGTCCGCCTTTCACCTTTATGGCGGCTCTATAAACGCTTTATCACCGGTACATGATGCCTATCCTGCTAAAAACATTTATTTTACTGAACAGGCAACATTTCAAAGCGACCAATTTGGCAGCGCTTTGGCATGGCACATAAGTAACCTGATTGTTGGAGCAACCCGCAACTGGAGTCGCAACGTTTTGGAATGGGTGCTGGCTACCGACGCGAATAACGGCCCGCATACCGCAGGAGGATGCAGCACCTGTTTGGGGGCGGTAACCATAAGCCCTGAAATTACGCGGAATGTTGCTTATTATATTATTGCACACGCATCAAAATTTGTAAGGCCCGGCGCAGTGAGGATAGCTTCTGATCAGCAAAACACCCTATTGAACGTAGCCTTTAAAAATACTGATGGCTCAAAAGTGCTCATCGTAATAAATACATCAACCGGCGATCAGTCATTCAACCTGAAATTTAACTCAAAAATTGTTACCACAACACTGCCTGGCGGTGCTGTTGCAACTTATAAATGGTAATTACAGGTACTAATTAATAACACTGGCACACTATAATGAAAAGTAAGCGCATTTATTTTTTAATACTGATTTGTTTGGTGCCCATTGCTGCCATTTATATCCAATATATAAATCAGTCGGAAAAAACAGATGCCAGGGGAGATAGCTATGCCGGTTCGGATAAATGCATAAAGTGCCATAAAGCTGTTTATACGGCATACCTGGAAACTGCACATTATGAATCATCCAAACCGGCATCTGTCCATAACATACATGGAAGTTTTGTTAATTACCACAACGTTTTTTCAATTACCGATCACTCGAAAGTGATTATGGAGAAGCGCAGCAACAGCTTATACCAGGTTGCTTATGAAGATGGGAAACAGGTAAGGGCCGAACGTTTTGATATTACATTTGGCGGCAGAAAGGCAGAAACATACTTATATTGGAAAGACAAACAGTTGTTTGAGCTGCCAATCTCATACTTTACCTCTTTGAAAAGCTGGACAAACAGCCCTGGCTATGCTCCAAAAAACCATGCCTATTTTGACAGACCTGTAATACAGCGCTGTTTTGAGTGCCACAGCAGCTACATAGAACAATTGCCAATTACCAACCTGGAAAAGCAGGAAGCCGAGTTTAATAAAAGTTCAATTGTTTATAGTATTGATTGCGAAAGGTGCCATGGCCCGGCTGCTAACCATGTAAATTTTCATACTGCTAATCCGGATGAGAAAAAGGGAAAGTATATTGTTAAATATTCGTCATTAACAAGGGCGCAAAAACTTGACGCCTGCGCAGTATGTCACGGCGGTGGTAAAGATGTTTACCTGGAATCGGTATTTAAATTCAAAATGGGCGATACGCTGTCAAAATTTAAAGAGCCAAGCTTTTCATACCAGGACCCTAACCCGGCAACGCTTGATGTTCATGGCAATCAAAACAGTTTACTGGCGGCAAGTAAATGCTTTTTAATGAGCAATATGGACTGCAATACCTGCCATAATGTACATGTAAATGAAAGCGCCAACCTGGTTGCCTACTCGCAAAAATGCATGAAATGCCATAATGAAACCAATCACAATTTTTGCAAAATGGCCCCTAAGCTAGGTACATTGATTAAAAACAATTGCATTGACTGCCATATGCCGTTAAAACCATCAAATTTGATCTCTGTTGCAGCAAAAGGCGGCAAAAAGGAAATACCCTACCTGGTACGAACACATCACATCACCGTATATCCGGAAGAATCAAAAAAGATATTAGCTTTTGTAAGCGGTAAGGCAGTTGGTAAATAATCGCCACGAAATATTTAAGATCTTAGGGTTGATCCTCTACCCCATTTTTGCCCCGAATAATCAATAAGAAACGTTGATGTATCAAGCTATCTGATAATGATATTAAAAGGTACAAGAGCCCTTTTAAAACCCAAAGATTTATAGAACAGTTTATACTTTGGATTTTTGTTGACATTTTGTACCACTTCAGCAAAAACAATCTGTTACACCCGTTTTTTATACACTCTCATCGCGAAGCTATAAGCCACGAGCATAATTCCGGTGCACCAGGCAAGAGCAACCCATATACCATTGCCTACCGGCTGGTTTGAAAGTAGTGCGCGGATGGCCTCCACTATCGGGGTCACAGGCTGATTTTCGGCAAATGCGCGAACAACCGGCCGCATCGATTCGGTCGGTACAAACGCTGAGCTGATAAACGGCAGAAAGAGTAATGGATAGGAAAAAGCGCTTGCACCGTCCACTGATTTTGCGGACAGTCCGGCAATCACCGCGATCCAGGTCAAGGCCAGCGTAAACAGCGCGAGTATGCCCGCTACCGCAAGCCATGACAGTACTCCAGCCGAAGAGCGAAAGCCCATAATGAGCGCCACGAGAATGATTACGACTACAGAAATGGCATTGGATACCAGTGAGGTCAGCACGTGCCCCCACAGCACGGTTGAACGCGCAATCGGCATGGAGTGGAACCGCTCAAATATACCCCGTTGCATATCTATAAACAGGCGGTAAGCCGTATAGGAGATACCGCTTGCAATTGCAATTAACAGTATACCAGGCAGCAGATAATTTACATAGTTATCCATGCCGGTCTGGATTGCGCCGCCAAATACATATACGAACAGCAGCATAAACGCAATTGGCATAATAGTAACTGTGATGATGGTGTCCATACTGCGAAGAATATGGCGCATGGAACGTCCAAGCATAACACCCATATCACTGAAAAAATAGTTCTTTATCGTTTCCATTTACTTTTCCTCCTTTTTGCCAAAAATTGCAAGAAATATCTCCTCCAAAGTCGGCTGTTTTTCAATATATTCCACTTTTGCGGGCGGGAACAGCTTTTTCAGCTCCGCAAGCGTACCGCTTACTATAATCCTACCCTTATCAAGAATAGCAATTCTATCGGCAAGCTGTTCAGCCTCTTCCAAATACTGGGTGGTAAGGAATACCGTTGTGCCGCTACCAGCAAGCTCTTTGATAATCTTCCAAACCTCTATACGTGCCTCAGGGTCAAGTCCGGTGGTCGGCTCGTCGAGGAAAATGAGCTGCGGTTTCCCCACAAGACTCATGGCGATGTCGAGCCTGCGGCGCATACCTCCCGAATAAGTCGATGCCCTGCGATCGGCCGCATCGGTCAAGCCGAAGCGTTTAAGCAAATCATCCGCGACCAGATGCGGATTGCTAAGATGCCGCAGCCGGGCAATCATAATAAGGTTTTCCCGTCCGGTCAAAATCTCGTCCACGGCTGCAAATTGCCCTGTCAGACTGATCGACTGCCGCACATTGCCAGGCTTTGCCGCAACATCGAATCCGTTTACCGTCACGCTTCCGTTATCTTGTTTCAGCAGTGTAGTAAGAATTTTGACAATCGTTGTCTTGCCTGCGCCGTTGGAGCCAAGCAGCGCGAAAATATTGCCCTTTTCGACCTCGAAATCTACACCTTTCAGAACATCAAGCTGTTTGTAGGACTTTTTTAGCCCTTTCACCTGGATTGCTTTGTTTTGTATATTCATTTCTCCTAAAGTTAAATAACTATAACCTTTGACAAATCGACAACCCATAGGCCTTTAAGCCCCGCATAGGTCAACTTATCCATAATCGCACCGTCAAAACAGACGGTTTTGAAGGCACGGTAAGATTTGTTTGTTACGGAAAAAGGTAGACGGAATCCTACGTTCCTGAGTGTCGCTCCGGTAAAAGAAACATCGCTCAGTGCAGACTTCTCAAACTGGACACCGATAAAGGTATGCCCATCAAAACGCATTCCCCGCAGGTCGGAATATTTGAAATCCACGCCGTTAAAGACACAGTTCTCAAAAATTGTTTTTCTTAGGTCGATCATGGTTAGCTTCACGTCGGTCAGTTCTACATCTGTAAATTTTGTTCCTACCAGCGATGACTTGTTGAAGTCGGTACGTACAAGGACGGATTTGCGGAAGCTCGCATCCGCAAGGTCAGTGATGGAAAAGGTGCAGTCTGTCAGATTTGTGCCGTCAAAATTGGCTTCACGCGCTTCGCTGGCTTCAAACGAACTACCGGTCAAGTCGGCGCCAGCAAAGTCAGCGCCGAACAACGGGCTCGCTTTGAATCTTCCTTTGTGTAAAACAACGCCCGCGAAGTCACTCCCTTGCAGATTGACCGCAGTGAGGTTTATCCGCACCTGACGCTCCTGGGTGCCGGAGATGTTAGCAACCTCTTGTGCCGTTTGCTCAATGTCGTCAATGGTCATCTTAGAAACCGCTTCATTGTCCGCGGATTGGAAGTTTTCTGAAAAATAGTTCAGGTCAACACCCAGAATTTCCGAGAGCCGGTTAAAAGTAATGATGTCAGGACTTGATTCTCCCCGCTCCCATTTTCCAACTGCCTGTGGGCTGATAAATAGAAATTGAGCAAGTTGCGCTTGAGACATATTTATTTTCTTTCGTGCTTCGGCAATTTTATTGCCGATCATTTTAGTATTTAACATATCGTATCTTTTATTTATTTTTTCGACACTGCAAAGGTATACGGATGCATTTCCTGAATCAAAAAAATGCAAATACTTATAGTTGTATTTACGCTACTTATAGTTGTTATTAACAGCTATAAGTAGCGCATGCCGGGATTTAAGGTTAATGCTTTTTTTGTGAGCGGAAAAGCGCATGCTACAAGCTTGTAATCATTAACAGGTGGAATATTTTGTATATAGCGGTAAGTGAAGAGATTTATTTAGTAGCCCTGAACGGCGTGAAAATTGATATTTTAAACCTATTTAAACTGCCTTTTGTTGGATCACAGTTTTATCAGAAAGAAAAAAGGCTTTACGAAATTTCGTAAAGCCTTGATTTTCAGCGTGGAGAATATCGGAGTCGAACCGATGACCTCTTGCATGCCATGCAAGCGCTCTAGCCAGCTGAGCTAATCCCCCTTTATTTTTACTAACTCAACCGATGACCTTCCCGAATATAATTCGGGACGCTCTAGCCAGCTGAGCTAATCCCCCAAAATTGTGGAGTGCAAATATATACCTTTCGGGCAGAAATCCAAAGCGGTTTTAAATTCATTTATTACTAGCAGGCTATAGCCTTATTCAGTTTCAAGTACACGTTCTTTCACCATAAATACAGGCAGCGAGCCGAGGTTAAGGATCCGGTCGTGAAAATCTTTAATATTAAACTTGGCACCTTCCCTTTTTTGCAGCGCTTGTTTCCATTCCATGATCTGGCCGGCTCCGTATTTATAGGTAATACATTGCGCCGGCCAGCGCTTTACACGGGTTATTTCGCGCATAGCTATGTCGTCCTGGTTTTTAATGTTCTTTTTCCAAAAAACAAGGGCTTGTTCGTCCGTCCAGCCGTAATAATTAAGGCCGATGTCCATTGGCACCCTTACAGACCTTACTATATCCCATTCCCATTTACCAAACTCGTCATACCGGGTTTTATAAACGCCAAGGTCCTTTCCCAGTTCCTCCACATAAGCCCCCCAGCCTTCCTCTAGTCCCAAATAATAAAAAAGTTGCTGCACCTTTGATTGTTTTATAGCAGCATTTATGCAGGATTTATAATGATGCCCCGGTACCGCTTCATGAATAAAAAGCCAGTCGACCTGTCTTTTATTATAGGGTTTATTAAACTGGTTATAATAAAATACGTTGTTATCATAATAACCCGGGGCTTGCGCCATTGCTTCATTTGTGCTTTGTTCAATTTTCAAAGGCTGTATTTTGTGCTTATTGAACACATTACTCATATTTTTATAAATAACCGCCCGCGTTTGCTCAAAATATTTCAATACATCTTTCGGGTCGTTAATAAAAAACTCCTTATCGTTTAAATGTTTATAAAAAGCGTCTTCGCTTAAACCGCTCTGGTTGCGGATAGTTTCAATATGCTCTTGTACCCTTTTTATTTCCGTTAGTCCGAATTGGTAAATTTCATCAGGCGTAACATTTGCGCTAAGCCATCTTTTTAAAAAATACTTATACCAGGCTTTCCCGTTGGGGACGGTGTACAGCCCTCCAGCGGAAATTTCTTTTGGTTTATTTGCTTCCCATTGTTTTTCCAGGCTTAATCGTTCCAAATTCATATTGGTTTCATAAGCTATAAGCTCATAGTCCTGTTTTTGGCTTTTGCTCAAGTTATCTACTGCAATCTTTTTTTGTTGAGCCTTAATAGTTTCGAAAAAAGCTATCTGTTTTTGAATTTCATCTGCAGATTTAATTTGTTTCAGGGCAGTCACATAACTAAGCTCCATTTGCGGAATTTTTAGTGCAGCATATCCTTTTACAAATTTATCAGCGAATTGATCAAAAGTTTCAGAAGCTTTAAAGCCGGTTAAGCAAAACAGGGAAACATATAGACAGATCAGTTTAAGTTTCATTTTATAATTGTTGGGATCTCTTAATTATTGCTGATCAAAGTTATAAATATACATGATAAGGTGGGCGGCCCTAACGAATTACAAAACCCCTTAAAACAAGTAAAGCCCCTGATGGGCAGGGGCCTTTACTAACCAATTATAAACCTAAATTATGAGAAGACTTTTTTAATATTTTGATGGTGTAAAAGTAACACTATCTTTTCATATAAATCGAATTTTTTTGTAATTTTTTTGTAAAAAACTTCTTTGCTGCTATTCGATTAACAAAAATACAAACATTTTGTTAAAAATATAATAATTAGCAAAAAAAAGTTAAAATAATTTATCACTTACTGGCATCTAACGATATTAAGCATGTAAAAACAATTTTATTTCATATAAAATAAGCTTTTATAAATTTTTTACTGAAAATAACAATAAAAAATTACTGTTTTTCTTTTAAAAAACAGATAAATAAACAACAACATCAAAAAATAATCTCTAAATATAGATTTATTTGATTTTTCCTTTTTATATCACAAAATATCTACCAATCAATTAAAAAACTAAAATAATTTCAGACTTAACGGCAAAACTTTTCAATAATTGTCTCCCACTTATTCTATTTAAATTTTCAAAAATAAAGCCCTCTTTTAAAAAGTCCCCTAAATTGGCATAGTAGGTTGTAAAAAATTGCGCAAATCAAACATCATTTTAAAAATGCTTTATCACTTTTGCGGATAATTTTTACCATTACCGATGAATAACAGCGCTCTCCCTAAAAAACATCCGGAACTAACCACTTTAACGTTGTGGATAATGACTATTGCAACCGGCCTGGTGGTAGCTAATTTATACTATAACCAGCCTTTGCTTGAAGATATTGTTCGCACTTTACACACAACCCGCGCCAAAGCAGGCCAGGTATCAGTGCTTACCCAAATAGGTTATGCCACAGGTTTATTTTTCCTTGCTCCTCTTGCCGACATGGTAAAACGTAAGCGGTTAATGATAATTGTTTTTGCATTCATTATTCTATCCCTTTTACTAACCGCTCTGGCGCCAACTATTAATGTGCTTATTTTTGCAAGCTTTTTGATAGGTGCAACCTCTATGATCCCCCAAATATTAGTTCCCATGGCTGCGCACCTGGCCAAACCTAATGAGCGCGGAAAAAAGATCGGGGTTATTATGAGCGGCTTGCTAATAGGAATTTTGCTATCGCGAACCTTTAGCGGTTATATTGGCGAATATTTTGGCTGGCGGGCAGTGTATTACATAGCTGCCGGTATAATGTTATTAATGTGGCTGATGGTCGGCTTGTTTTTACCCGAGGTTGAGCCCGACTACAAAGGCACCTACAAACAATTAATGGCATCTCTCGCTCATCTGGTCAAGCACGAGCCCAAATTGCGACTGGCAGCTTTAAGGGGCGCCCTCTGCTTTGCTTGTTTCAGTGCTTTTTGGACTACTATTGTTTTTTTACTAAAGCAAAACTTTAACATGGGCAGCGGCGTAGCCGGGGAGTTTGGTCTTGTTGGTGCATTCGGAGCAATTGCTGCAGGATTAATGGGCAGGTTAAGCGATAAAATGGATGCCTATAAATTATCAGGCTTTACGCTGTTACTGATCCTCATCTCATTTATCATCTTTATTTTTTCGGCGCATAGCATTGCCGGTTTAATTATAGGAGTAATTATTATGGATATGGGCGTACAGGCAACCCATATTTCCAATCAGTCGATAATCTTCTCGTTAAAACCCGAGGCGCGGAACCGCATCAATACAGTTTATATGGTAACTTATTTTATAGGCGGATCTGTAGGAACCTTTTTTGCCACCCAACTCTGGAAAAGCTACCAATGGAATGGCGTATGTATTACAGGGATCACTATATCAATAATAACACTGGTTATCCATTTTCTAAATCACCCCAAACCCGTAAATAAACCGGTAAGCGCATAGCTTTTGACTACTGGTTACAACAGATGTACTAAAATCTCATACACTAAACTACAACAACTCCCTTTTGGTTATATAACACTATAAGTTACTTTATAACTGTTTATCAGCCTGTTGTAAAATAAACCTGATTTAAGAATGACTAATTATTGCCTCATGCTAATTTTGGCACTGAATTGGACTACTATAAATCAAATGCAATACAGGATGGCACTTGACAGCAAAAAGAATCGCGAAGGCGAAGAGAAAGAATGGGAAAACTCTGTTGATCCGGCTAAGACTTCGGACGAGCGGGATAAAGAGCAGCTTTTAAGACAATACAAAGAAGCCAAGCGCAGGAAAGATAACCTGACAGAAAACAACGAAACTGAAAAACAAACAAAATAAACCATTAACTAAAGGAAAAACTACCTATGAAAACTTATAGAAAAACCGCCCCCAGTAAATTATTAGCAAAGTTTGATGTGGAATTAATGAGCTTACTTACAAGCGATTTGAAATTATTTATGGCAAGAAATCCATTTTTAATGAGCAAGAAACAGGCTATGGTACAATCTACCTTGTCAGTAGCCTGACCATTATATATCTACCTGCTGAGAAACAGCAGTACATATTACCTATGAAAACGATAGCGCTTTGCAATTTGCAGGGCGCTATTTTTTTGTAGCGTATTTGATTATCAGCGCTGCAGTTTTGGCCGAGGCGCCGGGTGTGCCCATTTTTACATCCAAATCATCATAATCACTCATCATTCTGTTCCGGTAGTTTTTATTATCTATAATCTTATCCAGCTCGGCAGTTATATTTTCCGCGGAGCAATCCTGCTGAATCAGCTCTTTTACAACCAGCTTGTCCATTATCAGATTCACCAGCGAGATGAACTTTATTTTAACTACAAGTCGGGCAATACCAATAGATACAGGGTGGCCCTTATATACAACTACTTGCGGCACATTAAACAAGGCGGTTTCCAAAGTCGCCGTTCCGGATGCTACAATTGCTGCATCTGAATTATTGAGCAGATCATAAGTAGCATTAAATAAAACAGGGATATTTTTTCCGCCTATAAATTGATCATAGTAATACTGATTAAATGACGGCGCACCTGCAATTACAAATTGATGATTCGGAAACTGATCTGTCACGCCCAGCATCTCAGGCAGTAAACGGCTAATCTCCTGTTTACGACTGCCGGGGAGCAAGGCAATTATTTTTTTTGACGATAGTTTATTGTTGGCGATAAAGCTTTCATCGGGTTTAAAGGCCGCAACCGCATCAAGCAAAGGGTTGCCAACATAATCAACCTCCATACCCCACGCTTTATAAAAATCAACTTCGAAAGGCAGGATACAAAACAAGTGATCAACTATCCGTTTTATTTTCAGTACCCGTTTTTGGTTCCAGGCCCACACTTTTGGCGAGATATAATAGCAAACCAGCAGGTTATTATTTTTAGCGAACTCTGCAATTTTTAGGTTAAAGCCCGGGAAGTCAATCAAGATTAAAACATCCGGCTGCCAGGTTGCAATATCGTGTTTGCAAAATTTCAGGTTTTTTAAAATGGCATTCAGGTTAAGCACAACTTCAATAAAACCCATAAAGGCCATATCTGCATAATGCTTTACCAGGGCTCCGCCTTCGGCCTGCATCAGGTCGCCACCAAAAAAACGGAACTCCGCTTGTTCATCGCGCTCTTTTAAGGCTTTCATCAAATTAGCCCCATGCAGATCGCCCGAAGCTTCGCCGGCTACCAGATAATACTTCATCGCAGATGAACTTTAAAGATGAATACCAGCAACATTATTATAAAGGTAGCCAGCATTATCCCGCGGGCAGTTTGGTCGAGTTCTTTTTTCAGGATAAATCGCATCAGTATCAAATTCAAAGCAATGGCTACAAAATAAGGCAATGCCGGGCGATTGATGATCTCCACATTAGTTTTTAATAAATATGCTGCACCCCATGCAATAACAGGGAATATAAATGCAGCTAAAATGCCGGTGATGAAACTATTTTTGTTTAGCATAGCTTATACATTAAACTTCCATCCGTTTAAAACCTGGATAGCATGATGCGCCGTCATATCAAACTGTACCGGCACTACCGAGGCGTAATTATGTTCCAGTGCCCAAACATCAGTATCCTCGCCATTGTCGCTGGTTTGGAAAACACCTGTTAGCCAGTAGTAAGGGCGGTTATGCGGATCCATCCTTTCGTCAAATTCTTCCGCCCATTTGGCATTGGCCTGGCGGCTGATCTTTATCCCTTTTATATTTGCGCCGGCCGGAAAGTTTACATTTAGTAAAGTAGCTGTAGGTAAGCCATGTTCCAAAACCTGCAAGGCTATCTCCTTTACATATTTTAAACAGTGCGAAAAATCAGCCTGTAAGGTATAATCGTCTAACGAAAAGCCTATTGATGGGATGCTTTCTATCGCTCCCTCAACCGCAGCCGACATAGTACCGGAATACAAGATATTTATTGAATTATTTAAACCATGGTTGATGCCCGAAACACACAGATCGGGCTTTTTACCTTTAAAGATCTTATTTACCGCAAGTTTAACACAATCAACTGGCGTGCCCGAGCAGCGGTACATTTCAACCCCTTCGTAAATGTCAACCTGGTCCAACCGTAACGGTTTGCCAATGGTGATAGCGTGGCCCATGCCAGACTGCGGACTATCAGGCGCTACAACAACAACCCTGCCGATCTCGGCCATCGTATCCATTAAAGCTTTTATACCGGGGGCAGTTGATCCGGCTTTAAAGCTTTTGGTAGTTGCGCCGCTAGCTGTTTTGGGGAGCTTTTTGCTAGCCGCTGGGATTGTTAGGATCCCGGGAGTGAGGAAGGTGATTTGATAATTGTAGAC
>Ga0206981_10147_pt3 | contig 20822 bp, 16 predicted proteins | sample Alteio_BWMinCont_17_FD_153312 | JGI IMG/M metagenome (GOLD analysis project Ga0206981, IMG submission 153312) | Enriched cells from forest soil in Barre Woods Harvard Forest LTER site, Petersham, Massachusetts, United States -... | ecosystem: Environmental > Terrestrial > Soil > Temperate forest >... | reverse complement strand
TGTCGAAATGAATTTCACAAAGCTGCCGGTTATTAATAAGGTTGGGGTGATGATACTTTAATTTTTTCTGAACCATGATTTATTGGATTTAAGGATGCCAATGATTCCGTTTCCGATCTGTGAAAATCAATTAAATCATCTTCCATCTGCGATCAAAAATCTTTTTTAACCGGCCCTTTTTATTGTCATTAATTTCATAATTTACATGATAATAAATCAGCCTCTGTATTTTTCTAGTACTGGCAATTTTAGTCGTTTTTATAGTTTTTCGTCATCGCGCCAAATCTGGTGTTGATCCTGAATTTAGTAAATACATTGAATCATACACCACGGGAATAATATCAAAAGGCAGCACTATTAAAATAAGGCTGGCTAGTGAGGTACAGGTAAGCCATGAACAGAATGCACCTTTAAGCGATAAGATTTTCAGCTTCTCTCCTTCTATTAAAGGTAAAGCATACTGGATAGATGCGCGCACCATTGAGTTCAGGCCCGAAGGGAAGCTCGATCCTGATAAAAACTATACAGGCGATTTTAAATTAAAGAAGATATTAGATGTTGATGGGAAATTTGAAGATTTTAAATTCAACTTTCAAACTATAAAACCAGACTATACAGTAAGCTTTATCGGCTTGCAAACAGCTACAAACAGTTCGCTGGATAAAATGAAGCTAAGCGGAACTGTCCAAACAGCAGATAACGAAGATCCCGCTGAAATAGAAAAAATCATCAGCACAAATTTTTTAAACCCAGTTAATGTTACGTGGCAACATAATGCTATTACTAAAACTCATCATTTTACAGTAACCCAGTTAAACCGGGGCAATGGCACAATAAACAAGTTAACGGTTAACTGGGATGGAAGCAGCTTAAATATCGATAAAAAAGGCAGCCAGGGCTTTGACATTCCGGCTATCGGTGATTTTAGGGTGCTTGATATTAAAGCAATGCAGGACAATGACCAATATGTATTGGTTCAGTTCTCAGACAATATAATGATCGGGCAGGAATTAAATGGTTTGATAGGCCTTAGCAATGTGACGGATGCCGCGTACACTATTGAGGGAAGCACCGTTAAAGTTTATGGACCTGAACGCCTGCAGGGAAATTACAGCGTATTTGTAAACGAAGGCGTTGAAAACATATCGCACAAAAAAATCACCAAAGCATTTACTGCCAATGTGTTTTTTGAAAACAGGCTGCCTACTGTAACTATCCCGGGCAAGGGGGTGATCTTGCCGGACTCAGGTAAGCTGATGATGCCTTTTGAAGCTACCAACCTGAACGCGGTTGACGTGAGCATTATAAAGATCTACGAGAACAATGTACCCCAGTATTTCCAGAACAACGGCTTTGATGGCGGCGAAGAGTTGCGGCATGTAGGGAAACCCGTAGTTCAAAAAACAATCCGCCTTGATGAAGATAAGAGCCTTAACCTCAGTAAAAAGAACCGCTTTATGCTGGATATCGACCAGCTTTTGCGTACAGAGCCGGGCGCTATTTACCGGGTGATCATCGGTTTCAGAAAAGATTATTCCATATACAATTGTAAGGCCGGGTCGCCCGTGTTAAAAAATGAGAGCGATGATGGAGAATACGGCTATGAAGGCGGCAGCAATGGCTTTGGCAGTAATTCAGGTTCAATAAGTGATGAAGATGATGATTTTTGGGCGAGGTATGATAGTTTTTACCCGGATGGCTATAACTGGCAGGAACGCAATGATCCCTGTACCAATTCATATTTCAGCAAGGATCGCTGGGCGATAAGAAATATTATTGCATCTAACATCGGATTGATAGCTAAACGCGGCAGTGATAACGGCATGCTGGTAGCGGTAACCAATATATTAACCGCCAAACCAATGAGCGGTGTTGAGCTGGAACTGCTTGATTACCAGAAACAGGTAATATTAAAAACAACAACAGATGGTGATGGCCTTGCCAAATTCGATATGAAGCGCAAGCCTTACCTGCTTGTTGCTAAAAACGGTAAGGAACGCGGCTATTTAAAGCTGGATGATGGCAGTTCGTTACCCCTCTCCCGTTTTAATGTTGGTGGCGAACAAATCCAAAGTGGCTTAAAAGGGTTTATTTATGGCGAGCGTGGTGTATGGCGCCCGGGCGATTCTATATTTATGTCGTTCATATTGGAGGATAAGCTTAAAACCTTACCTGCAGATCTTCCTGTTCAGTTTGAATTGTATGATGTGAACAGCAAATTGTATCGCCGGATCACCCAAACCAAATCCATAGATGGCTTTTATAGTTTCCATACGGCTACTGAAACTTCATCACCAACAGGTAACTGGTCGGCAAAAGTGAAGGTTGGCGGCGCGGTATTTGAAAAAAGCGTTAAAATAGAAACCATAATGCCAAACCGCTTAAAGATTGGTTTAACATTTGGCGGAGCGAAAGAATTAACAAAAGGCGGCGATGTAACCGGGAACCTGACCGCACAGTGGCTGTTTGGCGGCACTGCACAAAGTTTAAAAGCAAAGGTTGATGCCTTTTTATCACCCAGATCAACATCATTTAAAGGATATGAGGATTATGTTTTTGATGATCCAACTCTCGCCTTTACCACCCAAACCCAAACCATATTTGATGGCAGGCTTGATGAAAACGGTAAAGCATCGGTAAATACCAACATCAATATTGAAAAACAAGCGCCGGGACAGCTAACCGCAAACTTTTTGGTTAAGGTATTTGAACCGGGCGGTAATTTCAGCATTCAATCCTTAAGTATGCCCTATAATGTTTACCCGGGCTACGTCGGGATAAAAACAGAAAAGGGCAGTGATCTTTCGGGGATGCTGGTGACCGATAAGGATCATGACATTGACATAGCGGATGTTGATGTAAACGGAAAACCTTTTGAAGGTACCCGTAACGTTGAGCTTGAACTTTATAAGATCCAATGGCGCTGGTGGTGGGATGAAACAGGCAATGCACTAAGCAATTTCACCCAGGATAAATATAATAAGCTGATAAAAACAGCAACTGTAAAAGTGGTGAACGGGCATGGCAAATGGAACCTGCACATTAACCAGGCTGATTGGGGCCGTTATTTGATCCGTGTTAAAGATGAGGAAACCGGGCACTCAACAGGTAAAATATTGTATGTCGATTGGTCGAACTGGTCTGAAAGGTTACAACAAACCAATCCTACCGAGGCGGCTATGTTATCTTTCACATCCGATAAAACCAACTATAAAGTTGGTGAGGATGCAACGCTTACCATCCCTACAATGAGTGATGGACGCGCTTTGATCAGCTTTGAAACAGGCAGCAAAGTTTTGAAAACTACATGGATAGACACTAAAAAAGGACAAACCCGCTATACTTTCAAAATTGATGAAACAATGGCGCCTAATATTTTTGTGAACGTTACACTATTGCAGCGTCATTCGCAAACGGTTAATGACCTTCCAATCCGCATGTATGGCGCTATTCCGCTCTCGGTTGATAACCCCGAGACTATTTTAAAGCCGGTTATCAGCATGGCAGATAAGATCAGGCCTGAAACCAAATCGTCAATTACCGTATCAGAAGCATCTGGCAAGGAAATGACCTATACCGTTGCAATAGTTGATGAAGGATTGCTCGATATCACCAATTATAAAACCCCTGATCCGCATGAAACGTTTTATGCCCGCGAGGCGCTTGGTGTAAAAACATGGGATTTGTTCGATTATATAATCGGTGCCTACGGTGGAGGATTGGAGCGGATCTTAAGTATTGGCGGTGATGGTACCGCCGGCACTAATCACAATGTATCAGTTAACCGCTTTAAGCCGGTTGTGAAGTTTTTAGGGCCGTTCCATCTGGACGCAGGCGATAAGCAAACACATACATTTACTTTGCCACAATACATTGGTTCGGTAAAGGCAATGGTTATAGCCGGTCACAATGGAAGTTACGGCCGTGCTGAAAAAGTGGTAGCTGTTAAGAAACCTTTAATGATCCTGGCTACCTTGCCAAGGGTTTTGGGTCCATCTGAGAAGATCCAGCTACCAGTCACTGTTTTTGCAATGGAGAACAACATTAAAACAGTAACTGTGCAGGTGCAGTCAAATGCCTTTAGCAATCTTGACGGCAACAATCAAAAAACCATCACTTTTGCAAAAACAGGCGATCAGCTGGTAACATTTGACTTAAGCGTTAAAGATTTTGTTGGCGTTGGTAAAGTAAAGATCATAGCAAAAAGCGGTGGTGAAACTGCCGCTTATGATGTGGAGTTGAATGTCCGTAACCCGAATCCGCCCGTTACAAAGATCCAGGAGAAAGAGCTTGCCCCTGGTGAAAACTGGAGCGCTGCTTATTCAGCAATTGGCATAAATGGCACCAATAAGGCTACGCTGGAAGTCGCCTCCATCCCACCCTTAAACCTTACCAAACGATTGAGCTATTTGATAGAATATCCATATGGTTGTGTTGAACAAACTACATCTTCAGCATTTCCACAATTATTCCTAAACCAACTGCTTGATCTTACACCAAGGCAAAAGGCAGAAACCGAGCGAAATATAAAAGCTACCATAAACAGGCTCAACGGTTTCCAGGTAAACGGTGGTGGCCTAAGTTATTGGCCAGGTTTCGGGGATGCTGATGAATGGGGAACCAATTACGCAGGTCATTTTATGCTGGTGGCACAGGCGAAGGGATACAGCCTGCCGCTTGGGTTTATAGATCAATGGAAGAAATATCAAAAACAAAAAGCTTTAACCTGGGCACCAGACTCACGCAGCTTTTATGGTGCTGACCTGGTGCAGGCTTACCGCTTGTATTTATTGGCCCTTGCACGGTCACCTGAACTTGGCGCAATGAACAGGCTCAGAGAGTTTAAATACTTAAGCATTGAAGCAAAATGGCGGTTGGCTGCTGCTTATAAATTGGCTGGTCAGCCAGAAATTGGTTTGCAGATGATTACAGGCTTGCCATTAGTTATTAAACCATACAACAGCATGTATGGTACTTATGGTTCTGACTTGCGCGATGAGGCCATGATATTGGAAACACTCACCTTGCTTGGACAGCAACAAAAAGCTGCCGGTTTGCTGCGGACAGTTGCCACCAAGTTGTCAGAAGATGATTGGTATAGCACACAAACCACTGCGTATTCACTAATTGCTATTGCGCAATATTGCGGGGAACACAAATCATCAGCAAAGATGTCTTTTAGTTACCAGGCTGGTAAGGCAAAATCAACAATTAGCTCGCAGTCGTACTTATGGCAGCTTTCTGTTGATGCTAAAGGCGGTAATGTTTCATTGAAAAACAGCGGCACCAATAAGTTGTATATCAGATTAGTACAACAGGGACAGCCATCATCAGGGGATGATGTGCAAACACGCATTAATCCTGATATTTTACAAATGCGGATTGCTTACACCACCCTTGGCGGCAAACAATTAGATCCGGCCAGCCTGAAACAGGGAACCGATTTTGTGGCACAGGTTACTATCAAAAATCCCGGTAAACGTGGCCGGTATGATAATTTGGCGCTTACACAGATCTTCCCGTCAGGATGGGAGATATTAAACACCCGAATGATGAACGGTGCCGAGGCATTCCCATCCTCACCATCTGATTACAGGGATATCAGGGACGACCGTGTGAATACTTATTTCAGTTTACCGGAAGGCAAAGAAGTAACTTATTATGTGATGTTGAATGCTGCTTATGCAGGTAAGTATTATTTACCTGCTACCTATTGTGAGGCCATGTATAATAATTCAATTACAGCTTTGATAAAGGGGCAGTGGGTTGAAGTGGTTAGATAGAGATTAGCGATTGGAGGTTAGAGATTAGGATGAGAAAGACTTACGAAGTTTTCAAAACTTCGTAAGTCTCAAAGGCTAATTAACTTTAAAAAGTCCGTACTTAAGAATACAATAAATAGCCCTCACGCCGTCCTTCCATCCTATTTTCTTACCATCTTCATATGTACGACCATAATAAGATATGCCAACTTCGTAAATTCGAATTTTAGGTACGCGGGCAATCTTTTGGGTAACCTCAGGTTCAAATCCAAAACGTTGTTCAGTTAATTTAATTGATTGGATCAGTTTGGTATCAAACAACTTGTAACATGTTTCCATATCAGTAAGGTTAAGATTACTGAACATGTTTGATGCAAATGTTAGCCAGCGGTTTCCAATGGTGTGCCAGAAGAATAAGATCCTGTGTGGATTGCTGCCCATAAACCTTGACCCATAAACCACATCTGCAAAGCCGGAACAAACCGGTTTTAACAGGTCGTTGTATTCTTCAGGGTCATATTCAAGGTCGGCATCCTGGATAATGAGGTATTCGCCGGTTGCTTTGGAGATGCCGGTGTGGAGCGCTGCTCCTTTACCTTTATTATGCTCGTGACTAAAATAACTTATAGGTAGATCAGGATTGTTTTGTTGATAGGTTTGAACTGCCTGTTCTGTATGATCAGAAGAGAAATCATTTACAATGATCACTTCTTTTTGAATATCATCAATCAGCTTAACCGCTTTAATTTTATCTAAAATTAAATGGATCGTATTACCTTCGTTGTATGCAGGGATTATAATTGATAATTTCTCTATCTTCATTCCAATAAATGCGACCGGGTTTAAATCGAATTAGTTTTTATCTTAAAAAGCCAAAAGTAATAATAATACTTTCGTTTTTATTAACCCTGTTCCTGCTATTCTGGTTTTGTTTGCCAAAGCCATTATTCAACAGTCCAACCTCTTACGTTATTGACGATACCGACGGGCAGTTACTTGGCGCCTCCATAGCTACCGATGGGCAATGGCGGTTCCCACCAAATGCTGAAGTGCCAGAAAAATTTAAGCAATGCATTATTGCTTTTGAAGACAAGCGCTTTATGTACCACCCGGGTTTTGATGTCCTGGCATTGGGCAGGGCAATCAAACAAAACTTCCATTCAAACAAGGTAACCAGCGGCGGCAGCACCATAACCATGCAGGTAATCAGGCTGGCAACCAAACACAAACGCAACATCTGGAATAAGCTGATAGAGCTATTTATGGCAATGAGGTTGGAAGTTAGCTACAGTAAAAACGAGATACTGTCGCTTTATACAAGTAATGCCCCGTTTGGCAGCAACGTAATAGGGCTCGACGCTGCCTCCTGGCGTTATTTTGGCCGGAGCCCGGATAAGCTGTCCTGGGGCGAAATGGCAGCAATGGCGGTATTGCCAAACTCACCATCGCTAGTGCACCCCGGGAGAAACCGGACTATCCTGTTAAAAAAACGAAACCTGCTTTTGGATAAGCTTTATCATCAGGGGATAATTGATTCTACCACTTCAGCCCTTGCCAAATTTGAGCCTGTACCCGACAGGCCAATGCCTTTACCCCAGCTTGCCCCTCACCTGCTGGAAAGATTTAAATCAGATCATCAGACCAATATCCATGGCGATACAAGGCTGAGGACGAGTATCAGGTCATCACTTCAGCAACAGGTAAATGAGATTTTAGAGCGGCATCACCAGGTTTTAAAGTCAAATGAAATAAATAATATTGCTGCAGTAGTACTTGATGTTGAAACCGGGGCAGCATTGGCTTATGCAGGTAATATTGCTCATCCGGAAGATCCTGAAATGGAAAGCGACGTAGATGTGGTTGATGCGCCCCGGAGCCCGGGAAGTACATTAAAACCTATGTTGTATGCTTCAATGCTGCATGATGGCTTGCTGCTGCCAAATAGCTTAATGCCCGATATCCCTACACAAATTGCTGGCTATCATCCGGAGAATTTCGACCTGGGTTATGACGGAGCAGTACCCGCATCAAGGGCGTTATCCCGTTCATTGAATGTGCCTGCTGTAAAAATGTTACAGCAGTTTAAGTATGAACGCTTTTATGACGTGCTGCAAAAAATGGGGATTACCACATTAAAAAAGCCGGCAGATCATTACGGGCTGTCGCTTATTTTAGGTGGGGGCGAAAACACATTGTGGGAACTAAGCGGAGCTTATGCTGATATGGCACGTGTGCTAAATCATTATACCAAATATAACGGTAAGTATGACCCGGCAGATTACCATAACCCGGTTTACAGTATTCCAAAAGAAAAAAAGAAACCTGACTTTGAAAAATCTGGCTTACTTGATGCTGGTTCTATTTACTACACGCTGCAAGCTATGGAAGAAGTTATGCGCCCAGGCGAAGAAATGTTATGGCAGCAATTCAGCTCAAGTCAGCGTGTGGCTTGGAAAACAGGGACAAGCTTTGGTTTCAGGGATGGATGGGCAATAGGCATCACACCCAAATATGTGGTAGGTGTATGGGTTGGCAATACGGATGGCGAAGGCAGACCCAACCTAACAGGGATCAGCACCGCTGCCCCTGCCCTTTTCGAGATCTTCCGGTTGCTGCCCGTTACCCGCGATTGGTTTGAAATGCCTGTTGGAGAAATGGTAAAAATAAAGGTATGCCACCAAAGTGGCTATCGTGCAGGTGAATATTGTGATGATACAGATGATATGTGGGTGCCAAAAAGCGGATTAAAAGTGCCTGTTTGCCCCTATCATCAACTGGTACATCTAAGTGCTGATGGTAAATGGCAGGTAACAGGTAACTGTACTCCGCCTGATCAGATCGTTAATAAGCACTGGTTTGTGCTGCCGCCATCTATGGAGTATTATTATAAGACTAAAAACTACCAATACAGGGTTTTACCCCCTTTTAGACCGGATTGTGTGCAGGCTGAAAATGCTGCACCAATGGAAGTTATCTACCCCAAAGATGGAGCTAAGATCTATGTCCCATTGGAAGCAGATGGCACTCGAGGCAGGGTAATTTTTAACGCTGCACACCGGCAGGCAGGCGTTAAGATCTTCTGGCACCTTGATGATAAGTATGTAGGAGAAACTAAAGATTTTCACCAGATGGCTTTAAACCCGCCTCCGGGAAAACATGTACTTACGCTGGTTGATGGTAATGGAAATATGGTTCATATTGGATTTGAAGTACTTGCGAAGTAGCTCATAGTTGATGGTTCATAGTTCATAGCTGTAAATCGGATAGTTTGATTGTAAATTTTATCTCCTGATCTTAAAAACTGCTAACTGCACACAGCAAACTGCCAACTGAATTATTTATATTGCTCAAAAAAATAAATACAACCCAATGCTTGAACAATACGACCTTCATAACCTGATGGTTATTGATATTGAAACCGTCCCTCAATACAGGAGCTTTGATGAGGTACCCGAGCATTTTCAAAAGCTGTGGGATTTAAAAACGGTTCACCAGCGAAAGGAAGAAACCGCAGAAAACTTTTATGAACGGGCCGGCATTTGGGCCGAATTTGGGAAGATCATCTGTATTTCAGTAGGGATCTTTACCAATGGCCGTAATGTTGGTTTAAGAGTTAAGTCATTTGCTTCGCATGATGAAAAAGAACTACTTGAAAAATTTTCGACATTGCTGGCAGGTCAGCCGGCTAGTTTGATCCTTTGCGCCCATAATGGTAAGGAGTTTGATTTTCCTTACATCTGCCGCCGGATGCTGGTAAATGGAATTAAGATCCCTTCACAATTAGAATTATCGGGCAAAAAGCCATGGGAGATCTATCACCTTGATACCATGGAACTGTGGAAGTTTGGTGACTATAAAAATTATACCTCGTTAAGTTTACTTACAGCAATTTTCAACATCCCCACCCCAAAAGATGATATAGATGGCAGTATGGTTGGTAAGGTTTACTGGGTTGATAATGAACTGGAAAGAATTTGCATCTATTGCCAGAAAGATGTAGTTGCGACCGCCCAATTGTTAAGACGTTACAGGGGCGAGGAACTAATTGCAGATGAATATATAACCTTAGTAGCCACATAATGCTGCAGGTAAAAGATCTGGACATCAAATTTAAAACACAAAATGGTCTTTTCGAGGCGGTTAAAGGCATCTCTTTCAACCTGAAAAAAGGCGAAACTATTGGTATTGTTGGTGAATCTGGCTCCGGTAAATCGGTTACTTCGCTTGCGCTGATGCGTTTGCTGGATAAAAACCAGGCTTTAATAAGCGGGTATATTTTATTGAACAACAATAGTTTATGCGGATTGCCGGAAAGTGAAATGCGTAAAATAAGAGGTCACCAGATGGCAATGATCTTCCAGGAACCGATGACCTCGTTAAACCCGGTTTTAACCTGCGGTTACCAGATAACCGAAGCTATACAATTGCACCTTAATACAACGAAAGCCGAAGCTAAAGAAAAAACGATAGCATTATTTAAAGAAGTACAACTCCCCCGGCCCGAAGCTATTTTTGACAGTTATCCGCACCAAATTTCAGGCGGACAAAAGCAGCGGGTAATGATAGCAATGGCATTATCCTGCAATCCCGAAATATTAATTGCGGATGAACCCACTACCGCCCTTGATGTAACGGTACAAAAAACCATAATAGAGCTGCTGCTAAAGCTAAAAGCCGAACGCAACATGAGTCTGATCTTTATATCTCACGATCTTGGTGTAATCAGCGAGATTGCAGACCGTGTACTGGTAATGTACAAAGGCGAAGTGGTTGAGGAAGCTCCTGTAAAACAACTATTCACGCATCCAAAACATCCATATACCAAAGGGTTGCTAGCCTGCCGCCCATCGCCTGACCTGCATTTAAAAAAGCTCCCGGTTATTGCTGATTTCCTGGACACTGATACAAAAAAGACAATTAGTATTGAAAAGATAAGAGCGGGGTACGGATATCCGGCAGATGAGATTATTGAACGGAAAAACAAATTATACAGCCAGCAACCGTTATTGAAAATAAACAACCTTAATACCTGGTTCCCAGTAAAGAATGGATTTTTTAACAGGGGGAAGGAATTTGTAAAAGCTGTTAAGCAGGTAAGCTTTGACGTATACCCGGGTGAGACGCTTGGGCTTGTAGGAGAATCAGGATGCGGTAAAACCACTTTAGGCCGGAGTATTTTACGTTTGATTGAGCCAACTTCAGGGAGTATCCAATTTGAAAACACTGATCTGAGAAGTTTAAGAAAGGATGATCTTAGAGAGATTCGCCGGGATATTCAGATCATTTTCCAGGATCCGTATTCGTCTCTAAATCCCCGTTTAACCGTCGGCGCATCATTAATGGAACCTTTACAGGTGCATCAGTTTTATACCAATGATAGTAAACGTAAAAAAAAGGTACTGGAATTATTGGAGCGGGTAAACCTGTTGCCGGAGCATTTTAACCGGTATCCGCATGAGTTTTCGGGTGGGCAACGACAGCGAATTGTTATAGCACGTGCATTGGCATTGCACCCTAAATTCATTATTTGCGATGAATCAGTTTCGGCGCTGGATGTTTCTGTACAGGCTCAGGTGCTTAACCTGATCCGTGAATTACAGCAGGATTTTAATTTGACCTATATATTTATTTCCCATGATCTTGCCGTTATCAAACACATTTCTGACCGGATGATGGTAATGAACAAAGGAGAAATGGTTGAAATAGGAGACCCGGATGAGATTTATTATCATCCAAAAGAGGAGTATACGAAGAAATTGATCAGTTCTATTCCGGGAAAGTAATGCGGAAGTCGGAATGTCAATTGCGGAAGTTTTAATTGAAGAATTTTAAAATGTGGGATTGAAATTTTAAAGGTGCAGGACTATTTAAGAAAATTCATAATTTGGGATTAGTTAATCACATAAAACAATCCATATGCAACCTGTAACCGACCTTAAATTTAGAACAAAAACATTTGCTCTTAATATTATCAAATTAGTTAAAGCAATGCCCGAAGACAGAATTGGAAGAGTACTTGGCAATCAGATTTTACGTTCTGGTACTTCTGTGGCTGCTAATTATAGATCTGCATGCAAAGCCCGTTCAAAAGCTGATTTCATTTCAAAAATAACAATTGTTGAAGAAGAGGCAGATGAAACGACACTTTGGTTAGAATTGATTATGGAATCAGATACTTTAATTAATGATTTTACCAAATCTCTTCATAAAGAATCTAATGAATTGACTGCCATTTTCACAAGCTCTGGAAAAACTGCAAAGGAAAACAATTTGAATAGTAAGAAAAAGTGAAACAGATTAATGCGGAAGGCGGAATGCCGATTGCGAAATGAAATTAGATGTTCAAAACCCATCCGCAATCGGCATTCCGATTTTCGCATTTAAAAACTTCCGCAATCGACATTCCGCCTTCCGCATTGAAAACATCGTATCTTTGCACAAATATTACATATGTTTAAAAAGAAAAACAGTTCATCTATAGTAAAAGTACTCACTCAAATGGTACTTGACATTTTTGAACAAAACGGTAATACACCGTTGAATTACAAACAAGTTTCTGCCAAATTAAACGTTCGCGACCCGGACTCCCGGGATATAATTTTTGAGATCCTTAGGGACGAAACAAAAACAGGCACCTTAAAAGAAATAGCCCCCGGTAAGTTTCAATTACTGGAACTCAAAACCTTTATTGAAGGTAAAGTTGACCTCACTAACGATGGTTCGGCTTTTATAATTACCGATGATGAGTTTGAGAGTGATATTTTTGTTGCTCCCCGTAAACTTCGGAACGCATTAAATGGTGACCGCGTTAAGGTTTACGTTTATGCAAAAAGCAAAGGCAAGCATAAAGAAGGCGAAGTAATTGAGATCCTGCAGCGCGCCAAAATGGAGTTCACCGGGATAGTAAAACTATCTGAGCGTTTTGCTTTTTTTATTCCGGACGACCGCAAAATGATGCACGATATTTTTATCCCGATGAGCGAGCTCAACGGTGCTAAAAACGGCATAAAAGCAGTTGCTGAAATTACCGACTGGCCAGTTGAAGCCAAAAATCCGATAGGCCGCATAAAGCATATTTTAGGCGCCCAGGGCGAGAACGATACGGAAATGAACGCTATTTTGGCAGAATATGGTTTCCCCCTGTCATTCCCTAAAGAAGTTGAGCACGAATCAGAAGAAATTTCTGATATAATAACAAATGAGGAAATTGCCAAAAGGCGGGATTTCAGAAATGTTACAACTTTTACCATAGACCCATTTGATGCCAAGGATTTTGACGATGCATTATCATTCAGACTATTAGACAATGGCAATTATGAAGTAGGTGTGCATATTGCCGATGTATCACACTATATAAAGCCAGACTCAGCTCTTGATAAAGAGGCGCTTGACCGTGCAACATCTGTTTACCTGGTTGACAGGGTAATACCGATGCTGCCTGAACGCTTGTCAAACGGATTATGTTCATTACGGCCAAAAGAGGATAAACTTTGTTTTGCAGCCGTTTTTGAAATGGATGAAGAGGCACATGTTATAAACGAATGGTTTGGTAAAACAGTGATCCATTCCGACAGACGCTTTGCTTATGAAGAGGTGCAGGAGGTGATCGAAAATAAAACAGGTGATTTTGATACGGAGATTTTAAAACTAAATTCATTAGCCTATAAGCTGCGCGAACGCAAGTTCAAAAACGGCGCCATCAGCTTTGAAACTACTGAGGTAAAATTCAAGCTTGATGAAACCGGCAAGCCTACAGGTGTTTATGTAAAAGAACGTAAAGACGCTCATAAACTGATTGAAGATTTTATGCTGCTGGCAAACCGGAAGGTTGCTGAGTATGTGAGCAAAATGGGTAAGGGAAAACATAAATATACTTTTGTTTACCGGGTGCATGATACGCCAAAACCTGATTCCCTGGCTAATTTTGCCCTGTTTGCTGCAAGGTTTGGGTATAAGATCAATACCAAATCAGACAAGGAAACTGCAAAATCCCTCAACTTTTTAATGGAGGATGTTGAAGGTAAAAAAGAGCAGAACGTGCTTACCCAGCTTGCTATCCGTTCGATGGCAAAAGCTATTTATACTACTAAAAGCTCCAGTCACTACGGGCTGGCGTTTGATCATTACACACATTTCACCTCTCCTATTCGCCGGTACCCGGATGTAATGGTGCACAGGTTGTTATTTCATTACTTAAACGGCGGACAATCAGCCAATGAAGAGCATTATGAAAAACTTTGTCAGCACAGTTCGCAAATGGAGAAAAAAGCGGCTGATGCTGAACGTGCTTCTGTAAAATATAAACAAGCTGAATATTTACGCGACCAGGTTGGGAACGTATTCAGTGGGGTTATATCCGGTGTTACCGAATGGGGTATGTATGTAGAGATCATCGAAAATAAATGCGAAGGCATGATCCGCCTGCGTGATATTTCGGATGACTTTTATACTTTAGACGAAAAAAACTATGCCATTATCGGTCAGCGTAAAAAGAAGGTTTACCAGCTTGGCGATGAAGTTAAAATAAGAGTGAAAAATGTTGATCTCACTAAAAAGCAGATCGACTTTACACTGGTACAGGATTAGGTAACATAAGTTGTAAGGATTGTAAATGTTATAAGGGGGTGAAAGTTTTTAACCTTTTTAACAATTACAACATTTACAACCATTTCAACTAACATGAAGAAACTTGAAGATTTGCAGGAAATTATAAGCGGGGCTGTTAACAAGCTTAGCTTTCCTTTGTATCCTGCGGCGTTATATGAGCCTATAAGCTATATTCTCTCCCTGGGTGGTAAACGAATGCGCCCAGCGTTACTTTTGATGGCATGCGACCTGTTTGGCGGCGATGTGGATGCAGCTATCTCCCCTGCCCTTGCCATTGAGGTATTCCATAATTTCACTTTGATGCATGATGATATTATGGATAACGCGCCTTTGCGGCGGGGCAGCACTACTGTGCATGAGCGCTGGAATAAGAATGCAGCTATCTTATCCGGTGATGTTATGCTGGTTGAAGGTTATAAATTGATGATGCAGGTTGAAGATCGTCTGCTACGCCCAATACTTGACATTTTTAATACCACTGCTGTTGGTGTATGTGAAGGCCAGCAACTGGATATGGAGTTTGAGGTGCTAAATCACGTAAATATTGATGAGTACCTGAATATGATCCGCTTAAAAACAGCTGTTGTGTTAGGCGGAGCATTAAAAATTGGGGCATTAATAGGCGGCGCAGATGTAAAAGATGCTGAACTGCTGAGTAGCTTTGGCGAGCATTTAGGCCTGGCATTTCAATTGCAGGACGATATATTAGATGTATATGGCGATCCTGAAAAATTTGGTAAACAAGTGGGCGGCGATATTATCTCCAACAAAAAAACCTACCTGTTAATAAAAGCACTGGAGCTGGCTAATAAACAACAAACTATTGAGTTAGATAATTGGATTGCTTTAAAACAGTTTGATAACAACGAAAAGGTTGAAGCAGTTACGTCTATTTATAATTCTTTAGACATACGGAAATACGCTGAGGAGGCTATGCAAACTTATGCTGATAAAGCATTTGACGCACTTGATGCCATTAATTTGCCCGAAGAACATAAACAATATCTGCGCGACTTTGCAGATGGATTGCTGGTAAGGGAGAATTAATTATATTTAATGAATGAAAAGATTACTAATCGTTTCCGGCGTTATTTTACTGTTGTCTTTTTTTGCGGGTCGGGCATATTCCCAAAGCTTAACACCTCCTGAATTTCCAGGTGGTAAGGAAGCGTTCAGTGCATTTTTACACAAAAATTTAAGGTGGCCAAAAGATGATGAAAATGATTCACAAGGTATCGTAATAATAAGTTTTTTTGTAGAAAAAGACGGCCGCTTAACCGATATTAAGGTGGCCAAAAGCATGAGCAAAGCTTTTGATGAAGAAGCGTTAAGGGTGTTAACCCTTTCTCCAAAATGGATCCCCGCCATGAGAAATAATAAGTTTATAAAATCAATATATACAGTACCGATAAAGTTTTACCAGGAACAACAATAATAACCCAGAAATAACCATATGCGTAAATTACTTCTTATAGTTACTATCTTTCTCATCGCCGGTAAACTACATGCCCAGGAACTTACATCCGGAGGCAAGCTAAAGCCTGAGCAGGCTATAATGGATGTACGGCATTACACCATTGCTTTAAATGTAGATTTTAAGCAAAAAACAATTGATGGCTACACAACCATTGATGTAATTATGGCACAACCAACGCATGTATTATTGTTTGATCTGCTTGATTCATTAAACATCAGCCAGGTTTTGGTGAATAATAAAAAACAACCGTTTGAATACAAAAATAACCTGATCAGGATCAACCTTGCCAATGAGTTGTCCGCGGGTAAAGCAACCGTAAAAGTGATCTACGGTGGCAAACCTCATGTAGCCCGCAGACCACCTTGGGATGATGGATTTATCTGGTCGAAAGATTCAACAGGGCACCAATGGATGGCCATTACTGCAGAGGGAACAGGTGGTAAGCTGTATTTTCCTTGCAAAGATCATCCATCTGATGAGCCAAACGAAGGTGTAGATTTGATAATTACCGTACCCAAAGACCTTGTAGTTGCTGGCCCGGGCTTACTACAAAAAGTAACCAAACATGGCGAAACAGCAACTTTCCACTGGAAAACAAATTATTCTATTAATAACTACAGCATCCTGTTTAATGTAGGTGATTTTGCAGTTGTAAGCAAAACATACACTACCATTGACGGCCATAAAGTACCGCTTCAGTTTTACGTATTAAAAGAACACGAGGCTAAAGCACAGCATCACCTGGATATATTTGAGAAAACCATCCATGAACAGGAGAAGTATTTTGGCGAGTACCCTTGGGCAAAAGAAAAAATTGCCATTTGCGAAACGCCACATCTTGGTATGGAGCACCAAACCATGAACGCCTATGGAAATAAGTTTCATTATACAAAGGTTGGCGGCGAAGATTACGATGGCTTAATGCATCACGAATTTGGGCATGAATGGTGGGGAAATAAAGTAACTGCAAAAGACTGGGCTGATTACTGGATCCACGAAGGGATCTGTACTTACGGCGATGCTTTATATATAAGGGAATTTGAAGGTGAAGATGCCTATATCAAATTCTTTAAACAGTCTGCATTTTCATTTGGCAACAAGGTTCCGATTGTTATGGGCAAAGATATTGACGAAGAAGCTGCTTATAATGGCGATATATACGGCAAAGGCGCTTTCTTTATGCATACCATTTGTTATGTAATGGGTGATAGCCTGTTCTTCTCTGCACTGAAAAAGTTTGTGACCTCCCCAAAATACACCTATGATAACCTGGTAAATACTGATGATGTAGAGCAGTTTTTCAGTAAGGAATCAGGAAAAGATTTGAAACCTTTATTCGATCTGTACTTACGTTCTGTTAATAAGCTGGAGGTTCATATTAAGCAGCAACCAAGGAATAAATACTTAATCCAACTGGATAATATTTCGATCCCGTTGCCGATTGATGTAACTACCGATGCCGGTACAAAACGAATGATAATTGATAGTAAAGGTATCAGGGTTGATAGTAAAACAATGCCAATTGTTGATCCGGATATGTACTATCTAAAAAAAGTAATTATTGAGTGATAAGAATAATTGATGCCTTATAGTCAAGGATGGCTTGTTTATAAGGCTTCGATTTAGTCATTTCCATTTTATTTTTTAGTTTCAGCAACATACTGCATGGCTTCATGAGCATATCTTTTCCAGTTGTTTTTATAATTAAATGGTACCTGCACCCATTCTTTCATTGCTCTTTTCTTTCCCGACGGGTCAAATAGTTGTGAACCATCAAGGCTTAACGCTTCCTGATGAATAATCCCGGTAAGTTTAAAAACCATCTCGTTTTGAAAGAAGCAAATAAATGCCTTTCCATCAATTTTAAAGCAGGGCTTCCCAAACATCTGACTTTGCTCGGCCCCCATTATTTCCAGTCCTGTTGATATGTAGAATTCTTCTTCCTGCGTCATAAAAATATTTCAAACGAAAAGCCCTGGTTTACTAAACCAGGGCTTTTTCAATATAATTAGCTTTTGCTGATTACTCAGCTGCTTTTTCTTCTGTATCAGCAGCTTTCTTTTTAGGAGCCGCTGCTTTCTTTGCTTTTGGAGCTGCTTCTTCAGCAACCGGAGTTTCTTCAACCGCTGGTGCAGCTTCTGCTACAGGCGCTTTCGCTTCAACTACTTTTTTCTCAGCTTTTACAACTGGTTTTGGTGCTGCAACTTCAGCAACAGTCTCTAATTCAAAAGGTAATACAGAAACGTATGAACGGTTGTCTGCTTTCTTTTTGAATGTTACAATACCTTCAGCCAATGCGAATAAGGTATGATCTCTGCCGATACCTACATTAAGGCCCGGGTTGTGTTTGGTGCCACGCTGACGAACGATGATGTTACCTGCAATTGCCGGCTGACCACCAAATATCTTGATACCTAAACGTTTGCTATGTGACTCGCGGCCGTTTCTGGAACTACCGGCCCCTTTTTTGTGTGCCATTTCTTAATATCTTTATGAGCCGATCTCGATCGGCTCGATTAAACTTTAATTATAATGTTATACCAGTGATCTCTATCTTGGTAAATTGCTGACGGTGACCGTTCTTTTTCTTGTAACCTTTTCTTCTTTTCTTTTTGAAGATAATTACTTTATCACCTTTTAAATGAGACACTATCTTAGCAGATACTTTAGCACTTTTTAAATCAGAACCTAATTTAAATTTACCTTCGTTTTCAGCTAACAATACATTGTCAAATTCAATACTAGCGCCCTCTTCACCCTGTAACCTGTGTACAAAGATCTGCTGGTCTTTTGCAACTTTGAATTGCTGTCCGGCTATACTTACTATTGCGTACATTGTTTGTTAATTATTGTTTTAAAATTCGAGGTGCAAATATAGGAATACATATTGCAATAAACAACACCTCAATTACTTTTTCTTTCTATCCTCAGCATCAGCCAAAACATGCATAATTTCCTTTACCAGGTTTTCATTGGCATCTTTTAACCTTGAGTCTCCATCAAATGCTTCATCAAATAATACCTTTTTGCTTTTGCGCTGGTAATTGAATTCAATATAGTAGCGTACAGGCTTTGCACCTTTATATTTAGTGGTATCGCCAAGCTCATTGGAAGGAAAATCCCAGAAACCAAGATCAGCAGCCTTACGGTGTAAATAAAGCAGGTCGCTTTTTGTAAGCAACAGATTCATTTTCACCAATGAATCGTGCCTGTTTAAATATTGATACTCGCCTGTTTTCGAATCATATTTATTTAAAAGGCTATCACTTGTGCCATATTGAATAACAAATGATTTAAACTCGGTAAACTTATAGGGCGCATTTTGGATCATCCTGGTATAGTAATAAATACAGTATAAAAGGAAGGGAACAACTATGGTTAAGGTTAGAAATACCTTTTTAGCTTTATCAGACATGAGTTAGTTAATTAGAGGTTGGTTAATTAGAGATTAGTTGTATGGCTAACTTTGATTTTCTATTGATTCTTCATTTAATTCGTTTTCCCATTTGCTTACTACCGCGGTGGCCATTGCGTTGCCAAGTACGTTGGTTGCAGAGCGGCCCATGTCCAATAAAGGATCTATTCCAATGATTAACGCCAGTCCGGCTTCCGGAATATTAAACATGGGCAACGTCCCGGCAATAACTACGAGCGATGCCCGCGGCACACCTGCTACACCTTTACTGGTAAGCATCAATATCAGCAGCATGGTAATTTGCTGCCCCACTGATAAATGCATATTATAAGCCTGCGCCAGGAATAGTGAGGCAAAGGTCATATACATCATAGAGCCGTCAAGGTTAAATGAATAACCGAGTGGTAAAACAAAGCTTACAATTTTATTATTACAACCAAATTTTTCGAGTTCAAGCAATACTTTTGGATAAGCCGCTTCGCTGGTTGAGGTACTGAATGCTATCAGCATGGCATCTTTTATCCGGCTTACCAGGTTAAACACCCGTTTGCGTAACACAACAAAGCCAGCAAAAATAATTACCATCCAAAGTACGATGAGCGAAAAATAAAACTCGCCTATAAAAATGGCATAGGTTGACAAGATCCCTAAGCCCTGTTTGGCTATAATAGCTGTAATGGCGCCAAAAACAGCCAATGGTGCAAGCATCATTACATAGCCTGTTATTTTTAATATAACGTGTGCAATGGCATCCATTGCTTTAATAATCAGCTCGCCTTTTTCGCCAATTGCGGCTGTGGCTATGCCAAAGAAGATGGAGAACACCACAATCTGCAGGATTTCATTATTTGCCATGGCCTCAAAAAAGCTTCGGGGAAATACATGGTCAACAAAGTCTTTTAAAGAGATCCCTGTTTTCTTAATCCCGGTAGATAAGTGGCTGTCGGGCAATGGCAAATGCATTTCCATGCCCGGTTTGAAAAGATTTACCAGCAGCATCCCCAAAAGCAGGGAAACCAGGGTGGCACTTAAAAACCACAATAAGGTTTTACCGCCAATACGGCCTACTGCCTTAATATCACCAACCTTTGCCACACCAACCACCAGCGTTGAAAACACCAGGGGCCCGACTATCATTTTTATCAGGTTTAGAAATATATGGCTTAAAATAGTAAAGCCTTCCAGCTTATCCTCACGCAGATCGTCAGTGGCTTTACGCAATACCACCTGTGCGCTGCGATTTGATTTTAATAGCTTAAAATCAGCGGTGGTGCTATCTTTCAAAGTGGCTAAACGGGCATCAATAACTTTGATATTAGCCTCTACCGTACTTATACGGGTATTAATGGCATTTATTACATATACATTATACAGGTAACCGGCTATTACCCCTGAAACAAGGGCAATAAAAATATAGAGCGTAAGTTTGCTTTTTTGCATAGCGCTGATTGAGCCTGCAAAAGTAGTAAAATGTAGTGATTAGAGGCTAGAGATTGGAGATTAGGCGCGATTGAACAGGCATTTGGGAATAACCAGCCAAATCATTGCTGCATTTGTAACC
>Ga0206981_10066_pt2 | contig 20837 bp, 15 predicted proteins | sample Alteio_BWMinCont_17_FD_153312 | JGI IMG/M metagenome (GOLD analysis project Ga0206981, IMG submission 153312) | Enriched cells from forest soil in Barre Woods Harvard Forest LTER site, Petersham, Massachusetts, United States -... | ecosystem: Environmental > Terrestrial > Soil > Temperate forest >... | reverse complement strand
GATCACCTTGATTCAAGATGCGCCGTACGATGTGGTTCTGCTGGATATCTGGCTGCCGGATCGCGATGGGCTTGATGTGCTGGGCGACGTTCATGCGCTGGCTGCGGAGACGCGGCCCGAGGTTGTCATTATCTCCGGCCATGGCACGATCGAGACCGCGGTGAAGGCTACGAAGCTCGGCGCGTACGACTTTCTGGAGAAGCCGCTTTCGCTGGATCGCACGTTGATTGTTCTGAAGAATGCTGTGGAAGCACGTCGGCTGCGGCGCGACAATCTGGAGTTCAAGAAGCAGTTCTCAGCGCAGAGTATTTTGACGGGCGAGAGCGTGCCAGCCAAGGCGCTACGGCAGCAGATCCGGCTTATGGCTCCGACCAATGGACGCGTGCTGATCTATGGCGAGTCGGGCACCGGCAAGGAGCTGATTGCGCGGGCCATCCATGCAGAGAGCCTGCGACGCGACAGCGTGTTTGTGGAACTGAACTGCGCCGCGATTCCTGAAGCGCATATCGAAGCGGAACTGTTTGGCGTGCGGCATGGAGCGTATCCGGTAGTGTCGGGCAGCGGTCCTATGGGCATGCCTGCAACGACCGCGCCAGAGAAGCGTGGCACCCTGGAGCGCGCCGATGGTGGGACGCTGTTTCTGGATGAGGTTGGCGACATGAGTTTGAAGACGCAGGCCAAGGTCTTGTCTGCGCTTGATGAGCAATTGTTTACGCCGGTCGGTGGCACGCAGCCGATTCGCGTGGATGTGCGGGTGATTGCTGCTACGAACAAGAATTTAGAAGAGGAAATTCTCAAGGGGAATTTTCGCGAAGATCTTTTTTACCGGCTCAATGTCGTACCGTTTTCGGTGCCTCCACTGCGCGAGCGCAAGCAGGATATTCCGCCGCTGGTGCGCGAGTTTCTGCGCGAGTTTGGACGGCAGTATGGGCGGCCGCGCATGGAGATCAGCGAAGAAGCGCTTGAAGTGCTGGCGCAGCACACGTGGCCTGGCAATGTGCGCGAGTTGCGCAATCTTGTTGAACGGGTATTGATTCTCAATCCGCGCGCGCTGCGCATCGAGCGCAAGCATCTGCCTCCGCTGACACAGCGCTCAAGCGCACGCAATGGTGAGGATTTCTCGACGCTGCAGCAGGCGCGCGATGCGTATGAGCGCGATTACATTTCGAAGAAGATGGATGAGGTGAAGGGCAATGTCAGCCGCGCAGCGGAGCTGCTCGGCCTGGAGCGAAGCCATCTCTACCGCAAGATGAAGGCGCTGGGGATTTCGGTTAGGGAATAGATCTAAGCAGCGAGTTCATAGGTTGGCGGTTAGTTTGATCGCGTCTCTAACTTCTGGCGGAAATCTTCTCTTGGGTAGGTTGTCGATCTCCCGGAAGGGCGGAAGATTGGGGTCTTTTGTGCAAGCGCTTAGGTATTGGCGCTTGGAGACACGTTCATTGCTGACCCAATATTGTGGATAGCCTCGCCTGAGCTTGCCTTTGTTGTTCCACTCTCGCCGAACACCATGCTGCAGGCCTTCCCAGAAGTGTGTCTCCTCGTGGATACTCGCTTGATCTTCTTCAAGCCACCACTCAAAGCCATGCAACTTGCCGCTCTTGATATAGCGGGCTTCCAAAAGGACAAAGGCCGGACCATCAGAGAAGTTTTTGTGACGCCACAGGTCGAGTCCCGTTCCGCGCTTCATGATGTAGGTGCCAATCAGCTGTCCGTCTTCGGACCATTGTCTTGCCGTGCCATGAGCTAACCCGTTTCGGTAAGGTTCAGTGAAGGTTACCCTCAAAGTCCCGTCTGAGCCAAGGTCGAAGTGATACATAGTACCGTGAGAGGCGCCATTTTTTAGCGGAGTTTCTAGCTCCATTACGCCATCTTGACTGAACCAGCGGACGCCAACGACTTCGCCGTCGAGTATGCATTCGACTTTGTGCTTATTTCCTGTGGATTGGTAGGCGGAAACAATGCGTTCTTGCGCGGCTCTTGGGATGAAGGAGCGATAGTGTTTCATCGTGAATCCATTTGAACAGAATTTCTGTTCTACTTGATGGTCAGGTGTAACAACTGCGATTGTGCTGGGCTGAGGGAAAATTGTAACTGCCCCGTCACGTCCTGCGTGTTTCCCGTCCACAGATCGGTCATGCGATATGCCTGCTTAGTCTTCAGTCCCAATCGCGACAGCTCAACATGCAGCGTAGTCGATTTGTCTTCGCTGTAATTGAAGACTGCGACATAAATGCTGCCGTCCTTCTCGGTGCGCATGAAGATCGGAGCGGCATGGATTCCGCTGTCGCCCTCAACGGGCCGGAAGCTGCGGCCTGCGCGCGCCACATCCAGCACCGCCTTGTTCGTCAGCAGTTCCTTGGCTCGCTGTGGCGCGCGCGGGTCTATCTGACCTGTTAGGTCGTCGCTATCGAGCAATAGAGTTCCCGATATAACGGTGGCGTTCATGCGGCTGCGCGCCTCTTCGAGGGTCTGCACGCTATCTTTCGTAGACTGTGAGTGGTAAGGATCGAGATCTTTTGAGAGCACGGTGTGGTCTGGATCGTTGAACTGGTAGAGCGTACCGTTTGTCCACCAGCCAAAGGTCGCTGCGTTGAGCAGATAGTCGCTGTCTTCAATGCGTCCGAAGGCATCGCAGGAGATCCGGCGCGCATGCCCATAGGCAGGGAAGAGCGGCGCGATGGAGAGGCTGATGAAGAAGGGGCGGCCGATTTTCTGCGGAGCGAGATCGTCTTCGATGCGCTTCATGCCCAGGTTGTAGGCGGCGACGCCGGTAGTGATTGCGGGGTCGTAATGATGGCCTTCGAGCGAGCCACAATTGAGAAAGTCAAGCTTGACGGAGTCGTATCCCCAGGCGACAAACTGCGCTAACTGCCAGTCGATACGCGCGAGGGTGCCGGGGTGCGTGGGATCGAGCGGATGCGCACCGTCTACCTTGGGCAGCGGCTGACCGTTGGAATCGCGCAGCAGCAGGTCGCTGTACTTGTACTTGCCATCCGTGCCTTCAACAACCTTGGAGAAATCGTCGGACCAGTAAGAGAATGGCGTGAAGTAGATGCCTGCTTTCTGGCCCTGCGCGTGTGCGTGTTGGGCCGCGGCCAGAATGTCTTCGTGCTTGAGCTCGCTCCAGCCTGCGTCCCAGTTCACATAAGCGGTGTGATTGTTCTCGTAGCCTTTGGGTTGAAGCTCGGTGTGGATGAAGTCGGCCACGGCTTCATACTTTTTGAGGTCGACCTTTTGCAGATACGCGGCCCAGCTATTCCAACCGAAGGGCACGCCATCTTTCCATGGCAGCGGAGGTTTGATGCGGGCGTTCTCGCGGCCATAGGCTTCCATGCCGTCGCGCCAATCGACGAAATATCCGACCATGATTTGCGGCGATTTGACGCTGGTTCCGGAGACGAGGCCGTGCGGCTCTGTATCGTGCGACCAGTGGCCTGTTGCTCCACCGTAGACCTCCAGCTCATCTACACGCTTGTCGGAGAGCTTGCGTGCGAGAATACCTGTCCTCCACAGATCGTGCGTGATGGAGCCGAGAACGAGACCATTGCGGCTGGCGTTGTCGTAGATCGCAGTGACCTCATAGCTGTCGGGATCTTTGGTCACATCAAATCCTGGATTGGCGGGTTCGTTGTAGTGAACCCACATGTCGTTGTCGAAGGGCACAAAGACGACGCTGGGCCTTTCTCCTGCACTCAGCCGCGCAGAGCCACCATCGGCTAGCACTAGCGGAGATATGTGCCGCGTGCTTACCGGATGATCGCTGATGACTTCGACATCCATGAGCAGATACGGCTGATTTGCGGGCAGAGAGATGTGTTGCACGAGCACTGGACCGCCGGCGACGCCGGAGTGGTGGATGGTCAAGTCTGCTGAAGTTTTGCCGCGTTCAATTTGATGTTTGGGAAAGTCGGTGGTGATCCACCGCTTACCGCTCTCTAGCTCGACCGCAGCCGCGAATGGGCCGAGTTCCGTTCCGTCATGCCACTTGAGCGTACAGGTGCCCGTTTGTTGGGCGCATTGCAACGCAACTTTCTCATTTTTCAGATTTGCCACAGGCGAATGAGCGGCGCTGGCCGAAGCGATTGCAGAGAGGCAGAGGATCAGAGCAAGAGAGGCCTTCGCATATCCAGTCATATTTTGATGTCCTTGGAAAGAGGAATCATTTTTCAGTTCGCAAGTGTACATGAAAAGGTTTCCAAATCTTTCCCAGGCACCTGTGAGGGAACGGTATGATATGCACTCATGGCGGAGGCAGTTCGAAGAACTACTTGGTGTCGATCGGGCCGATCGCAGATTCGTTCAGGGGAGCCCTCGGGTTAACCTGGAAGTCCCAAACACTGGCGTTGATGTCTTTGGGAGAGAGGACTTCGACCAGTGCGTATTCGCCGATCTTCAACGGCTCTTTTGGTTTGAGCTTGAGCCAGTGTTTGCCGGGCAAGACCTCTACAGTCGTGGGAATGACGTCTTCTTCTTGGGTGATGTTACCGGTCGGGCCGATGTGAATGCTGCCGACGATGCGGACGGACTTGCGCTCGTCGACGCGGACGATGGCGAAGCCCGAAGTGGCCGAGGTGGCGCCGCGCTTGGGATGCTGCACGGAAGAGGCTCCGTGCGTGTCGACTGTCATGGAGTGGGCGGTGACCTGGTCGGCGATTTCGTTCTTGTCGTCGCGGTCGTCGAGCGAGAGGTAGAGCACTGGCTCGTTGACATGGATGTGAACTTTGGCGGCGGGGCCCTCAAGTTCAACATGAGCCAACTGGCCTTGCAAAGGCAGCACCGACCGGAGCCCATGTTGCCGGGCCATTTGCAGGTCGCCGGTGGAGGGGACGATTTCGACCAGCTCCGGGTTGCCCTGAAACTCGTCGAGGATGAAGACGCCGTCCTGGTTAGGCAGGTTGAGGCCACGGGCTACCTCGGGCATGCGGTCTTTCTGGGACTGACGCTCAGCGGCTTCTTCCTTGTCGATCTCGGCAGCTTCCTCCATGGCGGGGGATTGCTGATTCTGCGCCAGTTCTGCCTGTTGCTTTTCGTATTTTTGCGTGGCCGGCCAGTCGACCAGGTCGGTGGGCAGCTCCTCCCAGTCGCCGCCTCGTTCGACGGAGATGTAGCGGACGCGGTTGCCGATGACTTCGTATTTGCGAACGATCTGGTAGGTGCCGTCTTTGAGAATGAGGCGGTGGTTGGTCTGGGTGCCGGGTATTCCTGGCTTGAGAGGAAGCGGGGCGTTGTGCGGCTTGGCATCGCTGCTCTGGGCGTTGGCGGATAAGCCGCCGATCGTACCCAGGACCGTGCCCAGGAAAAGAGCGAGGAGCGCGCACGAGAATGTGGCTCTGGAAAAGAGCGGGACGGCGCACGATTTAGGGCGGTGCAACCTTGCTGCCAGGAACATGGCTGCCAGTTTAGACGATGCGGGCCGCGGATGGTCGCGGAGATGTTCTGCCAGGTCTCAAGTCCCGGACTTAAGCCCCCCACAGCGAGATACGAGACAACTACCGGCCAGTACGTTCTTTTTCGAACAGCAATAGTTGAGATCGCCGCGTCTAATTTCTGTGTATTCTTGTATCAGGGACGAATTTCCTTGAATTTGAGCAGACAGCAACGACGGATTGACGATCGCAGGCCCTGGGCAATGCGCGCGACGACGTTGCTGTGTGTGCTGCTGCTGGCTCTGGTGACGGTGGTCCAGGTGGCGCACGTCCATCCGGCATCTGTCGATCCGGATCATTGCCCGCTGTGCGTGGTGATGCATTCGGCCGCGCCGGTCGCCGCGGTTGCTCCAGCAATTGTTTTTACGACGGGCTCGGCTCCTGTGCCGGTACCTGTGTTGCCTTCGGTGGTCCGGCGATGGCACTGCACGCTTTTCAATCGGCCCCCTCCTGCACACGTCTGAAATGCCTGGAAGCGCCGCGCGCGAGTCTTTGCCGCGGCGATCGAGATTCAGCAGGCTTCGCCGACACACTTTTCGCAAGCCAAGTCACCTGATCTTCAAGGGCTGATTTGAGCGGGATATGATCCCCAGCGAAGGTAGCCGGAAAAGCTTGAATCTCCGAACACGGTGCATTCCGTATTGCCTATGGAGGTTTCAATTATGCCGTCGATTCGCGGCTTCGCTTCTCGTCTTTTTGGTTTTCATCTTTTTGCCTTCGCCCTGCTCGCGTTTGGCGTGTCCAGTCTCACAATTGGTCTCTTTGCTCAATCCGGCGGCAACTCCGGAACCGTTACCGGCACAGTTACGGACGGGTCTGGCGCGGTGGTGGTTGGCGCCAAGGTAGTGATTGAAAACCCTGTCAGCGGCTATCAGCGCAGTGCTATGACCGACAGTGCGGGCAAATATGTGTTTTCCAACCTGCCTTTCAATCCGTACCATCTGGCGATTTCCGCTCCGGGATTCGATGCGCGCTCACGCGATGTGGATGTGCGCTCGACGGTGGGCGTGGCATTGACGGACAGTCTCAAAGCCGGCGGCGGCGCAACCACGGTCACGGTCGATGCCGGAGATTTGCTGGAAAACGACTCGACATTTCACACCGATGTGGATCGTGGGCTGTTCGAGAAGTTGCCCCTAGAGAGCCAGTCTTCTTCGCTGAGTTCACTGGTGACGCTGTCTTCGCCGGGTGTGGCGGCGGATTCGAATGGTCTCTTCCATGGACTGGGCGACCATGCCTCGAACTCGTTTTCGATTGACGGGCAGAGCATCACGGACCAGCAGAGCAAGGTCTTCTCGAACCAGATTCCATCGAACTCGATTCAGTCGATCGAGGTGATCTCAGGCGCGCCGCCTGCGGAGTTTGGCGGCAAGACCAGCCTGGTGATCCAGGTGACCACGCGTTCGGGGCAGGGCATTACGACGCCGACCGGCAGTATCACCAGTTCATATGGGACTTTCGGTTCTGCGACCGGCGCCATCGATCTGAGCTACGGTGGCAAGAACTGGGGCAACTTTATCGAAATTGACGGGCTGAATACTGGGCGCTTCCTCGATCCGCCGGAGTTCAAGGTCTTTCATGACAAGGGCAATGAGGAGAACGTTTTCGATCGTATCGACCGGACCCTTACGAACAAGGACTCGGTTCACCTGGACTTCAACTACAGTCGCTCCTGGTTTCAGACGCCCAACACCTACGACAACCTGAATGTCCAAAATGTGCTCAACGGTGGCACGACTGCGTCGCCGGTGATCGGGAGCGTTGGTAACGCCGACCAGCGTTCGCAGATAGGCACTCTCAACATTGCACCCACGTATACGCGGGTCCTGAACGATTATGCGGTGTTCAACTTTGGTCCCTATGTGCGCCGCGATGCGTATAACTACTATCCCAGCGGCAATCCGCTCACCGATAAGGGCGCTCTGAACGAACAAACTTCATCGATCAGCCAGTATCGCACGCTGACGAATGCAGGGGCGCATGCCGATGTCTCCTACTCACGCGGCATCCATACGGTAAAGATCGGCGCCAACTATGCGCAGACCTTTCTGCGCGAGAACGACACCCTGGGAGTCGTCAATCCTGAGTACGATTCGCCCTGCGTCGACGCGAACGGCAGTCCGCTGCCGGGGTATTCCGATCCGAATTCGTGCGGAAACAATTTTGCCAACCCCAGTTATGTGGCGGTGCTGGCACCGTACGATCTGACCCGAGGCGGCAATTTGTTCAACTTTACGGGCCATGCCGATGTGAAGGAGATAGCGCTCTACGCGCAGGATCAGATCACGGCGGGCAACTGGCTCTTCAACCTGGGTATTCGCGGCGACATTTATAACGGGCTAACCACTTCAAAACAGGCCGAGCCTCGCGTCGGCGTCTCCTACAAAATTAAGCCCAGCAGCACTGTGCTGCGTATTTCATATGCGCGCACACTTGAGACGCCGTTCAACGAGAATCTTGTACTCTCCAGCAGAGGATGTTTGAACGCGGTGCTGAACCCGCTGCTGGTTTGCAGCCCAGATTCGACGGGAACGCTGCAGCCGGGCTTCCGCAATGAGTTTCATGCAGGATTGCAGCAGGCTTTTGGCAAGAATCTTGTCATCAGCGGAGACTACATCTGGAAGTACACGCACAACGCCTTCGACTTCAGCATTCTGGGCAATACGCCGATCACCTTCCCCATCGACTGGCGCAACTCGAAGATTCCTGGTTTTGCCATACGTGCCGATGTGCCGAACTTCCACAATATCTCGGCCTTCGTGATCATGTCTTCAGTGGCGGCGCGGTTCTTTCCGCCGCAGGTGGCTGGCGCTGGAGCAACGGTAGGCCAGACCGGCCTTCCCTTCCGCATCGACCACGATGAGAAGTTCAACCAGACGACGCATGTGCAATATCAGACACCGTTCAAGACAGGTCCGTGGATCGGTTTCAACTGGAGATTCGACAGCGGATTGGTCGCCGGCAGCGCGCCGTGCTACGGCACCACGGACCCCAATAGCCCTTGCCTTACCTCCTCAACATTGCTCGACGGGCAACCAGCCATCAAGATGGTGAACGCCTTCGGAATCCCGCTCACCGCCGATGAGGAGTTTCAGGCTGGCCTTGCTTGCAATGGCGTACGGGCCACTCCATCGCTTGCGCTTCCCAGTGCCTGCCTGGCCTCGCAATTCTCATCGAGCCTGATCAACATTCCTGCTCCAAACAAGGGAAACAACGACACCAACCCGCAGCGCATTACGCCTCGCAACCTCTTCGATGCATCCATTGGCGAAGACAATCTGTTTCACGGCGACAAGGATAAGTGGAGTCTGCGGCTCTCGGCTGTGAACGTTACCAACAAGTATGCGCTGTATAACTTCCTCTCCACTTTCAGCGGAACGCACTATGTGAGTCCGCGGGCGATGACGGCGGAGCTTGGGTTTCACTTCTAGTTCCATTCGCTGAATATGGGGCAGGCTGCCGAAGTCTGCCCCTTTTTCTTTCTCTCGATGTGCTTTAAGCGTCAAGCTTGGCGATTGTCTTGTAAGCAGCATATATTTCTTCGTTGAAGCAGGCGAAAACAACTTGCTCGATTGTGGGATGATCGTTCAATCCCGCCAGCGTTTCGCGGATGGCAATTTCCGTTGCAAGCTCGACCGGATATCCGTAAATGCCGCAACTAATAGCTGGAAATGCGATGCTCCGCATGCCTTGGTCCTTGGCGATTTTGTAGCAATTTACATAGCAACTAGCCAATAATTCAGGCTCTCCATTTGTGCCTCCGCGCCAGACAGGGCCGACGGTATGGATGATGTGTCTGGCAGGGAGTCGATAACCTTTCGTTAGCTTTGCGTGGCCAGTCTTGCAGCCTCTGAGCAGACGACACTCATGCAGAAGCTCTGGTCCGGCGGCGCGATGGATCGCCCCGTCGACGCCACCGCCACCTAATAAGGAACTGTTTGCAGCATTGACAATTGCATCCACTGACAAGGTGGTGATGTCCGTTTTGAGAATCGTAATTTTGCTTTCCATCTAAAATCACTCGTAGAGGCCAGATTCCAATGCTCTTTCAAGAGTTTACGTCTATATAATTCGGGACTTAAAACGAATCAGGCTCGATTCATTTCCGGCTTCCATTCAGATCAACAATCTGGCATACTTGATTGTGCCCACCAGGTACGTCCAATCACCCCATTCCAATCAAGAGGTTGCACAAATGTCTGCAAAGTACATCTTTGTGACGGGCGGAGTCGTGTCCAGTTTAGGTAAAGGGCTGGCCGCAGCCTCCATCGGCTGTCTGCTTGAAAGCAGGGGACTTAAGGTCAATCTAATGAAGTTCGACCCCTATCTCAACGTGGATCCGGGGACCATGTCGCCCTTCCAGCATGGCGAGGTTTTCGTGACCGACGATGGGGCCGAGACGGATCTCGATCTGGGGCATTATGAGCGGTTTACGCATGCCCACCTCTCGCGCGAGAACAACCTGACCACCGGGCGCATCTACGAGCAGATCATTCTCAAGGAGAGGCGCGGCGATTACCTGGGCAAGACCGTTCAGGTCATTCCGCATGTAACCAATGAGATCAAAAATGCGATGCGCAAAGTGGCTTCGCATGGGGCGGACGTGGTGATCGTGGAGATTGGCGGGACGGTCGGCGACATCGAGTCGCTGCCGTTTCTTGAGGCCATTCGCCAGATGCGGCAGGAACTTGGGCGCGAAAACACCGTCTTTGTCCACGTGACGCTGGTGCCGTGGATTGCGGCAGCGGGCGAATTGAAGACCAAGCCGACGCAGCACTCAGTCAAAGAGCTACTCTCGATCGGGATCCAGGCAGATATTCTGCTCTGCCGTACGGACCGTTATCTGCCCAAGGAGATGAAGTCGAAGATTGCCGCCTTCTGCAACGTTGAAGAGCGTGCCGTAGTGACGGCGAAGGATGTGCAGTCGATCTACGAATGTCCGCTGGTATTTGCTCATGAGGGCGTGGATGCACTGGCCCTGAAGTATCTGCACATCGACGCGCCCGAGGCCAAGCTGGATAAGTGGAAAGATATTGTCGATCGGGCCTATAACCCCAAGGATCGCGTCTCAATCGCGATCGTCGGTAAGTATGTCGAGTATGAAGATAGTTACAAGTCGCTGAAGGAGGCGCTGGTTCACGGAGCGCTGGCGCATAACCTGAAGCTTGAAGTTACCTGGATCGAGGCCGAAGGGCTTGAGGTTAACGATAGCGGCGAGCATACCTACGAGCAGCAGCTAGCCTGGTTTGACGGCATCCTGGTGCCGGGCGGCTTCGGCAAGCGTGGCATCGAAGGGATGCTGAATGCCATCCGCTATGCGCGCGAGAACAAGGTGCCCTACTTCGGCATATGCCTTGGAATGCAGACAGCCTGCATTGAGTTCGCGCGCAATGTTTGCGGGCTCAAGACGGCCAACTCCAGCGAATTCGATCCGGCGACGGAGCATCGCGTGATCTATAAATTGCGCGAACTGCTGGGCGTAGAGGAAATGGGCGGGACCATGCGGCTGGGCGCGTGGGAGTGCGTGCTGTCGCCGGATTCGCTGGCTTCGAAAGCCTATGCAGCCACTGAGATCAGCGAGCGCCATCGGCATCGATACGAGTTCAATCGCGAGTACGAGGCGTTGCTTACCGGCGGTGGTTTGCGACTTACAGGAACTACGCCAGACTCGACCTATGTCGAGATCGTCGAGATACCGGATCATCCCTTCTTCCTGGGTTGCCAGTTTCACCCGGAGTTTAAGTCGAAGCCGCTGGAGCCACATCCGCTGTTCCGCGATTTTGTAGCGGCGAGTTATGCGAATCGAAGCTCACAAAGCCATTCCAATTCAGTAGCGGTTAGCCGAAGCGCAGCAGAATGATGACGGTGTAACAACCGTTGAACAGGAAAAAGTGATCTTTCTCGGAGCGCCCTGGGGTCCTCGTCCAGACGGCCGGGAAGAGTGCCGCTGACTACCTGCATCCATACCACATTCTATGTAGCTGGACCCTTTGGTTTGCGTGGTAGTGTGAGTATCGTACTCTCACAATCACAATCTTTCTTTTGGCGCGCAGTTTGAAGCGGTTGCCGAATCTTGGGGGCTCCATGGGAGTTGTAAGGCTGCTTACGTCGGCGAACGGCCGGGCGTTTCTGATCTGTTCTCTGGTGGGATATCTGATAGCTCGACTTATGCCTCCCGGTGCCTGGGGCCTCTACGTGTCGATGCTGGTGTCGTATCACCTTTACCTGGGCTGGCTGGTGATCTCGGCCGAACATAAGGCCGGTTTTTCTCTTCCTATTCTGTCCACGGTCTTCACCCACCTCTGTTGCCTAGGCGTGGTGTTAAGTCTGCCATCGTTGCGCCATGTGATCCCATATTTCAGCTTTCTACGCTTTGGCGTGACCTATCTAGCTGCATATGAGTGTCAATGGCTTCTCCGGTCGTCTGAGGCGCGCAAGGTGTCGGAGGTGCCGGAGGCTCCGGAGCCTTCGGTAGCTCCGGATGCGGTGAGGACGATCGATCCTGCACCTGCAGATCCTGCACCTGCATTTGCTGCGCAATTGGTTACGGTAGGCGGTGACGACGATCATGAGGCGTGGCTGCGGCATCTGGCGAAACGTACGCCTGCTACGATGCGGCGCGGGTTGTCGGTGAAGGAAGAGCACGACGAATTTATGCGGGCTCGCGCCAAGGGCCGAGTTGCTGCTGAAACGGTCCGATAAAGATGCCAGCGAACTTCGAAGGAGTGGCCGCCGCGTACTTGTTTTATGGCGTGATGATTCTGCTGGCTAAGTCGGGTGCGATGGCATGGAAGTGTTTGATATTCCATGTGTAGATGTGGTCGGCTTTGGATTTTCGGGCGCAAGCTAGGAGGAGTGCATCAAAGATTCTTCCGCCCGCCTGTTGAGATTTTGCTGCATTTCGAATGGTCGTAGCGTATTCGTCCACAGTAAGTGAAATGACCGACATTCTCGCGACCATTTGGTCCACCAGCAAAGACGCATATTCGGGGCGCTTTTGTTTGGCTCCAGGCAGCCTTGAAAGGACTGAGTAGGTTTCTGCGAGAGTGTGTGCTCCACATGCCGTTGTCTTTGGTGTCGCTGCGGCCAGGAGTGGAAAGCTTGACTCGTAACGCGGATCTTCTCCATCGCTGGCTGCAATCAGCACCGACGTATCGAGAAAAATCCTCATGGTTCGTCGGACTCTCCGGACACATATCTCATGCGCCTTTCGCGATCTTCATCCACCAGTTCTACGGCGCTCTTGGTGGAGGGTGGCCCTCCTACCATCGCGAACAGACCGTCCCTCTTGATGAGCCGGACTTCATCGTAGGTAGGCTGCAGGAAGATGCCGTCATCTTTCTCTCCCACAACAAAACGATCTCCGGCGCGGATGCTGAGCGCATCGCGCAGCTTTTTGGGAACGACGATGCGACCGGCCTTATCGATTTCGACGGTGGTAGCCATAATGGTATTACAGAATACCATAGTGAATACCATTGTAAATGGTATTCACTAGAATGATTGGGGACGCCAGACTGGTACCGTGGATTTGCAGCTCTTAGCCCTGCGTATGTTCTGATAACAGTGATATGGCGAATGCGTTTGAAATCGGTCCGGTGCAGGTGGGCGGAGGGCAACTGTTCCTCATTGCCGGCCCGTGCGTAATTGAGTCCGAAACCCACGTGCGCACAATGGCCGACGCGATTCAACGGATCACCTCCGACCTTGGAATTCCCTACATCTTCAAGGCCAGCTACGACAAAGCCAATCGGACTTCGGTCAAAAGCTTTCGCGGGCCCGGCCTGGCGGAAGGCACGCGGATTCTGGGCGCGCTGGCCAAGGCGACCGGCCTGCCGGTGCTGACCGATGTGCATGAGCCGGGGCACTGCGAGGTGGTTGCTGAGGCAGTCGATGTGCTGCAGATTCCGGCGTTCCTCTGCCGGCAGACCGACCTGCTGGTCGCTGCAGGAAAGACCGGTCGCGCAGTCAACATCAAGAAGGGCCAATTTGTAGCGCCGTGGGATATGCAGTATCCCGTCGAAAAAACCAAATCCACGGGAAATGAGCGCGTATTTCTGACCGAGCGCGGAGCCAGCTTCGGATACAACACGCTGGTGGTGGACTACCGTGCTCTGCCAGTGATGAGGCAGTATGGGCCGGTAGTTTTCGACGGGACGCACTCGGTGCAGCAGCCTTCGGCGGCGGGCGGGGTGAGCGGCGGGCAGCCGGAGTACATTCCGCTGCTGGCCCGAGCGGCTGTAGCAGCAGGGGTAGATGGGCTGTTCCTCGAAGTGCATGATGACCCGGCAAATGCCAAGTCTGATGGGGCCAATGCGCTGGATTTGAAGCGGCTCAAGCCGTTGCTGCAGACGCTGCTGGCGATTCATGCAGCGGCTAAGGACTGACTGGGCCTGCGCTCTCCCAGGTCTCAAAAGCGAGACCTGGGGCACCCTCTCTCTTCGGGTTGTCCCTGATAGGATTCCGACATGTCTGGCTGGGAGAATCGTATATTGATGAATCGCGCATTTTTGTGGCGTGGCTTTATGCCTGCCGTGCTGCCCATTGCCTGTTTGATCGTGGCATTGTCGTCGATTGCGTCTGCGCAGGAGAAACCTGTCAAGGCGCAGGTGGAAGAGGTATTGAAAGGGCTGAGCCGTAGCCGTGGATTGGGACCGGTAGCGGTCTCGCCTGACGGTTCGATGCTGGCGTTTGTGCAACGTGCCAAGAATGGTTGGCAAGTGGCGCTGGCTCCCTTCAACGATCCAGGGAAGACAACGCGTGTGACCGCGTCCAAGAAGGACGACGAACAATGCGTTGAGGGCATGGTGGCATGGGCTCCCGACTCACGGCGGCTGGCGTTTGTGGGCAATTGTCCAGGCGGCGGCCAGGACGATGTTTTCGTCGCCGCCATTGGCGGAGACTTCGCTCTGGGCAAACCGAAGGTCGAAGTGCAGCGCTTGACCGAGGCCAAGGGCGAGGTTGGTTTTCCGGAGTTTTCGCCGGACGGTTCTAAGATCGCTTTCCTCTATGTCGAAGGAGCCACGCGCTCTGCCGGTGCGCTGGCGGCGATGAAGCCTCCGGCTGGCGTGATTGGCGAAGATGGGGTCGAGATTCAGCGCGTAGCCGTGGTCGATTCCGGCGCGCGCAAGATCGTTCCGCAACTCGCGACTCCGGCGCAATTGCACGTTTACGAGTTTGACTGGTCGCCGGATTCCAAGGCGCTGGCCTATGTGGCAGCGAATCCGCCAGGGGAAAATAACTGGTGGGTGGCGAAGCTGTATACACAAGCTCTGGGTGCGGGGCCGAAAGCTATCTTTGCTCCTGCCGAGGCTTCCGGCCCGCTGCACGGGTTGCAGATTGCCGTTCCACGCTGGTCTCCGGATGGGAAGTCGATCGCGTTTATCGGCGGGTTGATGAGCGATCAGGGTTCGACGGGCGGCGATGTGTGGCTGCTGCCTTCAGACGGCCTTCCCCAAAATGGCGGCCCGCGCAACCTTACGCCGGAACGGCCAACGAGCCCGGCATGGATTGCCTGGGCAGACGATAGCCATCTCTTCGTGAGCGAGTTGGCTGGTGGCAACAGCCAGTTGGTGCGGCTGCCTGTGGAGGGAACTGGCGCGGCAGACGTTGTATACAGCTTTCCTGGCACGATGGGGGATGGGCGATTTGAACTGAGCCTGTCTTCGACGCATGACCATTCGACCTTCGTTTTCAACGCCAGTTCGTTCGACCATCCAATGGAGATTTTTGCCGCTCACACTGTGGGCCCAGCAGTGAACGCACTGAGCGGCTTGCAGCAACTTACCCACGTCAACGATGGGGTTGAGCGAATCTGGGGCAAGACTGAATCGCTGAACTGGAAGAATGACGGGTTCAACGTGCAGGGCTGGCTGCATTTCCCAAAAGACTACGACCCGGCCAAGAAGTACGGGCTGATCGTGCTGGTGCATGGCGGGCCGGCTGCAGCAGCGCAATCGGCGTGGGGTGGACGGGGCAGTTTGACGGGAACCGCCTTCTCTGCGCTGGGATATTTTGTGCTGGAGCCGAATCCGCGCGGCAGTTACGGGCAAGGCGAGGCGTTTACCGCGGCCAATCGCAAGGACTTTGGCTACGGCGATCTGCGCGACATTCTGGCCGGAGTAGATGAGGTAGTGGGCAAGTACCCGGTCGATCCGGAAAGGGTGGGGCTTACCGGCTGGAGCTATGGCGGTTTCATGACCATGTTTGCGGTGACCCAGACCAACCGCTTCAAAGCGGCGGTAGCAGGGGCGGGTATCTCGGACTGGAAGAGCTATTACGGCGAGAACTCGATCGACCAGTGGATGACGCCGTATTTCGGTGCTTCGGTCTACAAAGATCCTGCTGTCTATGCCAAGAGCTCGGCGATCGACTTTATCGATAAGGTGCATACCCCGACGCTGGCGGTCGTGGGAGATCGCGATGGAGAGTGCCCGGCTCCGCAGTCGTTCGAATTCTGGCACGCGCTGCGCGATCAGCATGTGCCGACACAACTGGTGGTCTATCCCAACGAAGGGCATGGGTTCGTGAATCCGGAGCATCGCACGGACGTGCTGGTGAGGGCGCTGGGCTGGTTTGCCCAGTACATGCCGGCGGGGCAGTAGGGTGGGAGTGACACCGGCTAGCGTTTTGCCGCGCATTCCGTCCATCAGGTAGATGTTCTCCGTCGGGTTCTGGCGGGACAGCCTCTTTGCCGTTCAAGCGAAGGGTAGCCGCGTCCTGATACACTTTTCTTTCGGATTCCTTTTGGATTTTCGACATAGTGGTTGACCGTTCTGCCGTTACGAAGGCGGGGCGGGGAGGTTTCATGCAGCGGTTGCTGACGCTTGTTTTTCTGCTGTGCCTGGCAGTTCCGGCCGGCATTTCGATCTCCGGTTGCACGCGTAATCCAGCCGGGAACTATTGCAATGGTTTGGGCTACGGTCTGAAGCTGACGGATGTGGCTTCGATCGATCTGGAGCCTCGGACGACGGGTGTTTCGCTGGCGTTTGGACAGACCCAGCAGATCACCGCACCGAGGGCGTTGACCTGCAAGGGGACTGCCGCCAGCGTGGCGAGCTTCACCTATGGCACCTCCAACAATCAATTGCTGGATATTTCGCCTAGCGGCCAGATGTGCGCTGGGACTTGGAACCGGCGCAGTGGTGGAGGCATTCCCGACTACACCATCTGCAACCTGCCCTCTCCACTGCCCTCAACCAATGGGCAGCCTTACGCGACGGCTTTCATCACGGCAACGGCGAATGCGGTGACTTCGAATACCGTGGAAATTTTCGTTCATGTTCCAGTGACATCCGCCTCGCTGGTGCTTGAGAAATCGGCCACCGATACCACGCCGATCAATGGATGCCTTTCACAGACGCAGACGGCTCAGTTGGATCTCAAGGCATACTATGTCGCGAATGGAATCCAGACGCTGCTGTGCGAGCCGGGTTCATCGGCAGTTCCCAGTTGCGCAGCGGCCGTGGGCGATGTGACGTATTCGCCCTCAACTGCGTCGGTTTCGACCATCGATCAGAATGGCGTGATTACCGCAGTGGCGCCGGGTACGACCTACATCACCGTGTCCATCGCCGGAACGGCTTCCACGGCAGGCTACTTTTCCACTTGCCCGCCAAAATCGATCAGCGTGAGCCTGAATGGTTCGACTACAGGTACGGTAACGCAGGGCGTTACACAGAACCTGGTGACCACGATTCTCGACACCAATGGCAATACGATTCAGGGCCTGACGCTGGACTATCAGTCGACCAATCCGCTGGACATCGCCGCCGGTGCGGCTGGCGCGATCACAGCCAACTTCGCCGGTGAAGCGACGATTTACGCGGTGTGCCAGCCTACCACCTGCAATCCCGCGCCCATCGACAAAGTTGGCATCAATCAGACGGGAACGCCAATTACAAGCAACTCGGTGACCATCACCACGCCGGGTGTGGCCAGCGATTATGTCTGGATGTCGAGCCCGACGTCGCCGGCTTATCCGGGGATCAGTCTTCCCGGCTATGCGCCCAGCACAGGTTCGCAATATTTCGTGCCCGTGGAGTTGATCAGCGGCACAGTGGGTTCACCGGTGAAGATGCCCTACGTGCCCAACTCAATGGTGATGGACCGAACCGGAACCAGTCTTTATTTCGGCTCCAGCACCGAGTTGATGGTGTACAGCACCGCGTCCAACTCCCTGAGCAAACAAGATCCGAATGTTCCCGGCATGGTGCTCGGTGCCGCTCCCGACAATTCAACGATTCTGATCAACGATCCGATTCGCAAATTCATCTATCTGTACAAGCCCTCATCGGCCACATTTTCGACGCAGAACGGCGTGGTCACTTCGGCGCAGTGGACTCCGGACGCCAAGACTGTCTATGCCGTCGGCACCGATCCGACGGGAGCACCAACCCTTTTCGTGAATAACGTGAACACCGGCTGGACCACCTACCCGCTGGCCTATGCCTCCTCCGATCTGGCGATTACAGTGCCAAGCGTGGGCGCGTTCCTGAGCGGCAGCACTACTGTGGCCCGTGCATGGTGCCCAACGCTGAATGCAACCACCGGCTTTATCGACCAGGCCTACCCACAGATGGCCTCGGTTCCCAAAGACACCGATATTCTTGCGGCAACCATTGACGGCGCCCACATTCTGGGGACCAGCATGGCCACCGGTTCGCCGGTGCTGACAGATATCAACTTGAATCTGGCCCAGAGCCTGAACAACGGAGCTTGCCCGTCTGTCTCCAGCGGCGGCCTCTTTACCAGCACCAATATCACCACTTCGCCGGTGACGGCGTACCCGCAGACAGCCATTGCGACTCCGGCGGGGGTAACGGTGAATGCGATCGATCAGATTGTGCCTTCACCAGCTTCGAATCTGGCATTCATAACCTACTCGGCAACCACTGGTTCGACAGGTACGGCCAATCTGCCGTATTACACGCCGCTTACCAGTGGAACGCAGACGGGCCCGGTGAACTTCGTCACGCTTGCCGGTACACCGGCGGCGCCGGTTGCGGGAGCCTTCAGCCTGGATGACACGCTGTTCTTCGTCTCCACCTCGGGAGACAATTTGGTGCATTACATCACGTTGACGACGACTCCCTTCAGCGATTCACAGCAGATTAATCCTGGGCTGGTCGATGTGAACGGCAACCCCGTTCCAGCTACGGTAATCACGGTCAAGCCGCGCGCCACCACCTAGTTCGGTCACGCGGTTGCAAGACAAAAGAAGCTCGTTCGCAGAGATGCGGACGAGCTTCTTGCCTATACAGCCGTCGAGTTTGTCCAGGTGCGGTAGAACTCCGCGAGCCAATTCAGCACGATAGAATCGAAGCATGATCAAGGGTATTTCTTTCCTGCGCCACGCCGCCACGCCTGCCGACTACGAGCGGTTGACGAGCTTCTTTTCGGCGCTGGGATTCACGCCGGGGAGCAGCTGGGACGAAGAGCAGAGCCGCGGATCATCTTTCCTGGCTCCGCTGGGCAACATTGAAATTGTGGAGGGCCAGATGCCCTCCGCGGCAGATGTCATGGTGGAAGTGACGCAGTTGGACGCGGTGCGCGAAGCGGCCATTGGCTGGCTCCGCAACCACGGTGCCGAGCCGGTTGGGCTTGTAGCCGAGATCGTCGAAACCGACTGGAAGTCGCGCATGTTTACGATTGAGCCGGTAGCCGGCCATGTCTTCGGTTTCTGGGAGTGGACGGACCCTCTCAAAGGCAAGCCGATTGCCGTCGAGGGTGATCTTTCCGCAGCCGGAATGCGCTTTGCGATTGTCGCGGCACGATGGAACGCAGTGATTACAGACCGGCTGCTGGAGGGCGCGCTTGACGCACTGCTGCGCAGCGGCGCTGCGCGTCGCCATATCGAAATCGTCCGCGTGCCAGGCGCATGGGAAGTTCCTGCAGCGGCGCGAACGCTGGCCGAGCGCATTCCCATCAACGGCGGGCCGGGCGCGGTCGACGCCATTATTACCCTCGGCTGCCTGATTCGCGGCGAGACCGCGCACTACGAGGCCATCTATAACGAAGTAGCGCGCGGCATCGGTCAGTCGCAACAGGAGACAGGCATTCCTCACGCTTTTGGCGTGCTCACCTGCGAAACGCTGGAGCAGGCCTTGAACCGCGCTGGAATAAAAGCCGGGAACAAGGGATTTGAGGCGGCGATTGCTGCCATCGAGATGGTTTCGCTATGCCGCAAGCTGACCGATGCAAGCGAGGGCGCATGACCGGCGGGGCGACGGGAACGAGGCGCAAGTCGCGCGAGCTGGCGATGCAGATGCTGTTTCAGGGTGATCTGGGCAAGCAGACTGCGGAGCAGGTAGGCAAGACGTTTTGGCTGGCCCGCGAAGAGTCCGATGCAGACACGCGCGGCTTTGCCGAAGATCTCTATCGCGTGGCCACGGTGCGCGCCGAAGAGATTGACGCGCTGATCGTGAGCCATCTGGTGAACTGGCGGCTGGAGCGCATGCCCGGCGTAGACCGCAATGTCCTGCGGCTGGCGGCGGCAGAAATGCTGGGCTTCAAGGGCACTCCGTTTCCGATCGTAATCAACGAAGCCCTCGAAATTGCGCGGCGGTATTCTGCGCCGGAGTCGGTAAGTTTTTTGAACGGCGTGCTGGATGCGATGGCCAAGGAACTGATCAAGAAGATTTGAGTGGCCGCATCGGAAGGTAGCGGATTCGGAGTTGCGATGGCGTTTGAACATATCATCCTGGAAAAGCACGCGCCCATTGCGGTGATTACCATCGACCGGCCCAAGGTTCTGAACGCGTTAAATGCGGCCACCATAGCGGAGTTGTCCGAAGCATTCGAGCAAGCCGCGGCCGATCCGGCAGTACGTGTGATTTTGCTGACCGGCGCGGGTGAAAAATCCTTTGTAGCCGGGGCGGATATTTCCGAGCTGGCAGCCGTGGATGAAGCCGCCGGCCGCGCATATTCAGTACAGGGTCAGAAGCTTTTCCGGCGCATTGAGACGCTGGGCAAGCCGGTAATCGCATGCATCAATGGATTCGCCCTAGGCGGCGGCTGCGAACTGGCGATGGCTTGCACCCTGCGTGTGGCCGCCGAAGGCGCGCGCTTTGGGCAGCCCGAGGTAAAGCTGGGAGTCATCGCCGGCTTCGGCGGAACGCAGCGGTTGCCCCGGCTGGTAGGCCGCGGCGCTGCCTTGAAAATGTTGCTGACTGGCGCGATGATTCCGGCCAGCGAAGCATTGCGGATCGGCCTCGTCGATGAAGTGGTCGCGTCGGATCCGTCGAATCAGTTGGGCCAATTGATGGAGCGTGCCAAAGCCCTGGCCAAGGAAATTGCGGCCAACGCGCCCATTGCGCTGGAGCGGACGCTGATTGCCGTGGACTCGGGCTTGGACATGTCTTTAGACGACGGTCTCGCGGAAGAAGCACGGCATTTTGGTCAGTGTTGCGG
>Ga0206981_10153_pt1 | contig 21034 bp, 18 predicted proteins | sample Alteio_BWMinCont_17_FD_153312 | JGI IMG/M metagenome (GOLD analysis project Ga0206981, IMG submission 153312) | Enriched cells from forest soil in Barre Woods Harvard Forest LTER site, Petersham, Massachusetts, United States -... | ecosystem: Environmental > Terrestrial > Soil > Temperate forest >... | reverse complement strand
CTCTTGAAGCCGCTCTCGTTAATGATCTGCAGGTTTTTTCAGACAATAAAACTCTGGCTGTCACCTTAGAAAAAGACTCAGAAACGCATTTATTTTTTATTGATTTGCCTAGCTATGCTTTATTGGATTTAACGATTTCGCGAAACGTAAAACAAATTTTAATTTTAAATAATAATACGCTTGCTTACTGCCATGACGGTATTTCCCCAGACGAAATATGTGTTATTTCCAGAGATGATATTTATCTTCCACTGCGCGATTTAGGTGTTTTTGAATATGGAATTAATATCATTTTTGATTACTTAAAATCAAACTCGTTAGTGCTTTCTGCAAATAGTTTTTTTAAGAATAATAAAACTGCCATCACCGGAAAGCATACCTTGGGCAATCCAGAGGTATGCAGCTTAAAAAAAAGGAAATAGTTAGGGTCATCAATAGACCCTAATGTCGCCTTATCTTTTACAAACTTTAAAATGAGACGAACTCAAAGGCCAACTATTTAGGTTACTCAGTCTATTCGCAGGTGAAACAGGGTTACCTACATTATTAATGATATGAAGAATGCCGCTATTGGTTTGTCCATCAAGCCAAACCGTGACCATATGGGTGAAATTAATTCTGCAACTTAAAGGGGCTTCTATTGCATTATCTAAATACGTATTGTTGCTATCTCTAAAATAATTATAAATCCCTAATCCCCAAGCAGAATGCATGCTTACCGTGGGCGCTACTTTATAGGATGCATAACCTTGCGCACTTTGATTCATCCAAGCCGCTTGGCTAGGTGGATCATAGGGTATTTCAGATTGGTAGAAAACCATTTTACCGTTTTCACCATTCCATATGGTTTGGTATTTTTGGAAATGTTCTACCATTAATCCATAGATAGACACATTCGCTCCATTTACAATCAAGCCAGTATCGGATGTGTTAATAGTCCAACCCACATTAGAGCCATGATCTGCTCGCCATAACCAAAAATAATCTCCTACGACATTATTACTATTAATCGTCACACATGAAGCTGCTTTACCCGGCAGTGTTGTCCCTCCTACTCGACAAAAAATGTCGTAAAGAAACGTTGGATTTAAGCTGTGATCCCGAGTGCTACCTAATTCTCCTACTTGTAATAACGTAGGTGAAGAAATGCTACCCGCATCCAAAATAATACCGCCAACCTTCACTCCACCCACATCCGAAATAAGGAGAATAGGCTGGCCATTATTTGGAACGAGCGAAGGAAATCCTAACCCTAAAAGAATGGTATTAGAATGTGTAACACGGATACTATCCTCGAGATGATAAACGCCGGGTGTAAAAAGAATATGTTTACGTTGCACTAATGCTGCATTGATTGCAGCGGCCGTTGCCGTATTGGGTTGCGCAATATAAAAATCCGTCAGCGGTAATTTGGTTCCTAGATCTGACCAATCGATTCCTACCGCATTTTGTCTTAAACGCGGGACTAATACGACATATTGATTCGCGCTGATATCAAACATTAAAAAAGGTTTTTCGCTTATAATCGGTGTCGTATCGATGGCGGTGAAGGGCGGGTTTGGCCATGTCCCTGCAGGAAGTGTGCCCGTGGAACCGAGTAAAACCATATTCCAATTGCCGTTGACCCAGGTGTTAAAACTGGAATTTCGCGTAAACCATTGTTGCTGAGAACCCGAAATAATTTGATTATCAATTTGTGAATTAGCTAAAAAGCCCCCGCTAGACCAACCGAGTTCAAATAAACGTAATGACCCGAGTATATGCATGCGGCGCATGGGGGCGGCTTGTGATACTGCCCAAACATTTTGGTCTTTTGGTACCGCATTGGGATAACCTATTGAGCCTAAGGTGGGAATAACCGCAAGATTTTCTGCTCCCCGCCAAAAGTTATCTAAAGCCCCTGGGCCTGCGCCTGGATCCCCCGCTGGTGGCGCATCTTGCGTTCTTACTGCACCCTTGATAGTAACATCATCAGGAGATGCCCCTAAACCAATCACCTGAGTGTAATAACCTACTTTGATATCGACATCATTCGTATTCCCATATCTTCCGGGCATAAAAAGAAAGGCGTAACGATTATCACCAAACTCATTGAATCGTTGCGCGTTATAAATTTGAGTCACGGTATTATTTATCTGGGAATCACTCATGGAGGGATCAAATACTATGACAGAGGGGCCGAATGGGTTGTCTAGCTTGGCGGTAGCTTGTGTTGTTGTAGCACATAGAGAAATCATGATGAACAAGATAGCTGGATATTTTTTCATATGCATTCCTTTGCTTACGATAACTTGACGTTATCATAGTCTTTTTAACTCGGGATCTGAACTGAATTCTCCGGCAATACCCTACAGGGGATAAATTTGATTTTATCCCTTCTAGGGTATAAAATAAATATTATCCCCTGTAGGGTATAACTTACTATTCATGGAGCACCCGCAAAATGCTTGTGCGCTCACCTAAAGAACTAGCCTTGTTAGTCATCAGCCAACGCAAAAAGCTTAAGTTAAGCCAAGCGGAAGTTGCCGACTTAGTAGGCTTAAAGCAAAAGACTATTTCAGCATTTGAAAACAAACCAGAGGGTACAAAGCTGGATACCCTGTTTCAAGTCCTATCAGCAGTAAAGTTAGACATAACCGTATTGGCAAAAGATAAAACTACTATAATTGAAGCCCAGTGGAAGGAAGAGTGGTAACAATGAAAACCCGAAATCGTATTCTCAACATATTAATGAACGGCATCCTAGTGGGTAAGCTAGAAAAAACCATTACTAGCGGTCTGGTATTTGCTTATGATGAAAAATGGTTAAACACACCTGGTGCTCGTCCAATTTCATTATCATTACCATTAGTTGCAGAGCGGTTTGCTGGTGATGTTGTTTATAATTTTTTTGATAACCTGCTCCCAGACAATTCACAAATTAGATCACGAATCCAAACCCGTTTTCATGTTCCTACAGATCAACCTTTTGATTTACTTGCAAGCATAGGAAAGGATTGTGTCGGTGCCATACAAATACTTAGCGATGACATAACAGAGTTCTCAAATCAAATTCTTTTTGATCCACTAAAAGAGAAAGAAATCGCATCGATTTTACGTAATACTCAAAACTACCCTCTTGGCATGTCCGATAAATCAGATGAATTTCGTATTTCCATTGCGGGTGCACAAGAAAAAACTGCTTTTCTATATTGGAATGGCAAATGGAATAGACCATTAGGTACCACGCCTACTACTCATATTTTTAAATTACCGATTGGCTACATTCAACATCAACAAATGGACTTAAGTGATAGCTGTGAAAATGAATGGTTATGCTCACAGATTGCAGAAGCATTTGGATTACCCGTTGCAAAATGCGAAATCGCGCAATTTGAAGATGTGAAAACACTGATTGTGGAAAGATTTGATCGTAAGCTAGCAAGCGATGGTCGCTGGCTGATGCGTCTACCTCAAGAAGATACATGCCAAGCACTAGGTGTCTCTCCTAACTTGAAATATCAAGGTGATGGTGGCCCAGGAGTCGAAAACATTATGCGGTTATTATTAGGATCAGTAGAACCAACAAACGATCGCGATATGTTTTTTAGCGCACAAGTTTTATTTTATTTGTTAGCAGCTATTGATGGTCATGCAAAAAATTTTAGTCTGCATATTGAAGCTGGGGGAAAATATCGATTAACACCGCTCTATGACATTATGTCAGCCTATCCTTTATTTGCAAAAAAACAACTGCAAGCCAAAAAAATAAAAATGGCAATGGCGCTTAAAGGAAAAAATAACCATTACCGTTGGTATGATATACAACGTAGACATTTTTTAAATACAGCGAAAATTGCAAATTATTCTGTGCAACGAGCGGAACATATTATTGATGAAATGTTAGATAAAGTAGATGAAGTTATACAACATGTATCAGATAACTTGCCGAACAAATTTCCAAGCAAAATATATAAGCCGATTTTTGAGGGGATGCAGGAGGCAAAACACAGGATATTAAAACCATTAAGCACCAGAAATTTTCATAAAATTTAATTAGTTTGCACATCGCGGATGAGTTAATATTTTTGTCAAAGCTAAATCATCTTAAGTCAAACAACCGACGCACCTGCCCAACGAGATAAAAAGGAATAGATGCCAATTGGTACTCTACGACATCCCCATCACGATCCTTTACTTTTACATCAGTCTTGCTGGGTAAATCAGAATTAATTCGCACTGCAAGAGATAATTTTTTCAGTCCCATAAATAAATGCAATGATTTTAAACTACCCGTGCTACCTGCTTTTACTTCAATGGGAATGACTTTATTACCATGCTGGATGACATAATCAATCTCAGCGCTCGCACCTTTTTCTTCTCTTGCCCAATAATATAAAATGGGTTCCAAAAAGGGAGGATTAATTGTTCTTAGCAGTTGTCCAACAACTTGCTCTGCTATACCACCATTATTAATTAAGATAATCTCATCGGCTTGGTTGATTTGAATTAAATTTAATCCTAGAGCCACGCTACATAAACCCGTATCAAGAAAAATTTCTTTAAAATATTTTTCTTTAATTTCAGCTGCTAGTGGAACTCCATTTGCGGAACAACCCGACACACGGTGACAAATTCTTGCCTTACCAAACAAATCCAAAATTTGTTTCATGGTATTGGGTTGGATTGATGCATTGACTCGGCTAAATACAAATTTTTGTCCGAGCATTTTCGGAATAGCCATCATCACTTCATCCAATTTTTCTATCGCGATTCGACCTCTATATTTAGCAAAATCATCACGATAGGTTGCAAGCAAATCATTCTGTATTTGGCTTACTTTATTAAATGAACGTTCTGCAACCCAACCCACAACGGCTGCCGGTAAACCACCGACAAGCAGATACTCTTTAAATAATAATGTTAGCTGTTCATGAATCGCGATAGGTATTTCAAAATTGAAATTATACGCTAGCAAATAATCGATAAGAGTTTGTTTATCATTCGCTAACAAAAATTCTTCGAATGACAATGGCTCTAAGTGCATATAGCTAATGCGCCCAACCGGCATACTAAAGGAATGCTCAGCCAAAAGAAATTCTAATAACGATCCTGCGGCAATTACGGGTAGCTGTGGCATATCCTCTGCAAACCAGCGTAACTTACTCAATATCTGTGGTACCGTTTGTATTTCATCCAAAAACAAAAGAGAATTTGCAGGGTCAATCTGCTGCTTATGCAAGGTACTTAGGTTTAGCAGAATTTGCTGTGGATCATTAGATCCAAAATGGCTTGCATGCGATGGTTGCTTCTCGAAATTAATTTCGATTAATTGTTTGCCACTTATCTTAGCAAAATGCCTGACCAACCAGGTTTTACCTACTTGTCTTGCGCCTCTTACGACTAATGGCTTACGGTCAGCAGACCCTAACCAACTTTTTAGGTACTCCAAGGAGCTTCTATCCATCTTTAAGACCTTTTCTATTATTAGTCATATTATAATCTATGGATTTCATGAAAGTCAAAGAAAGAGACGTCTCTTTTTTTTGTGTTACGCTAAGAAAGAGACGTCTCTTTTCTATATGAATTTCGTAACTTATTGATTAATAATACCTCTGAATCTCCAGAAGGTTCCAGTTTCCAGGGGCTGGTCTTTGCCTTAATAAATATAAAAAGCGGCTGAAACTCAAGCTATAATCAATACTTTCAGCCAGGTATGCGTTAGCTATATGTGGCTGAAATTTAGCTGAGGTATATTTAAGGGACGTCTTCTTTTCTGTGAATATTTCCTACTTGCCGATTAAAAAGAGATCAATTTCAGCCTATTGTGCCAGAAAGAACCTATTGCGCCAAAATGAACTGTTACTGAAGCGGGGTTTAATTCTTTTTTAAGCTAAATATGATAAGGTTATGAACAATCCAAGCCTAGCCTGATTAAAATGAGACACAAATATGTTACGCCTTAACCGTGTTCGAAATGAAGAAATTGAAGATAAAGAACTTGTTGCAGCTAATCTTGAACTTGAAAACATTGATGATGGCTCCCTAGAGCATGTAGATCATATTATTGATCCTGTCCATATGCGGCTGAAAATTATTCCGTTGAGACCTCCAGAAGAGAAAGAGTTAACTTCGATTGAACTAGGTATATTGCACAATCATATTGAGCGTCATGTGTTATCCAGAAGAGGCGGGAATTGTTTTCATCCGGCAAATCCAAGATTAATACTTAATCGAGATATATTAAGACAATATGAGGTTGATGAAAATTGTATACAACAACGTAATGATTACCTGGGTCGTCACAATTATACAGAAACAGAATGGTTAAAATATCGTGGTCTGACACAAAAAGAATATAAACAATTACTCGTTCAATACAAAAATGAAAATAAAGATAACACAAAAAAGATTTTTCGTGCTGGTGCTGCTTGTCTAGCTCTAGCAGTCTCGGCTGCATCAATCAAATGCTATATGTATGGCTCCGCAGATATAAATGTATTTCATTCAGTCAACTATCCTTGCACTGCTAGTGTTTTTGAATTCTATAAAAATTCATATGATACAAAGACCGTTGAGATAAATAACAAGACTTTTTCTATCACTAACTCTCTTAACTGTGAGTCGGTGGCTTTTAAAAACAAAGGAGGGTCTATAGTAGAAGAATATATTAAAGGATCTAAAGCATCACCTATTTTTAATTTGACACAAATTATAAATATAAATGAATTAATTGGATTACCACGAGACCATTCAAATTATAACGATTTAATCGCATCGTTTTATGAGGTACATAAACCTTTTTTCTATGAAGAATCAAACAAAGAATTTCAAAATTTCATCCAGAACAATAATTGGAATTATTTTATTTATTATCAGTACGGGGTAGGAATATTAACAATAATATCTAACATGGTAATTGCTTGTATGAATGAAAAAGATTTTCCCGAAGCGCGAAAGCTATCTTTGTTTCACTTTGTAAATTTAATGTTATCTAACCTTCTGACTTGGGTTTGTGAAAATAATATTATTCTTAAAAAGTTGACGAAAATAGAGGTCAATAATGAATTTAAACATTTGTTAAACGTACAAGCTGATCTCAATGCATATTCTTCAGCTTGCAATTATTTTAGCGTTCGGGATTTAAATACGACTTATACATTTGATTCGAGACATTCTACTTGTAATAATGTGGGAAGATCAGATCTTAGCACGGCCTGGATAGAAAATTTTAAACCATTAATAATGGGAGGAAAATCAGATATTAGAATGGCTTGGGTAGACAATCCTTTGATAGCAGTTACCAAAATAGTTGCCATTCCTTTTGTCCAAGCAGGCTTCATTTATGCAGGCACTTCTGCGCTGAGGAAGTTGACACTCTTTGCTAAATTATCAAAAGAAAAACTGATGAAATCATATCTTTACAGAGATCCGATAAACGATAAACCTAACCGTTGTTCGATTATGTGAGAGGAGAGAGACTCTTTCTTTTCTTGCAGATTTGAACTTAACTTTCAGGTAACATAAAGAGTCGTTTTTGTTATTGTATCAATGTAATGCAATAAGAAATGAAAATTAACATAGGGGTCAATTGATGGCACTCAGCGAAGAAGCGATGTCTTTTCTGGAGGAGCACATTCCTGAACTTGCGGGTGTAGCATTTAAGCAAGCTTATTGGGCTGCTCTTGCATCGGGCAGTAGTGTTCTTGTCAGCGAAAATGGGGACTTAGTAGAGGTATTTCCTGACGGAAAGCATAAATTCATCAAACATTTGTCACCAGCAACGCTAGTTACTCGTGGCCAGAGGTTAGAAAGAAATCCATGAGTAAAGAAACTCTTCGGCTACGCATGTTTGCTGGCCCGAATGGTTCGGGTAAAAGCGCATTTAAATCCATCATCCGTCCTGAGCTGCTTGGGATATTTATCAATCCTCCCCTTCTAAAAACTGCGGACTAGCGCATTATCCAAATCTTTTTTTAAATCATCTAATGCTTCAATGCCAACCGATAGACGAATTAAATTATCCTTGATCTGTTATCATGCTGGCAAATTTTGCCATTTGTTTTTTGCCAAAGCATGCTGGGGATGGCTGCTCAGATCTGACCCTGAGACTTTCCGGATAAAGAAGATCGGCACCATGCTAAGCTAAGTTGCTGATTTTATATAGCCCATGAGATTTATACCAAAAACATTTATTGCAATTTTATGCAATGATACGTAACATAGTCTATACTTATAAAAAGAAATGGGGATTTCTTGTGGCTCCTGCATATCAATTGAGTGATTTAGTTAGTGCTTGCGTGGTAGGAACATCAAAAGCTTATATATCAAAAAGCGCTATGGAAACTGCAAAACTAGATTTTAATCTTAATACCCAAACCGCGGTATTAAGCTTTATAGGAAATGACGGAGGATTGGAATCTCCTTGCTTTATAAATTCTAAGCAATGGAAAAATAACCCCAATCCGATGAATTTAATTATGGTAGATGCTTATGGTTTTTATTCAGGTTCGATTTACGGCTATATTGCTTTCTTCTATCAGTCTGGGACTAGCAAATGGATTATCAAATCATTTAAAAAGAATAATGAACCTGGTGCCAGAAATTTGGCTTTTAAAGAAATGTTAAATAAATTACTAAATTAGTGTATGGGGTGCTATATGGACAAAGAATTAGTTAGGTGTCCCGCTTGTGGTGCACAAGAAATTTCTCGAACCGAAAAAGAAAGCTTTGGTGAACTAACCTTAGGCTCTAAATTTGGTTTCCAGGAAATTAACTATAAATGCAATTCTTGTGACGAAGAAGGTGATTTTCTAGCTGAAACTGACAAGAATTATTTGGCTTCCCAAAAAGAAGCTCAAAGCAACCTAGTAAAGAAAATACTCGAAAACATGAATAGCGCTGGTATTACGATGGCAATGTTCGAACGAGTATTTGAATTACCAACAAGGACTTTAACTCGATGGAAAAATGGCGACTTTTCATCAAGTGCGCTTGCTCTAATTCGCATAATAGTTACCTATCCCTGGATTATCGAGGTTGCAGAAAACAAATTTGAAAAAAGATACTCCCAATGTGCGGTGATAACAGCTGCAGCTCAAGAGTTTAAATATGAAAGCAAAAATCCTGGCCGCAACCAATAAATTTATCAACCCTTTTGCGATTCTCAATAGAAAACAATGATGAGCGCCCTGATTACTTTAAATTTGAATTTTTTTTAAATAAGAAAAGTATTCTCAAAATAGATAGCGAGCTTCATAGTAGTTCTACCGACAAATCACAATTTCAATTGATAATCAGCGGGATTGGCATTCCGCTCGAACCTGGTCATCTTGGGTTTTCCGTTAAACTTTATTCCAATAAAGAACTTTTACTTTCTGAAAAAAATAAAAGTGCTCTTGCTATTGAATATGTGAATATTTAATTATCATAAAATGAATGGTATAGGGTATCGATAATATCGTTAAACGATAATCATTCTTTTAGCGCATTATCCAAATCTTTTTTTAAATCATCTAACCCTTCAATGCCAACCGATAGACGAATTAAATTATCCTTGATTCCTAGCCGCTCACGCTGATCTTTGGGCACGCTGGCATGGGTCATTATCGCAGGATGTTCTATCAGGCTCTCAACGCCACCCAAGCTTTCTGCTAATGCAAAAATCTGGCAGCGTTCTAACATTTTTATCGTACCTTCGCGGTTTGCTTTTAATTCTACTGTGATCATGCCGCCAAATTTTGCCATTTGTTTTTTTGCCAAAGCATGCTGGGGATGACTGCTCAGACCCGGATAATAAACGCGTGCAATTTTGGCATGCGCTTCTAACCAGTGCGCCAGTTCCAATGCGCTTTCACAATGTTTTTCCATACGTACAGACAGTGTCTTTATACCACGTAATACTAAAAAACTATCAAAAGCACCGGCGATAGAGCCGACTGAATTTTGTAAAAAACCCATTTGTGTTGCAAGCTCTTCGTTGTCACCGACTACCGCAACGCCGCTAATCACATCGGAGTGGCCATTTAAATATTTTGTTGCTGAGTGCACAACAATATCATAACCATATTCTAAGGGACGTTGCAGAATCGGCGTGGCAAAGGTGTTATCGACGACTGAAATTAATTTATGTTTTTTTGCAAGGTCAGCAACTTTTTCTAAGTCGACTAATTTCAGCATGGGGTTGGTTGGTGTTTCTACCCAAATCATACGGGTTTCGGGACGAATTTCAGCAGCGATTTTTTTGCTGTCAGACAGGTCGACAAATGAAACTTTTAAACCGGCTGAACGTTTGCGGACTTTTTCCAATAAACGGTAAGTGCCACCATAGAGATCATCCATTGCAATGATATGGTCGCCGGGATTAAGCAATTCTAAAATGGTTCCAATCGCAGCCATTCCCGATGCAAATGCAAAACCACGCGTTCCTGACTCTAAGTCCGCTACACATTTTTCATAGGCTTCCCGTGTGGGGTTTAAGGTGCGCGCATATTCATAACCTTTATGATTGCCTGGACTTGTCTGTACGAATGTCGATGAGGCAAAAATCGGAGTCATAATGGCTCCGGTATGTGGATCGGGTTGCTGGCCGGCATGGATCACGCGCGTTGCGATGTCTTCTTTATTTTTTTTCATAAGTATCCAAAAAACCGTGAGTTTTCATCCAAGTATTATCGGCAAATTTTGATAAATAATTGCGAATACTATCTGGCAGAATCACGACGCAACGTTGCCCTGCTTTCAAGCTGCTTGCCGCTTGCAACGCAGCCCACACTGCGGCACCTGAGGAACCGCCTACCAGTAAACCTTCTTCACGGATAATTCTGCGCGCCATCAAAAAAGCGTCTTTATCATGAATTTTAATATACTCATCCACCAGCGAATTATCTAATACGTCAGGAACAAAATCGTAACCAATGCCTTCCACCAAATACGAATGAATATCGGTGCCCCCGCCTAAAATAGAACCGTAAGGATCGACACCAATGATTTTGATTTTAGGATTATATTGCTTTAAGCGCTGACCCACGCCGGTTATCGTGCCGCCTGTGCCGACACTGATAACCGCCATGCTTAAATTTTCTCCAAGATCGTCAATGATTTCTTGAGCCGTAGTTTCATAGTGTATCTGTGGATTGGCAGGATTGGCGTATTGATCGAGTATATGTGAGTTGGGGATTTCAGCCTGTAATTTTTTAGCGAGTGAAATATGGCTTTCGGGATCATTCCACGCTGCTTCCGTTGGCGTGCGATAAATGACAGCACCTAATGCTTCTAAAATGACTTCTTTTTCACGGCTCATTTTTTCAGGCATGGTTATAACAATCTTATAACCCTTAACAGCGCCAGCTAAAGCAAAACCAATTCCCGTATTACCGGATGTCGGTTCAATTAAGGTATCGCCTGGTTTGATAATCCCTTTTTTCTCTGCGTCGACAATCATGCGATACGCAATACGATCTTTAACCGAACCGCCAGGATTAAGGAATTCGCATTTACCATATAACTCGCATGGCAGGTTATTGCCAATGCGGTTTAATTTAACGGTGGGTGTTCTTCCTATAGCTTCAAGAATGTTATTTAACAGCATAACCTCTCCTTGATTTACTAAAATGTTTTATCCTACTACCTTGCTGATCATCGGTGCCACGGCGTTAGTTATCGTGTTAATAACGGTATTAGCGGATGCAGGAACCGTATTGTTTAGCGCACTGAGCGGTGCCTCACTTGATGATGGTGCTGCGCTCGGAGGGGGCTCATCTGGCGAAATATCAGCAATGGGGAAAGGGAAATTTTTATAGCGCAAGACATGACAGGAATTGGTGAAACGGTTCGGTGTTAAATCTCCGGTGAGCGTTATGATAAACGATTCACCTTTAATAATGCCATCTTCTAAATGACAAAAATTGTCAATTTTGCAATTAGGAGGGCCAAACTGCAATCGTGAAGACGTGATGCGATAGGAATGCGAAAAAGTAAATCCGACCCAAAAGTTTTCTTCAGCAAGAAAATCAAATTCATAAGGTAAAATTTGTCCTGTATCCTCATCACGTATGATCAAAACCCAGGTCGGTTTACCATAGAAAGAATTCAAGCGCGTATTGATTTGAAAAGTTTGTCCGAAAGGGTTTTCAGCAAGTGCACTTGCAGGTAACATGAAACAGAAACTAGCGATAAGCAAACCAACTTGGCAGATCTTTTTGAATGCCATGCGTACGCAACCTCGCTCATCATTATTCAGTGCTCAACAAAAGTTGAGTGGTTCTTTAGATATATTGTATCTGTTCGGTGCTTATGAAGGCAAAATTATTTCAAAACAAGATTTATGTAAAGAAATCCCCAATTCATGGATATGGTGTTTTTGCAAAAGAAGATATCAATGCCGGTGAAATTGTTGAGGAATGTCACACTCTTTTTACTAAAGAAGACAGATATCTTCATGATTATTTGTTTAAGGGAGATGATGATCATGCTTTGCCATTGGGTTTTGGCGCGATTTATAATCATGCAGATATCCCGAATGCAACTTTTGATTGTACAACTGAGAAAGGCCTCATTATCTTTACTGCACTAAAAAAAATTTCTGCAGAAGAGGAAATTCTCTGCTACTACGGAAAATATTGGTTTAGCTCTCGCGAGATTAAGACAAAAAAATTGCCGGTTTGGTATCAATGGCACCGATCATTATTCTTTAGAGGTCTATTGGTGTGTGCCTTGTGCTTATGGGGCATTCATTTCGTCCATCAATTTGTCGTTAACGAGCTTGTGCTTGGCAAAGCTGGGCAAATGACAAAATCAACAGCGCAATAAACCCAAGCAAAGACCAATCGGCAAGACTCAAATTTAAAAATTGCCAACTGACTTGTGTGCACTCAGCACTTCCTTTGAGTACGTTGTTTAGGACTTCTCGCAAAGGAAAGGCGTGAAGCATATATTCTAAACTGGCTCCACAATCCGTATGATCCGGAGATGGAAACCGTTGCAGCCAAACCTGTCTCCCTGCTAAGAATACACCTAGCCCAGAAATGAGGCATGCGGTTAAACCAATTAGGGTGCCGCTGGTTTTTTTAAGCTTTATGAGCGCACCGAGAAAAAAAACCGATCCTAATAGTGCTAATACAAAACGCTGTAAAATGCAAAGTGGACAGGGCGTGAAGCCTTCAAAAGCTTGTAAGTACGCTATAACACCTAGCATTAAGCAAGTTGCTATAAACCCGAGTAAATACAGTTGACGTTGCGACGGAAATTTCATACACAAATCCATGGATAACAGACCTTAGCAAATTATCACTTATTCTGACTGATGTGTTAACCAATTTTGTAAAATTAATTGGGCTGCAACACTATCGACAGAGGTTTTTTTTAAAGCTTTATAGCCGCCTTCCTCAAATACATTCGCTCGTGCTTCGACAGACGTTAGCCGTTCGTCCATTTGAAAAACCGGTAATTTGAAGCGTTCTGCCAGTTCAAGCGCAAACTGTTTGGCACTGATAGTAATAGCTTGCTCGGTGCCGTCCATATTTAATGGAATACCAACCACGAAAGCATCAGGCTGCCATTTTTTAACAAATTTGGCGATTTCCATCCACGATGGTTTGCCATCGATGGCTTTAACCATACCTAACGGACGGGCAGTTTTAGTAATATTCTGGCCTATAGCCACGCCGATACGTTTAGTACCAAAATCGAAGCCTAGTAAAATTTCAGGATGTTTTTTCATGTTAGAGTCTGTTTACAACCAACCTAGCGAAATGTCAACGGACCCTAGGATTAAATAATTTTATCTGCAGTTTTACGCAATTCTAAGTCATGCAATTGCACAATCAGAGAGGTTGCCCACCAAGGAATAAACATACCAAAAATAAATAAATGAGTATATAGACCAGAAAGCGTTGCTTTATTCACTTGGAAAAAATAAAGATGAATAGGAAAATGCGTCACGACTTTGATGAGAATAATGACTAGCACATAACAAAACCAAGGAAAGGTCTGCACATAAAAAACTCGCCACCAGTTCCGCCATACTAACTCCGCACTGCGCTTTAACGATCCAATAATGGTGCTATTCTCAGTAACGATAAGAGGTAAATAAAACAAGAGAAGAAAAAAAACATACACATTAAATAATAATTGCACCGCTGCAGGTAATATCACCATGCAAATAGAAACCGGATTGGTTTTGAATAAAATGCCGGTTTGTGCCAAATAACTAAAATAGCTTGTGATGGTGATCAGTAGGATAAAATACAATAATGTTTGAATGATGGAGGCAACTAAGATCAACGGCCACTTGTGAAAGGCAACATTAAAGTCTTCTGTTATGCGCTCATGCTTGCCAAGCACGAAGCATCGTATTCGCCACATAATACAGGTAAAAAAGATAAGGCAGACGATATCAATTAAAGTAAACCAAAGCCGATGAGGGCTGTAAGGTGGCAAAGCAATAACGATATTCGTTCCCAGCGCAAAACTTACTAAGCGGGGGAGAAAAGCAACGACAGATAGGGACAATGCTAGGATGAAAACGTGTGAAAAAGACGCGTTATATAAATTCCAGCCGCGCTTGATAACGTCCCAGTTAGATTCAGGTTGAGTTGCGGGTGCGAATTGCATACAACTTCCAGAAGTCAGAAAATATGTATTGATGCTATCAAAATTGATTTCATTTAGGAACTTAAATACAAAAGAGATTTTTGTGAAAGGCCTGAAGGGTTTATTTTTTGACCTTCAGGCTTGCTCCTGGTGATCTAATGTCCAGATGCGGCATCCCAATTATCACCGACACCAATTGAAACATTTAACGGCACTTTTAATTTGGCCGCATTCATCATGTGCTCACGAATGGTATCAACTATGCCTTCCACCTCAGCTTCGGCGACTTCAAAAACTAATTCATCATGCACTTGCATAATCATTTTGGCATTTACATTTTCTTTTTGTAACCATTGATTAATGTCAATCATGGCATATTTAATAATATCTGCGGCAGTCCCTTGTAAGGGTGCGTTAATTGCTGCACGTTCAGCGGCTTTTTGGCGCATGATTTGGCTGGAATTAATGTCAGGCAAATATAAGCGTCGGCCTGCCAGTGTTTCAACGAAACCTTGGGAATGTGCTTGGGATCGCGTATTTTCCATATAAGTCTTTACTAATGGGTAGCGAGCAAAATAACGATCGATATATTCTTGTGCTGCATTACGATCAATGCCTAACTGTTTCGCTAAACCAAATGCGGACATTCCATAAATTAAACCGAAATTGATGGCTTTGGCGCTGCGGCGTTGTTCAGATGAAACCGTCTCAAGAGGAATTTGCAAAACCTCAGCGGCAGTAGCTTGGTGAATATCTAAGTTTTTTTCGAAAGCCATCAACAAACTGGGATCACTCGAAATATGCGACATAATCCGTAATTCAATTTGAGAATAATCGGCACTCACAATTTTGTAGCCTTTTGGCGCGATAAAGGCTTGACGAATTCGACGCCCTTCTGCAGTACGGACGGGAATATTTTGTAAATTGGGGTCAGATGATGAAAGTCTTCCTGTTGCGGTAACCGTTTGATTATAGGATGTGTGTATGCGACATGTTTTTGCGTTAATCTGTTCAGGTAAACGTTTGGTGTAGGTAGTCATTAATTTATTTAAAGAACGATGTTCGATAATGAGTTTAGGTAATTCATACTGTAACGCTAATTCTTGTAAAACTGCGTCCGCGGTAGATGCTTGCCCTGTCGGTGTTTTTTGTAAAATAGGTAATGCCAATTTTGTAAATAATATTTCTTGTAATTGTTTAGGAGAGCTCAAATTAAAACGTGTGCCTGCTAACGTAAAAGATTGGGTTTCTAATTCATTTAAACGTTTTTCAAGTTCGACAGTTTGGGCTTTTAATTTTTCTGAATCAATTAATACGCCCGCTTGTTCCATTCGAGCCAACACAGGTACAAGCTGCAATTCAATTTTTTCAAAAATATGTTTTAAGCCTTGTTCGCTAGATAATTTGGCCCATAAAATATGATGCAATTGTAAGGTTGCATCAGCTTCTTCTGCGGCGAAAGCCGCGGCATTTTCAATGGAAACGGCATTGAAAGGCATCTCTTTTGCGCCTTTGCCCGCAATTTCTGCGTAGGGTGTAGTGCGCCAACCTAAATATTTTAAGGCGAGTGATGCGATATCATGATTGTTGCTGGCGCTATCTAAAATATAAGATTCCAGCATTAAATCAAATCCTGCGCCGTTAAAAAAAATGTGATGGTTTTCCAAAACTTGTAAATTGTATTTTAGATTGTGTGCGATTTTTTTTATGTTTGGATTTTCAAGAATAACTTTTAATTTTTTTAAAGCGAGGTCTAAATTTATTTGCTGAGGCGCATCGCTATAGTCATGCGTAAGCGGCAAATAGGCCGCTTGCCCTTCTGCAACGGCAAAAGCCATTCCGACAATGCGCGCTGAAAAATAATCTGTCGTTGTTGTTTTGGTGGCAAATGCAAAAATGTCAGTCGTTGTTAATTTTTCTAACCATTCATCCAGTTTTTTTTCAGTGAGTATTACATCATAGTTTGCCTGTTTTTCCACGCTAACTTGCGCTGAACTTTCCGCTAACAAATGGGATAGCCAATTTTTAAATTCTAAATCTTTATAAAGTTCAATCAGTGCTTTTTTATCAGGTTGGCCGCGCTTTAGATTATCGAAGGTGACATCAAGCGGTACATCGAGTTTAATGGTTGCAAGAATTCTTGATAAAGCTAATTGTGGCAAGCTGGCACGTAAATTTTCGCCGACCTTGCCTTTGATTTCGTCGGCATGTTTGACGAGATTGTCCAGTGAACTATATTCTAATAACCACTTCACTGCCGTTTTAGGGCCACATTGTGGTACACCCGGTATGTTATCTATGCTATCGCCTACCAGTGCAAGATAGTCGATAATCGAATCGGCAGGGACACCAAATTTTTCTTTGACAGTTGTAGGCGTTAAAATGTTTCCCGTCATGGTATTGACTAGCGTGATGTTTTCATCAACCAGTTGTGCCAAATCTTTGTCGCTAGTAGAGACGAGGATGGGGAATTTTTTTTGTTCTGCTTGTTTTGCAATGGTGCCAATGACATCATCAGCTTCAACCCCTTCTATCATCAAAATCGGTAAGCCCATCGCCTTGATAACGGTGTGAATCATTTCAATTTGACGCGACAAATCCGTCGGCATTTGTGACCGATTTGCTTTGTATTGTGGGTACAAATCATCACGAAATGTTTTACCTTTCGCATCAAAAATAACAGCAATATAATCCGGGCTATGGTCGCTTAGTAATTTTTGCAGCATATTAACGACACCATAAATGGCGCCAGTAGGAAAGCCTTTTGAATTGGTTAAAGAAGGCAGCGCATGGAATGCGCGATAGAGATAAGATGAACCATCAACAAGAATTAAAGGCTTATTCGTCTTTGTTGTCATAAGAATTATGTTACCAGTATTAAAATTTATTCCCCCGAGAATAATACGAATAGCTGCTCTGAACAAGCGTACTTTAACCTTAGGAACATGTACGAAATAACTTCCGCATCTAGCCGCCCATCTTTAGCCCATCTTCGAAGTTATTTCGTACACGTTCGTTAGGACCTGTGTAACAGGTCCTAACGGCGTCTTAATGAACTCATTTTATCGGAATTATTTGCTTCGTTGCTATCTTTTGATTGACGAAAAATTTCAGCTAAATATTTTTCATTAATCGGGGCTGATTGATTCGTCATTGCTGTTTTACGATAGAAATATTCAGCAGTCTTTTCGAGAAAAAGATTTGCGGGTTTCGAAAGAGGCTTCATTCCTGGAGAGCCTACCCTTGCAAATGATGCAAGATAGGCATTATGACAGCCTAAAGCACGCACTCGCTCAATATCCTCGCGCGATACCAACAGCCTAAATTTTTCATACTCTAAAATAACCCTATTTTCCGTGCCAATTTCCATAGCGGTACCGGTACGATCCATTCCCTCGACGCAAGTTGCTAGGTTTAAGATGTCAACGTTTTCAGTGCTGGATCGATGCATAATTTGTCCGGCCTTTTCCATGCGGGTTTTGCGAGTATCGAAAAAAAATCGCGAAGGGGCTAGGTGGATTTTGCTAGATATACTTAAAAAATTGAGTAGTCCCAAATAATTTGTTTGTACATGTGACCAACTAATGTCTTTTAGTTTGCTTTGTTCTTGTGTTATCTCAATGATGAGATTTTGATCGTCTAAATTCATAATATAGGAATGGGTTAGTAGCATAGTGATATGCAATTTCATATTGACTTGAGTATGTTTTTTAGCGGCATTAAATAGTTGATCTAGATTTTCTGCGGTATATTTCGCGCGTGACTCCTTTGTTTCGCCTTGCCCTATGTAGACCATTGAACCGCAACGAAGTGACCAGAATCCCGTTTTGTTTTCGTAAGGACAAATTTTTTGTGGAAATTCAAGTTCATTATAAACAATATATGCATTTTTAAGTGTAGGGGCGATAGTTCTTATGGCTTGCGCAGATAAACGCCGTTTATCACATAAGATTAAATTTTTGAAAGCGACGTTAGCGATTCGGTATGCAGCCTCTGCTTCGCTATGGAAATTTTTTGGATGGTTGTCAAGATAGTCGCAGTAGTCAGGCTTGATACAGTTAAGTTGATTTTTCTGCTCATGGGTTTTTTCTGTAATGGGATGAGCTATTTCCCGATGTAATATCACTAGAGCTTGATCGTCGTCACTTTCTTCTATTAGGGGAGAAGCTGATTCACCATTTTTTATGAAGATGGTTTCATTATCCATTTGTTCAATAACAGGATGCATATCCTCGCGATAGGTAACGTGAACGTGTCCATTTTCCGTTTTTTCGGTGATAGGGTGTGATATTTCACCATGTATCATGACATCGGCAATTTCTGTCGGATTTTTTTTGCGGAGTTGCATCCTGTGTTCTAAAATGGTTTCCATGGACATAGCTGGATCAAGCGTACTGGCAAGATCACGATAATGTAGCAGCAGTTTCGGATAGTCTTCTAGTGAACAGCCTTCGCCTAACTGACTAAAGTGTAGGATTTTTACCATTTCGCTATTGAAGTTTTTTTCTTCATCATTTAAATCAAATTGATCTGAATCGTTTTTTTGACCTTTTTCCAATACATTTTGAAAATAATGATTAAAAGTTTGTTTTAAATTATCTGCCATGTCTTGTCGAGCGTGTTTCTCTAGCGTATAAATAATTGCTCGCATTGTCGTTAATGCGCGCAAAATTGTGTTAATAGTGACAATGATAGGAGCGTCAGTCGGCAATCTTTCATCTAAGTTTTTTGCTAAACGCGCATCTCTTACCAGGGCAATTCCTGTGGGGTAATTGGCGCTGACCACAATGGATGATTGAATGTCGTCTAAATCATCAAGAAAAATCAAAAGTAGCGATTGTAGCTTTTTATATTGTTGCTGCTGAGCGCACTTTTTGAGATTTTCAAAAGTTAACTGGGTTTTTGAGTAAGCTATAGGTTCGAGCTTATCTTCTACGGACGTGTTAAAACTATTTCGGGATGATGAGCTTGCCATATTATTACCTGTTATTATCTGTTATTTTTTGTGAAATCTTCAAATGATTATGGGGCAGAGAATACACCAATCGGGTATATAGTGCACATTGCTTTGTGTTTATAATGTAACCACCTGATTTTAAAGGGTATTATTTTGACATTAATATGTCGCATATGCCAATTGTAATATTCTCATTTCAACTAGAATGCTCTATTCTATCCAGTTCAATTCAGTCAACTAAGTATTTGCATATTAGGAGTAGGCCGCTGTGAGCGTGACTTTATGGGAAAAATGTCTAGATTGTCTGCAGGATGAGTTTCCATCCCAGCAGTTCAACACTTGGATTCGACCGTTACAGGCTGAATATGCAGATAATAAATTAGTTTTGCTTGCCCCGAACCGATTTGTTTTGGATTGGATAATCGAAAGATTTTTAAGCCGGATTAAGGAGTTAGTCAGTCAATTTTCCGATACTGAAATGCCGCCAGCCGTTGTTTTGGAAATCGGTAGCGCCAGAGTGGATGCACCTAGAGTTGAATTTGCGCAAAGACCACAGCATTCTCAATCTACACTGCGCAGCAAACCGGTGCCAGCAAATGAATTACCCAATCACCGTAGCAATATCAATCCTAATTATACATTTGATAATTTTGTGGAAGGCAAATCTAACCAATTAGCAAAGGCTGCCTCTATTCAAGTAGGAGAGAATCCTGCTGTTGCCTACAATCCCTTGTATCTTTATGGTGGCGTGGGTCTGGGTAAAACCCATTTATTGCATGCCATAGGCAATCAGATCATGCGCAATAATCCGACTGCCAAGGTTCTTTATCTGCATTCAGAGCGCTTTGTAGCCGATATGGTGAAGGCGTTGCAAACCAATGCCATGAATGAATTTAAACGCTACTACCGCACGGTAGACGCCTTGCTGATCGATGATATTCAGTTCTTTGCTGGAAAGGATCGTTCACAAGAAGAGTTTTTTCACACGTTTAATGCCTTATTAGAAAGTCAGCAGCAAGTTATTTTGACCTGTGATCGTTATCCTAAGGAAATTAATGGCGTAGAGGAACGTCTTAAATCCCGCTTTGGTTGGGGTTTAACTGTTGCAGTGGAACCTCCGGAATTGGAAACACGTGTCGCTATTCTCATGAGTAAAGCTGAACATGCGCAAATTAATTTACCTTACGAGGTGGCTTTTTTTGTAGCAAAACGGATACGTTCAAATGTACGCGAGCTAGAAGGTGCTCTGAAACGTATTATTGCTAATGCTCATTTTACTGGCAAGCCTATTACATTAGATTTTGTGAAAGATGCTTTGCGTGATTTACTCGCTCTGCAAGATAAATTAATTACCATAGAAAATATTCAAAAAACAGTCGCAGAATATTACAAAATCAAAGTGGCTGATTTGCTATCCAAACGGCGTAGTCGTTCTGTGGCTCGCCCACGTCAAATGGCTATGGCGCTAGCTAAGGAGTTAACCAATCACAGCTTGCCGGAAATCGG
>Ga0206981_10136_pt2 | contig 21064 bp, 12 predicted proteins | sample Alteio_BWMinCont_17_FD_153312 | JGI IMG/M metagenome (GOLD analysis project Ga0206981, IMG submission 153312) | Enriched cells from forest soil in Barre Woods Harvard Forest LTER site, Petersham, Massachusetts, United States -... | ecosystem: Environmental > Terrestrial > Soil > Temperate forest >... | reverse complement strand
GGCCATGGCATGCGAAACATTTGTCAGAAAGTATTGGCTTAACATCTGTATTATAATCCAATGATCCTGGCAGGGTGTCATACGCCTGTTTTACGTCCGGTGGTAGTTCAACAGGTGATGAATGAAAATAGATAATTGCTACAATCACTAACAATGCGCACAGCAGTATTAAAATAAGTCTTCTCATGAAAGAATTCTTTCTATATAATATTGTATAAACATATTATTTATTTTTGAAACCCCGAGTTTAATTGGTGAAGCATAGTTAATTACTATCTGACGCACAGAGCGAGAGTCATAATTTCTCATTTTTTTAAGCCCAGCCTGAATCTAAAGGTTAAACATTTAATATGACATTACTTGTAGGGATACAACTACACGGCAGGCATTTACCTTCATCCGCTATAATCAGAGTTTGATGCATATAGCGCACATTCCCTTCCTTTATTTCAGTAAGACAAGTACCGCAGTCGCCAAAAAGACAACCAGAACTTATTTCTATATCATTTCCTTCTGCAAATTCCAGTATCGATCTGTACCTGTTGTCCCATTGTATCTTTTTACCCGACAGCAAAAATTCTATTGAAAATTCAGTATTGGGTTTTAAGTTTTCCTGATCCGGTAAAAGTTCCTGCGTTTCTTCCTCCAAACTTTGATCATTTTTATTATTAAATGATTCGATATGGATATTACCCTTATTTATGCCTAACTTTTCTAATTCTCCAGTAATATAGCTCATCATGGGGCCGGGGCCGCAGATGTAATAATCCAAATGGGTCTCTTTCGTAATTTGCAAAATGGTTTGTATGTTTACAAAACCTTCATAATCATAATGCACCCCTTTTACATCGCCAAAGCCTATCTTATTATAAAAAGTTGTAATGCAAATGTTGTCATAAACCTCTCCGATATGCTGCAATTCTGTTTGAAAAGAATGGTCGCTTCTTTCATTAACTCCATAAAAAAAATAGACCATCTTTGCCGGATTTGATTTGGCAATTGATTTAATCATGCTTAACAATGGTGTGATGCCTATCCCCCCGGCAATTAAAACAACAGGCTTACTATCTTCAGGATTTAAATAAAAATCGCCCGAAGGCCCTTTTGCCTCTAAAATATCGCCTTCTTTTACACAATCATATAAATAAGAAGAAGCCAATCCTTCTGGTAACGTAAAATTATTTGCAGGAGGAAGTTCCTTTTTTACCGATACCCGATAATACACCAGATTGAAAATATCTGAGAAGCTATAGTATCGAAACACGGGAACCCCGGTGCCAGGAATATCTAGCTTAAACATCAAATGCTGCCCAGGCATAAATGGGGTTAAAGGAATAGCATCAATCGGGGCAAGATATAATGAAACTACTAAACTATTTTCTTTAACTTTCCTGATAACTTTATATTTCCTATACGATTTCATGCTTTATTTTCAAGAAGGGGTAACACCCTGATTGCTTAGAATTCTTTTTCTCTGTTAAATAATTAAGATTTGTTTTATACCTTTTGTTGGTCTGGTCGTGATTCCCTGTAACTGACATCGAAATTCAAAATCTCAGAATCTGGTTCTATTCCCCAATGTTTACATCCCCTGGCATAAATTTCGGGCCACCAATTATCATGTTTTGTTCTTCCTTCCTGTTCAAATTGATCATACCTGTTTGACAATGCCTTATCCCAAGCTTTGTTACCATAATCAAGCGCTGCCTCCTGGCCCCCTAATTCAGGTACAATCCAGTCACGGCCAATGCGGGCGTGCAACACCTCGTCTGCCCAGTCATAATCCTGAATTAATTCTGTGAGTCTGTTTGTTGTAGCCACTGCAACTTCCCACTCATATTTTTTCCCGGTTTTAGCGGGCATTAATCCCTGTTCAATATAATACAGAATTGAATGACGCTCTTCGCTACTTAATTCTGTATTAAGTATATGGCACCAGGTAACATCCATGGGGATTTTTTTCCAGTCAATATCCAACGAAGCAAACCCCACTTCGCCCATCATGGCGTGGCGCGCTTCATCCCATATCTGGCGAATCATTTCCCTATAATATTCCCATGGCTTGTTCTTAGTTTCATGTACAATACTGGCCATCATTTCTGGTACATTAATCTCGCGCATCCGTTTGAAATAAAGCATCAATGTTTTTGGCAGTGCGTCTATTCCTCTGTCCAGCAAAAATGCTTCGGCATTAACCCTCATGTTAAACCCATCAACAAAACGTTCGTCCCGTTGAGGAATAAAATTGAATACGTAAGCTTCGTTCCAAAACAATTGATCATACATCACTACAGAAATTGGTTGCGTTCCGTCCAATCCGCCAATTGAATTAAGACTGGTTTCCAGGTAACACATCCAGTCATGGTACACTATCAAATCATCGGCAGAGATTAAAGCTTTGACAATTTTTTGTCCGTAATCGTCAATTTCTTTTATGTCTGACAAGGCAAGTTTGCATATCCTGTATGTGGGATGATCAAAGAGTTTATTATTGTCTGCAATATGTTGCTCCAGGCTATTCACAAGCGAAGGAATAATGTATTGGTAAACCCCAATCACCAATGCTTCGGTGGTGGGTGCATTCTGAATTTCGTTTAATAAAATATCCAGGGTTGCATGGGGTGCTTCATCCATGCCATACGGCGGTTCACGCATTTCTCTTACCCGGTTAAAAAATGGATCCACATGTTCGGCCAATAAATGGGCATGCATACTAAAGGCCATTTTTAATTCGTAAACAGGCATCGAAGTAATACGGCTGATTAGAATGAGGCTCAATCTTTTTGCGGTCCAGTGATATCTTTTAAGCCTGTTCACACTTTCCGATACTGTTAAACCTTTATTGATTGCGTCCTCCATTTTATGAAGGCCAACAATTTCGGGTAGTCCTTTATACCCTGCATAATCTGAAGCTATTGACATGAAATTTATATTGGTTTAAACAAAAGTATTTCAAACCAATTTGTATTACAGCCTCTAATTAGTCAAATACTAACACTCTATTGAATTATTAAACGAGTCTGCTTGGCCCTTCAATCAAAAAAGGATAGCTTTATAAAACAATTATTTTGCCGATGAAAACGCAATTTATAAAGATAACGGCCAATCCGGGGGAGCTTCTGGTTGCGAGAGAAGTAAAAGAGAAAAAATTTTCGGCTCCGTTACACTATCATCCGGAACTAGAGCTTACGTTAATATTAGAAAGTTCAGGAAAAAGATTTATAGGTGATAGTATTGAAAATTTTGAACCCGGAGATCTTGTTTTGGTGGGCGAAAATACCCCTCATTTTTGGTGCAACAATGATAATTTATCAGACGATAGTTACTCCCTTGCTATTGTAGTACAATTTAACAAATGTTTCCTGGGTCAAAATTTTTTCAAATTAACCGGCGGGGAACATATCGATAAGTTGATTAATAGCAGCAGTAGGGGAATCTGTTTGAAAGACCCTTCGATAAGGGAAATTGTAAAGGAAAAATTGTTGAAAATATTAGACCTGAGTACCTTTGAAAAAACTCTGGCCCTGCTTGAAATACTTAATATTTTTTCAAAATCAGATGTATATTATCTGTCAAGCACAGGATTCAAACCTTATTTGAATGAAATTGATTGCACAAGGATGAACAAAGTATTCAATTATGTTTATCATAATATCAACAGTTCATTTGATGTATCAGAAATAGCGGGCTTGTTAAATATGAGTGTATCAGCTTTCAGCCATTATTTTAAAAAAAGAACTCAAAAAACTTTTACTCAATTTATAAATGAAACAAGAATTGGCAATGCAAAGCGGCTATTAATTGAAACCGATAAATCTATCGCTGAAATAGCGTACGAAAGTGGGTATAACAGTTTGTCTAATTTTAACAAACAGTTTGACTCTTTGGTCAAATTTTCGCCTAAAGCTTTCAGAAAGAATTATTGAGTTTATTGCAGACCGTGCTTTTTTATTTTATAAAAATCAACTTCGAAATAGGCGTGTTACTTTTTTCTACGGTACTACCAATTGATACTAAAACATTTGTCTCAGGATGATAAGTCGCGGTATTGCGCTCAGGGATATTATACGGTACTACCAGGAATAAACGAGCAACCCGCTCAATACCATCATGGTAGTTAAATAAGTCTACCCTTTCGCCGGTTTTAAAATCGGCTTTTAGCATATCATTTTCGTTCATAAAAACAACACGCCGTTTATTCTACACTCCGTGATTGATAGGGTCGGCGAGTTTCAATTTGCTTATAGCTTCTGCTGTAAAGTTGGTGTCCAGCGTGGCCTATAAGAGATTCCCGCCACCTCAAAAAACACTTTTAATTTACTTTAATGCATCGCTTTTATTGATTCAACCACATCAAAGATCCCTCATAGAACCAACGTTTATCAAACTATCCTTATTTGTCTAAATAAAAACGTTGGTCAGAAAGGTTTTTTGTGCCTATTTTATATAAAAATCGACTTCGCCATTTGATGAACTGTTGCTTGCAATTAAAAAAGCCAAATGTCCTGTCGGAGTTTTGGCCAACGGTTGCCCTGTTATCCAATTAAGGGTGGGCAACTGAGTCTTGCCAATGGTAACACAGTTAATGCCTGTCATCCTTACAACTGGATCCGAAGGAAAAGCCAGAAAGGTATTTGTATAGGCTTCCTGGCATTCTACTAATGAAGTAGCTAATGTGGAGCGTGTAAAAGTTACATCGGCATCGGGATAACCAACAAAAGATTCTTTGTAAGTAAAAGAATCTGCAGTAAAAGAGACTAACTCAATAACGCCGGTAAGATGTGTCCCGGATTTAACCGGCACAAATTTTCCATGATGATAATGATGATCATTAAAATACCAGTTAGCTATCGTCCAGTTCCCATTTTCCCATTGCAACACGGGTTGCAATGCTCCTCCATCTAAACCGTTCCACCAAAAAATAGTGGAATCCCTGGGAGGGGTGGAAGGAACGATCCAACTGGTAGAAAAGGATTTAATCGTATCTCCTTGAGGCACAGCAGCCCAGGCATAACTCCCGTCACCCTTATAAATTTCATCAAGGGGCTTAGGGGGTACAGGGGTTGGCTTTACTGTTTCATGTTTTGTACAACTAAAAAAAATAAAGGCAAGGATTAGAAAAGCAAAGATTGTTTTTTGATTTTTCATAGGTGATATGTTTTGTAATTAAATATTTTGAATATGATAAATAGCGGTACCTTCTTTTAGGAGCTTTTTACTTTTCAGCGATACGCGTTCAATGGTTTGTCCTTCCCACATCATCCGAAGTTCTTTATCTTCCGGCTGATTTAGTTTCACGGGCTGCTTTTCTACATTCCAGGTGGTTGCATCGTAAAGAAGCTTCACTTTCGTTTGGTCGGGCATGGTAAACACAATTATCCCGGGACGGCTGATATCCGCATTACACACTATCATGAAGTGTTGCGTTACGGGGGCTGCTGTTTTCAATGAATAACGGTCATGTATTTCTACACCTTCTTTCTTATACAGGGTTACAGTACGTTCCCAGGTTGTAACCCCGGCTTGCAATGGATAAGCCCCGGCAATATCCATGGAAAGGGAAGAATAATTGTGATTGCTGCTATAATGAACATTCCTGGCAGTATACTGCCTGCCGTCTTTCTGCTGTATGCCGTTAATTTCGGGCAAATTGTGATATCCTGAGGTATTAAACCAAAGCGTATATCGTTCATTAGAAAAAGTGCGCCCGGTATAAGTACCCCTGCCTGCATCCAACAGGAGAGGCTTACCATTGAAGTAAACAGTAAAATCGCCTACATCATTGTGGTTATGGCTTTTGCCATTATTGCCTCCGTGGGCCGATACAAAGAATCCATTGTTTGCATGCGAACACATCATTTGAATATCGGGCATCCATACATCTTTTGATATGACATATTTTCCATGATATTGCATACAATCGTTTTGCTCCATCAAGCTAAAAAAGCGCCTTGCGAACATGGTCCTAATTGGCTTGTTTGAGGTGGAAGAAGGATCCTTTGCTGCATTACTGCCGAACGCCATAAGATTTGAATCGCCGATGGCTTTACCAATAGCATAGAGTGCAACACCATCTACATCCATCTTCACAGCGGCATCCCCTATGTTTACAAAGTACTTCCCTGCAATATGCATTTTGTAAATGTAGCTCGCTGATTTTTTCAGGAAGGGTTCCTTATAAAGATCTATTTTTCCGGCAGATGCACTATATAAAACACTTAAGGCATCGAATACGCACCCTACTGATGGGAACCAATAGATTGGGCCTTCGTTAATAGCTCCATCATTGCCCAACCCGTTCAGGTAGTGATCAATGGTGTTCATGCTCTGCTTAATGGCAGTGGCCCGTTTTGTTTCGTCAGTTTCCAGGATAAGATTTACTGTTATATAGTTCGACATGATCCATGGCGACCAATTGTTGAGCACCCTGTTCGGATTGTCGTTTCCTATCCACCCCCAGTTGGCCGTAGGTATGGGGTTAAGTATACGGCGGTTAATTTCGCTTACAATTCTTGGTTTCAGCTGCCTGGAAACCTGATCTAAACGCTCGCCGGCAAAATAATAGGTCCACGCCAGCAAGGAGGCTGTTTCGGCAGCAAATAAATCTACATAGGGTTTATCTACATTGGGCAAGCCTGGAATATGTGCCGGAATGGCCCAGGTGCTTTCTTCGCAAATAGCCCATACAGCGTCGGCAATTTTGTCGTTGAAACGACCTTTGCCTTCCATAGATTCGGCCATTACCAGGTTAAACAACTGAAAACGCCTGTCAAAATATTTTTCATCGGCCTGCGGGCTGTCTTTTGAGCGGGTGAACTGCAGAAAACCAATAGCAGATACGGCCGGAAATGTCTGTTGCAAACTACTATCTCCATTGGATATATACTGCCTGATGATACTATCAGGCATGATCCTGTGCCATTCCTGAGGTGTAGTTGGAAAGGGGTGCCACTTACCGGGTGAAACCAATGCTTCTTTGATATACTCAATAGTAAAGGGTTTAAATAAATTTCGTTGCGTTAATTGTGCCTGGCTAAAAGTAGAGAGGCTTAACAGTGCAAGTGAGATTAAAAACCTCGAAATTGCTTTCATATAATAATTGTTTGAAATAGCGGTGTAAACCTAAATGCTTGTTTAAGCATGATCAATTATCGTGCATACGTTAAAAACACAGATGTAATTTTCAGTGATGAATATTATTTAACTTAAGCATCTCACTTCCTGCCAATAGAAAAGCACCCACACCATACACCTCTGTATCATCAAAACCCACCTTGTCGGGGGCAGCGCCCTGGGGTTGAACATATCCTAATTTACCATCGGGATGAACAGATGTTGTGAGCGCTTTCCATGCTTTGTTAACAATTGGATAAAACCGGTTATACGATAATATTTTCTGATTGATACCCCACGCAAGTGCGTAACAGAAAAAACCCGTACCACTTGTTTCTTTGCCCGAATAGCTGGCAGGGTCTAAAAGACTGGTATGCCAACTGCCATCAGATTGCTGTAATGATGCTATCCTTTTTGCCATTTGTTTAAACTGTTTGATAAATTTAGCCCTGTCAGGATGATTATCAGGCATTACTGATAACAATCTGGCAATTCCGGCAATTACCCAGCCATTACCCCGGCTCCAAAATACCTTTTGCCCGTTTTTTTCTTTTTTGGTAAAATACCGGCTATCTCTAAAAAACAGATGTTCATCTTTGTCATACAAAAAGGCACTTGATTTCCACCATAATTCGCAAGCTTTGTTGAGATACTTTTGATGGCCGGTAGCATCAGTCAAATAAGCCAATGATGGTGGCCCCATAAATAAAGCATCACACCAGGCCCACTCCCGCAAGTGAACATTGTTTTTCCATACTAATGATTCAGTGTGCGGAAGCTCTACTAAGGAATCGGCCATTTTTTTAAAATCTGCTACGTATACAGGGTTTTTATAAATTTTGAAGAGTTGCGAATACATTGCTCCAATACAATAATCATCCGCAAAAAAACGACTTTTACCAATTTGCCAATCGGTGCTATTACCTACGTCAACCAGCTTCTGATAGTATATTTCATCATTGGCAACTTTTGCCCAGGCCAGCATGCCCGTATACATGGCTCCATTAGTCCAATCTTTCGGGTTGTCTTTCCAGCCATTGCTCGCCAGACTGTGCCACTGCCAATCGGCAACTTTTTTCATATAGAAGTACACACTATCGGGTGTAATGGGTTGCTTACTGTCGGCCGCAAATGAATTAGCGACTAAGAAAAACAACAAGATAATTGTAAAATATTTTTTTAAAAACATTGAAAGTTATTTTAATTGTTTGGAGGTTTAGTTAAGATCCTGTTTCATTGTGATTATATTGATGCTCAATCATCCCATTAGCGATAACAACAGACACGCTGCTCCTTGCTTTTATATAGATCTGTGTTGCATCATCTCCCACAAAAATTTCAGTAAATGTTATACCATTACCAACATTGTTTCAAGACAATAGCCGGGGTATCCTACGCGAAGTTTATCTCATACGTATAGAGGATATAGCTAACAAAAGTTATATTCCATGATCAATGTTAAATACTTGTCCGCTCCATGCTTTTCGCGATGTCCAATCGGTAAAGGGGCCCGACCAAAACTTATGCGAAGCTGGTAAGCCTAATGGAAGAAAGGCTAAAGAAGATATATACATGCTGCCTGTATTGGAATAAGAATCTGCTATGTTTATCTGTTTATCTCCAACAAAACCCAACCGTAACCACCCTTTTGGGGTGAATGTTGAAGGAATAAATATGCGTTTCATTACTGCTGTGAGGGCACATCTAACCTGGGCGGGTTCTATCTCGGTGGTCAATTCATCTTCTAAGGCCATTTGTGCTAAGCCCTGGAAAGCAGCTATGCGATAAGTGGAAGACCTGCCAATAACCGGATATGTCCCCTCGGGAGATATATATCTTTCCTGGATCTGTGCAGAACGCTTCATCCTTTTTAAAGCAAGGTCAAGTTCAGCCTTCGTGCGGCGGCCTTTATCAACGTTTATCCGAAGCACATCCAGTAACATGGGATGGATAACATAACTATTGTAATGATCAAAATGAAAATACTTTCCATCGGCATACCAGCCGTCGCCCAAATACCAGCCGTTAATGGCATCTATGCCATGATCAATCCGTTGGGCATCAATATCTATACCAATACTTAGCAAAAAGCTTTCAACCATAGCCGCAAAAAGCACCCAGTTATTCTCACCGGGCTTAATTTGCCTAAGCCCCACAAATTCATGGATCACCTGTTTTTTAGTGGTTTCGCTCAATGGTTCCCACAAGGTTTTGGGCGCACGGATAAAGGCATGTGCAACATAAGCCGCATCTACCAGCGGCTGTGAACTTGCATGGCCGGCCCAACAAAAATAATCCGGGTTTTGCGGGTCAAATCCATTAGCTATTCCCTGCAAGGTTTGTTCATGCAGCCGCTTACGAATTTTTCCTTCAGCGGTATTATCTTCCGGCAGGTTGAACCATGGGGCCATGCCCGCTATGAGGCGTCCAAATGCTTCCAAATAGGCTACGTCTTTATTGGCATTGCCCCATTGGGGGCTAACCTGCAGATCCATATTTTTACGGAGCTCGCCTTTGCTGATATTGCTTAATACAGGCGTAGCAATTTTATCGAGTAGCCAAACCCAATAATCCCTGTCGTTCTCTTTGTTTATTTTGGGCGCTGAGTTTTCAGCCAGTAAACTTTTAGTGGGGATAAGTCCGGCCGCTCCGAATAATGACGACCATTTAAGAAAAATTCTTCTTTGCATTGTTTCTGTATTAATATTTCTTTGTTCTTAAAATTAATATTATAAATACCAGTCTTTATATCTCTTTAATGCTTCCAGGAAATAACAAGACCAGCCTAAGCCAGCCTTGTTGACACCAAATTAACCAATTATTTATTTTTCTAAGAGCTTATTAAATCACATACAGTACTTTAACTGCTGTATGTAGCTTCTTCATGATTAATATTTATGCATTATTAACATTCCAAATCGTTACCATCCGTACCCGGGTGTTTGTTTTAAGTTAGGATTACGTTGAAGTTCAGCCTGCGGAACAGGCCAAACGTAAGTAGTGCTCGCTCCAAATTGCCAGGTATAAGGAAGTATAATAGTACCCCAGGGTTGCTTTTCCCCCGGATTATTGGTATAAACATCGTTATATAAGGTACCCCATCTTAATTCATCAAAGTAATTAACACCTTCATTAATAAATTCAACCCTACGCTCATTCCTGATCCGCAGTCTTAAATCATTCTGGCCGGCAACGGTGGTAGCGGCATTTGAATTCAATAGAGCTACGCCGGCTCTGCCCCTTACTAAATTTACAAGAGGAATTGCAGCATTTGTTTGGCCTTGCTCATTTAAAGCCTCCGCCCACATAAGCAGCACATCGGCATAGCGTATTAGAGGGAAATTTAATGGCTGTGCGTTCCTGCCGCCTGTTACCGGTATTTCGGCATTCCCCTCTGCAACAAATTTGCGGTGAAGATAAACCGGTGTACCTGTCATATCTGTTTGTACATCTCCGTTAACCGCTGCAGCCCCATGATAAGGCCAGCGCCAGGTAAGGGTTGCATTTGCAGCCCCGAAAACACCATTATAAGTTGAATAAGGTGTAATTACGCTAAGGGCTAAACGTGGATCACGATTGGCATAGGCCTGTGCAATTCTGGCTTCGTTACCGGTAGGTAAATATAAACTCATCTGGGCTCCCCTTGCTGCAGCTGCTGAAATTTCATTGGCGGTTAAGTTATTCCGTAAAAAATAAACTTCTCTTTGGGCAGGAGTAAGTTCGTTATAGCCCGGTATAACAGCGTCCCAATTAAACGCTGAGCCATCAAGGTTTTGATACAGGTCAACCTCATTGGGCGGCACCACGTAATTATCCCAGCAAGAGCCATAAGAGGAGCGGTTACCACAAAACCATTCCATGGTGCCCCCACTGCCTACAATGGCTATATTTTGTATCGCGAATATCATTTCGCTGCATTGCTGATTGGCTTGTTTAAATAAAGTATAATAATTAGAAAACAACCCATAACCTTCATTTTGTACTTGTTGAAAATCTGCAGCCGCCAGGTCGTATTTTTGCATGTACAAATAGGCCTTGCCACGTAATGCATAAGCAGCGCCTTTGGTTGCATGCCCATAGCTGGCATCGCCGGCTTTATAAATAGCGGGCAAATTAGGTTCATTTATTGCATCCGTTAAATCGGCAATAACCTGGTTCCAAACGTCGGCTTCTGTACTTCGCGGCTTGGTGGCCTGGCTGGGCGGTGTATAAGTTAAATAAATAGGCACACCTTTGTAAAGCTGGTTTAACTGCAAATAAAAATATGCCCTTAAAAATTTGGCTTCGGCCACATACCTTGCTTTTTTGGTAGCTACCGATGGCGATTTTAAAGGGATATTGGCAATGGCGTCGTTAGCACGCTGGATACCTTCATACAGGTTCCTCCAGAAATCTGCATATATGCCGTCATTAGCAGTAGAAGAACCATTGAGTATGTTTACCGGGCCTCTTGCCTGCGTACTAAAACCAAGCTGGTCCATCATATACGGTTCTTCCCCAGTGTTACCACTGCTACTTGAGCTTAAACGCAAGGCCTGATAAACCCCGTTCATACCTAAGTCGGTAAGGTTATCGTTTGTCCACATCGTTGTGGATGATATTGCTGTATAGGGGGTTAAATTCAGCAAGTCCTTTTTACAGCTGCTTGCTAATACTAACCCCGTTAATAATAAGATTATATTTTTTTTCATGATATTAAAATTTAAAGGGTAGCATTTAAACCTGCAGAAAACTGACGTAAAGTTGGATAACTGAAACCGCCCCCAACCTCGGGATCCAACCCTGACGGATAGCTGGTAATGGTAAATAAATTATCGGCCGAAACAAATACCCGAAGCCTGCTAACCCCTAATTTTTTCACTATAAGATTTGAAAAAGTGTACCCGATTTGCGCGTTCTTTAATTTAACATAGGAACTATTATACAGGTAAAAGTTACTTGGCAATGAAAGATTCTGCGGGTCTGAACCATTATTGGTTAAACGCGGATATTTAGCACTGATGTTATTTAAAGGGTCTGAAGGATTGGCCACATCATAATAATAGTGATTATCAGCGATCAGGGTACTGATGGCATGACCTATACCAACATAGGAGGTATTATAACCGACCTGAGTTAAATAATTATACGCTCCAAAACTCCCGGCCCACATCATCGAAAGATCAACCCCTTTATAAGAGAAATTAAATTGCAGACCGCCATTATATTTGGGTATCGGCGACTTTGACGACAGTCTTTGATCTCCAGTGCCGCCATAAACGCCATCACCATTAACATCTGCAAAAATTAATTCACCATAATAAAGATTGCTCGGGCCTACCGTACTGTTCGGTTTGAATGTATAGCCAGCTGCTATCATGGCTTGAACCCAAGCCAAATCCTGAGGTGTCCGGATCATCCCATCCTTAGGGCCGCCATTTTTATTTACACTTCCATCTCCGTTAAAGTAAGTACCGGAGCCTTTATAGGTTTGATATAAATAAAAAGAATTGTAGGCATGCCCTTGTACTACAGCATTGTTACCCGAAATGCTTGCCACCTGGCTAATGTTTGAATAATCAGAATTTAAGGCCCCTTTATATTTTGTAAGCCTGTTAAAGTTGTAAGCAAAGTTACCGGCAACTCTATAGTTAAAGTCACCAATATGGTCATGAAAATTTAAGGCTATTTCAATACCTTTATTCTCCATGTCTCCTATATTAATTACCGGAGCGCTGGCAGTACCGGCAGCCAATGGGATGGGCGGCGCGTATAAAATACCGCTTGTTAATTTGCGGTACACATCCAGGTCAACATTTAATTTTTCGTGAAATAATCCTCCTTCCAATCCTATATTAGTTAAGGCTGTTTTCTCCCATTGTACATTGGGGTTACTGAAGGTTTGTATATTTAAAGCGTTTACCTGGTTGCCATTAAATGCATATGATGATGTGCCATAGGTAGACTGATAGTTGTACAATCCGGATGAAGCAGATGAACTAAGCACATTGTTTCCAGTTTGCCCCCACGAAGCTTTCAATTTTAAATTGCTAACTGTATTGTTTATATTTTCCATGAATGGCTCCTGAGATAAACGCCATCCCGCGGCAAATGCAGGAAAAAATCCCCAGCGATCCTTAGACGCAAATTTTGAAGAACCGTCATTCCTGAAAACTGCTTCAAATAAATATTTTTGTTTATAATTATAATCCAACCGGCCAAAAAATGATCTTAGTCCGTAATCATATTGTGTTCCGCCATTTGTTGTAGCAGTTGTCACTGAATTTAATACATAAAGCGACGGATCTGTAATGCCGGTACTTAGCGCGTTAAAATCATAGAAATTATAATAATATTGCTCAAAACCCGCCAAGGCCTCTATGTTATGATTTTTTGCAATGGTTGTACCATATTTTAATACCGAGTTAAATGTTGTTTGGTAATATTTATTAAAATCATAATAAGAAGTTGCCGTAGACAATGCCGCTGGTGGAGCGCTTTCTACACCGGTTGCAAAATTCCACTTACCATACAGTGGTGGGGCACTGTTATCTTCCTGCGAAACCACCTGGTAATTAAACCTATTTTCCCAGGTTAAACCCTTGATGATATTAACATTGGCGAAAAATGTGGTATTAACTCTTGACTGAGAATTGTGTCCTTGTGTTTCGAGCAAGACGGCCAATATGTTATTAGCGGTTGGGGATTCATCCGGCGCAGAAGGATAACCGAATTCACCGTTATAATACGGATAAACACCGGGCGTAGTTGACGGTAGAAAAGAAAATGCGGTTGAAACGTTGCCCAACTGGTAGGTTTGAAGAGAAGCAAAGGTTTGTGTACCTACAGTTAAGAATTTGGTTACTTTGGATTGCAGGTTTATCCTGAATTGATATTCATCTGAACCTGTATTAGGCATTGCACCCGGTTCATGCAAGTACCCTGCCGATAAAAGGTATTGTGAATTATCAGAGCCGCCGCTAACCGAAATATTGTGGTCCTGCGCCAAATAATTTTTAAATATCACATTTGTCCAATTTGTGTTTGGATAAGCAACATGATTAGGCACCCCTATAGGGTTTAAGCCATTAGGGTTCGCGTTTGCTTGTTGCCATGCTGTAATGTCAGAAGCAGCATATGCCGGCGAGCTGCCCGTATTAGCAGCACCCTGGTTCGCAAGTTGCATCATTGTAACATAATCATTTACAAAAGATGGCACCGTGCTGGGCCGGCTTTGTGATACAATACCACTGTAAGTAATGATAGTTTTGTTTTTGCTGCCTTTTTTAGTTGTTATCAGAATGACACCATTGGCAGCCCTTGACCCATATATTGACGCCGATGCGGCATCCTTTAATACCGAAACACTTTCAATGTCTATTGGGTTTATATCATTTATGGTGGGGGTTAGTATTCCGTCAACAACATACAAGGGTGTGGTACTATTTAAAGTTCCCTGTCCTCTTATTAGAATACCCGCGCCATCAGAACCTGGCTGACCTGATGACTGGTGTATATAAGCACCGGGGATTAAACCGGTAAGCGCTTGTGAAACGTTAGATAAAGCCCTGTCCTGAAGTTCCTTTGAGCCAATTGCCGATACAGAGCCAATTACGTTTACTTTCTTCTGTGTGCCATAACCAACAACTACAACCTGATTCAACGTATTAGTTTGCTCCTGCATTTGAATGTCTAATTGCGTTGATGTTCCCAAAAGGATTTCCTGGGATATATACCCTGTAGATGTAAATAAGAGTGTGCTTTTAGCAGAAGGTACGCTAATAGTATATCTTCCACTGTTATCAGTAGAAGTTGCCATTTTGCTGTCTTTAACGGTGATGGTTACCCCTGATAATGGTCCGTTCTTATCCGTTACCGTACCCGTTATTTTAATAGTTTGGCAAAAAGCCGTCAAAGCCATCATATTTAATAGTATGACCGCAGAAAGCAACTTCCAAAAATGCCCGGCATGTCCACAGCCGTGATTTCTGAGTTGATACTTGTTGTAGAGTTGATCCATTTGATTTATTTTAGTTTAGTTAGAAATTAAGTTTAGTTGTGTTTATCTGTTTACCAGATATGTGTCGGGTAGTATTTGGGTTAAGAATGCAGCGGGAAGAACAGCGCAAACAGGTGCTAAAAGTTTTGTCTGAAATATATGGCGCACCGATGTATCTAAGCTGCCCGATTGAAACCAGGAAGGTTGCTGGGTTTGATTACCATCACAATAGAGCGAGACCCTATTTGATCTGCTAAGTACTTTTACTTTCATAATTAACCGGTTTGTTGGCGGTCAAATATGAATAGCTTTTTAAAAGCACCGGGAGAAAATCCTCCGTATTTAGAGTAAAATCTTCCGTATTTTTTAGGACAAACAGATAAAAATTGCATAAGCATTTTATTGCTGATCAATGCATTGCAGCACCATTAACTAATTAAATAATTGATATTTAATTAGTTAAAGCAATTAGATTTATGAAGGGAGTGGAATTATTGGAACAATGCCAGGAAATGGCTAATTATTTTTCCTGTTCCTGTTTTAAATACTCATTAGGAGTAATGCCATAAATTTTTCTAAACTCTTTACTGAAATATTTTGAATCATTAAAGCCAACTAAAAATGAAATATCAGCCACGGTATACTTTCCTTTCTGCAATAACAATGCAGCGTGTTTAAGGCGTTGATTTTTAATAAACTCGGTTAAGGAAAGATTAGTTAAGGCGTTAAATTTTTTGTATAAGGCAGATTTACTCATCCCAATTTCAATGGTTAGGTCTGCTATGCAAAAATCAGCATTACTCAAATTCATCTCTATTATTGAAACTAATTTGTCAAGTAATTTTTCATCAGCAGAAGCATCAATAAATTCCCGTGGCCCCAAAAGCAGATGCTGACTAAATCTTTTTTGCATGGCTTTTTTTAGAGCCAGCATGTTTTGAATATTAAGGTGCAATATCTGATTACTGAAAGGTTTAGTAATGTAAGCATCAGCCCCTGTTTGTAAGCCATTAACCTGGTGGATATAAGCTGAACGGGCAGTTAATAGTATTACGGGAATATGACAGGTTCTATTATCCGTTTTAAGTTTGCGGCATAATTCAAGTCCATCCATTACCGGCATCATTACATCGCTAATAACCATGTCTGGAATTATTTTAATAGCCACCTCCCAACCATCCAAACCATTTGAACACTCTATTATATTATAATTATCCTCCAATGATCTCTTTATAAAGTCTCTTACTTCATCATTGTCTTCAATTAAGAGAAGTGTATAATTTGCAGGATCAACTGATTTATTATTCTCCTTATAATCAATAGCTTGATCCGGATCTGTATGAAGAGTGTATTCAGCCAAACGCTCACCCTGTAATTCTTCAGTAATTAGTTCATCCTTTTGAAAATGAGAACTCCCGGATTTCAAAAGAACTCTAAAACGGGTAAAGCCTTCTTTTTCTGTCCCTGAACTTCTACTTTCGACACTAATTTTTCCTTTGTGAAGCTCAACAATACCTTTTGATAAGGCTAATCCTATTCCGGTGCCAATTGAATTGGCATTCGGGTTGCTCATTTGATAGAAATTTTCAAAAATTTTATCCAAACTTTCATAAGGAATACCCTGCCCATTATCTTGTACAACAACTTCAACTGCTTCGTTTACAAGATCTTTCTTAATTTCGACTACGATTTGTCCACCAACAGGCGTGAATTTAAAAGCATTTGAAATAAGGTTAAAAAAAACTTTTTCCAACTGGTCCTTATCAAAGTAAAGCGGTATATTATCTTCCGGCGTTATAAATTCATACTGAATCTCTTTTGATAGTGCAATACTTTGAAATGACAGATAAATTTCCTTAATAAATTTAACAATGTTATCCTGGGAAACGTAGAGCTTGAAGTTACCTGATTCTACTTTTCTAAAATCCAAAAGTTCGTTTACAAGCCGGTATAATCTATCCGTATTGTTTTTAATACTTAATAAAGAACGATGGCCGGATTCATCATTACGCATTATATTTAATAGTTTTTCTATAGGTCCTAATATTAATGTGAGGGGAGTCCTTATTTCATGAGAGACATTGGTGAAAAAATTGAGCCTCATCTGATACATCTGCTGTTGTTGCTCTAATTCACGATGCTCATGATAAAGATCGCTTTCCAATTTAGCCCTGATCCTGAAAAAACGAATAACATAGTAAAGAGATAAAGCGAAAAGTGTAAAATACCCCAGGTATGCCCACCAGGTTTTCCACGGTGGCGGCATTACCGAAATTAACAACCGGGTAGGTTGCGTATTCCATACTCCATCATTATTTGAACCTTTTATAAGTAATGTATAAGTGCCTGAAGACAGATTGGTATAAGTTGCCGAAGGAACATCAACAAAATTCCAGTCCTTTTCAAATCCCTCAAGTTTATAGGCATATTTATTTTTGATGGATTTGATATAATTGAGGGCGGCAAAATCAAAAGTAATTACGTTTTGAAAATAAGAAAATGTGATTGCATTTGTAACACTGATATCCTGTTTAAGCAAATGATCGGGTGCGTTAATATAAACGGGTTTGTTAAACAGTTTTAGGCCTGTCAATACGATTTTAGGAGGATAAGGATTTTCCTTAATCTGAGATGGAAAGAAACTAACCATGCCATTATATCCACCAAAAAACATCTCCCCTTTATTATCTTTCAAATAAGAAGAGTTGTTAAATTCATTGCTGGGCAAACCATCTTGTGTATTGTAATTTCTAAACGTATTGCTTTGGGGATTAAATCTTGATAATCCATTATCAGTACTCACCCAAAAATGTTGTTGATCATCTTCTAAAATACCCAATATATTGCTGCTGGGCAATCCATCTTTTTCTGTATATGTATTGAATTTTGATGTTACAGGATTATAGTAACTTAAACCTCCATGGTAAGTTCCAATCCATATCATTCCCCGGGAGTCCTCTTTGATGCAGTTGATGCGTCCGGAATTTAATCCGTTACGGCCTGTGGCGACAAAATATTTAAAAGATGAGGATCCATTCTGTAATAAGTCAATCCCAGCGGACGTGCCAACCCATAAATTTTTTTTTGAGTCTTCGTAAATTGTAGTGATAGTATCATTTACAACTGTTAATCTTAATGATTTTGTATTGTAATTTTCAAATTTGTCCTTATCGGGATAAAATCTGTTAAGGCCGCTTTCGGTACCTACCCAAAATCTTCCTTCGCTATCCTGAAATATACTTACAATATTATTGGAGCTTAAGCTACCTGGGTTATTAGGGTCATGCTTATAGTGTTTAAAAGTATGGTTTACTTTATCGAAACGATCCATACCATCTCTGCTCGTTCCAATCCAAACTATTCCGCTTTTATCTGCAAAAATTGACTTTACTAAGTTTGAACTTAAACTATTGGTGTTATTTACAATGTTTTTATACGATGTAAATTTGTCTTGCCCCCTGTCAAAATAGTTAATCCCTTCTGCTTCAGTACCTATCCACAAATTGTGTTTATTGTCTTCAAATATAGTACTGACAACATTGCTGCTAATACTGTTTCTGTTATGATCATTTTGATAAATATTAAATGGAGTAGCAAATGCATATACAACATTTACACCGCCAAAATAGGTGCCTATCCAAATTGAGCCGTAAACATCCTGAAAAATATCATAAATGGAATTTTGGCTAAGGCTGTTTGGATCAGCGGGATCATGTTGATAGGAAGTAAATGTAAAATGATCAACATCCAATATAGATAAACCATCTTGAGTCCCTATCCACATTTGTCCATTTTTATCCATCAGCAACTTGCGTACACTATTGTTAATTAAGCAATTGTCGCACATTGCACTATGGGAAAAATGCTTAAACGTATGATCAGCATCATTGTATAAATTCAAACCACCATATCGGGTGCCTACCCAAAGTCTTTGATGATTATCTTCTGTTATAGTAGTAACGTAGTTATCACTTAAACTTGAAATTTCTTTGTTATTATGTCCAAATAGGTGTGAAGTATAATTTCCTTTACTCCAGGTCAGTTTAATGAGGCCGTCGGTGGTTCCAATCCAGATATTTTTTTGATGATCCTCGTATATTGTCCGTACCGTCTTATTATTTAATGAAGGTATTTTAAAATCAAACTTCTTAAATTGTAAATGCTTTCTATCTGTAGAATAGAACACGCCTGTATAGGTTCCTACCCATATCGCACCTTTACTATCCTGAAATATATAATTTGTTAGTTTGAATCTTTTAATATGTTCAAAAGAATCATTTTGTGGATTATACTTATCTAAACCATTAAGGGTGCCTACCCATAAATTCTTTTTATTGTCACATAAAAGAGCGCCAATAAAATCACTCGAGCCAATGGTTCGCTCGTCTACAGGGTTATTTTTATAAATTTTAAAATTAGTGCCATTGTATTTGTTTAACCCGTACTTAGTGCCGAACCACAAGTAACCATAATTGTCTTGATCTATAGCAATTACTGAACTCTGAGAAAGTCCGTTTTCTACATTTATATGGTTAAATGTTATTTTGTTTTGAGCTTTTGCGTTCCTGCACCAAAATAAAATAATAATACACAGTAAATAAAGACGCAATCCCTTGCATGTAATTACTATTTTTAACATTCGAAACGTCCAAATTGGTTAGAACAAAGATTAAATGCTATTAATGTTGGCTGTGCAAAATGATTCCTTTTGCTTACTATCCAAATTTATGATACTTATTTAGAAAACAGGAAAAATTATTTTTAAAGTTCAATAACGTACAACTAAAAAAATAAAACCAAGGATCAGAAAAGCAATAGGGGCTTATTCACATATTTTAAATACAAAACGAAATATTTTCCGTTGAAAAGTATATAGAAATTACTTAACGCTATGGAAAGTTCTTGTTTTTAACCCTATTACTTTTTCCCTTTGGATTGAGATAACCGAGCAATCTTAAAGCTTATTAAACCATGTCAAAATAACTGGTGCCAAAAGTGGTGCCCTGTTATGATAAAAAAGTGCTTTTTAAGCGCTAATTGGCATATAAATAGTTCCCGGCAGGATCACAAAATATCCCAGCGGGATCACAGAAAAAGGCGCAAGAGATTGCGCCTTTTTCTGTTTAACGATTTCGACAATATTTTTTTCGGGCTTACTATGAACTCATGGCGTAAACGATAATATTTACACCAAACTTGGTATTATCTTCAGCCAAAAAACGTTTATTTCTGAAATCATAATCCCACTCGCAACCATAATCTTTATTGCTGTACAATACGGCTATCCTGCCGTTAATGGTAATAGCCTTAAGATATTCGTGAACCAGGTCATCACCCCAGCCATTTAATTCAAAAGTTGTATTGGGCGGCCCTTTTTCAAAAGTAAAAAAGGAACGATATATTTCATGATCATTAGGAATTTTCTTTAGAGCATCCTGCCCGAATAGCGATGCCATTTGCGCCTCGAAGGATTTTGCAAAAAGGCCATCAATATCATGGTTGCAATCATCAGCAAATACAAAACCGCCATTTTGCACATATTTTTTGAAATTCAACCGTTCCTGTTCATCAAATTGCACCAGCTTATGCCCGCTGAGATAACTGAAAGGAGAATTAAAGACATCAGGACCACTTAATGCAACAACCTTTTCTTTTTCCTCAATAGGTATAGTGGTATATTCCAGCAATGAGTTCAGGATATTTGAAGGCATCCGTTGATCAGTATCCCAATCGCCTGAATGGTAACTAAACCGGGTAAATGTAAATTTTGAGTTTGAATTTATAAACATTTATTATAAAACCTTAAAATTAACGGAATATTCTGTTTAAACCATTTAATAATTTGCCTGATTTGTAATTTCTTGGATACTTTATTTAAAAAAATATACGCAAAATGGCGGTTTTGTATTTGCTGATGATTGCAACCATGATATTGATGGCCTTTTTGCAAAATCCTTCGAGGCGCAAATGGCA